>ERZ802826.8-NODE-8-length-68438-cov-35.8677_pt1 | contig 68438 bp, 70 predicted proteins | sample MGYA00345651_ERZ802826 | MGnify/ENA primary metagenome ERZ802826 (study PRJEB30503, sample SAMEA104212371) | marine metagenome | biome: Westerlies Biome; feature: [SRF] surface water layer (ENVO:00010504) within the epipelagic zone...; material: water (ENVO:00002006)...
AAGGAATGTCAGAATTATCAAAATGAGCACGACCACAAATAAAGGTCTTAAATGGCGTCCGCTTTATTAATTGCTGTATTTGTAACGTTCTTTAGTGCATGGGTTGGCCTATTAATTGGTATAATTCTGAGCATATTTGAAGTTGATATAGAGAAAAAATAAAAATAAGTTCATGAAGTATGCGTTAGAGATCAAAGATCTTAAAAAAATATATCCAGGAGGAGTTGAGGCTTTAAAAGGCTTATCTTTTTCTGTTGAGGAGGGAGATTTTTACGCATTACTTGGACCAAATGGAGCAGGCAAATCATCCACTATTGGCATTATCGGCTCTATTGTTACCAAAACATCTGGAGAAGTTAAAATCTTTGATGTTGATACCGACAAAAACTCTGCTCTAGCAAAAACAATGCTTGGAGTAGTTTCTCAAGAAATTAATTTCTCACAATTCGAAAAAGTTATTGATATTGTTGTTACACAGGCTGGTTTCTATGGAATTCCTAAATCAGAGGCAGAGCCCAAGGTAGAGTCTATTCTTAAGAGATTGAGTCTTTGGGATAAAAGAAATGATCAAGCGAGAACTTTATCTGGAGGCTATAAGAGAAGGCTTATGATTGCTAAAGCTTTGATTCACGAGCCAAAATTATTAATTCTTGACGAACCAACAGCCGGCGTTGATATAGAATTAAGAAGGGAAATGTGGTCTTTCTTAAAAGAAATTAATAAAAATGGAACTACTATAATTTTGACGACCCACTATCTTGAGGAAGCAGAACAGCTTTGTAGAAATATTGGTATTATTGATCACGGTGAGATTGTTGCAAATACAAGTATGAAAGATTTACTAGGAACTCTTAATGTTCAAGGCTTTGTTTTTGATTTAGAGGTGCCATTAAATGAGGCTCCACTTATTGAAGGTTTTCCACTAAAACTAGAAGATCCTTTTACATTAGTTGCAGCAGTTAATAAAGATAGATCAATCAATGCATTATTTAATAAACTTACTGACTTAGATATAAAGGTTAAGTCTATGAGAAATGAAGCAAATAGACTGGAAGAATTATTTATAGAAATGGTGCAAAACAATGAAAAATAATATATCTGTTGCCCTATGGACTCTTACAGTTAAAGAAGTAAGACGTTTTATGAGAATATGGGTACAGACTTTAGTTCCACCTGCAGTAACCATGTCACTCTACTTTGTAATTTTTGGTTCGCTCATTGGTCCAAGAATTGGAACAATGGATGGATTTGATTACATTCAATTTATGATTCCTGGATTGATTATGATGTCTGTCATCACAAATTCATATAACAATGTTGTATCTTCTTTCTACGGCATTAAATTTCAAAAATCTATAGAGGAGCTTCTTATATCACCAATGCCAAACTGGAGTATTTTATTAGGCTTTGTTTTAGGAGGTGTTGCAAGAGGGGTGATGATAGGCTTCATTGTTTATGGAGTCAGTTTATTATTTTATCCAAGTTTCACTATAGTTAATCCCTTATTAACTTTATTTGTACTTTTTTTAACTGCCATCCTCTTTTCTTTAATGGGATTTATAAACGCTGTTTTTGCAGATAGTTTTGACGATATTTCCATTATTCCTACATTTATACTTACTCCTTTAATTTATTTGGGAGGTGTTTTTTACTCTATAAATATTCTTCCAGAAGTTTGGCGATCAATATCAATGGCAAACCCTATGCTATATGTTGTTAATACTTTTAGAGAAGGGATGCTTGGTGTAAGTGATGTTTCTATTATGTTTTCATTGGGAATGATATTAGCCTTTATAGGACTTCTAACCGGTGCTTGTCTATATCTTTTAAATAAAGGCACTGGCATTAGAGAATGAATCCCAAGTTCCTTGGAAAAAAAACCAATGATTACTCAAAAGGAAGCTTAAAATCTCTTGATCCCATTCAAAGGAAAATATCTTATTCAAAATATGGTATAGATTTTTGGAATGCGTATGAGTTTAATTATTTGGATAAAAATAATATTCCAATTTTAAAGCTTCTTGAAATCAGAATACCCAGCAATTCCAAAATAACAATAGAATCTAAATCTCTAAAAATTTATCTTAATTCTTTCTACAATAAAACATTTCACAAGGAAGCGGAGATATTAAAGACTATTAAAAGAGATCTCGAACATATAATTAAATCTTCTGTAAAACTTAGGTTTATAAAAAAATTTGATAGCGAACCAAAATGTATTGAGATTAATAAAACAAGATTAAAAATGGTTCCACCAAACAAGCCTTTAAAATTTTCAGGATTTCGGTCTATTTGTCCTGTAACATCTCAACCTGATTTTGCAAACATTTATGTACTTTGTAATAAAAAATTAGATGTATCTTTCTTATGCGAATTATTTATTTCATTTAAAGAGACAGGTGAATTTCATGAGCAATGTGTTGAGAATATTTTCAAGATATTAAATGAAAAATATAAGTGCTCTTCTTTAGAAGTAATGGGAAGATTTATGCGAAGGGGCGGCATAGATATTAACCCACTAAGATCGTCAAACAAAAAACTATTTTTTAACAATTTTAGATTTTTTAATCAATAATGGCGGAGAGAGGGGGATTCGAACCCCCGGTGGGGATAAACCCACACAACCTTTCCAAGGTTGCACGATAGACCACTCTGACACCTCTCCGAATTGGTAATTATATATATCTTCTTACGTTATAAATCAAAATTTAAATAATTTTTATAAATATTACTAATATAGTATTTATGTTCTTTTTTTATCTCTTTTTTTTCATTATTTTTAGTTTTAAGATATTATCTCAGGGGGGACTGCTTCTTTTGTTATATTTCCAAAAGAGCAGGTTGTTGATAGAAGTATGACAAAAAAAGAATATATAGCTGAAATTGCTGATTCTATAGATAAGCTTAGATTATATGAGAAAGAATTAAATATAACTGAGTATAACGAAACTGAAAAGAAAATTTTTTGGACTATATGCTCTACTGTCGCAAAGTTTCCCAAATGTAATATTTCAGATGTAATTAATCATTCTAAATTATCAAGATCTACAGTATATAAAACAATATTACTATTTGAAAAAAATTCCTTAATATCTGTGCATAGGTCCGGAGAAGACAAGAGACAGCACTTAATTACGATTATTACTGATTAATTTTTTATATTATTACTTTACTACTGTATAAATATACAGTATTATATTTTTATGGATAATGTAATTAAATTCAAACCAAAAGATATTGTACTAAAGGAGCTCGAGTGTTCTATTGATAAAGAATCAACAAAAAAAATGCTTGCCTTTAAGTACTTTAATAATGATTTTAATGCCCTAACTATTTTTTTAAGTAAACATAAAACATCTGAAGTTCAATATATAAATTATATTGAGCCCAAGCGCCAATTAGAATTTAGTTTTTAATTCTTTCTTTTTTCAATAAGTTATTCTATTTACCAAATAGTGTGTATATAATTTATTTGGGTGTCTTGTTTTTAGATTTTTTAAGGGGATTTAGAAACATTCTATTATTACCCTGAACATGGAGGTGGTCTTATTAGTATTTATACAACAACAGGAAACAGAGGGTCTGCCTTTTGACACAGGGTAAACTTTAAGTTTCTGACTAAATTTCTGTTATTAAATAACAAAATTTAGATTTTTTTGTAAACCCCCAAATTTAATTTGGGGGTTTTTTATTAGTTAAAATATGGCTATTAGATACTGGATTCTCTTAACAACTCTTGGTGCTTTATGGGGAAGTGCCTTTATGTTCATAAAAATTGCTACACCTGAATTTGGGCCAGTTCTTTTGGTCAATACAAGGTTATTAATAGCATCGTTAATTTTTTTACCGATTTTACTTAGATCAAAGTATATAAATTTATTAAATCCAATTTGGAAACATGCGCTTTTGTTAGCAGTCACTAACAATATGATACCTTTTACTTTATTTTCATTTGCAAGTTTAGGATCTGACTCTAATATGTTAGCTATTTTAAATTCTACAACAGCATTTAATACAATGATAATTGCATATTTATGGCTTAATGAATCAGTTTCTAGACTTCAGCTTTTTGGTTTAGTTATTGGATTTATAGGTGTTTTTATTCTAGTGAATCCGCAAAATTCAACCTCTACTATAATTTCTAGTCTTTCATGTCTTGTTGGAGCAGCATGTTATTCGTTTTCAACAGTGTTTATTCAAAAAAGTTCAGAAAAAACAAATAAGCTTGTATTAATAGGGTGGTCAGTAATTTTTAGTGCTTTATTAATGATACCTTTTTCTCTACTGTATCTACCAGATAAAGTTCCATCATTAAATGCATTGGTTTCTGCAACTTGGTTAGGTGCAGTTTCTACTGGTTTAGGTTTCTTAGGATACGTAAGACTTATTGATAAAATTGGTGCTGTAAGAACATCAACTGTAGCTTATTTTCTTCCTGTCTTTGGGATAATATGGGGATACATATTTTTAAGTGAGGTAATTACATTATCAATAATACTTGGTTGCATAGTAGTTTTAATTGGGGTATTTTTAGCTACGTCAAATAAAAAAGGTTACAAATTCAGGGGACAAAATGTCACAGACTAGCTTAGAATCGATGCTCTCTGAAGCAAATCAAAACATAAAAAGATTAGATTTCAGCGAAACTGAAAACATGATTAAAAATACTAATCATGTAATTATTGATGTAAGAGAAGAGTCAGAGGTCCAATCACATGGACTAATTAAAAATGCCATACATATTCCAAGAGGATTGATTGAATTCAAACTTAAGCCTTATTCCTCTGATAACCCAGTTAATATTGATGATGATACCAATATATTAGTTTATTGTGCTGGTGGATATAGATCTGCTTTAGCTGCCCAGACTTTAATTAATTTAGGTTTTAATAACGTATATAACATTGGTGGTTTTGGTGAATGGGTTACAAATGGCGGTCAGATACAATAATAGTTTTATATATTAATTCAGCGACTACTAAAAAGTATATTTTTTTTATATATTAAAAAATTATATTTTAATATAGCAATTACATCCTAATCTCTCTTAGTATATTTATTAATTATAATCTATAGGGGATTTCTATGAAAACATTTGCATTATTAAAACAAACTTTATTTGTTTTATTATCACTAACTTTTACTTTTAACATTAACTCTCAAGAATCGAATGATATTGAAGTTGCTGAAATAGAAGACGTAATCACAACGGCAAGAAGGAGAGAAGAGTCTGTTAAGGATGTTCCAATTGCTATTAAGGCTTTTTCTGGAGATGCTCTAGAAGAAAGTGGTATCAACAATATGGAGTATCTTGAAGAACTGGTCCCTGGCTTGTCAGTAGGTAACTCTATTTTTGCTCAAAATAGTGTTGCAATTGGAATTAGAGGCCTTGGTGCCACTAGAAGTTCAGTCCAGTGGGATCAAAAAATTGCTGTATATGTAGATGATGCATACCAAATTAGACCTCAAGGCACTTTATTTGATTTATTTGATGTCAATAACGTTCAGATTTTAAAAGGTCCACAGGGGACACTTTTTGGAAAAAATACAACTACTGGCGCTATTCTTGTAAATAACAATACTCCAAATGTTGGAAAATTTGAATCATCTGTCAAAGTACAGATGGGCCAAAGATTTCTTACTAATATAGCTGCAATGACAAATATCCCATTAACATCTTCGGCAGCTTTAAGGGTTGTTGCTATGCAAAAAAAACAAGATGGATATATTAAAAATTTAGATACCTTTGGGAAGGATAGTGGTCAAATTGATAATTTTACCGGGAGAGCTATGCTTGGTATTGACTTTACTGATAGATTAAATCTTTTATATACTCTTTCAACTTTTGAAACTAGTGGAACTGCCCTCGGTGCAAACTGTAATGTTTATACATCAGGTACTTCACTTCCAGCTGCAGCAGATTCTCAGGGTGCATTCACATCTGCACAAAAGCAAAGAGTTTTTGATAATTGTTCTTCATCAGGACATTACGAAACCTATCATGATGAATCATTTGGTGGGCAAGATATGAATGTTGAAAAAACACAGTTAAAACTTACTTATGATCTTGATATAGGATCACTTAGCTTTATTCATGCTACTGCTGAGAGTGACGATAAAGAGGCTGTTTGGGGTTTTGGTAATACATCATCAGAATATGATGATATGTATATTGTTGGACCTCGACAAACGACATCAGATGGTGAGACAACCGAAATAAGATTTTCTGGTGCAGCTATGAATGATAAAATTCAATACACTGTAGGTTACTTTGAATCTGAGGTAGATGGAACAGGCATAAACGATACTATTCTCGGTTCAGGTTTTGAAGCTTCATCTACACCAATACCTTCAGGCCCTTTTGCAGGACTACCTGTTAATTTATCTGATGTTGCAACAATGGCTGTTACTCAACTAGGAAATGCAACTGAATATCTTACATCATCATCACAATCAGAAGCTGTTTACGCTGAGATAACATATTCTGCTACTGACAGATTGAACCTAACAATGGGTTATAGATCTTCAGAAGATACCAAAGCTCAAACGCTTTCTGCAAAATATCCTGAAGGAGGGATGAATTTAAATCCTACCTATCTGACTATAGGGCTAGTTGGTGCATCACCACTTTTAGGGCCATTAGCAGCGGCTGTGGCTCCTTTCCAGGTTGCAGGTCTTGATGCTTGGGAGATAAGTTTAACGACTGGTTCTGCTAGATATCATGCTTCAAAATGTGATCCAGTATACGGCTCATTTTCAAATCCCTTATCTGGAGGAACAGGCTTATGTACTATTGAAAGGACATATGAAAATGATTCAATGAGATTTATTGCAGATTACACATTTGATAACGGTAATATGATTTATGCATCTTATAGTGAGGGTTATATGCCTGGAAATGCTAGTGATTCAATAATAGGCTCTGGATCTGTAGCTTTGCCCGAAGAATTAACTGAGGTTGTAGAAGTTGGAACTAAATCATCTTTCATGGATGGCAAACTGCAGGTGGAAGCTGCAATTTATAATCAAGATTACTTAAATAAATCAAGTATCACCGGAGGAACCACAGCAGCTGGTACTCCAACTATCGTAACAACAATTCAGCCTGTTGTAGCAATGGAGGGTTATGAGTTTGATCTAACTTATCAATTTTCAGATTCAATATCTTTAGGCATGGGTTATGCCTATGTAGAAGGTGATGAAGGTGCTGAGCTTGAGTATAATGTATTCGGTTCAGAAGATGGGAGTTACAACCTTTCGTTAACTCATACCGGAATGTTGGCTAATATTCCAACTACAACTGTATTAAGATCTTATACAACAGGAGAAAATATTGATTCTACATATAAGAATTCTCCAGGTATGGATTGCAATCCTATTCCTACTTACTCTGGATGTATTAGTAATGGAGGTAATGGTCACTTAACAATGCCTGAGTACACATTAGTCAATTTAAATGTAAATATGATGGTTTCTGAATCAACAACAGTAAACTTATTTATTGAAAATCTAGCTGATGAAGAGTATTCGTTTGCAGGGTTTGATACATCAGCTATAGGATATCTTATGTTTTATAGTGGACCTCCCAGAACTGCTGGGATTAGTTTTACTAAAAACTTTTAGTAAGTATTAATTATAAAAACCCCTTCCTAGTGAGGGGTTTTTTGATCTTTATTTGGTGCGCCCGGGAAGATTCGAACTCCCGACCCCTTGGTTCGAAGCCAAGTACTCTATCCAGCTGAGCTACAGGCGCATTCTAATATTATAGGTTTATGAGGAAGCTAATGCATATTAAATTGTAAGACTACTAAACGATTTAATATTTTTCTTAATTAATAAAAAATAGGAATAAAAAAAGCTGATATAACAAAGAACCACTTGCTAAACTTAAAGAAAATATACATTCTCATATTTCTGCTGTAATCAGTGTATTTACTCCCTTCAAGTGACCACATTACCATGGCAATAAATAAACAAATAATTGAATAAATAAATGTGCTTTGCATAAAATTAATTAATAGTTATTTTAAGATTTAATATATTTAACATTATAATATTATTATAAAAACACTTTAGGAATTTTATGGATATTAAAAGTATATTAAAAAAAGCTCTAATAGCTGCACCTATAATTTATTTAACTATTGCATTATTAGCTTATGTTGATGTTAATAATAGTAGACCAATACTCACAATATTTAAAAACATACAAACTGATTCTGCTCTTGAAATAGTTGATTTTTCTGTAGATAAACCTGAAGTTAATAAACCAAAACCAACTCCAAATAATGATAGAAATCCATATTATGGTGATCTTCATGTTCATACAAAACATTCTTTTGATGCTTATGTTTTTGGAGTTACAGCTTCTCCTGATGATGCATATAGATATGCTAAAGGAGAGGGGATATTGCACCCATTAGGCTACGAAATGAAACTCAGAGAACCTTTAGATTTTTATTCTGTTACAGATCACGGTTTTTATATGGGAATGATACAAGCTTTTTCTGATCCTACATCAGATATAGGTAAAAAAGAATTTACTAAACCTTTTCATAACTTAAATAGAAAAGAAAACCTTACTCCAGAGTCCGCAGGCGAAAGATCAAATATTTTTAGCTCAATTCTTGGAGCAACAATTATTCAACTATATCCAGATTGGCATCCAAAATTGCTTAAGGCATGGTTTACTAGAAATATTCAAGTTGCCTTAAAATCATTTGATTATGATGTTCACAAGTCAGCATGGGCCGATGTTGCAAGGTCTGCAAATGAACATAATGATCCAGGGCACTTTACTACCTTTATTGGATATGAATTCACTACTTCTACTGATGTAGAGGGAGGAAATCTTCATAGAAATGTTATTTTTAATTCGTCTACTGCCTCAATAAGGCCTTGGACTAGAATTGATTCTCTTAATCCAGAAGATTTATGGACATGGCAAGATGCATTAAGAGATAAAGGAGTAGATACGGTTTCAATTCCTCATAATAGCAATGGTTCAAATGGCCAGATGTTTGAAATGGAAACTTTTAAAGCTAATGCTATTAATAGAGCATATTCAGAAAAGCGAATGAGAAATGAGCCTTTAGTAGAAATTACCCAAGTTAAAGGAACTTCTGATACCCATCCATTGCTATCACCTGATGATGAATGGGCTGACTTTGAAATTATGGATGTGCGAGTTGGAAGTAGGCCACCAACATACAGTAAACCATCTGGCGGATACGTCAGAGAGGCGTACTTAAATGGTTTAACTCTTGATTTTACAAATCAAGGAAACCCATATAAATTTGGCTTAATTGGATCAACAGATACACATACTGGTGCTGGAGCATTTGAAGAATCAAATTATTGGTCAAAAGTTGGTCTTCTGGATGGCGATCCTGAAAATAGAGGATCAATTCCTTTAACTGAAGAAAATGTTGAAACAATGAATGAATATATGCAGGCTTTTAATCAGCCAGTAAGTACAATTGAGCTCAATCAAGGTACCTATGCAAACACAGGATTTACTCAATGGGGTGCCTCAGGACTTGCTGTTGCTTGGGCTGAAGAAAATACAAGAGATTCTATTTTTAAAGCATTTAAGAGAAAAGAAACCTTTGCAACATCAGGCCCAAGAATAGCTGTGCGTTTTTTTGGAGGATATAACTTATCTTCTATAGATTTAAATTCAGACTCATTAGTTAGTGAAGCTTATAAAAAAGGAGTCACTATGGGTGCTGATTTAATGAATGATGATAATAAAACTCCTGAGTTTATTGTCTGGGCCCAGAAAGATAAAAATGGTGCGCCTCTTCAGAGAGTTCAGATTGTAAAGGGTTGGATGGATTCTGTAAGTGGTCGTCCATATGAAAAAGTTTATGATGTAGCATGTTCTGATGGATTAGAAGTTGATCCTCTCACAAATAGATGCCCCGACAACGGAGCTAGAGTAAATATTTCAGATTGTTCAATACCTCAAAATATAGGTTCATCAGAACTAAAAACAGTATGGCAAGACCCTGAATTTAATTCAAAAGATAAATCTTTTTATTATGTTCGAGTTCTTGAAAACCCAACTTGTAGATGGAGTACTTGGGATGCGATTAGCCGAGGTTTTGAAGCTCGTGAAGATCTTCATGAAACTATTCAAGAAAGGGCATGGTCATCACCAATATGGTATGTACCTCAAAAAACTGGAGTAGAAGTTATACCACTTGGTGGAAGTATTCAGCTACGAAGCGCTGATTAATAAAAACTATTTTTTGAATTGAAACATAAAATAATTATATTTTTTACTATTGGTATATTTTTATATCTTATTGATATAGGGTTGAATTCTGAATCTAAAGATATCTATATAAGTGATCAAGAAATTCTTAGTTTAGTTAGTGCTTGGAAATCCCAAGTTGGTAGAGAACCAACTGATGATGAAATTTCTAGGATTATAAATAATCTTGTGGATGAAGAAATTTTATATCGTGAAGCATTATTACTTGGTCTAGATAATGAAGATAGAATAATTAAGCGTAGATTGGCTCAAAAAATATCATTCTTGAAACAAGAATCTATTTCAATCTCTCCGTCTAATACAGAGATATTAAATTTTTATAATAAAAATAAAGATAAATACTTTGTAAATCCCTCATACTCATTTACTCATTATTATTTTTCTTCTGAAAATAATTCTGAAGACAGATCAAAAGTTGGCATGCAGCAAATTAAAAATAATATTGAGGTCAATTCAGATTCATTTTTCTTAGGAAAAAATTTTGCTGCTGAAGATATACAAAATATTGATAGTAACTTTGGTAATAACTTTAGTAGTAATTTTTTAGATGCACCATTAAATAAGTGGGTAGGACCATATAGATCTTCTTTTGGCCACCACATTCTCTTCATAACAGATTTTCAACCTGGTTTTTATTTGGATATTGAAGATGTACTCAACCAAGTTGAGGTTGATTTATTGCAAATTAAAAGAGATAAAGCAGTACAAGATTTTCTTAATAAAATTAGATTAGAGTACGAGGTAATAATTAATCCTAATTTAAAAATCTAATGAAGAATTTTTTTTATTTTTTTTTATTTTTTTTTACATTAGAGATTCATACACATGAATTTAACCCTGCTCATTTAGTAGTAGAACAGTCAAAAATAGATACCAATAAGTATGAAGCTACATGGATGTATCCCTATAAAAATATTGGAAAAAGAGCAGAGGTAATTTTTTCTGAGGTTTGTACAAAGTCTAATAAACAGCCTTATTTACAAGGTAAATATTTAGTAGAGAAGATAAACCTTGTATGCGAAGAGTCGTTAAAGGGAACCTCAATAGAAATTGTTGATTTAAGTGTCTTAACAGACGCCTTGATTACAATAAATTTTATTGATAACACTTTTGAGGGGATAGTAAATGTCCAAAATTTTTCAATAGATATTCCAAAAAAAAATCAATACTATCCTACTTCTTATCTTTTATTGGGTATCAACCATTTGTTTGATGGTTTAGATCATATTTTATTTATATTTGGGCTAATTTTTTGTATTTCTGGCCTTTTTAATATTATCAAAACAATTACAGCTTTTACTGTTGCGCATAGCTTTTCACTTGGTCTTTCTGTATTTAATGTTATTTCATTGCCCCAAGGAACGGTAGAAGCCTTAATAGCACTTACTATTGTTTATCTTGCATTAGAAGTAAGTAAATCTAATAAAAGTTATAAAACTCCGTGGCTAATGGCTTTTGGTTTTGGTTTATTGCATGGCTTGGGATTTGCTGGAGCATTAATGGATATAGGAATTGCTAACAATCAAATGTTTTTATCTTTAGTCTTCTTTAATTTAGGAATTGAGTTAGCACAGCTAGCACTTATACCTATACCTCTCTTGATAATATATATTTCCAAACAATATACCTATTCAAGTCAGGTTAAAACAATAGCAAGTTTCTCTATTGGCGGAATGGGATTCTATTGGTTTATAGATCGGGTAATTGGTATCATTCTCTAATAAAAGAAAGAAAAACAGAGCAATGTTAAATTTTTCAAAAAAAAATATTCTTCTTTGCGTAACTGGAGGAATAGCAGCCTATAAATCAGCAGAAATTATTCGTCTTTTTAAAAAAAATGGAGCGGATGTAAGGGTGGTAATGACTGAATCTGCCAAAGAGTTTATTACACCTTTAACTCTTCAAGCTGTTTCTGGAAATGATATTCATGACTCTTTGCTTGATGAAAAAGCTGAATCAGCAATGGGGCATATCGAGCTAGCAAAGTGGGCTGATATCATTCTAATAGCTCCATGTACAGCTGAGACAATGTCTAAAATTACACATGGGAGAGCTGACGATCTTATGGGTGCTTTAATTCTTGCTTCAAAAGCAAATGTTTATATTGCACCTGCAATGAATACCAATATGTGGATGGATAAGGGAACTCAAGATAATTATCAAAAATTATTGTCTAGAAACTATACTTTTATTGGTCCTGCAGATGGTGAGCAAGCTTGTGGAGATGTTGGACCTGGAAGAATGGTTGAGCCCAATGATATTATTGATTTAATAATATCGTCATTAAAGAATGGACCCTTAGCAAATAAAATTGTAACTATTACTGCTGGTCCAACAAGAGAACAAATCGATCCAGTTAGATTTATATCTAATAATAGCTCTGGAAAGATGGGTTATTCAATTGCTGAAGCAGCTCTAGAGCTTGGTGCAAAAGTTAACTTAGTTAGTGGACCTGTTTCTCTTAAGGCAGATAAGTCTATTAATTTAATTAAGGTAAACTCTGCAAATCAAATGCTAGAAAGTGTAATGAACTGTATGAGTGATTCAGATATTTTTATTGGTTGTGCTGCAGTTTCGGATTTTAAACCATCTGATTATTCAGAATCTAAGATAAAAAAAGATAGCGCTGATAATTTAGATATTAAATTAGAAAAAAATAAAGATATTTTAAGTATTGTATCTGATAAATTTCCTACTGCTTATGTAGTTGGGTTTGCCGCAGAAACCTCCAATGTAAAAGAAAATGCTAAAAGTAAACTTATTTCTAAAAATCTTAATATGATTATTTCTAATGATGTTTCTGATAAATCAATTGGTTTTGACGTAGATGAGAATGAGGTTAATGTTATTACTAAGGATGAAATTATTTTTTTAAAAAGGGATAAAAAGATTAGAATAGCAAGAAATGTTCTTAATACCATAGCAGCACAAATAAATAATTAAATATGTCATCACACTCTGATAAAAACCTAGTTACCTTAGCCACTTTAAAAAAAATGAAAAAAGATGGTGATAAATTTACTTGCCTAACTTCATATGAAGCAACCATGACATCAAAAATATGCGATGCTGGTGTTGACGTAGTTTTAGTTGGTGACAGCCTCGGAATGGTTGTTCAGGGGCATGACAGCACACTTCCTGTAACAATGGATCAATTGATATATCACCTAGAATGCGTTGTAAAAGGTAATAAAGGTGCGCATATAATGGCTGACATGCCATTTATGAGCTATGCAACTGATGATATGGGTTTTGAAAATGCAACCAGGTTAATGCAAGCCGGTGCTAATTCAGTAAAGATTGAAGGTGGAGAATGGATTTCAAAAATGGCTTCAATGTTATCAGATAGAGGCATACCTGTATGTGCGCATATGGGATTAACTCCACAAACTATAAATAGAATTGGTGGTAATTTTGTTCAAGGAAGAGATCCCACAAAAAGAGAATTAATTATAAATGAAGCAAAGTCATTAGAAACTGCAGGTGCTGCAATGTTACTACTTGAATGTGTTCCAGACTCCTTAACTAAAGAAATAATGTCAGAGTTAAAAATTCCTGTTATTGGAATTGGAGCCGGACCTTCTACTGATGGACAAGTAATGGTTATTCATGACCTACTTGGTATATCTTGTTTAGATAAGCTTCCTATATTTGTTAAAGACTATATGAAAGACTCAAACTCTATTCAAGATGCACTTAAAAATTATGTCAAGGAAGTAAAAGAAAATAAATTTCCTGCAAAAGAACACACTTTTTTCTAAATTGGAGATAATTAAAAATATTGAAGATCTAAATAAATTTAGATCTAATTATGATCAAATTTCATTTGTACCAACAATGGGAAATTTACATAATGGGCATATATCATTAATCAAAAAAGCAAATGAATATAACGACACTGTTCTTGCTTCAATTTTTATAAACCCACTACAATTTAATGATAAAAATGATTTTATAAATTATCCAAAAACTCTTGATAGCGATATAAATCTTCTTATTAAAAATGAATGTGACTGTCTTTTTTTACCTGACCAATCAATTTTAAATAATATTAAACAAATTAAATCTTCATACAAATCTCAGCACTTATGTGGATTAAATAGACCTGGACATTTTGATGGTGTTTTAACAATAGTAAATAGACTTTTTGATCTGGTAAAACCTACAAGAGCTATTTTTGGAAAAAAAGACTATCAACAATTGTTGCTTATATCTGACTTTGTAAAAGAGAATAATTTACCCATAAACATAATTGGATCTGAAATAGTAAGAGATCAAAGTGGACTAGCTTTATCATCAAGAAACAACCATCTCTCGGCTGATGAAAAGAAACTAGCCTCAAATTTATATAAAACTCTTAAGATAATTGCAAATAAGGGCAATAAATTAACTAATAACGATATCATCAATGAAAAAAATAGATTATTGGAATTAGGATTTAGCATCGATTACTTAAATGTTTGCAATCCTCAAGAGCTTTCAGAAGAATCAAATTATACTACTAGGCCTCTAGTTATTGCTATTGCAGCATATATTAGAGAAATAAGGCTTATTGATAACATATTAATTACTTAAATCTAAAACTTTTAAAAACGCTTCTAATTCCTTATACTGCGCATTATGTTAAAAACACTACTTAAATCTAAGCTTCATAGAATTAACGTTACTCAAGTTGAGCTTGAATATGAAGGTTCATGTGCAGTTGATCAAGAATTTTTAGATGTTGCTGGTATGACAGAGTATGAAAAAGTTGATGTTTATAATGTTACAAATGGCGAAAGATTTTCTACTTACCTAATACTAGCCGAAGCTGGTTCAAAAACACTATCAGTTAATGGAGCTGCTGCACATAAAGTTTCATTAAATGATGTTGTCATAATTTGTACGTACGGAGAATTTGACGAAGTTGAGTCATCAACTCATAAACCAACACTTGTATATTTTGATAAAGATAATAATGTTACTGATATCAAAAATTCAATCCCACTGCAAAAGCTTCATTCTATTTAAATAAATTTTTTATTTATTTTCCCAATCAAAGTTTGGCAAGTTGCTAAAGAGTTTTTTTAATCCCTCTGACCATTGTTTTGAAAGATCAGCAAAATATGGTGTTTTGAATTGTAATTGGTCTTCTTGTGAAATCACAAATGAGTCTGTTTTATAAACAATTAAATCAATTGGAGGGCCAACAGTTAAGTCACTCTTCATAGTAGAATCAAAAGAGACCAAGGCACATTTTGCGGCATCTCCTAATGATGTATCTTTTCTTATAATCCTATCCAGGATGGGTTTACCGTATTTTGTCTCTCCTAATTGGAGAAACGGCTTCAATTCTGAGATTCTAATATAATTACCAACAGGGTATATAAGCATCATATCTGGCTCCTGACCTTTAATTTGTCCGCCTACTATAAAATTTGAGCCCAAGTGCGTATTTACAGAAATTCCATCTGTTTTAGAGTGCATCCATGACATCATGCCAATGTAATCAGCAATCTCATCAAAGTTTTTACATGTATTCAAACTAGTTACAAATTCTTTTGTTTTTAAGTGTTCATTAAGAGTTTTATATACATATTGAGATGTGGAAAGATTACCAGAGGTAAGAATAACTATAGTTCTATCACCTACAGAATAAGAAAACATCTTTTTGTAAGTAGAATAGTTATCTAATCCGGCATTAGTTCTTGAGTCTGATGCAAAAACAAGCCCCTCATCCATTTTCATTCCAACACAATAAGTCATATGATTACATAAATTTTTTAAATTTTTATAATCATATTTTAGTTGGCACGAATATTGCAACTCTTAAAGTGTATATATATGAATAATAAATGGTTAACTTATTCATCCAATATTTTCTTTGATGAATATTTAAATAAGAATTCTAAAATAAGAAAAGGTTTTCTTAGGGCTTCTTTATTTTTTTCATCGCTTAAACCAAAGGAAAAAAAATATTATATAGAGTCATGTAAGTCTGCTATTAATTCAATGGGTGTAACTTTTAGAGTTTATGACACTGACAACGAATTTAAAGATAGGCAGTGGCCACTAGATATAATTCCAAGAATAATCAATCAAAAAGACTGGAGTACAGTTCAAAAAGGCCTTAATCAAAGAACTAAGGCCCTAAATTTATTTATTAGTGACGTTTATGACAAACAAGGCTTTCTTGAACTAAATCCTGTATTAAAAAACCTTGTTCTGAAATCATCTAATTTCCTGCCAGAATGTTGTGGTGTGAAGCCTAAAAATAATATCTGGGCAAATATATCCGGTATTGATTTAATTAGAGACCACAACGGTAAGTTTTTTGTTCTTGAAGATAACTTAAGAGTGCCTTCAGGAGTAGCATACATGCTAGAAAATAGAAATATTATGAAAAGAGTAGTTCCAGAACTCTTTAATGAATATGAAGTTTCACCAATTGATGATTATCCATCAAAATTATATAGGTGCCTTGTTGAATCTTCTTATACAACTAGTAAATATAAGACTATTGTAATACTCACACCAGGTGTCTATAACTCTGCATATTTTGAACATGCATATCTTGCTCAACAAATGGGTATTGAGCTTGTCGAAGCATCTGATTTATATGTTGCAAAAAATAATACTGTTTTCATGAAGACTATTTATGGAAAAAAGAGAGTTGACGTTATTTACAGAAGAATTGATGATAGATTTATAGATCCTTTAATTTGGTATAAAAATTCTAAGTTAGGGATACCTGGTCTCTATAATGCATGGAAACAAAAGAAAGTTTCAATCGTCAATGCTCCTGGATCTGGTGTTGCAGATGATAAAGCAGTATATGCTTTTGTTCCTAAGATGATTAGATACTTTTTAAACGAAGAGCCAGTTTTGTCGCAAGTTAAGACTTATGTTTGCGCATTTAAAAAAGACTTAGAATTTGTTTTAAATAATATAGAGACACTAGTTTTAAAGCCTGTAAATGAATCTGGAGGTTATGGAATTCTTATTGGGCCAAAAGCATCTAAAACAGAATTAAATAAATATAAGAAAAAAATACTAGATAATCCAAGAAACTTTGTTGCTCAACCCTTAATAAGGTTATCGACAGCTCCTACTTTTATAAATAATAAAGAACAACCAAGACACCTTGATCTAAGACCATTCACATTAGCTGGTAAAAATTTTTTTGTTACAAATGGTGGTTTGACTAGAGTTGCTATGAAGAAAGGATCAACAATTGTTAACTCCTCTCAGGGTGGTGGGAGCAAAGATACATGGATAATACAGTAATGTTATCTAGTACTGCAGAAAGAATATATTGGATGGCAAGATATACTGAAAGAGTTGAAAATACCTCAAGATTAATTAATGTAAACTTTGATTTATTACTAGATATTCCACATGATGAAATTTCTGATCTTGTCCATCTCATAGAAATAACAAGTTCATTAGATAAATTTTCTAAAAAACCAACAAAAGAAAATATCTTAAAATTTTTAATTTATGATCAAAAAAATTCAGGCTCTATTAAATATTGCCTGGAAATGTCAAAAATTAATTCACGATATTTAAGACCACTCTTACCAAAAACAGCATGGGAACAATTTAATAATATGCATATCTCTTTTTTAAGCTCTTATGAACAAACTAATAATAGCTCTATTTTGCACGAAGTAATAAGAGACTCTCAGAGATTTTTTGCAATTGTGTCAGATGCTATGGCTAGAAATGACGTATACAATTTTATTAAACTTGGCAGATTTATTGAAAGAGCTGATATGCTCTCGAGGCTAATTGAAGAACAGATTCTCAGAAAAGAAGCATATGTTTCAAAACATTATGAAAATCTTCAATGGATGTCTATACTCAAATCAATAAATGGATATGAGTCTTTTAAAATATTAAATAAAGAGGAGTTAAGACGCATAAACGTATTACCCTTTATTATTAAAGATAAAAATTTTCCAAGATCTCTCATCTACTGTTTAGATCAAACAATTAGTCCTTTAAAAGAATTGCCTTCTTCAAAAGAGTCTTTAAAAGTCATTTCAAAATTAAAAGATGCAACAAAAAATATTAAAGCCATCTCCACAGATAAACAAATAAAAGATTTTGTTGATTTTTTTCAAAAGGTTCTGATAGATGTTCATATCTTAGTTTCTAAAAACTATTTTATAAATTAAATAATTGTGTTTCTTATAAATATTGACCTAATCTTATTACCTATGTAATCTGTGGCGATAAACATCAACTAAGACTATGAAATTTAATGATCTGGATTTGTCAGAGCCAATAATTCGATCATTAAAAGATCAAAATTATAAAAAACCCACACCAATACAAGCAGAGGTAATACCTGCGATTTTAAACAATAGTGACGTCATGGCAGCTGCTCAGACAGGAACTGGAAAAACTGCGGCATTTGTTTTACCAATATTAAGTAAACTATCTAATCCTAAAAATAATTACAAAGGTCATCAATTAAGAGCATTAATATTAACTCCTACCAGAGAGCTTGCTGCTCAAGTAAGGGAAAATGTAAATACATATAGTAAATATCTTAGTATTCGCTCTACTGCGGTTTATGGTGGAGCTAGAATACATAATCAAAAGCTAAAATTAAGAAAAGGGATTGATGTGCTTGTTGCTACTCCAGGTAGATTACTGGACTTGTATAATCAAAAATCAGTTAATTTTAAAAATATAGAAATACTTGTCTTAGATGAGGCTGATCAAATGCTTGATATGGGTTTTATTCATGATATCAAAAAAATAATTAAGCTTCTTCCAGAGAGAAGACAAAATTTAATGTTTTCAGCAACTTTCTCAAATCCATTTAGGTCTCTGGCACTTGCAGTAGCAGATAAAGCTATTGAAATTTCAGTAACAAATGATAATCAGACTGGAGAGAACATTGAGCATTATGTCCATCCAGTAGACAAATCAAGAAAGGCAGAATTACTTATTGAATTAATAGAAACTGAAAAATGGGAACAGGCTTTGGTTTTTACAAGAACAAAACATGGAGCTGATCGCCTTAAAAAGCAATTAGATAAAGTTAATATTAAATCTTTAGCAATACATGGTAATAAAACACAAAACAACAGAATGAAAGCGTTAGATGCTTTTAAAAACAACAGAGTTAGTATTCTCGTTGCAACCGATGTTGCTGCTAGGGGAATTGATATAAAAAATATGTCACAAGTTATTAATTTTGATGTACCTACTGTAGCTAAAGATTATGTCCATAGGATAGGAAGAACAGGAAGAGCAGGTGAGAAAGGTAAAGCTATTTCATTAGTTAGCGCAGATGAATTTAGACTTTTACAGGACATAGAAAAATTACTTAATCAAAAAATTGAAAGAGTCGAAATTAATGGATTTGAACCTGAATACGTATTGCCAATAAAACATAAACCAGCAAAAAAGAAATTTAATAATAAAGGCGGATACAGAAAAAGAAAAAGAAGCAGAAAAGGGTAGAAGTAAACGTAACTTTACATTGTTAAGAACATTATAAAAATAACAGGCAATGTTAAAGAAACAATTAATATTAGAATAAATTTTGGTGTTGTCATATTAAATTTACTTTTAAGCCATTTTGTCATAATTGTAATAATTTGAAAATGGCGCGCCCGGAGAGATTCGAACTCCCGACCCCTTGGTTCGTAGCCAAGTACTCTATCCAGCTGAGCTACGGGCGCTTTTTTACAACTTCCGTGCTTCTTCCGGAAGCATGACAGGAATACCGTCTTTTACTGGGTAGGCAAGACCTGCTTCAGCTGAAACTAACTCATTAGCCTCTTTATCATATTCAAGAGGTTTTTTTGATACAGGACATACCAAAATATCTAATAGTGCTTTGTCTAATACTGTCATATTTTTGAAGTATACATTAGGATTTATATTGATAGTATATGTTATTGTAATTACTCGTAACCTATCCATATATATAAAATGCATCATTTAAAGTTAATAGCATTAAAAGATTTTCCTTTAATTGAACCCAACGATGATTTAGCTTCAATTATTAATAAATCTATTAACAATAACGGTATTGATATTGAGTCAGGTGATGTGGTTGTAGTGGCCCAAAAAATTATATCAAAATGTGAAAATAGATATGTAGAACTAAAAAATATTCAACCTTCAAAACAGGCTACTGATCTTGCTAAGACACTAAATAGAGACCCAGCATTCATTCAAATTATTCAAAATGAATCAAAAAAAATTATTAGCACTGATAAAAATGTAATTATTGTTGAACACAAATTGGGATTTATAAATATAAATGCAGGCATAGATCGATCTAATATTTTACAAAATGATGATGTGGTGCTTCTATTACCAGAGAATCCATCTAAAAGTGCAAAAGATTTACAATCGGCAATATCAGCAAATTTTCAAAGAGATATTGCATTAATAGTTACTGATTCTATGACTAGGCCTTTCAGATCAGGAGTATCTAACTTTGCTTTAGCAAGTGCAAATATTCCTAGTTTGATTGATCTAAAAGGTGATCCAGACATATATGGAAATATTCTTCAAAGCACAGAAATCGCTATAGCAGACGAATTAGCTGCAGCAGCAGGTCTTTTGATGGGTCAAGGAAGTGAAAAACAACCAGTAGTAATTATAAAAGGATTTGATAAGAAAAATTATTCTACTAATGATGCGTTTGATTTAGTTGTTGATGAAGATGAAGATTTATATAGATGAGTCATTTTATTTTTAACTTTATAATATAAGAATGAAATTAAGCGTTAATTTAAATAAAGTTGCTTTACTCAGAAATGCTAGAGGTGAGGGGAGACCTTCTGTTAGGGATTTTGCTAATAGAGCTATTGATTATGGGGTAAGTGGCTTAACGCTCCATCCTCGACCTGATCATAGGCATGCAACAAGTAAAGATGTAGTTACCATTTCTCAGCTTTGCAAGGAAAGAAATGTAGAATTTAATATTGAAGGTAACCCGTTTTCTTCTCCTTCAGGTGATTTTAAAGGGTTTTTAAATCTTGTTGAAGAATCTCAACCTGATCAAATTACATTAGTGCCTGACTCACCAGATCAAATTACTTCTGATCACGGATGGGCTGCTGGTAATCACGATGATGACTTAAAAAATATAATTAATAATTTAAAAGACCTATCTAATCATTCTCAGATAAGTCTTTTTGTAGATAACATGAAAGGCAATAAAGTAAATTACGATGCTATAGATTATGCTATCGATGTGGGTGCAAACTTAATTGAGATTCATACAGGTTATTTTTCTAAGCATATCGAAGAGGGTAATTTATCTGTTGTTAATAAAATAGAAAGTTTAATTAATAAAGCTAATCAATCCAATCTGATGGTGAATGCTGGACATGACTTAAATCTAATAAATCTTCCCCACTTAGTTAAAATTGGAGGCATTAATGAAGTCTCTATTGGTCATGCAATTGTTATTGATGCCTTGAATTATGGCTTTGAAGCAACTATAAAGAGTTATATAGATACTATAAAAGGATAATTATGAATATTTCAGATAAATTAAAACAACAGATAAAAGATAACGACCTTTTAATCTATATGAAAGGAACACCTTATGAGCCCCGCTGTGGATTTTCTGCAAAAACAGTTCAAGCTTTGATTGAATGTGAAGCTCAATTCTCTTATGTAGATATTTTAGAAAATAATGATGTCAGAGCAACCTTACCTTCCGTTTCCGACTGGCCAACTTTTCCTCAAGTTTTTTTTCAAGGAGAGTTAATTGGTGGTGCTGATATAGTTACTCAAATGCATGAATCAGGCGAACTTAAAAAAATGATTGCTAACTCGTCAGAGTAAATTATTTATTAAAGTCATTTATAATCTTACAAAAAACCTTAGCTGTTACGTCTGAATCATATGCCGCAGAATGAGCCTCTTTAGAGTCATATTCAACATTTAAGCTTTCACAAATCTTTGCTAAAACAGTTTGATTCGTAGCAAGCGCACCAAGGGTAACAGTATCTAGAACTGAAAAACTGTGAAAGGGTGATTTTTTTATATTATTTCTATTAGTTGCAGCTTTTAAAAATGATAAATCAAAATGCGCATTATGCCCAACCAATATAGCTCTCGAGCACTCGTATTTATTTTTATGTACATTAATTATTTTAAATAATTCTTTTAATGCAATTTCTTCACTAACTGCATTTCTAAGTGGGTGATTTAATTTAATTTTAGTAAATTCTAATGATTCATCTTCAACAATAAGTCCATCATATGGTTCAATATGATATCTATGAGTCTCGCCGATCAATAATTGATTATCTTCCTCTTCAATTAATGTTATAGCTATCTCAAGAACAGCACTATTTTCATAATCAAAACCACCAGTTTCAAGATCTACCACAACAGGTAAGTATTTTCTAAATCTATTTTTTAACATCAGTCAGAATTTTTATCTATAAATCCATCAATATCATCATTTTCATATTTATGAATTTTTTCAAGATCAGATTTAATGATACTTATTTGCATGCTTTTCAGATTTTTAAGCTTATTAATGTCTCTTTTTTTTAATTGAAGATTTATTTTTTCACTTATGTTCAGGTTCTTGGTTGAATAATTCTTAATTTTTGTTCTTTTTGAAGATGTCTTAATGAACTCTTTGTTATCAAAAAAATGTTGAGAATCATTTCTAGGTTTTAAAATTTCTTTATCACTTAATTCAATTATTTCAATGCAATCTACCGGGCAGGGCTCAATACATAATTCACATCCAGTACATATATCATCAATAACAGAATGCATCATATTCATACCTCCAACAATTGCATCAACAGGACAAGCAGATATACACTTTTTACAACCGATACACTCTTCTTCAACAATTGAAACTTTTTGATTATTTATTGTAGGTCCATATTCCATGTCAACTTTTTTATAAGAAGAACCAACAATTTTATTGAGTTTATTCAAAGTTTTTTGACCACCAGGTACACATCTATCATGGGCTTCACCAGATGCTATAGCTTCAGCATATTCCATACATCCAGAAGTGTTACATCTCCCACATTGAATTTGTGGAAGCTCAATATGTATTAGATTAATTAGTTCCACGTTAGTCGTCTATAACACCGAGCTTTTTTTGAAGTTTTGTATTTGAAGTTGTATATCCAAAGGGAACACGTTCGCCAGGATGAATTCTTTGATATGCTTTTTGAACCGCTAGGGTGGTTTCATGAAATCCAGAAAGAATAAGATCTAGTTTTCCTGGATAATGATTTATATCTCCCACAGCAAATATACCATCTTTGGAGGTTTGAAAGTTTTCGGTGTTCACAGTTATCTTTTTTCCATCAAGATCTATTTCCCATTCAAGTATTGGACCTAATTTTTTATTAAGTCCAAATAGGAAGATTAATTCATCAGCATCAAATTTTTTAATCTCTTTTGTATCGAAATTTTTTAAAGACACACCAGTTACTTTATCTGAGCCATGTATTTCTTCAATAATATATGGGGTCATTAAACTAATTTCATCTGACTTAACTAGTTCTCTCATCTGCTCTTCAGAATGAAGAGCACCTCTAAAGGCATCTCTTCTGTGAACAAGAGATAAAGTTTTAGCATTTTTGGCTAATTCAATTGTCCAGTCTAGTGCTGAGTCGCCTCCACCAAAGATAAATATATTTTTATCTTTATATGTATCAATCGACCTAACTGCGTAACTGACACCCTTACCAAGATAATCATCAGGACTATCTATATTTGGTGGTCTCCTTGCCTCAAAAGATCCAGCACCTGCGGCTATAAAAACATTTTTTGTAATAAATTCGTTATTTTCGTTGGTTATAACACGCCATTGATTAATATTTTCAGACTCAACTTCCTCTAGAGTTTCAACCCGCTGATTTAGAAAAACCTCATAATCAAAAGGTTTAATTTGCTCAAGCAATGCATCAACATGTTCTTGCGCAGTTTGAAAGGGCACGCCAGGAATGTCATAAATTGGTTTCTCAGGATAAAGCTCAGCACACTGACCTCCAACCTTATCTAAGTTATCAATTAATACACAGTTTAGACCTAAAAGACCTGCTTCAAAGACTGTAAATAGTCCTACTGGCCCAGCTCCTATTACAACTATATCTACTTCTTTATTCATTATTTCACTCTCAAGCCAGGCGTTGCACCTGTATCAGGTGATATTAGATATATTCCCTTGTCATCACTAGATGCTAAAACCATACCTTCTGACACACCAAATTTCATTTTACGAGGCTCCAAGTTACTAACCAAGATAACAAGTTTATTATTAAGTTCATCAGGATTATATGCTGATTTAATTCCAGCAAAAACCTGTCTTTCACCCAAATCTCCTACATCAAGCTTAAGTTGCAAGAGTTTATCGGCACCCTCAACATGCGAAGCTTCAATAATTTTTGCAACTCTAAGATCTATATCTGTGAACTGATTTATATTAATGTAATTATTTTCATCATTCATAATGTTTTCCTTTGGAATTTTTATAGGCTCCATCCTATTTAATAACGGATCATATTTATTAATTTTATTTAAAAGAATTTTATCAATATCAGAAAATAAAAAATTATCTGAATTTAAAAAATTAAATGCATTTTTAGTAATATTTGGAATAATCGGACTTAGGTAAATAGATAATATATTGAAAGCATTTAAGCCAGTTGAGGAAATTATTACAGCCTCATCTATATCTTTTTTCCATGGAGTTTTATCATTTATATACTTGTTTACCTGATCTGCAAGCTCCATGATTAATCTAACTACTTTAGAATAATTTCTCGATTCATAAAAACCTAAAATTTCATCTTTTCTTGATGTAAGCGTATTTAAAATAGTTTGGTCAATATCAGTTGAAAGATTATTATCATTTTTTTTAATAAATGATGAGCATCTGCTAGCAATGTTAAGATATTTTCCAACCAGATCTGAATTTACTCTTTGAACATAATCCTCAAAATTAAGATCAATATCTTCAACTTTGTCATTGAGCTTTGCAGCGAAGTAATATCTTAATGTTTCTGGATCACAAATATCTGCAAATTCTTTTGCCATTATTCCTGTGCCTTTTGATTTAGACATTTTTTCACCATTTACGGTGAGGAATCCGTGAACATAGACACCGTTAGGTAGTTTGAAGTTAGCAGCACTCAGAAGAGCGGGCCAGAATAAACCATGAAAGTAAGCAATATCTTTACCAATAAAATGATATATCTCGTATTCAGATTTTTTAGACCATAAATTATTCATATCTAAATTATTTTTTGAAGCCCAGTTGTCAATAGAGGCTAAATAACCTATTGGAGCATCTAACCAAACATAAAAATATTTCTGATTTTCTCCAGGTATTTCAAAACCAAAATAAGGAGCATCTCTAGAAATATCCCACTGCTGAAGATCATCATTCAACCATTCATTTAGTTTATTAGTTATAGGTTTCTGCAGATCACTATTTTTTAAAAAATCTTTTAAAATATCAATCTGCTTTGGCAAGTCAAAAAACAGATGCTCGCTTTCTTTTTTAATTGGCTTAGTATTTGAAATTGCTGACATAGGGTTTTTAATATCACTTACGTCATAGGTTGCTCCGCATACACTGCAATTATCGCCATACTGATCTTCAGCTCCACACTTTGGACAGGTACCCTTAATAAATCTATCTGAGAGAAACATAGACTCACTTTCATCAAATAGTTGGTTTATGGTTTTTCTTGAAATGTATCCATTATCCTTGGCTTTTAAATATATTTGCTCAGAATATTTCTTGTTTTCATCAGAATGCGTTGAATGAAAGTTTGTAAATTTAATATCATATAAATCATATGTTTCTATATGGTCTAATTGAACATTCTTAATTAATTCTTCTGGTTCTATACCCAGCTCCTTAGCTTTGAGCATTACCGGAGTTCCGTGAGTATCATCTGCACAAAAAAACAAGCATTCGTTTTGATTGATATTCTGAAATCTAACCCATATATCAGTTTGAACAGCCTCTAAAATATGCCCGAGGTGCAATGACGCATTTGCATAGGGCAAAGCTTGGGTAACAATAATTTTTCTAGTTTTTTTAGTAGTTGAGTCCATGTATTAACTGTATTATATGTGAAAAATACAATATATATGGCCATAAAAAAAATAATAGCAATAGCATCAGCAAAGGGTGGGGTAGGTAAAAGCTCAATAACTGCTGCCATAGCATTAAATATGGCTAAAACTTCAAAAGTTGGCATTCTAGATGCTGATATATATGGACCGAATCAACATATTCTTTTTAATATCGAACACCTTAAGCCTAAAGTTATTCTAAAGAAGGATAAAAAATATCTTGAGCCAGTGGTAACAAAAGATATTGCTATAAATTCTATGGGTTTTCTACTTGATGAAACTAAAGTTGCCATTTGGAGAGGACCAATGTTAAGTGGAGCAATTAGACAGCTGATGAATTCAACATTATGGGGTGATTTGGATTATTTATTTGTAGACATGCCTCCAGGCACAGGCGATGCATATCTAACAGTGGCATCAGAAATCAAACCAGATTTTGCTTTGCTTGTTACCACTGCAAATAAATTAGCTGTTCATGACATACAAAAATCAATTATTTTATTTAACAAGCTAGATATAAAAATGATGGGCTTTATTGGTAATAATATTGCAAACATTCAAGAAACAAATGACTTTGGATCCATAAAAGAGTTAGGTATATCTCATATATCATCCATACCATTTAACTTAGATATTTATAACTCTAACTTAGATAATCTTCCATCTTGTTTTGATGATATCTCAAAATCTATCGAAGAACTTGTATAATTGGAATGTGAAAAAAGCATTATTTTTAATTGTTCTTTTATCTCTAAATTCTAATGCAGATAATAGTATCAATGACCCATTTGAAGAAATTAATAGGGCAACCTTTGAATTTAATGAGTCATTAGACACATATGTGGCAAAGCCAGTTGCAGAGGTCTATTCTAGTTTTCCTAAACCTATTAAAAAAGGCGTGACAAATTTCTTTGATAATCTTGAAGAGATAGATACATCATTTAATCAACTTCTTCAATGGAAACCAAAAAAAGCAATCAATGACTTTACTAGATTTATTATCAATACAAGTATTGGTCTAGGAGGAATTTTTGATGTAGCAACTAAACTTGGACTTGAAAGACATGAAGAAGATTTTGGTCAAACCCTTGCTTTATGGGGTGTACCAAGCGGCCCATATTTAATGCTTCCTGTCTTAGGGCCTTCCAGTGTTCGAGATCTTGCAAGTAAACCTGTATCTTCATTACTGTCTGTTACTTTTCATATGACAGATGATGATGTCAATATTAGCCTTAAGGCCATAGATGCGCTTGAAACAAGAGAAAGGCTTTTAGAAATAGAGTCCTTAATCTCAGGCGATAAATATAATTTTGTGAAAGATTCCTATATCCAATATATAAATTACGAAATCATGGACGGAGAAAATGTCCAAGACGACTTTATAGATGATATGGATGATTTTTTAATAGAATAAAAGGTCCTCTAAGTCCTGTCTGTGACCTTTTAAAGATTCTTTTTTCATTACTTCTAAAATTTTAATTCTAAATGTTTTTGCATACTTATCACCCCTAGATAAGCCAAATAAATGTTTCATCATTTTAGATAGCTCATAGCCTTGATCTAATTTTTCTTCAACGTAATCAAGGTATTGATTTAAGATAGCTTTTTTTGATTTTAATACAGGCTCTAATCCATATATCTCACTATCTATGTCTTTTATTAAGAAAGGATTTTCATAAGCAGCTCTTCCAATCATTACACCATCAACTTTTGTTAAATGTGTTTTACATTCATTAATATTTTTAATACCACCATTTATAACAATATTTAGATCTGGAAAATCCTCTTTGAGTTTATATACATAATCATATTTCAACGGTGGTATATTTCTATTCTGTCTTGGACTAAGCCCCTTAAGGATTCCATTTCTTGAGTGAATTATAAAATCACTGACTCCTGATTCTTTAACTATTTCAACAAAATTATATAGAAATTCATAAGTATCATGATGATCTACACCTAAACGACATTTTATAGATACAGGAATAGAAACATTGTTTTTCATAGCAGAAAGACAGTCTGCAACATGATTAGGTTCAAGCATTAAACATGCACCAAAACGACCTTTTTGAACTCTATCTGATGGACATCCAACATTAAGATTTATTTCATCATATCCGTAATTTTCAGATATTTTTGCTGATTCAACTAAGTCTTTTATTTCTGAACCGCCTAACTGAACAGATACAGGATGCTCTTCTTGATTATATTCAAGTTGATGGAAGCATTTTCCATAAAGTATTGCTCCGGTTGTAACCATCTCTGTGTACAAAAAAACTCTTTTTGATATAAGTCTCAGAAGATACCTGTCATGCATGTCTGTGTATTGCATCATAGGTGCTATACATACCTTATGGGTTGATGCAAAAGACATAAAGTTACAACAGGTAAATAATAGACAAGAATCCAACTATTGAAAGAATTATTGTATAAGGGAGTGCCATTAGAACCATTCTCATATACGAAAGATTTATAAGGGGTGCTAAGGATGATGTAAGTAAAAAAAGAAAAGCAGCTTGACCATTAGGCGTAGCAATACTTGGAATATTTGTACCAGTATTTATAGCTACAGCTAGTGAATCAAATTGCTCTCTAGTTATCAACCCACCATCAAGAGCAGCTTTAACTTCATTGATGTATATGGTTGCAACAAAGACATTGTCACTTATTGCAGATAGAAAACCATTTGCAACAAAAAATAATGGAGGTTGTACCTCAGTACTTTGAGACAAAACATAATTTATAACAGGGGAAAATAGATGCTGATCATGAATAACTGCAACAATTGCAAAGAAAACTGCTAGCAAGGCAGTAAATGGCAAGGCTTCATGAAAAGCTTCACCAAGATGATGCTCCTCTGTTATACCTTTAAATGCAGTTAATAAAATAATTACTCCAAGACCAATAAGACCAACAGCTGCTAAATGTAATGCCAATGCGATTACTAATAAAAGAGCAACTATTGATTCAACTATTAATTCAGCTTTATGCTCAATAGTAGTATTTGTACGTTCGTATTCATCAAAGTCATTAAAAATTTTCCTTACATTTTCAGGTAATTGATTTCCAAATCCAGCAATAGCAAATTTCTCAATGAAAACACAAGTAATCATTCCAGCAATAAAAACTGGCATTGTTATAGGAGCCATTCTAAGGAAGAATTCTATAAACTCCCAACCAGCAACTTTAGCAATTAATAGATTTTGAGGCTCACCTACAATAGTACAAACTCCACCTAATGCAGTTCCAACAGCACCATGCATTACAAGATCTCTTAAAAAGCCTTTAAATTTTTCTTGATCTTGTAATCCAAGATCTGTTAATGATGAGTCATTGTTGTAATCATGATTATTATCACCAAAAGGTTTGTTAGATGAAACAGTATGAAATACTCTATAAAAACCAATAGTGACCCCAATAAGCACAGCTGTAACTGTTAATGCATCTAAAAAAGCAGAAAGAATTGCAGCAGAAAAACAAAAAAGGAGTGAAAGATAAATTTTAGATTTAACTCTTAATAAAAGTTTTGTAAATATAGTTAGCATTAAATTTTTCATGAAAAAAATACCAGCAACCATGAAAACTAATAGAAGTATTACTTCAAGATTGTTTTCTATCTCATGAAAAATAGCCTCAGTAGTTGTAAGGCCTAGAATTACTGCTTGAATTGCAAGCAGTCCTCCGGGTTGCAATGGGTAACATTTTAATGCTAGCGCTAAAGTGAATATAAATTGAAGAAGGAAAAACCAACCAACAATAAAATTACCATTCATACCAATAGTATTAAATATTGATAGCGCTATTGGATTAATTATCAGAAACACTACAATAGTATTTTTATACCAAATTGGAGAATTCCCTAGAAACATTTTTTGTATTGCACTAATCATCGATATATAAGTTTTTAATTAACACATGCATTTTAAAAGATTTTTTAAGTTTAAGCCTAATAATAATAGTTTATTTATTATATTTAATGATAAAAAAGTATTGTTTGATTTAGAAGAAAAAACCTTTATTTTTGATGAAGCTTATCTAAACTTCAAAAATTATGATCTTGAAATTATAGGTATTGCTGAAGATGAAGGTAAAAATATTTATGCTGTTGATGTAACCTCTTCTAATTTTAATTACAAAGAACAAGGTTATAAATCATTAATTGATTACGATTTAAGGTTTATTCTTACAAGTCTTAGTAATAATGAAATAAATTTAATTGGAAGAGCTAACCAACTTCTGCATTGGATAAAAAGTAATAAATATTGCGGTTACTGTGGTTCAGCTAAAAAATTTAATGACGAGGAACAAGCATTGTTTTGTGATTGTAATAAAATCATGATTTATCCAAGTATCTCTCCTTGTGTTCTTGCATTAATACAAAATGGCAATCAAATACTTTTAGCTAGAAATGCCTTATTCCCCGAAGGTCTTTTCAGTGCATTAGCTGGCTTTATTGAAGTTTCTGAGACTGCTGAAGAAACAATAGAAAGAGAAATTTTTGAAGAAGTAAGATTGAAAGTTAAAAACATCAAATACTTTGGAAGTCAGTCTTGGCCATTTCCAAGTCAACTAATGTTAGCTTATACATGTGAATTCGATTCGGGTGAAATTGAGGTAGATGGACAAGAAATTGTCGAAGCAAAATGGTTTGACTTAAATAATTTACCAAATACACCACCCAATTCAACCTTATCAGGAAGATTAATTAACTCCTGTATCTTGGATCGTTAGCTGCTCTGGTAGGTATTTCTTTCTTCACTTTTGGTTCTTTTACAATTTCTTTAATGGCAGGTTCTCTTTTTACTGGTGAATCTTTTTTCTCTACTTTCTTAGGAACTGATTTCGGTTTATTATTTTTTACAACATCTTTTTTAGGGCTTTGATTCTTTTTTTCGGCCTTATTAGTATTAATATCTGTTGATTGCTTTTTATTGTTCTGAATAGACTTTTTATTCTGAGTAGGTTTTTTATTTTGAACAGGCTTTTTATTAACCGCAGGTTTTTTATTTTGATTGATATTTTTCTTAGCAGTATTTCTATTATGATTTTGTTGAGAATTATTATTTCTAGGCTTTCTTTTTCTATTTTGATTATTTTTTCTTGTTTTTGCCTTTGGTTTTTCCTCACTATCAATACCAGCAATACTTTTAATCCAACCGACTAAACCATCTTTTTTCTTTTTAGGCATTTTAGGAGGTTTGATTCCATCTACTAATGGTTTCATGACCTTAGATTTATTCTTGTCATCTCTCCAGCCTGTGTCTGGCTCAGGACTATTTGGTGTAAGGTTGTATGATTCTACATTTTTAATCTCAGAAGATTTAATTCTAACAACTTTATAGTATGGACGTGCCTTATATGGATCTGCTATTACTAAAACTCTAATGTTATTAGTTCTTTCAATATTAATTATATCTTGACGTTTTTCATTTAAAAGATAACTGGCAACGTCGGAAGGCACATACACTTGAATTTCACCAGTGTTATCCTTTGCAGAGTCTTCTCCTATTATTCTTAATATAGATTGCCCTAAAGACCTTGGACCTCTCACTAAGACATGTTCGATGTCATAAGACTCATTCAAAGAAGGTCTTAATCTTTGTCTAGATACTTCTAATAGACCAAATTTTGATATTCCTGATATTTGAACTCTAGCTCTATCAGAATATACAGCTTTTCTAAATGCGCTTTCAACTTTATCTTGATGAGATGAATCAAGCATATCTATAAAATCAATAACTACAAGACCACCAACATCTCTGAGCCTTAATTGTCTGGCAACTTCTCTAGCTGCTTCTAAATTCGTTTTATAGGCAGTATCTTCAATATCTTTACCTTTAGTTGATCTTGCTGAATTAACATCTACTGCAGTCATCGCCTCGGTAGGATCTATAACAATAGAACCTCCTGAATTTAATGAAATTTCTCTTTGAAAAGCTAATTCTATTTGTGATTCTATTTGATATCTATTGAATAAAGGTATTTCTTCATCATATAACTTAACCTTATCTGCATGATCTGGAATCACTGCATCGATAAACTCTTTTGCTTCATTAAATGTATCAAGATCATCAATAAGAATTTCTTCTATATCATCTTTAAAATAATCTTTAGCAACCCTAACAATTAATTTATCATCTCTATATATCAGAGATGGGCTGGGAGCCTCAGGTATATTTTTATTAATTTCATCCCATAAAGCTAGTAGATAGGCTAAATCTAAACTTAGTTCCTCTGATGATCTTCCAATTCCATTAGTTCTAACAATGGCGCTCATATTATCTGGGATATTTAAAGAATCTAAAGCTTCTTTAATTTGATCTCTTTCCTCGCCACTAATTCTTCTTGAGATACCACCAGATCTTGATGAATTAGGAATTAGTACTATAAATCTTCCAGCAAGACCGATTTGAGTTGTTAACGCAGCTCCTTTGGTACCTCTTTCTTCTTTAGTGACCTGAACAATTATTTCTTGGCCTTCTTTGAGAGTGCATTCATTTTTACCTTCAGAATTTTTCTTGTAAAATTCATTAGATAAATCTTTTAGTGGAAGAAATCCATGTCTTTCGGAGCCAAAGTTTATAAAGGCTGCATCAAGACTTGATTCTATTCTTGATACAGTAGCTTTAAATATACTGCCTTTCAGAAGTACTTTGTCAGGTGACTCTGTGTCAAAATCATATAATTTAGCACCATCAACAAGTGCCACACGTAATTCATCCCCATAAGATGAGTTAATTAAAATTCTCTTCATTGTTTTCTCCCTATATATAGGAAGATAATTCAGCAGTGCGCTTTTAAGGCTTCTATCAGTAAGTCTTACGTAGTTCTGCTTACTTGATTAACTCTTTACAGAGTTGTTTTTAAACTGTTGTATTTATCTTTCTTTTAAATTTTTAACTAGTTTTTCTAGTTATTTACAGACATATCCTATAGATTTGTTACATGCCTGTCAAAAAATTAGAAGTAGACAATGATAATATTGATAGAAGATTAGATAACTACCTATTATCTATATTTAAAGATATTCCAAAATCTAAAATCTATAGCATCATTAGAAAAGGTGAGGTTAGGGTTAATTCAGGCAGAGTAAAGCCACAAAGGAAGCTTAAATTAGGTGATATTATAAGAATTCCTCCTTATCTAGATAATGAGAAAAAATTTGAACAGGCAAAAGCAATACCTGCCAATATTATAAAATTAATCAAAAACAGTGTTATTTACGAGGATTCAAACTATTTTGTAATTAATAAACCGCAAGGCTTGAGTGTTCACGGAGGGACTAAAAATACAATTGGGGTAATCTCAGTTATGAGGCACCTTTTCTCTGATTCCATTGATCTATGTCATAGAATTGATAAAAATACTTCTGGATGCTTAGTTTTATCTAAAAATAAAACATCCAATAAACATTTCAATGAAGAGCTTAAAAAGAAAACTATAAAGAAAAAATATTTAGCTATATTAAAAGGGCACTTAAAAAGCAATATGCATATTGATATCCCAATAGATAAATCCTTTTCTACGAATGCTAAATCTTTTGTATCAGATAACGGTAAACAATCTTTATCAAATTTTAAAATTCTTAAAAAGCTTAATTCTTCTTGTCTAGTAGAAGTTAGAATATATACAGGGCGAACACACCAAATAAGAGTTCAAAGCCAATACATTGGACATCCTATTCTGAACGATGACAAGTACGGAGATAAAGAATTTAACAAAAGTCCGTTGTTAAAAAATACAAAAAGGATGGCACTTCATTCCTCAGAAATGGAATTTATTGATCAATCAAATAAAACTATCAAAGTAAAAGCGCAAATTGATAAGTCATTTAACGAGCTGCTAGAGCTATTAAAATAAAAAAATCTATCAATAATAGTATAATTTTGATAGGATACGTTTTTTTTAAGGTTAACAATGGCAGTTCAAAAAAGTAAAGTTACAAGATCAAGAAGGGGGCAAAGAAGATCTCATGATTCTCTTTCAGCTTCCACATTATCTGTAGATCCAGTTTCTGGTGAAAAACATGCACGTCATCAGATGACAAAAGATGGTTTTTACAAAGGCAGACTTGTTAAAGATCTCAGAAAAGTAGAAAAAGAAGCTGAAGAAACAACAGCTTAAATATGCCTAGGCATATAAGTTTACTTTTTCCAGGTCAGGGATCGCAATCTATTGGGATGCTAGACGACTTTGACGACTCAAAAATCAATCCAATTAGAAAAATATCTAATAATCTTTTTGATTTTGATTTAGTTGATGTCATTAAGAATGGACCAGACGATCTTATTAACCGAACATCAATAACGCAACCAGCTCTTTTAGCAACCTCTTTTCTATATTTTAAAAAATTTTTAGCACTCTCGCAGACTCTACCTAATATATTTGCAGGCCATTCTTTAGGAGAGTATTCAGCACTCGTTGCCGCAGAAAGCATTACCATGGAAGATGCGATGTCTATTGTTCATAAAAGAGGCTTATTTATGGAGTCATGTCCAAAAGGTGGTATGTATGCAATTTTAAATTTTGATTTAGATTCAATTAATGATATATGTAATAAAGTTTCATTAGAATTAAATGATGTCGTCTCTGCAGCAAATATAAACTCAGAAAATCAAGTTGTTATTGCTGGCAGCCTTGAAGCAGCAAAAAAGGTTGCAGATGATTGTAAAAATGCTGGTGCAAAAAGGTGCATTCAGTTAAATGTTAGTGTGGCTTCTCATTGTAATTTAATGGAAGAGGCATCAAAACAATTATCGTCTGAATTAGATAAATTTATGTTCAAAGCCCCAAAATTTCCAATTATCCATAATATTGATGCTGAATTTGAAAATAACCCAATTAATATACCTAAAAAACTTGAGAAACAATTAACTTCTCCTGTTCAATGGGTTAAAACTATGAAGTATCTTCATAATAAAAATGGAATAGTTATCGAATGTGGTCCAGGTAAGGTTTTATCAGGTCTTGCTAAAGCAAACGGTTTGGATAATATATTATCAATGTCATCAGAAAATTTTGAAGAAAATTTTAGAAAATTAATATGAATAAAGAGATAATTTTTATATCAGGAGCATCACGTGGCATAGGTTTATCAATGGCTAACTATTTTGCAGATGCTGGACATATTGTTATAGGCACATCAAGAAATAATTTTAAATTTGAAAACAACTCAGCCAATTTAATACCTATTAAACTAGATATTACTTGCAGAGACTCTGTTAAAAATTGTATAGATTCTCTAAAAGAAAAAAATCTTATACCTTCAATTTTAATAAATAATGCTGGAATAACTTCAGATCAATTATTTCTTAGAATGAAAGACGAAGACTGGGATGCTGTTGTTTCAACAAATCTAACTGGAACTTTTAATTTATCAAAAGCTTTAATAAAAAATATGTTAAAAAATAAATTCGGTAGAATTATAAATATTTCATCTGTATCTGGTTTAATGGGAAATCCTGGACAAGTTAACTATTCATCAGCAAAAGCTGGCTTGAGTGGATTTACAAAATCTTTAGCAAAAGAAGTTGGTTCTAGAGGTATTACTGTAAATTCTGTTGCACCAGGTTTTATTGAAACTGATATGACATCATTTTTAGACTGTGATGCTAAAAATGAAATTGTTAAAGAAATTCCATTAAAACGAATGGGTTCAACTGAGGATGTTACTTTGCTTGTAGCCTTCTTAATTAGTCAAGAGGCGTCTTATATCACAGGTCAAACCATTTCTGTTGATGGTGGTTTGTATATGTATTAAGTATGTGCATCTTTTTATTATTAGGGTAAAATAATCAAGTTTTCTAATAGGGAGTTAATATGAGCGTTGAAGATAGAGTAAAAAAAATTGTAAGTGATCAATTAGGTAAGTCTATAGATGAGATAGAAAGTGATTCTTCATTTGTTGACGATCTTGGTGCTGATTCTCTAGACACTGTTGAATTAGTGATGGCTTTAGAGGAAGAATTTGATTTAGAAATTGCAGATGAAGATGCTGAAAAAATCTCAACTGTTAATGAGGCTGTCGACTACATAAACTCGAACTCTTAAAAAAGAACACAAATTTCTCAATTCATCTGTCATAAGGCAGTAATCTCTATTAGTCTTTGTAAACGTTTAAGCTATTGTCTTAACTTTCACACATTTATTTTTAAATGATTATAGTAAAATGAACTTTATGAAATACATAACAATTTTTGTTATAGCAATTCTTTCCTTTATTGGACCATACAAAGCATTCATTAACTTTGTTCCAAATAACGCAATAAACTCAATAGTTATAAATAATGGAGACTCAATGAATGATATTGTTAAGCAATTAATTCCAGATTCTTTATTAAATAAAGTATTATTCAGAACTTTTCTTAAACTTGAATCTATAGATTCCTTTAAAAGCGGAGAGTATGAAGTTCTAAATAAATCACTTATCGAAATATTTATTCTATTCAAAGAGGGAAAAACCATTACACATAAATTGACTATTCAGGAAGGCTCAACAATATATGATTTACAAAAACTTCTTGATAATAGTTTTTTAATAAATAATTGTTATTATCTGGATTGTATCGACAGTCAGTATCCTTTTAAAGAAGGTATTTTATTTCCAAACACATATTTTTATAAAAAAGATATGCTCGCATCATCTATTCTTAAACAAAGTTATAACAAACTTGATTTAGTTCTTTCAGAGCTTTGGTCTAAAAAGCCACCTAATAATATTTTAAAGGATAAAAATGAAGCCCTAATACTTGCTTCTATAATAGAAAAAGAAGCAGGCAATGATAATGAAAAATCATTAATAGCTAGTGTTTTTCTTAAAAGAATAGAGATAGGAATGCGACTTCAGGCAGACCCAACGATAATATACGGACTATTACCAAATTTTGATGGAGATATTAAAAAATCTGATATTCTTGATAAGAATAATCCATATAATACATATATGATTAAAAGCTTGCCTCCAACTCCTATAGCCATTCCATCACTTACCTCTATTGAGGCAGCAGTTTTAAGTACCCCCGGTGAATATTTATTTTTTGTAGCAAATACTCCTACTTCGCATTATTTTTCTAAGACTTATGATGAACATCTCTCTATGATTAAAACTTTGGGTTTAAATAAATGAAGATTATTAGTTTCGAGGGAATAGAGGGTGTTGGAAAATCAACTCAAATAAAATTACTCAATGAGTATTTAGGTTCAAAAGGATTAAAGACAGAAATTCTAAGAGAACCAGGATCAACAGTAACTGGTGAAATGATTAGAGACATTCTATTAAATTCAAAAGAAAGCCTGTCGTCTGAGTCTGAATTATTATTGATGTTTGCTGCTAGAGCTCAACTAATTCATGAAAAAGTAATTAATTCTAAAAATGATATTATTTTATTTGATAGATTTTATGATGCTTCTATTGCCTATCAAGGTGCCGGTAGAGGCCTGTCTATTGATTTTATAGAAAATCTAATTGCTTTTAGTAAATGCCCATCACCATTAATAACATTCCTGTTAGATATATCTGTAAAAGATGGTTTCGCAAGGAAAGCCGAAGATATTAAAGATAGAATCGAATCATCTGGTGATAAATTTTTTGAAAAAGTTAGAGAGGGCTATATTTCCTTATCGAAACAATATCCTGAAAGAATTAAGTTAATTAATGCCAATAATTCAGTAGAAAAAATACATCAAGATATTCTTAAAGAAATAGAGATAGTTATATGAATTTGAATCAATGCAGATGGTTAAATGACGTCTTTGATTCTATTAATTTTGAGAACCTTCCACATGGAATTATCATTAACGGATCAACAGGTATTGGAAAAAAAATTCTTGCAAGAGAAATAGCCAATAATATTTTATTAAATTTTAAGAAAGATAATAATTTCAAGCATCAAGTACTTTTTGATAAAAATACCCATCCTGATTTTTATTTACTCGACAAAGATAAGATTGGTGTAAATGACATTAGCAGAAGAGATAAATGGGATGAAGAAAAAGGCTTCAGGGATGTAGTAACTTTTTTAACAATGACTCCCTCAATATCAAAAAATAAAGTGGTGTTAATAATGAATGCAGATTTAATGAATAATGCTGCTCAAAATGCATTATTAAAGTCTTTAGAAGAGCCAGCACCATACTCATACATAATTATGACTACAAATAGGCCTAAAGCCCTAAATCAAACTATTTATAGTAGATGTAGGCAAATTAATATAAACAATTTAAGTGTAATTGAAACTAACCATTGGTTAGAAAAAGTTGGTGTAACAGACTATAACGCAATGGACTTTCCAAGTTTTGCAACGCCTTTTGATATTCTTGATGACATTCAAAATGATAATCACAACTCATATAAAGAATTTATTTTATTAATGAATGACTTCATGTTTAGTAAGATAGATCAACCACAAGCTATAAAATTGTTTACTGATATAGATATTAACTTTATTGGGAAAATAAATTTTTTGGTAGAATTTCTAAAAATAATATTAGCTTCCAAATTAACCGACAATCAATTGAGCGGAGCTTATAAAAATTTCAATATTGCAAAATTTAGCAATTTAAAAATATCAAATATTATTGATGATTTGAACAATCTTAGATTCGATTTCTTTAATGTCTCTTCGATTAATGAAACTCATGTATTGAATTATTTCTTTAGTGAATTAAAAGTATCTATTAGACAATCGTAGTTCCGCCATCAACAACTATGGTTTGACCATTTATGTAACTTCCAGCATTTGATGCAAGCATCACTGCTACACCTGCTATTTCATCTGGCTCACCAATTCTTTGCATAGGAGTTGTTCCTAGAACTGATTTGAGTATCTCAGGATTCTCCCATAAGGCTTTAGCAAAATCAGTTTTAATTAACCCTGGAGCTATTGAATTGGCTCTAATATTTTTGTGACCAAACTCTGCTGCTATATTTTTTACAATCATTACATCTGCAGCTTTACTAATATTATAAGCACCTAGTATAGAGCTTCCCTTAATAGCAGCAATACTTGATACTATAATTATCGATCCTGCTTCTTTTTCAATCATATGAGGAATGCATAAATTACATAGAATCTGATTTGATCTTATATTGTTATGCATTACTTTATCAAATTGCTCATTAGACATATCTAGCATAGAACCCATATAGGTATTTGTAGCAGCATTACATACTAATGTATCAATACTTCCCAAAGTTTCTAAAGATGCATTTACTAAGTTTTGAAGTTGATCTTCATTGCCAATATTACACTCAATAGGAAAAGCCACTTCTTTTCCAATAGATTTATTAATCTCTTCAGCAGTTTCTTTACAAGCATCTATTTTTCTAGATGATATTATTACGTTAGCGCCCATCAGTGCAGACTGGTATGCTATAGCTTTACCAATTCCTCTAGAGGAACCAGTTATTAGAATAGATTTATTATTGAGATCAAATAAAGACATTTTAAGATTATAATTTAACAATTAAAGGAATATTAACATGATTGAAATATACGGAAAAACATTTTGCCCATATTGCGATAAAGCAAAAAACCTCTGCGAAAGAGAAGGGCTTGAATATACCTATAAACAATTGGATACAGATTTTTCTAGAGATGAATTCTTTAATATATTTCCAACAGCAAGAACTTTTCCTCAAATTAAAATTGATGGTAATGATGTTGGTGGTTATACAGAGCTAGAATCTTGGTTACAAAATAAGGGTTAATTATGGAACAATTTAATGATTTTTTACTTTTTCTTGACAGTAATTTAAGTGGTTCAGTCTGGTTCCCCGCATTGTTAATAGGTACAGGTATATTTTTTACTATTTATCTAGGTTTTCCACAATTTAGATTTTTTGGTAAGGCATGGGGTCTCGTTTCAGGAAAAAATAATAAATCAGATGCCGAAGGTGAAACAACTGCATTTGAGGCATTAACAACAGCTATGTCTGGTGCAATTGGTACTGGAAATATTGGTGGAGTCGCTCTAGCTATTTGGACAGGAGGTCCAGCTGCAATATTCTGGATGTGGATTACTGCAATTTTTGGCATGACAACAAAATTTGTGGAAGTGACTTTAGGTCATAAATATAGAACAAAACTTGAGGATGGCTCTATTTCTGGTGGACCTATGTATTACATAGAACATGCCTTAAATATGAAATGGGTAGGTATTCTTTTTGCATTTTTAATGATGATTACTGCAATAGGTTCGGGAAATATGCCTCAAATCAATAATATAGCCCTTGTCATGAATACTGAATTTTCTGTACCTAAATTGTTTACTGGTTTATTTTTAGGTGTTTTGCTTTGGGTCATTATAATTGGCGGTATAAAGAGAATAGCCTCTGTGGCAAGTAAAATAATTCCAATTATGGGCTTAATATATTTTGGAGGCGCTTTAATAATCCTAATAGAAAATTATCAGAATATTATTCCATCATTTAATGCAATTTTTGCACAAGTTTTCACTGGTTCTGCCGCGGTAGGTGGATTTTTAGGAGCTAGTTTTGCAATGAGCTTAAAGTACGGTGTCGCAAGAGGTTTATATTCTAATGAAGCTGGTCAAGGGTCCTCTCCAATTGCTCATGCATCATCTAAAAATACATCAATTGATCAAGGCGTTGTATCAATATTAGAACCATTTATAGATACTATTGTTGTTTGTAGTGTTACAGCTTTAGTTATTTTATCTAGTGGAGCATGGACTCAAAAATTTGATACCTCTTTCTCTAAAACAGATATGATTATTCTTGAGGGTATTTATAGCGATGAAAAAAATACTGATGGAGATTATTTGTACCCAGATCACATTAATGAATTAACAAAATATGTTCAAAAAATGGATTCAAATGTTAATGAATTTTCTGGTTTGTTAACAATCGAAAATGGTAAATTAATCACAGACAATATTACAGTTATCCATTCTAGATCGATAGCTGAAGATGTAATTGTTTCATCCTCTTTCGCAAAGTCAGATGACCCGAATTCAAATCTGTATTCAGGCTCATTGAATGTAAAAAAAGGCAAGGTTGTTGAATCTGTATTTTTTGAAGGCAAATCATTGGTAAGTTCTGCTCAATTAACTGCTAAAGCTTTTTCTCAAGGAGTGCTTGGTGAGTATGGTGGAAAACTTGTAGCTATAGCATTACTTTTATTTGCATTTTCTACTGCCATAACATGGTGCTATTATGGAGATCGATCTACAGCATATATATTTGGTGAAAGGGGTGTATTTTGGTATCGAAATGTATATGTTGTCTGCTTCATGCTCGCGGCTGTTATTGATACAACTATAGTTTGGAATATTGCTTATGTTGTTGTCGCACTGGTTTCAATACCTAATTTAATAGCATTATTCTTTTTAAGAAATGAAATGAAAGATTTAACTAACGAGTTTGTAGTCAAAAACTTTAAATAAATTTTTATACAAATAATGATCCTTAGAATTGCTAGTTACATTTTGTTGTTTGTTATTCTTTCGTCATGTGGCGGAGGTGGCGGATCATCAATTGAAAATACTAACAATTCAATAACTCAGCCCCCCAACAATCCATTTGTTTATATTCCTCCTTCAACTACATCAACTGATAATTGTGTAGCTAAGTCTCAACCTGTTGCTAACAGCTGGCATGAAGATTTCAACTCAAATGAGTTAAATATAAATGATTGGTCTTACGATGAGGGTTGTAATGACAATGGTGGTGGATGCAATGGAAACAATGAAGCACAAAACTACACTTCAAATGATTCGGATAATTTATTTATTGAAGACGGGTATCTTAAAATTCAACCAATTTATGAACAAAATACTGGCTCTGATGGAGTCAATCAACAATATACTTCTGCAAAAATTTATACTAAAGATAAAAAACTATTTACTTATCCAGCCAAAATATCAATTTGTTTCAAAGTTCCAGAGGGGACCGGAATGTGGCCTGCAATATGGATGATGCCTAATGCTGATGTTCCTTGGCCAACTGGAGGTGAGATTGATCTCATGGAAGCAAGAGGAAGAGCTTCTCTTGCCAATGTTGTAGGTTCAGCAGTTCATTTTGGAGAAGTGTGGCCTAATAATAAATACATATCACAAAATGTTAACTCTGCAGTTGGCAATGATTTTCAAACATACTTTCATTCAATCACTTTTATATGGCAGGAGGATAAGATTGAGATGTATTTAGATCAAGAATCTTCTCCATTTTTTTCAGTAACGCCAAATTCCTATCTTTTGAATCAATACGATTATCCTTTCAACAGTAGTTTTTATATGATTTTAAATGTAGCAGTAGGCGGACATTTTGATAATTATGCTCTCGATAGTAGCCATTTTTGTATAGATGCTGATTGTACAAATTTTTTAGATAATCCAGACAAAAAAAGAATGACTATTGATTGGATTGAGTATCTTCCTATATCTAATTAGCTGAAGAAGATCTTTTCTCAAGTTCTTTAATAACTGCTTTTAAATTTGTTCCTTGTTGGTTAAGTAATACAAGTAGATGAAACAAGAGATCTGCTGATTCTTCAACAACTCTTCCGTCAGCAGTCACTGCAGATATAGAGGTTTCACCAGCTTCTTCTGTTAGTTTTTTAGATATCTCTTTAACACCTTTATTAAAGAGAGACGATACATAAGAATCAGACTTATCTTCATTCTTTCTTTGTTCTATAATTTTTTCAAGAACCTCAAGGGTAAAAACTAATTTATTATCATGAGGTTCATCAAAACAAGATTCAGTACCTAAGTGACAGGTAGGGCCAAGCGGAGTTGCTTTTATTAGAAGAGCATCCTTGTCACAATCAAGAGACATTTCATCTATTAAAAGCTTATTCCCAGAAGTCTCACCTTTTGTCCACAAACGTTTTTTTGACCTACTAAAAAAAGTTACGATCTTTTCGTTAAGAGACTTGTTAATTGATTCAAGGCTCATATAACCAACCATTCGTATTTCTAATGTTTTTGAGTCTTGAATAATTGCAGGTATTAATCCTTTTTCGTCCCATTTAATATTTTTAATATCCATTTTTATTACCTTATATTGAGTGATTCTTTTTTTAAGTATATTTTTAAGTCATTTATATTAAACAAATTTTTATGAAATACACTTGCAGCAAGTGCGCCACTAGAGTTTGTTTGAGTTAATACATTTTTAAAGTCTTTCATTGAGCCGGCGCCGCCTGATGCAATAACTGGAATATTACTAATTGAAATCATTTTGTTTAATTGATAAATATCATAACCATCTCTTACACCGTCTCTATCCATGCAATTTAAAACAATTTCGCCCGCACCAAGCTCTTGAACTTTCTCAATCCAATCAATTGTTTTTATACTAGTATTTGTTGCAGTACTTTCATCACCTGTTTTTGAATAAACAATATAGTCATCCTCAATCATTAATGAATCAATTCCAACAACAACACATTGGCTTCCAAATTCATTTGCTAATTCATGAATAAGTTCAGGTCTTTCTATGGCTGGAGAATTAACTGAAACTTTGTCAGCTCCAGAATTTAATATAACTTTAGCTTGCTCAACTGATTTTATACCTCCAGCAACACAAAAGGGTATATTTATTTTTTCAGCTATAGCTTTTACCCATTCTTTTGAAACAACACCGTCATATGTGCTGGCACCAATATCATAAAAAACCAACTCATCAGCTCCTTCATTATTATATTTAATTGCTAAATCAATTATAGAACCAACTATTTCATGATTTCTAAACCTTACTCCTTTTACAACAGAGTTATCTTTTACATCTAAGCAAGGAATTATTCTTCTAGTTAACATTAATAAGATCCTTAAGAGACAATTTATTTTCATATATTGCCTTCCCAACAACACATTCTTGAGTACCAATATTTTTAAGCTTTTTAATATCTTCCATATTCCCAATACCACCTGAAGCGATTAAATTAGTATTTTTATTTTCAAGTATTTTTTTATATATATTGCAATTAGGACCTTCCAATGTTCCATCTACTGATATGTCAGTTGCAAGCACATTTTTAATCCATTGATTGTTATTTATAAAATCAAAAAGATTAATGTTTGTATTTTTAGTCCACCCATTTACAGATAACATTGGCTCACTATTAATAACATTAAAATCTAGCCCAAATATAATTTTATCAAGGTTCGTATTGGATCGTATTTCCTCTCTAAAAGCTTGATTGTTAATAGCAGCAGTTCCTACAATCAATCTATCTACTCCAATAGATATTAGTTCATTCAAAGTTTGTTCATCCCTTATACCACCTCCAACTTGAATATTTAAACCTTCAATTAATAAGAATTGTTCAATAATAGGAAGATTTTTATTTTTTCCTGACCTTGCCGCATCAAGGTCAACAATATGAACATAGTCAAAACCCGCATCTAAAAAGATATTTATTTGATTTAAAGGCGAGGAATTATATTCTGATACATCTTGATAATTACCTTTTAAAAGTCTTACACATTTGCCATCAAGTAAGTCTATAGCTGGAATGATCTTCATGCCGTAGTTAGAAAATACTGAAGAAATTTTTCACCACTTACTGAGGATTTTTCTGGATGAAATTGACAGCCTATAAAATTATTTTTTTTTACAAGACTAGTATAATTAACACCATATTCAGTATAGCCCATCGCACTGTCTGTGGAATCCGTATAAAAACTATTTGCATAATAATAATGCCCATTTAATGATTTAAGATCATCATTGCATACTAATTTATTCCATCCCATCTGAGGAACTGTTAGATTTTTATCAGATTTAAATTTTTTAATTTTTCCATTTATTATTCCAAGACATTGTGTATCACCTTCTTCTGAGTACTCATACATTATTTGCATTCCTATGCATATTCCTAGAACTGGCTTAGTTATGTTTTTTATAAAATCTATTAAGCTCTTATCTCTAAGACACTGCATTACAGCATTTGCTGAGCCAACACCTGGTAATACGTAAGCATCAAGACCACTAAGCTCATTCTTTGAATTACTAATTACTGTATTAATACCTAGCCTTTTAAAAGAATAGTAAATAGAATTTAAATTCGCTCCTCCGCAATCAATTATCCCTATGATCATAGCGTTCCTTTTGTCGATGCAACGGCAGAATCATTTTTCTTTAAAGCATTGCTCAAAGCTCTGGTGAAGCTTTTAAATGTTGCCTCTATAATGTGGTGACTATTAGTACCTTTTGTTTCAATATGGCATGTAAAACCTAGTGTGTTAATAAAGGATATAAAGAAATGCTCAAACATTTCAGTTGGAAAATCGCCAACATACTCCCTTAACTTTGAAGTTTTCATTTTTAAAAAGGGCCTTGATGCCATATCAATGCTCACATTTGAAATAGTTTCATCCATAACGAGATTTTCACTTGAAGCATATCTTTCTATATTCTCTCTTTTTCCAATAGCATTTTTAAATGCCTCTCCTAATGCTATAGAAACATCTTCAATTGTATGATGTTCATCAATCTCAAGATCACCTATAGAGTGAACAGATAAATCAAAATTTCCATGTTTCGCGAGTTGTTCTAGCATATGGTCAAAGTATTTAAGACCTGTATCAATATTAAAGTTTCCTTTTCCATCAATATCTAGATTTATATATATGTTTGTCTCATTTGTAGACCTTTTAATAAATGATTTTCGAGATTTTAATGATATTTCACTTGATGCTAAATTTTTTCTAATTGAAACTGCTTTTTCATGAGCATCTAAACTTTCTGCATTTGCTAAGATTGAAACAGTAGGAGCAAGATTTAGGAATCCTTCCGGACTTGCAGTTTGAAAAGTAATTATTTTACCAAAATCTTTAACAGACAACCCTGAATATGTTTTAGCATATCTATTTGTTGGTAATGTGTGGTTAGAGCCAGATGCATAATCGCCGAATGATTCCGGTGAATATTTCCCGCAGAAAACCGAGCCTGCATTATTTATATATGGTGTGAATTTAGCAAAATCTTTATCTAAAAGTATTAAATGCTCAGGAGCATTACTATTAATAAATTTAATAATTTCATCATCATTTTTTGCAGATACCAAATAGATATTACTAAAACTTTTTTTAAGTATGTCTTGTCTTTTTAGCATTTCCTTTTGTTTATTTAATTCATCTTTTAAATCATTAATTAAAATTTTATTTTTACTAACGAATACCGCCTTAGCATCTGTACTATGTTCTAGTTGAGATAATAGATCAGAGGCTATTATATGAATTTTATTTTTATCATTTGAAACCACATATACCTCACTTGGACCAGCAGGCATATCAATAGATGTTTTATTGCTGACCATAACTTTTGCTTCGGTTACAAATTGATTGCCGGGACCATATATTTTTAAACATTTCGGTATAGTTTTAGTTCCATGAGACATAGCAAAAATTGCTTGAGAGCCTCCAATCTTATATACATTTTTTATTTTTAATAATTTAGCTATCCATAATATAGCTGGATTTATATTTCCATTTTTATCAGGAGGAGTGCAAATAACTATTTTTGGACAACCTGCAATAAGGGCGGGTATGGCTTGCATTAGTAGGGAACTGAAAAGCGGAGCTGTACCACCTGGAATGTATAAACCAACCGAATCTATTGGCTTGAATTCAGACCATAGTCTAATACCTTTAGTTGTTTCCATTTCAGAGATAGACAAACCAGGTAATTGTTTTTCATGATATTGGTAAATATTTGTATAGGCAATAAGAATTGCTTCTTTAAGGTCACCATCTAGCATAGTCTCAGCTTTTTTAAACTCAGAATTTGTTACTTTAAAGTTTTTTATTACCTTTTCATTCAATGTTTTCGATATCTTTCTTAAACCTTCATCACCCTCATTTATTACAAGATTTTCAAATTTCTTAAGAGTGGACTTATTTTTTGATGACATCACAGAATCTTTAAAGTCTATAGTCATATTTGATTTATTTATAATTATCTTTTTCATATTAATTCAATATTTTTTCAACAGGCATAATTAAAATTGATGATGCTCCTTTTTCCTTGAGCTTCTCCATTGTTTCCCAGAAAATCGGTTCCTGACATAGTGCATGAATTGCTACTTTATTTTTATTTTCCAATGGAATAATTGTTGGAGACTCAGAACCAGGTAAAAGTTTACATATCTCCTGAACGTTAGAAGCGTCAGAATTTAACATTACATATTTACTCTCAATCGCATTAATTACCCCCTCCATTCTATTAATAACTTTTGTAGCAATTGATAACTTTTTTGCACTTATATTTTTATTTTTAATTAGAACTGCTTGCGATTGAAGAATTATTTCAATTTCTTTTAAGTTATTAGCCTCTAGTGTTGCTCCTGACGAAACTAGATCACAAATAACATCCGACATCCCTATATAGGGCGTTAATTCCACAGAGCCATGAATATTGGTAACTGATGCATTTATTTTATTATCCTTAAGATATTTTTTAACAGTATTAGGATAAGAAGTAGCAATTTTTTTGTTTTTAAAATTTTTAATATTTGAATTTTGAGGCACTGCAAATGAAAGCCTACATTTTGAAAATCCCAAGTTAAGCATTTTCTCAATATAAGTTCTTTTAAATAATGTCTTTTCAATTAAAATATTTTCTCCAACAATAGCTAAATCAGCATCACCATTAGAGACCAATGAAGGTATATCATCACTTCTGACAAATAATATATCTATCGGAAGATTATTAGATTTTGCTAATAATTTATCTCCTTTGTAAGAAAAATTAATTCCTGATTTCTTAAGTAAATCTATGCTTTGCTCAGACAGCCTTCCATTTTTTTGTATAGCAATTGTTAGTCTATTTTTCATTTTGAAATCCTTTTCAATATTTTCTGATACCCCTTATATGGCTCATTTGATAAAAACCTAGCGACCCTTGTAACTGTAGTTGTACTTGTTTTTAATTTACTTGCTATCTCTCTATAAGATAATTTATCTTCAAATAAAAGTTGAGCTACAGCCCATCTTTCTTCAAGTGCTTTTAGCTCAGAAGGTGTACATAGATCTTTTAAAAATCCGTTTACCTCATTTTTATTCTGTAACAATAATATTGCTTCATTTAGGTTTTTCATGTGTGCTAGTGTATTACTATGTTAATACAAAGTAAACAAAAAAAAGGCACTTTTAAGTGCCTTTGATTATAATGATATTAATTATTCATTTGGGTTAAACCACAATGGTAAAACAGCAATCAATAAACCTGAAACATAAAACATCCATGCCCCAATAGTGCCCATCATATTTCCACCATTTGCCATGTTTTCGATGAACTGTTTTGAGCCTGCTCCAATATCAAGTGAACCATTTGCTGCGTCTAAAGCTGCTAAGGCTGCAGAATGGCCCTCATAAGTACCGCTTACCCATCCACCCAGATTAAGCCCAAGTAGAAATACCGATACAGCAAAAGCAGTACCAATAATTTTAGCTAATGTATTAGCACCTTTTTCCATCATAACGCTCGAAAATCTAGCAGCTATCCAAACAGCTATCACTGTTGATAGAAAAACTGTAGCATTTGCTCCTCTTGAAGTAGCAAATAACTCCCACAATGCAATTTCAGCTGTTGCACTTGCAATAATATCCATAAAATCCTCTCCTAAGATTAATAATTAATATTTATTTATACATGTTTCTATAAATTAATTCAAAGATTGTTTCTAACTAATACTTAAAATAAATATATATAAATATGAATTATTTTTGAGTTAATAAAGACACAATTTCTAGATGTTTTGTATTTGGAAATTGATCAAATATTTCTATATTTTGAATTTTATATGATTCTAAATAAGCAACATCTCTTATATATGTTTCTATATTACAAGAAACGTAAATAATATTTTTAAACTTCTTTGTCATATCAATTACATTAGTTGTAAGTCCAGACCTTGGTGGATCAACTAGAATATGTGAAAAATTGTAATGATTAATGTCTATTCCTTTCATTCTTCTAAAAATTCTACCTTCAATAGCTTCGCTAATTTCATCAGCTGATAATCTGGAGTAATGTATATTTTTAATCGACATAGCATCAATAGATTTTTCAATACATTTAATAGATTGCCTATTATTTTCAGTTGCATAAACTTTATTAAAATATTTAGATAATGGGAAAGTAAATGTTCCAGATCCACAATAAAGCTCTAAAAGATCATTTGGTTCCTCTAAAAAAGAGATGACTTTTTTTACCATTTCAGGCATATGAAAATGATTTGGTTGATAGAAAGATTGATCTGATTGATACAGTTTTGTTTTTAAAGACTTCACATGATCCTCTAAGAGATCATCATTTAAATAAAATATATCGTTTTTAGATCTTAAGATTACAGATATTTTGAGCGATTTAGATAAACATTCTGCTTGGACTTTAATCTTCTCATCAAGTTTTTTATGATAAATTAATGTTACTAAAACTTTATTACAACTATTTGTTCTAAAGTTTATTTGAAACAATTTATTATTGAGCTCAACTTCATTATTAATTGAATTAAGCAACTTAGGCATTAAGTCAGATATTATTGGTCTAGCTACTTGGAAAGTTGTAAGATTTATTCTATTACTTTCCTCATCATACATAGTGTAATAGCCATTTCTATAGCCGAATTCACATCGTGACCTATAACCATGAGAAGGGCTCAAGTTAATGATAATATCTTTATTGAAGTGTTCCTTTAATAGTTCATGTGCCTTTGAAAATTTATCCATTGGATTATAAAAAAAACATTGTTATAAGCATTAAAAACCCTATAAATGTTATATTAAGGACAATAAACAGGGTAATAATCTTAAAAAGTGATAATCCTTTTAGATCATTTTCAAGTTCTAATTTATTTCGAACTCCTAAGAATGAATGAATTACTCTTTTTAACCACATATTATGAATGAAATTATTAACATTACTAAGTCAGCTGAAGAATATCTATCAAAACTGCTTACTGAAAAAAATGAGATTGATTTATCAGTAAGAATATTTATATCAGATCCTGGCACCCCTAAGGCTGAAACTTGTCTTGCTTATTGTAAACCAGATGAAGCTGGTGAAGATGATGTGATTTTAAATTTAGAGTTAATAACAGTGAATATAGATCATAGGAGTATTCCATTTTTAAAGGATGCAGAGGTGAACTTTGATAACGATACATTTGGAGGTCAACTAACAATTAAAGCCCCCAATGCAAGATTGCCAAATATCTCACCTGATAGCCCGCCAGAAGATCGAATAAATTATGTTATTTACAATGAAATAAATCCTATGCTTGAATCGCATGGTGGAGAGGTAAGTCTTGTTAAGTTTACTGACAAGGGAGAAGCAGTTCTTCAATTTGGAGGAGGGTGTCAGGGTTGTGGAATGGTAGATGTTACTTTAAAAGACGGCATTGAAAAGACATTGCTAGAACAAATACCTGAATTAAAATCTGTTCTTGATTCAACCGATCATTCTATCGACGATAACGCATTTTATAAAAGTTAGATTTTTTCTATAGATATAACTATTCCGAAGTAGGGGTGATCAAAATAGTGTATTTCTCCATCAAAAACTCTTTTTTGTTCGTCTATAAATATATTAATGTCATTATAAAGTTGATTTTCATATGACTCTTCAATTGGCAAGGTCATAACTTGTGTAAATTCATTTTTTAAATTTAGATCTAGGATAGGTTTTTCATCAGTTTTCTGTTCTGTTTTTCTAGATAAAATCTCATTTTCATATGATTTTATGTGTGAATCAGTAATTATTTTATTATCAACTGGTTTAGCAATTCCGAGATAGGCTTTTAAATCAACATGCAAGAAACGACTCTTATAGAACTTTAAATAGTATCCGTATTTATTTTCAGTATTTTTTTCAAATAGATATTTTGATATTTCTTTATTTTCAATATTTTGAATCCAGCTATAACTATTTAAAACTTTATAATTAGTATTACTCGATAACTTTGAATTTAATTTCTTCAATTTTTCTAGATTAGTATTCTTACGAAACCAATAACCTGGATTTGGAATAATTTTTTTAATATCTTCATCAGTATTATTTTTAGTAAAGGATGGTTTTAAATTTTTAAACATCTTTGTAAAAAAAGAATCATTATTTTTTGGAAATAGATCTGTTGTATTTATTAATAATTCTGGCTCATAAAAACTTAAGACATTCTCTTTAGGTAATATTAATAAATTATCAAAAGTCTCAGTCGTATTTATATCGACGTTTTTAAAAATTATTAATTCAATTTTATATTCCTCTAATGCAACTTGATCTTGAGCAACTAGATTTGTTATTAAGAAAATAGAGATAAATAATTTAAATAATATCATTTAGTAACTTAGAAATAATTCTTCTTCTATTAGCAGGTACAGGTTCAATCATATCTATAATAAATCTATTGTCTTTGTTGATGCTATAAATATTGGGCTCGTTTGTAATTAGTGTCAATATATTATCAAAAACATATTTTTTTATATTAGGAGACATCAGTAATGATGTTTTATTTTCATTTGAAGAGACTTTTTTAATACCTCTACTATTTATTAATAATCCAATTTCAGCATTATTTATCAAGTTCAGTGTTTCTTCAGGTATTGAGCCACATCTATCTTCAAGATTTGCTTTAACTTTATTTAACTCTTCAAGATTTTCTGCACTATTTATGGATTTGTATATTTTGAGTCTTTCCAATGCAGAGGGTAGGTAGGTATCACTGATATATGAAGAATCATAGAAATTTACTTCTGTTCGTATTAGCTCTTTTTCATTATTAGATTTGAATTTATTTAAAGCACTTTTTAACATAGAAAGGTAAAGATTAATTCCAACAGTATTAATATGACCACTTTGCTTATCTCCAAGCATTTCACCCCCACCTCTAATTTCTAAATCTTCTTGAGCAATAAAAAAACCTGAACCTAAGGCAGATAATCTAATGATTGAATCTAATCTTTCCTTAGCAATTTTTGATAAATCAGGTGTTGGTATTAAAAAATAACAATATCCTTGAGAACTTGATCTACCAACTCTTCCTCTTAATTGATGAAGCTGGGATAGACCAAAATTTTGAGCGTCAATAATAACAATGGTATTTGCATTAGGTATATCTAAACCCATTTCTACAATTGTTGTGCAAATAAGTACATCCACTTCTCCAATATCAAATCCAGTCATAACCTTTGATATATCCGTTTTATTTAATTGACCATGAGCTATGCCTATTGTGATTTCTGGAAGTAACTTGTTAATTTCATTTTTTAAATTTTCTATTTTAGAAATATCATTTTGAACAATAAAACATTGTCCGCCCCTTGATATTTCTCTTGTGATAGCCTCCTTAATTAATTGATTTGTGTGAATCTTTAAAAACGACTTAATACTTATTCTATTTACAGGAGGGGAGTGAAGAAATGAAAATTCTTTTAGGCCTGAAAAAATAAAATTCATTGTTCTTGGTATTGGCGTTGCTGAGAGATATAAAATGTGAATATTTTCCTGTCTTGATTTAATAAGATCCTTTTGTTTTATTCCAAACTTATGTTCCTCATCCACAATTAGCAATCCTACATTAGAAAAGTCAATTCCAGAGGTAAATAATGCATGAGTTCCAATCAATATATCAATTTCGTTATTATTGAATGAGCTCACAATAGATGCTTTATTTTTTGATCCTGAATGCCTATTCAAAAGTTTGATATTTACCGGAAAGTTCTTATATCTATTTAAAAAAGATTCGTAGTGCTGGTCTGAAAGAACTGTACTTGGACATAAAATAATAACTTGTTTATTTGAATGTATGGCGATGTATGCAGATCGCATTGCTACTTCTGTTTTTCCAAAACCTACATCACCACATAAAACTCTATTCATAGGTTTAATGAGAGAAATATCTTTCTTAATAGAATTAATAGCCTCAACTTGATCAGGTGTTTCTATATATGGGAAATCTTTATTAAATTCTTCAAATGATTTGTCATCAATTCTGAGTACTGACGAGGTTGATGCCTGTCTTCTTGATTCTATATCTAAAATTTCTGCTGCATGGTCATATGCTCTTTTAGCAGCTTTATTTTTATTGTTAAGCCATTTATTTGATGATAAAGAATCATAATTAATATTTGTTTGAATGTCTGTTTTATGAAATTTTGTTATTAACTCAACGCTTCTAAGAGGAACATATAAGGACTCGTTTCCAGAGTAAATTATCTTAATATATTCATTTGGAATTTCGTTTGTAGTTACAATTTCTAAACCATCGTATCTTCCTAATCCATACTCCTCATGAACAACCAGATCTCCAGTTTTAAACATAATATCTTTTTCAATATATTTATTGGTTTCAATATGCTCATCTGATGCTTCAATATTTATATTTAAAAAATATTCTCTATGTGCAATATATTCTGCATTTTTTATATTTATTAATGGTCTAATTATAGGATTTAACATTATGTTTAGTCCTAGCTTTGCCTCATGTCGAAAATTTATTTCATTAATATTTGGTAAGTATTTTTTTAGAATTATTTCGTATTCACTAGTAATAGAAGTCATCAATATAATTCTTTTTTCCTTTAAGTTATTAAAAACTTCAGCTCGACTAAAATCATCAAAATCCTTATATTTAAAATCACTATATTCTGATAAAGAATCACAAAACAAAGGCATTTCATTTACTTTATTTTCTATAAATGAACTTTTTATAAACATTTCATCTGGCTTAATTAAGGGTCGTTTAATATCAATATTTTCGTCATTAAACCTTTGCTGAATAAATCTAGAATAGGATTTTATAGAACTAGATAATTCTTTATTTATGATGAATTTATAATCAGAAAATAACTCAAAAAAATTTGATTTACTCTGAAAGAATAGGGGATGATAGATTTCTGAACCTTCTGTAATCTCTTTATTATTCAATTTTTGAAATATCTCACAATCTCTTTCATCATAATCTTGAAAATATTCCCTCCATGCATCTTTAAATACTTTTAATCCCGATTCATCCAATGAGCTTATTGAGCCCTTAGATATATTAAATTCAGTTATTTTTTGGATAGATAGTTGAGTATCGACATCAAATAATCTTATAGATTCAATTGCGTCATCAAAGATTTCAATTCTTAATGGGTTTGAGTATATCGGTGAATAAACATCAACTATTCCTCCTCTAAGTGAGTATTGGTTTAAGGAATCAATTTTATTAACTTTTAAGTAATTTAAGGATTTCAAAATTGCCTCAAATGATTCTATTGATAGCTTATTTCCTAAATTGAAGTTTTTTCTAGATTTAAAAAAATCAATTTTTGGGTATACCTCAAAAAGATTTTTTACTGTAGAAATAATAATTTTATTATTATCAATTGAATTGAGTATTTTAAATCTTTCTTTAACAATAGACTCAGGAACTGAGAAATGATCGTATGGAAGAATTTCATTTTCTGGAAAATAATCTACTTTTGTAGCATCTAGGTATAAATTAAGTTCATTTTTAAGTAACTTAGCCTCTTTTGCATTTTCAACAATTACACATAAGGCATTATCCTTATCTTTATTAGCGACAAAAAGTTGATGCGCAAATCTATGGTCAATTGTTGCGCAAATTTGATCATTTGTTTTGGCCATTAATTTAATATAAATCCTTTACAAGTGGTGGTCTAATAGCTGTATAATATGCGACGTATTCTATCAATCAAACAACATAAAAGGTAAATATGGAATTAAATTTTTCAAAAGAAGATCTACAGTTTAGAGATGAAGTTCGTTCATGGTTAGAGAACGATTATCCAAAACATGTAAAAGCCAAACAAGATAATGCTGAACCCCTTACAAGACAGGATATGGTAGATTATCATAAAGCTGTTTCTGCTAAAGGTTGGATGGGCTATAACTGGCCTGTTGAATATGGTGGTACTGGCTGGACAGCTACTCAATTATATATTTTTAATAAAGAATTTGGTCTTGCTGGAACACCCCCATTGTTAGCTTTTGGAGTAAGTATGGTTGCTCCAGTTATTTACACCTTTGGTAACGAAGAGCAAAAGGCTAAATATCTACCAGATATTCTTGAGTTTAATACTTGGTGGTGCCAAGGCTATTCTGAGCCAGGATCTGGATCTGATCTAGCATCACTAAAAACAAAAGCTGTTAAAACATTTGATGGTAAACATTATATTATTAACGGTGCAAAAACATGGACCACTTTAGCTCAAAATGCAGACTGGATTTTTTGTTTAACAAGAACTGAAACAACATCAATCAAGCAAGAAGGGATATCTTTCATTTTAATTGATATGAAAACTCCTGGTATTGAAGTAAAGCCTATTATTACTATAGATGGAGAACACGAAGTTAATTCAGTATTTTTTACTGATGTAAAAGTTCCAGTTGAAAACTTAATTGGCGAAGAGGGTAAAGGTTGGACTTATGCTAAATTCTTATTAGCTCATGAAAGATTCGGAATCGCATCTGTTGGCGGCTCTCTAAGAGCTCTTAACAAGTTAAAAGAAATTGCATCAAATCTTGAAAATACTGATTTAGATAAGAAAATTACTGAACTTGAAATTGATCTTAATGCTTTAGAAATTACAGAGTTAAGAATGCTTTCTGATCTTGAGAATGGCGGTCAAGTTGGAGCTGAGTCTTCTATTTTAAAAATAAAAGGTACAGAGATACAACAAAGACTTACAGAGCTTATGGTTGAATCTTCTGGCGAGCATGCGCTTTTATATCCAGGACCTCATGGCTTTGGTTCAAATGATAAGCCAAGTGGACCTGATTATTCTGCTGATGCAGTATCTAAATTCCTTAATATGAGAAAAACTTCTATATATGGTGGAAGTAATGAGATTCAGAAAAACATTATTTCTAAATTTGTTCTAGGAGTCTAAAAATGAACCTTAACTTTAGTGAAGAGCAGGTCATGCTCAAAGAAACTATTCAAAAGTTTTGTGATAATGATTATGATTTTTACAAACGGGAAGAGGTCATCAAGTCTGAAAATGATTTTGATTTAAATACTTGGAATCTATTTGCTGAACAAGGATGGCTCTCAATGCCATTTTCTGAAGATTCAGGTGGTTTTGGAATGGGCCCAATAGAACTTTCTATATTATTTGAAGAATTTGGCAAAGCACTTGTTATTGAACCATATCTATCTACTGTTGTCCTTTCTGGCACACTAATTGATAATTCAAGCTACGAACATAAAAAAGATATCATTGAAAGAATATGTTCAGGTTCTCTTCATATATCTCTTGCATATGCTGAAGCAAAAAATTCTTATAATTACAATTTACCATCAACTTCATTATCATCTGATCTTCTTTTAAACGGAACTAAAAATCTAGTTCTTAATGGAGGAAATGCTAATAAGTTAGTTGTTTCTTGTATTCATAATGAAGAATTAGCTCTTGTTATTGTAAATGCAGACAAAGATGGAATATCAATGAATACTTTTCCAACAGTTGATGGCCAATCCTGTGCTGAAATAACATTTGAAAATGTATCAATAAATTCTGAAGATGTTATTGGAACTGGAGATAATGCAATAACTCTCCTAAATAATTCTATTAGTTTAGCTACCTTATGTGTTAGCGCAGAAGCAGTTGGATGCATGTCGTCATGTTATTTAAAAACAGTTGCATATACAAAAGAAAGAGAACAGTTTGGTCAACCTATATCAAACTTTCAGGTACTCCAACACAGAATGGTAGATATGTTTATTGAAAGCGAGCTTTGTAGATCCTTATTAATCAAAGCAATGCTTGAAGTTGATTCCGGTTCAGATGATATGCATAAACATGTTTCTGGTCTTAAAGCGCAAATAGGTAAGTCTGGTAAGTTTTCTGCTCAACAAGCCGTACAATTGCATGGTGGTATGGGTGTTAGTGATGAGCTTATGATTGGTCACTACTTAAAAAAATTAATTGTTATTGACGCATTATTTGGAAATACAGACCATCATCTTAAAAAATACGCTCAATAATAGTATTTATTTATATATCTTTTTAGCACTAATATTATTATTATTGGATTTTAGATTTATTAATTAATCATGACTGATAATAAAGATACCACATTTCAATCTACTAAAAGACAGAATCGTATCTTGCCTGAGGACTCCTTTGGAGATTGGAAGTGGAGAGAGGGACTTGCAGAATTAATGATACCTATTATTGGAAATTTGTATCGTGATGGTATAAATATTCTTGTTTATGGCAAATCTCTTGTAAATGAATCACCAGTAGAAATTATGAGAGCTCATAGATTTGCTAGACAATCTGATATGAATGAGCTTAGTGAATTAGAAACATTTCCTATTCTTCAGTATATATCTGGTTTAGATTTAGCTGACTGTGAAATTGATATTGGCGAACTTGCAGTAAGATGTCCTTTTTTTTCAACACTAAAAGAAGATTCGTCCGGTTTACCTGATTTTATTAATAAAGAACTAAAGTCTGTAATAAATAAAGATTCAAATAGGCCTGAAAGTCCAAAAGATATAGTTTTATATGGATTTGGAAGAATTGGTCGTTTAGTTACGAGGATGATGATTCAAAATACTGGTCCTGGTAATTATTATAAATTAAAAGCAGTAGTTATTAGAAAAGCTTCTGATGATGACATTTATAAGCGTGCCAGTCTTCTTTCTAGAGATTCAGTTCATGGTTCTTTTGATGGCACTGTCCGGGTTGATGAAGATAATTCATGCTTAGTTATCAATGGAAATCCTGTAAAAATAATATATGCAAATTGTCCTGAAGAGGTTGTTTATTCTGACCATGATATTAAAGATCCAATAGTAATAGATAATACTGGGGTATGGAGAGACGAATCTGGATTAGGTCTTCATATAAAGTCAGGTGCATCAAAAACTATTTTAACCGCTCCTGCAAAAGGTGATATAAAAAATATTGTATTTGGCGTAAACGATGAAATCCTAAATAATGAAGATCAGATTATATCTGCTGCCTCATGCACAACAAATGCGATAGTTCCTGTGCTAAAAGTTCTTAATGATGAATATGGAGTAGAAGGAGGACATATCGAAACCGTCCATGCCTATACTAATGATCAAAATCTTATTGATAACTTCCATAAAGGTGATAGAAGAGGAAGAGGAGCTCCTCTAAATATGGTCATTACTTCTACTGGTGCTGTAAAAGCAGTTGGTAAAGCTATACCTGAGCTTGCAGATAAATTAACCGGTAATGCTATTAGAGTTCCCACCCCAAATGTTAGTTTGGCTATTTTGTCATTAATTCTTAATGTGGATGTGGATAAAGAAAACTTAAATTCCTACCTTAAATCAATGGCTTTTCATTCAAAATATCGTGAAATCATTGGCTACGTTAATTCATCAGAAATTGTTTCAACTGACTTTTATTCAAGTCCATTTGCATCAATTATCGATTCTCAAGCAACCATTACGAGCGGCAATAGAGTAACTTTGTATTGCTGGTACGATAATGAATACGGTTACTCAAAACAAGTTATTAATTTAGCTAAAAAAGTAGCTAATATTGAGCTTGAAAGATTACCTAAACCAATTAACTAAAAGTCTTTTATCAACAACATTTTAGATTTATAATCATCACGATTTAAGTTGTTTTTAACTTTTTTAAGGCGCACAAGTGATTAAAATAAATAAAGGTCTAGATTTACCAATTTCTGGTAAACCTGCCCCTGATATTTCTGACAAACCAAATGTTTCATCAGTTTCTTTGCTGGGAAACGATTTTGTTGGTATGAAGCCAACTATGTTAGTAAAAGTTGGAGATATAATTAAAGCAGGATCTAAAATAATTGAAGATAAAAAAAATCCTGGTGTTTTTTTTACAGCTCCTGCTGGTGGTGAAGTAACTGCAGTCAACAGAGGAGAGAAAAGAAAGTTTTTATCTCTTGAAATTGAAATAGCTTCAAATGAGGAATTTCATCATTTTTCTTTCGATGACACAGCTATAAGTATTAAGAATTTATTGTTGGACTCCGGCTTATGGAACGCTTTTAGAACAAGACCATTTAATAGAACGCCATCTATAGATTCCTTACCAAATGCTTTATTTATAAATGCTTGTGATACAAATCCATTATCAATGGACCCATACAGTATCATTAAAGATGATCTTGAATTATTTAATTTAGCATTAACTTATTTAAAGAAGTTTTTTACATGTCCTATTCATTTAGCTTATCAAAATGATAACTTTGATACGTCTATTGAAGATATTAATTACCATCAATTTAGTGGTCCTCATCCTGCGGGGCTATCAAGTACCCATATTAATAAGATTTATCCTGTAAGTTTAGATAGAGTTGCTTGGACTATTGGTTATCAGGAAATAATTTCTATTGGTTATTTATTAAAAAATAGTACTATAAGAACACATAAGACGGTTTCACTAGCTGGCTCCTCTGTTTTCAACCCTTCTCTAATAAGAGCTAGAATTTCTGGTAATCTTGATGAACTTACAGCAGGAAAAATTGATGATAATACAAGAATAATTTCTGGTTCTGTTATTTATGGTCATTCTTCTGAAGGTGTTATGAATTATCTAGGTTTTTATGATTCTTTAATCTCAGCAATCCCAGATGCTGCGAATAACATATTTATGAACTGGCTAATGCCAGGCTCTGAACTTCATTCAAAGCTTAACGTTTTTTCATCGTCATTTTTTAAACCTAAAGATTTTATTTTTAATACTTCAGTTAATGGAGGGGATAGAGCTATAGTTCCACTTGGTTCATACGAAGAAGTTCTTCCAATGGATATACTTGTAACACAATTATTAAAATCACTTGTTGTATCTGATATCGAAATGTCTACAGATCTTGGGATGCTTGAGCTGGTCCCAGAGGACCTTGCATTATGCTCATATGTTTGTCCTAGTAAATATGATTATGCTTCTATTTTATTTGATAACCTTAATAAATTTTATTTAGAACAATGAAATTTTTAAGAAACTACATTGATGATGTTAAGCCAAATTTTATAGGAGAAGGCAAGTATGCTAAATGGTTTCCTTTATTTGATGCTTTTGAAAACTTAGTATTTTCAACACAAACAAAAACTTCAAATCCGATACATGTAAGAGATGCTGTTGATATTCAAAAAGTCATGGTCACAGTTTGGTTGGCAACTTTTCCCGCAATGTTTTTTGGTATGTATAATTTAGGAGCTCACTCACTTGAATATTTAGAAGGAATTAATCAAGCAAATACCGGTGATTGGCATCATTTCATAATTAATATGGTCGGTTACGACTCAACTAGTTTTTTTGCTAAGTTATGGTTTGGAGCAGCATACTTTATTCCAATATATGCAACAGTTTTTATAGTTGGTATAGGATGGGAAGCTTTATTTGCAATTATTCGCAGACATGAGATTAACGAGGGTGCTTTTGTTTCAACTGTATTATTTTCACTAAGTTGTCCTCCTGATCTTCCTCTTTGGCAAGCTGCATTAGGAATTACTTTTGGTCTTGTTATTGGTAAAGAAATCTTTGGAGGAACGGGTAAAAACTTTTTAAATCCTGCACTTACAGGAAGAGCTTTCTTATATTTTGCTTATCCATCACAAATCTCTGGCGATAAAGTATGGATAGCAGGCCTGGCAGATAATAATATTATTCCTGAAGGCTATAGTGGTGCAACTGCTTTAGGAGTAGCAGCAGAGAGTGGCATGGCTGGAATATATGAGCGTTTCTCTTGGTGGGATGCATTTTTTGGTTATATACCTGGATCGGTTGGAGAGACTTCTATAATAGCGATTGGTATTGGCTTGATTATTCTATTAGTTACTAAAGTAGCTTCATACAGAATCATTCTTGGAACTCTATTTGGTATGATTTTAATGTCATCAATTCTTAATCTTGTTGGATCAGAAACTAATCCTATGTTTTATGTTCCATGGTATTGGCATGCTGTCATTGGCAGTTTTGCCTTTGGTTTAGTATTTATGGCTACTGAACCAGTATCAGGATCTGGAACAAATAGTGGAAGATGGATATATGGTTTTGTTATTGGTATAACGGTGATTTTAATAAGAGTTGTTAATCCAGCTTTCCCGGAAGGCATGATGTTAGCAATACTATTTGCAAATCTGTTAGCACCTGTTATTGATCATATGGTAGTAATGTCAAATATTAAAAGAAGGAAGGCTTTAACAACATGAATGACTCTATTACAAAAACATTAGCCGTTGCATTTTCTATATGCTTAATTTGCTCTTTAGTTGTATCTGTTGCAGCAGTAAGTCTCCGTGATATGCAAAATGAAAATAAAGCTAATGATAAAAAAATAAAAATTCTTCAAGCTGCTAGGATTTATGATTCAAATATTGATGTAAAGGACCAGTTTGACCAACTTGAGGTCATGTATTTAGATTTTAACAAAGGCGAAGTTCTCAAAAATGATGTTTTGGAATCCTTTTTATTGGAACATAAGAATGACTATGATCAACTTAGTGCAACTAGAAAAGAAGAATACTCTACAAAACTAAACACTTCAGAAGATATCGCTATTATTAAAAGTAGAGAAAATGTCGGTAAGTTTTTCTTACTTAGAAATGAAGACCAAACTATTGATAAAGTTATACTTCCAATTAGAGGTTATGGTTTGTGGGGAACTCTATTTGGGTATATATCCATAGAAGAGGATTTCAACACCATTGCCGGTTTAGAGTTTTACGATCACAAAGAAACTCCAGGTCTTGGTGCAGAGGTTGATAATCCTAAATGGAAATCTCAATGGCCAGGCAAAAAAATATTTATCGACAATGATGTCTCAATTGAGGTTATAAAGGGAAAAGTAGATCCAGATGATGTAAATATTGCATACAAGGTTGACGGTCTATCAGGTGCAACACTTACAAGCAGGGGTGTAACAAATATGATCAAATATTGGTTTAGTGATTCAGGGTATGCAAAATTATTTAGTGAGTTAAATTATGAATCTTAATAGATATAAAGATGTTGTAGTAAAGCCACTTATCGAAGAAAACCCTATAACATTACAGATTCTTGGTATATGTTCTGCTTTAGCCGTTACTAATAATTTATCTGTTACTTTAGTAATGTGTGTGGCTTTGACGAGTGTTGTCTCTTTTTCAAATTTATTTATTTCAATTATTAGAAATCATATTCCTAGTAGTATTCGTATTATTGTTCAGATGACAATTATTGCATCTCTTGTAATAGTGGTTGATGAGTTATTAAAAGCTTACGACTATGAAACTAGTAAAAAATTATCAGTTTTTGTGGGGCTAATTATTACTAATTGTATTGTTATGGGACGAGCTGAAGCTTTTGCAATGAAAGAGAGACCTCTGCTTAGTTTTTTTGATGGCTTAGGTAACGGCTTGGGTTATAGTTTAATTTTAATTGGTGTTGCAACTATTAGAGAGCTATTTGGTTCTGGTACCTTGCTTGGGTATGAGATATTACCTCTTGTTTCAAATGGTGGTTGGTATATGGGCAATAATCTACTATTACTACCACCCAGCTCATTCATTATTATTGGATTATTTATATGGGCTATCAGAGAATACAAGCCCGCTCAAGTAGAAGAAGACGAATTTAAAGTCTCAAAACATTCAAGCTACCCAGATTTAACAAAAAAGGAATTAAATGTTTGAGCATTATTTAAATATTTTTATTACTACTGTATTTATTGAGAACATAGCTTTGTCAGTATTTTTAGGTATGTGTACATTCATTGCAATCTCAAAAAAAATTGATGCTGCAATTGGTTTAGGAATTGCTGTAATAGTTGTGTGTTTAATTACCGTACCTTTAAATAATTTAATTTATAATTTTATTTTAAGAGAGGATGCATTAACTTGGGCAGGACTCCCTGGTACTAATTTAGAGTTTGTTGAGCTTATAAGCTATATTGGCGTCATTGCAGCTGTTGTTCAAATTCTTGAAATGTTTCTAGATAGATACGTTCCTGCTTTATATAATGCCCTTGGTGTCTTTCTTCCTTTAATAACTGTAAATTGTGCAATTTTAGGTGCTTCGTTATTTATGATTGAAAAAGATTTGTTATTTGGTGAGAGTGTTGTTTATGGTCTTGGTGCAGGTTTTGGTTGGGCAATGGCTATTGTTATTCTTGCAGGTATTAGAGAAAAATTGAAATATTCAGATATACCAGAGGGTTTGAAGGGACTTGGTGCTACGTTTATAATTGTTGGCTTAATGAGTTTTGGTTTTATGTCATTTGGAGGCATTTCGCTTTAGTAGGAGTTACTTATGCAGATTGATTTAATACTTGGTGTAGTTTCATTTTCAGGAATAGTTCTGGCACTTGTATTGATTATTATTGGAGCAAGATCTCGTCTTGTATCTACAGGAGATGTTTCTATTGAAATTAACGGGGATTCTTCAAACCCCTTAGTAGTTCCTGCTGGATCTAAGCTTCTGCAAACCTTAGCTGAAAATAAGATTTTTCTATCATCAGCATGTGGTGGTGGTGGCACTTGTAGCCAATGTAAATGTGTGATTTTAGATGGAGGTGGTTCAATACTTCCTACCGAAGAATCCCATTTTAATAGCAGAGAAAAAAATGATGGCTGGAGGCTCTCATGTCAAGTTGCTGTTAAAAATGATATGAAAATACAAGTACCTGAAGAGATATTCGGTGTTAAAGAATGGGAATGTGAAGTTATTTCTAATGACAATGTTGCAACTTTCATTAAAGAATTAATTTTAAAATTGCCTGAAGGTGAAAATGTTGATTTTAAGGCAGGTGGATACGTTCAACTAGAAGCACCTGCTTATGAAATTGATTACAAATCATTTGATATTCAGAAAGAGTATCACGGAGATTGGGATCATTTTAAAATATGGGATAACAAGGCTATAAATACAGAACCAGTTATACGTGCTTATTCAATGGCCAATTATCCAGAAGAAAAAGGCATTATAAAATTTAATATAAGAATAGCTTCTCCGCCTCCGGGTACTGATTTTCCTCCTGGAGTAATGTCTTCATGGACATTTAATTTAAAACCTGGTGATAAAGTAAAAGTATTTGGACCCTTTGGTGAGTTTTTTGCTAAAGAAACATCAAACGAAATGGTATTTGTAGGCGGTGGTGCTGGTATGGCACCAATGAGATCACATATTTTTGATCAACTTCTGAGGATAAATACTGATAGAAAGATTACTTTTTGGTATGGCGCAAGAAGCTTAAAAGAAATGTTTTATGTTGATGAATTTAATGAGCTAGCGGAGAAGTATGATAATTTCGAATGGCATGTAGCACTATCTGACCCTCAACCTGAAGATGATTGGGATGGCGATACAGGTTTTATTCATAATATTTTATATTCAAATTATCTTAAAGATCATGATGCCCCAGAAGACTGTGAATACTACATGTGTGGACCTCCAATGATGAATAAAGCTTGTATTGATTTATTATTGAATATCGGAGTAGAGCCTGAGAATATTGCTCTAGACGACTTTGGCGGTTAATTAAATCTTGATCACAAGATTTACAATTTCAAAAATAATTGCATTAGTTGTAGGTCTTTTATGTCTATTAATTGCATTTAACTACAATACAAAAAATTCATTTTCTATAAATGGTTCTGCATATGGCACTTCATGGTCTGTAACCTCATCAGAATTTATTGCTGATCATCATCATAAAAATATTATTAAAATCATTAATAATATTGATATGGTCGCATCAAATTATAAAAGTGACTCTGAAGTATCTGTTATAAATGATAATGCTGTAACTACAGAATTTGTTATAAGTGATCATTTATATAAAATTTTGACTATTGCTAAAGAAGTTCATAATCAATCAGATGGTCTATATGATATAACTTTAGGAAAGTTATCAAGCAAGATGGGCTTTTCTCCTAATTTTAATGATGACTTATTCCATACTTCAAATAATAAATTTTTACTTCAAAATCCAAATAAGCTTACTAAAAGTACTAAAGATTGGTTTGACCTATCATCAATAGCTAAAGGATATAGCGTTCAACTTATTCATGAATATCTATTAGAAAATAATCTTAACAACCATCTAATTGACATAGGTGGAGAGGTAATAATTAATGGAAGTATTCATGGAAAACCGTGGAAAGTTGGAATTCAAGATCCATCTTCATTTATTGATAAACCTATTTATGTAATTAACAATTTAGATAATAAATTTTTATCAATTGCTACATCTGGTGAATACAGAAATTTTAAAATTCTTGATGATGGAAAAAAAATTACACATACAATTAATCCGAAAACATTAAGCTCTATATCGTCTAAAGTTAGTTCTGTAACAGTTGTTCATCAATCTTCTGCGACATATGCAGATGCTTACGCTACTGCTTTCAATGTTATGGGTGAAACTAAGGCCATAAATTTTGCAAATGAAAATGATATAGCAGTCATGCTTACATTTACAAATGAAGAGGGTACTAATCTTAAATTTTCTAAAAAATGGTATGATTTAAAACTATGAGTACTTTTATATCGGCATTTATCATTATTTGTTTAGCTTTTTTGGGGCTTGCTATTGGTTTAATACTTAAAAATCAGCCCATCAAAGGATCTTGTGGTGGTATGGCTAATTTAGATGAGGGCTCAGAATGTCAAATATGTGGAAGAACTGATCCTCAGTCTTGTAGTAAATAGGCAACATTTATGATTTTAAAGGGTCATTGTGATGACCGTTTTAAACAAATCCATGAAATACTCTCTAAGCAATTAGCTTCTGGGTATGAGCTTGGTTGCTCTGTTGCTGTTGAATACGAAGGTAAAGAGGTCATAAATCTATATGGCGGTCATACAAATACAGCAAAAGATAAAGAATGGGCTAACGATACGCTTGTAAATGTTTGGTCTGTGACTAAGGCAGTTACTGGCATATGTATAACAAAAATAATTAACGATGGTCTTTTAGATGTAAACAAAAATGTTGGATATTATTGGCCTGAATATGTTGAGGATAAACCAGACACCAAAGTTATTGATTTGCTAACCCATAGAGCAGGAATGTTTGGTTTTCAGGATGGATTTCCTGATTGCAAATGGACTGACTGGGATGTTTTTGTAAAAGCCTTAGAAAATCAAAAACCTTATAATGTTCCAGGTACATCTCAAGGATATCATGCATTAACATTTGCATGGCTCGTTGGTGAACTGTTTAGAAAAGCTGAAGGAAGAATGGTTGGTGATTATTTTAAAGATGAGATTGCAGCACCATTTAATTTAGATTTTCATATTGGTTTATCTGAAAATCAGCATCATAGGTGTGCGGATGTTTCTGTTAAAAGATTCGACAGTCTAAAGCCACCATTTGAATTTATTAAATATATACCAAATATTTTTCTACCAACTGATTTAAAAAATTTAAAAAATTCAATTATTTCTAAAGATTTCGTCCATGCATTCAATGGTAGTTTGTTTGATACCTTTGATCCAAATTCAACCAATTGGAGAATGGCTCAAGTTCCAGCTGCTAATGGTCATGGAACAGCAGCTAGTCTAGCCAAATTATTTGGTATTTTATCTACAGGCTGTGAACGGGACAATATTAAACTATTTGATATTTCTGCATTAAAAAATGCAACATCAGTCAAGACAAGAGGGCCTGATACAGTTTTATTCGGTTCAAAGCTTAATTTTGGTTATTGTTTTATGCTCAATGGAAATGAATCAGGCAGAGTAAATTTTGCACCAACTATGAAAAAGAATTCTTTTGGCCATGCAGGTATAGGTGGATCTGTAGCTTTTGGTGATGCAACAAAAAGCTTAGGATATGCTTTTGTATGTAATCGGCAACATAAGCCATCAACATTATATAAAACTTCTAATCTTTTGACAGAAGCCCTATATAGAATAATAGATTAGAACTGGTTCATAGTATTATCTTCACCAGCGGCTTTTAAGGCAGCTTCACCAGCAAAATATTCCTTATGATCGTCTCCCATATCAGATCCAGACATATTTTGATGTTTTACACATGCAATGCCCCGTCTTATTTCTTTTCTTTGGACTCCTTTCACATAACCAAGCATGCCTTCTTCACCAAAATATTTTTTTGCAAGGTTGTCTGTAGATAATGCAGCAGTATGATAAGTTGGCAATGTTATTAAGTGATGAAAAATACCGGCTTCCCTTGATGCGTCTGCCTGAAAAGTTCTTATTTTATTATCAGCTTCTATTGCTAGCTCAGTATCGTCATAACTTTCATTCATTAAATCAGAACGATTATATGCTGATAGATCAGCTCCATTTTTTTCCATTGAATCAAAAATTTGTTGACGAAAATTTAACGTCCAGTTAAAAGAAGGACTGTTGTTATATACTAATTTTGCATTTGGAACAACCTTCCTAATTTCATCCATCATGGCCCCAATTTGTCCAATATGAGGTTTTTCTGTTTCAATCCATATTAAATCAGCACCATTTTGTAAGCTTGTTATTGAGTCTAAAATACATCTTGCTTCACCTGTACCTTCTCTAAATTGATATAAGTTACTAGGTAATCTTTTAGGTCTTAACAGATAACCATCTTTATTTATAAGAACATCACCATGATTCATATCTTCTTGATTAACTTCTTCTAAATCAAGGTAAGAATTATACTGATCCCCTAAATCACCTTTTTCATTGGTTATAGCAATTTGTTTTGTTAATCCTGCGCCAAGAGAGTCTGTTCTGGCAACAATAATTCCATCATCAACACCCAATTCTAAAAATGCATATCTAACAGCATTAATTTTTGCAAGAAAGTCTGCATGTGGTACTGTAACTTTACCGTCCTGATGTCCGCATTGTTTTTCATCAGACACTTGGTTTTCAATTTGTATTGCACACGCTCCTGCTTCAATCATTTGTTTAGCCATTAAGTAAGTAGCTTCTTCATTACCAAAGCCCGCATCAATGTCTGCAATTATTGGAACAACATGAGTCTCAAAGTTATCTATTTTATCTTGTATGTTTGATTTATCTGCATCAGCTGCGCTATCAAGTTGTCTATATAAACCACCAAGTTCTCTTGCATCAGCTTGTCTTAGAAAGGTATATAACTCAGCTATTAATGATGCAACTGTTGTTTTTTCATGCATTGATT
>ERZ802826.9-NODE-9-length-67961-cov-38.6515_pt1 | contig 67961 bp, 65 predicted proteins | sample MGYA00345651_ERZ802826 | MGnify/ENA primary metagenome ERZ802826 (study PRJEB30503, sample SAMEA104212371) | marine metagenome | biome: Westerlies Biome; feature: [SRF] surface water layer (ENVO:00010504) within the epipelagic zone...; material: water (ENVO:00002006)...
GAAGAGGTAGCGATAATACCGCAGATTAGTTACGCGCGGATCCAGCACCCACTATCGTGGCGCATCACTTGTCCATCGATCTCCAGCTTCACTAGGTCGCGGTGCACCTCAGCGATATCAAGACTTAGCAACCGTGCAATATCGTCCGACGAATGGCTACCGTCACCTAAGGCCTCCAATAACGCTGTTTGGGACGTCGTCCTCGGCAATGTGCCATCACCACCAGAAACACTTACGTGAGTTGAAGATGCGTGACCTATGGCCAAGGGTCGATGCCAGTTTACCCCTCTGATAACATCTTCCGGAGTGGTGGCGAGCAATGCGCCTTCCATCAATAACTTGAGACACCCTCGACCCGCTTGGTGCCGAACCGACCATGGCAGTACAAATACATCACGTCCTTGTTCGGCGGCGGCAGTTGCCGTAATGAGCGTGCCGCTGGGAAGGCCTGCTTCGATGACAAGTGTCGCCAGACTTAAGCCAGAAATCGTCCTGTTCCGACGAGGAAAGTGGTGTCTCTTCGGTGCACTTCCGGGTACAAACTGGCTTAGCACTGCCCCATTTTCTACTATCGCTTCCGATAGTGTCCGATTTACGGCTGGGTATGTTGTATCGATACCGGTTGCCACGACGGCGACTGTGTCCCCTGCCGCCTCCAAAGCACCGCGATGTGCGGCCGCATCAATCCCAGTGGCGAGCCCGCTAACAATGACAAATCCAGCTGACGCGAGCTCATAGGCAAATCGCTGCGCTAACAGGCGTCCATCGAGGGAGGGCCGCCGGCTACCGACAATTGCAATTGCCGGTTTGTTTAACTGCGAGTAATCCCCTCGACCAAACAACACGCTCGGCGCATCGTCGCACTCGCCTAGCAACGGCGAGTACAAATCGTCTGTCATTGTCATAACCCACGAGTCTGGTGGACAGCTGTAGTCCCTTTTGCTGCCTCGCATAATCTCGGAGCGCCACGATGCCAGCGGAACTGATGCAGGTGCATCGAGCACATGATCCGGAGACGGGAACTGCTCAGTTAAGGCACGCCGCTCGCTGCCACAATGATTTAGAAACTGAGAATAACCAATCCAGCGAGACACACTGATAGGATCGGCAGACAGAGGGTAGGGCATAACTCATCCTTGAGTTGGCTAGCAACCGCAATCCTGCGGCTTTGTTTTAGGGATCTACGAGGGCATCTCCAACGGCAAGAGGCTGATTTGCAGCCAAAACCAAACCAAAGCTCGCTTGATCATGAACCGAAAATAGCATCAGGGTTCCCGCGGGTTTAACGGGCAAAGATAAGATCTCGCCAGTCTCTGGATCTCGCATTTTCGTTATTTGTTTGGTGATACTTAAGATATGACCGACCTCAGCCCCATCCACCCGACCTAAGTTAGTGGCAACAACATCCAAAGCGCCAATCTGGGATACGCCGCCGTCAACGTAAAGAATAGCGCCGGATGTGACTGGTTTGTCGGGAGCACGGGGCTTAAATAGCGACACAACCTCACCGTCATAAACTGGCAGTAAAACATCTCCTGCTCGAATCTCCTCCCGCGTACCGATAACGTCGAAACGACTCGCCTCACGTTGATTAGCTGCTGCTCGAGAGAGTGCAACCCGACCGACTGACATTAACAACTGACCCAAGACCTCACCGGTGACAGGGTCCGTCAACCGCTCTGACAACCTGACCACATCGTAGTGCGTGATATCTGACTCAAGGTTACCGGCCACATGAACGCTGTCACCGAGCCCAAAAATCAACCTGCCGTCAGCACCCCCGAGGACTCGCGCAAAGCGGGAAGTGTCGAGCTCAGTTTCGAACCGGTGATATGCAATAAAGGGGTCGATAACATCTCGCGGGATCTCTGAGATCGCTGAGACGAGCGGTCGAGTCCTAATCTTTGGAGATAACTTGGTGACGCCGACTCGGGGGCGATCTGATAGGTAAACACCGGGTGTTCCGTTGTCCCATCGCAGATAGAGTACATCGCCCGGGTATATGAGGTTTGGGTCTCGCACGTCGGGGTTTACCGACCAAAGCTCAGGCCAGCGCCAAGGTTCATCGAGAAATAAGGCTGAAATATCCCACAAGGTATCGCCTTGTTGAACAACATAAGTGTCGGGGGCGCTGTCTGCAAGATTAGGAGCAAGACTAGGAATAGTGCTCTGCGCCTGAGCAACCGAAGGCAGACTGAGTGACAACAGGATCAACGCTAGGCGGTACAACCCGACCAAACAACGAAAACATCCTTTGCTACCAGTTTGTTTGTGCATGAACGACCCTTAGAACGCGTGACCTCGGTTTTCGGCACACAGCAAGCCACAAACGCAAGACGATTGGCGTATCGCGACTTAGCGGTATAATGATGAGTCTGCGCCGGCATGTAGCTCCTTACAAGGCCCCAAGCGCGCATTTGACCGCATTTTTATCCATTGCAACGCCTGAGCAGACACTATGGCCATAAGAAAGATACTTGAGTTTCCAGATCCGCGCTTGCGCACGCGCGCAGCGCGAGTTGATGTGGTGGACACGCGAATCCAAATCCTAATCGATGATATGTTTGAGACAATGTATGACGCCAACGGTATTGGGCTGGCCGCATCGCAAATTGATGTTCACGAGCAAGTCATCGTGATCGACCTGTCGAGTGATCGCACTGAACCTCGTGTATTTATCAATCCTGAGGTCAAGATTACCGATGATTCACTAGAGGGGTTTGAAGAGGGTTGTTTGTCGGTTCCGGGCTTTAGTGAGTCCGTCGAGAGACCAAAGGCTATTACGGTAAAGGCGCTCGATCGCAACGGCAATGTCATCGATGAACAGCTGACTGGCTTGTTAGCCGTGTGTTTGCAGCACGAGATGGACCACCTGCAAGGCAAGTTATTTGTCGACTACTTGAGCCCCTTAAAACGGCAACGGATCAGACAACGGCTGGAAAAAGAACAGCGGCGCAGAGCATAATTCATTATGCCAAAACCACTCAGGGTCGTCTTCGCGGGTACACCGCCTTTCGCGGCAGCGCACCTAGAGGCTGTCCTCTCATCACGCCATGATGTGGTGGCGGTCTATACCCAGCCGGATCGACCCGCAGGCAGGGGCAAACAACTCACCGCATCCGCCGTAAAACAGGTGGCGCTATCGCATTCGCTTCCTGTGCTTCAACCCGCCAGTTTAAAGACGCAAGACGAGGTCGCCGTATTGGCTGAGTTAGAGGCTGACCTGCTCATTGTGGTTGCCTATGGGCTAATACTGCCACTCCCAATTCTTGCACTACCAAAACAGGGTTGTATCAACGTTCATGCATCGCTGCTGCCACGCTGGCGCGGCGCAGCGCCCATTCATCGCGCTATAGAGTCCGGTGATACAGAGACCGGCGTAACGATCATGCAGATGGACCCCGGGCTCGATACGGGTGACATGTTAATGACCGCAAAAATGCCCATCGAGCCAAGTCATACGACCGGATCCCTAACCTATGATCTCCAGCGACTGGGCGCAGAAACGCTCGTCAGTGCACTCAACTTGCTCGACTCTTTGCAAAGCACAGCGGTTGCGCAACCGAGTGAGGGCGTTACCTATGCCCACAAAATTACAAAAGACGAGGCTATGATCGATTGGGCCGAGCCGGCCGAGGTCATCGCGCGAAAAGTACGCGCGTTTAATCCCGCACCGGTGTGTTTCACCTCACTCGATGGGCAGCGCATCAAACTTTGGGAGGCGGTTGCTGATACATCTGACGACTCAGGCGATAGCGGATTGTCTGCGCCCCCAGGCACGATTCTCAGCTCTGATAAAACAGGCCTCAAAGTTCAAACCGGCGCCGGCGCCGTAACGATTACCCGACTGCAATTACCCAACAAAAAGCCCATGTCGATCGCAGATATCATCAACGGTCAACAGATAAGCTTTTCTCGTGGATCGTGCTTTGAGCACAAAAGCACATGAACCTATCGGTTCGTGCTGTCGCTGCCAGTCTAATTGATGAGGTGGCTCGAGGCGGCTCGTTAAACACAGTGTATAGCGATGCTGAAAACACAGTAGCGACGGGTGAGCGTCCGTTTTTACGTGAGTTAGTCTACGGCACGCTTCGGCTCTGGCCGCTTTACAAAGGCGTTGTTCGACAAGTCCTAGACCGGCCATTAAAAGCGAAAGATTCGGTGCTAGAGGCCGTACTTATCCTGGGCATGTATGAACTCGACGAGGGCAATACTCCCGCATACGCCTCCGTGTCGGCAGCAGTAGATTGCTGCGAGCAGCTTGGCAAGCGGTGGGCTAGTCGTCTCGTCAACGGTTGCCTCAGGCAATATCAACGTGATCGAGATGCGATGTTGGCTTCACTTGGTGAGTCCGAGCGTGCAGCCCTACCTGGGTGGTTGTTTAAGTTGCTTGCAAAAACCTATCCAGCTCAACTCGAACAGATTGGCCGGGCGAGCAAAAGCCGGCCGCCGTTGACGCTGCGAGTTAATCAACTACGTATGTCCAAGGAGGACTACCAAGTACTCCTGTCGGATGCCGAGGTCGCGTCTATTAATGTCGGTTTGAACGCGTTGACGCTTGTAAAACCGATGCCAGTCAATCAGGTTCCGCTGTTTGAAGAGGGATTCTCCAGCGTTCAAGATGCTTCAGCGCAACACGCAGCCAACTTACTGTCGATTACAGCCGACATGAGCGTGCTTGATGCCTGCGCTGCACCCGGTGGCAAGGCCTGCCACCTGGCTGAACGCGGGGCTCGCGTAACGGCAATGGATGTCTCCGAAGCAAGGCTTGGCAAAGTCTCGGAAAATGCGGCCAGGCTTAACCTCAATGTTCGAACAGTCCTCGGGGATGCACGCTGTCTGTCAGAGGTTCTAGCGAACGAGCTATTCGATGCTATTTTGCTCGACGTACCGTGTTCGGCGACAGGGGTGATGAGACGAAACCCCGATGTCAAAGTTATTCGGACAAGGGCAGATGTCGAGCAGTTTGCATCACTGCAACTCGAACTACTGCAGTCTGCTTGGCTACAGCTAGCAGCAGGTGGTCAGCTTTTGTACGCGACCTGCTCACTGCTTCCCCAGGAAAATGATGCCGTCATCGATGCCTTCATAGCGCGCGAGTCCAATGCCTCCGTCTCACCACTACCGATGACAGTTGGCATCGACATGCGCTTTGGTCAACAAGTCATCCCGTCTGTCGACGGGGGCGACGGTTTGTACTATTCGTTGCTCATAAAGTCATAGCGAGAACTGCCTGAACGGGAAAATCGCCATTGATCTGGAGTTCGCGGAAAATCGGAGTACCATTCCGATTGAAACGGCACAGATCAATCGTTCTTTACTGATCGGTTGTCTAAGGAATCGGTAGCGTCGTGAAGATCATCATATTAGGGGCCGGACAAGTCGGCGGCACGCTTACAGAGCACCTCGCCGATGAGCAGAATGACGTCACCGTGGTCGACAACTCGGATGCGGCTTTGCGCCAATTGCAAGAGCGCCTTGATATCCGAACCGTCAAAGGCGATGCCTCCAAACCCACCACACTGGCTGAAGCCGGCGCTGAAGATGCCGACATGTTGATTGCGGTCACAGATAGTGACGAAGTCAACATGCTTGCCTGCGCTATTGCGTTCACCCTGTACCGCACACCGACAAAAATATGTCGAATTCGCGAGGTGGATTACCTCAACGAGGATAAAAAACTGTTCCGATCAGGCGCGATTCCCGTCGACGTCACAATCAGCCCAGAACATCTAGTCACAGACGCCATTCACCAGCTAATTTTGAATCCGGGCTCCCTGCAGGTGCTAGATTTTGCCGGCGGTAACATCCGTTTAGTGGCAGTGCGAGCGGTGAAGGGCGGACCTATCGTCGGCAGAGAACTGCAAGAAATTAGGGAGCACATGCCCAGTGTCGATACACGCGTAGCCGCTATCTTCCGTAAATCTGAGAGCGCCATTATCCCAGAGGGTAGCACCGTCGTTGAGCCTGATGATGAGGCCTTTTTTATTGCGGCAAGTGAGAACATTAGGGCGGTTACGTCAGAGCTGCGAAAACTCGATGAGCCTTACAAGCGCGTGATGATTGCCGGTGGTGGCAAAATTGGGGCTGCGCTGGCCAAACGTTTGGAACGCGATTACCAAGTCAAAGTACTCGAGCTCAACTATGATCGGTGTCGCGTGTTGTCCGAGGAGCTCGAAGAAAGCATCGTACTGAACGGAACGGCGAACGACTCAAAACTCTTGCAGCAAGAAAACATTGAAAACACCGACGTGTTTTGTGCACTGACCAATAATGGTGAGTCAAACATCATGATGTCGATGCTTGCCAAACGGCTGGGCGCAAAAAAAGTCATTACGCTCATTACCAACTCAGCTTACGCTGAACTGGTGGGACAGGAGATCGATATTGCTATCTCGCCACAGCAAATTACGATCAGTAGTCTGTTGACGCACGTGCGTAAAGGGGACATCAGTACGGTCCATTCCCTTCGCCGTGGTGCCGCCGAAGCCCTCGAAATGACGGCCCATGGCGACCCTAAAACCTCAAAGGTGGTGGGGCGACGACTTGATGAGCTAGACCTGCCGCCCGGCGCTACTGTCGGGGCTATATTGCGAGACGAGCAGGTTATCATTGCGCACAGACATATCGTTGTAGAAGAGAACGATCACGTCATCTTATTTTTGACTGATCCATCGAAGATCAGCCTAGTCGAAAAACTATTCACGGTAGGTGGTAGCTTCATCACATGAATATCGGGCTGTGCATCCGGATTGTGGGCTTGCTCCTCATGCTATTCAGTCTTGGCACCCTCCCTTCAATGTTGTTGGGCTGGGTTCAAAACGACGGAACTGCCTCGGTCTTTGGACAAGCATTCGCCGCAACAGCTATATCGGGTGTCGTACTGTACCTACTTACACAGCGCGTTAACTCTGAACTACAAATTCGAGATGGCTTCCTCGTCACAGCAGCTTTCTGGATAGTCCTTGGTTTATACGGATCGTTACCTTTTCTCCTCAGCGATGCTATGAGCGTGTCAGTGTTCGATGCCGTTTTTGAATCAGTCTCAGGACTAACTACGACAGGCGCGACCGTGCTGGCAGGTTTAGACGCATTACCGCCATCGATTCTGCTATATCGCCAGCTGCTGCAATGGCTGGGAGGTATCGGCATTATTGTTCTCGCCGTCGCTGTACTACCGATGCTGGGAATTGGTGGCGTTCAGCTATATCGCGCCGAAAGTACGGGTCCGGCTAAAGACAGTCGACTAACCCCGAGAATTACATCTACAGCAAAAGCGCTTTTTAGCATTTATCTGGGATTGACCGTGGCCTGTGCTGCTGCCTATTACGCTGCGGGTATGACGATGTTCGATGCTGTTTGTCACGCCTTTTCGACCATCGCTATCGGCGGTTTCTCCACCCATGATGCGAGCATGGGTTATTTCGACAGCGATATTATCTTGCTCATTGCCTGTCTGTTTATGCTTATCAGTGCGGTTAATTTTGGTTTGCATTTCATCGCTGTTACGAAGCGCAATCCGCAAATTTACCGTTTCGACTCTGAAACGAAGTTCTTTTCTTGGATGGTACTCATCGCGGCTTGTGTTACCTGCGCAACGCTCGTGTTCATGAATATATTGCCGGTCGAAAAGGCCATCACGCACGGTATGTTTCAAACCATTTCTATTGCCACAACCACGGGTTTTGCGAGCGACAATTTTTCGCTCTGGCCCTCGTTCTTACCGACATTTTTAATTATGTTGAGCGTCATGGGTGCCTGTGCGGGCTCAACAGGGGGTGGCATGAAAGCCATGCGGATCCTGCTCATCTTCCGTCAAGGGCGTCGCGAACTAAAACAGCTCTTACACCCCAATGCCGTCATTCCCCTAAAGTTGGACCACCGACGAGTCAGACCTGAAGTTGTGAGCGCAGTTTGGAGTTTTTTTGCCGTCTATATGTTTTCGGCGTTTATCCTGGTGCTTTGTATGCTGGCAACTGGCCTAGATTTCTTATCGGCGACGAGTGCTGTGACAGCAGCGATTAACAATCTGGGGCCTGGTCTTGGATCCGTCTCCGCCAATTACGCGTCAGTCACCGATCCAGGCAAAGTCATTTTATGTGTTGCCATGCTACTTGGGCGGCTAGAGATCTTTACGTTGTTGATTCTGTTCACGCCAACTTTCTGGCGCCCTTGATCACGCGCTGATACTACTTCAGACCACGCGACGCCTTGATCACATCATATGCCGCAGTGATATTTTGTGATCGCTGAGTCGCAAGAGCCACCATCTCCTCAGGTACACCTCTGGCACTTAACTTATCCGGGTGATTTTCGCTCATCAAGCGGCGATATGCCTTTTTCAATGCTCGGTCGTCAGCATCTGCACTAATACCGAGCGCTTCATAGGCGTCTGACAGCTGACTGCGCTGCGGCTGATATTGTTGTCGCTGCTGCCGCTGGTTCCCAAAATTCGCCTGTGCCGCCACCATGCTGATAATCCGCTGCAGAGCCGCATCGGACATTCCCAGCATGCGCGCAACACGCGACAAAGTCTCCCGCTCAGCCGTGTCCAAACGTCCATCTGCCAAGGCCATACCAACTAAAAAAAGCATGAGTGTTTGTGACGTTTGAGGTCGAAGTGATGCGGTTCGCCTAAAACGCGCAAGCTCTTCTGAAGGGTCAAACTCGGGTTCAGAACCCCGCTTAAAACGTTTAATTGCGGATGCCCTTTGCGATGGCGTCAGCCGCAACTGGGCGAACATCGCCTCTGCCTGCGCTACCTCGGACTCCGATACTCTACCGTCCGCTTTTGCTACGTAACCCAACATGACGAAGGTGGTATCAAAGAACTCCTGCTGCAATGCATGAAGACCGTCTGGTCCTGTCATCCGAATGGCGCGCACTAAGCCCGAATCAAATAAGTGGCCCACGAAGAAACCAACCAGCCCTCCTATGACGCCAAGAGCGAGGAACCCCAGTAGCGCGCCTAGAATTTTCCCGGTATACACGTTCATGTCGAAGGACCTCTCTTCGATTTTTTCAAACCAGCGTAGTGATTAGTCATGCCTTTGGGCAGTGTTCGAAAACGTTTATAAGACCACTGGTACTGCGCTTCTCGTTTGGATATAAGGTGCTCAATATCACTGTTTATCGCCCGTAAAGCACAATCTAAATCGTCATTGTAGACGTCTGTGGATACAGGCAAATAGCAAAGCTCCCAACCACCCTTGACCCGAAAGACACCAGCCATGACGGCCACTGCGCCCGATTTCGACAATAAATTGGCGCATAAACTCGCCGTAAAACATTCCACGCCCATAAACGGTACGTTTAAGCCGCTCGACTCATGTGATGGTACTTGATCAGGCAAGATCCCTGTTAGACCACCGCGCTTAAAGTGCCTAACCAGCTGGACCAGACCTCTCGGCGTCGTTGGTACATACGCGCCCCCAGGGCGTTGTCTCGCCTTCAAGACAACCTCACCAATTGACGGCAACTTCGGTGGTTCAAACAAGCCCAAAAATTCACCCTGGGTAACCAAGTGATAGGGTATTACCTCCCAGTTGCCAACATGTGGCGCTAACACTAGGACGCCGCTTCCGTGAGCGGCGGCGGCATCCAGATGCTCAATACCTACCACCCGCAACCGAGAGACCACATAAGCGAGCGGTCGACGCCAGACATGTCCCAACTCCAATAACAGCGCACCCTGTTCAACAACAGCGTCGCGGACCAATTCCTCTCTCTGATCGTCGGTCCAGTCGGGGTAAGCCAATGCAATATTTGTGCGGACTACTCTGACTGGGTACGTGTTCGCACGATATATTAATTTGGCTACCAAACGTCCAAAGCCGCGCGCAACCTCCAGCGGAAACAGCGCGGACAGCTGCAGTACGCCGCGCAAGACGACAGCTGCAGCGCCATCTTTCAGTCGAAATGTGCATGAATTGCGATTTTTTGGCATCGATATAGGCTTAATTCGCCGGGCTCCTGCATATTATGCCAGTGCTGGCCGCTGTATACTTCGTCGATCGGTATATCAGGACAGTGCGGTGAGTTCATTAAGTTTCCAAGAGCTAATTCTGGAGCTGCAACGCTTCTGGGGCGAAAACGGTTGTGTGATTTTACAACCGCTGGACCTTGAAGTGGGTGCCGGCACCTTCCATCCCGCTACATTTTTAAAAGCCTTGGGTCCTGAGAACTGGAATGCCGCCTACGTTCAACCAAGCCGTCGCCCTCAGGATGGACGGTATGGGGAAAATCCAAATCGCCTGCAGCATTACTACCAGTTTCAAGTGGTGATGAAGCCATCACCAGCGGATTTTCAGGAACTCTATCTCGCTAGTTTACGGCGTCTCGGCTTAGATCCCTTAGAGCACGACATCAGATTTGTGGAAGATAATTGGGAGTCACCGACGCTCGGCGCGTGGGGTCTTGGCTGGGAGGTCTGGTTGAACGGCATGGAAGTCTCACAGTTCACCTATTTTCAACAAGCAGGTGGGCTTGAATGTCTGCCTGTCACGGGTGAGATTACCTACGGCATAGAGCGCCTTGCCATGTATCTTCAAGATGTTGACTCGGTTTATGACCTCGTTTGGTCAGAGACGCCAACCGGTACGATTACCTATGGTGATGTCTTTCACCAAAACGAAGTTGAGATGTCGACATTCAACTTTCAGCAGGCCGATACGGACCAATTATTTGCCTCATTTGATTTCTATGAAAAAGAGGCACAAAGACTGGTTGAGTTGGCACTACCGCTGCCGGCTTATGAGTTTGTTATGAAAGCATCGCATACCTTCAATCTTCTAGATGCACGCCACGCCATTGGGGTTACTGAGCGTCAACGCTACATACTCCGCGTTAGAACATTAGCTCGCCTAGTTGCCAAAGGATATGTCCTGTCACGTGCGAAGCGCGGCTTCCCACTAGCCGATGACGACCTGGCAAAAGCAGCCCTGTCTGCATTAGCCGAGGAGGGGCAAGTATGACTTCCAGTACTGTGCTGTTTGAACTGGGAACAGAGGAACTGCCGGCTGGAGAATACGAAGCGATGGCGAGGTCGTTGGGCAGTGCCATGCTAAGCGGCCTGCAACATTACGGCCTATCGGCGGGCGATGCTCGAGTACTGGCAACACCTCGCAGGCTAGCCGTCGTCATTCAGAATGTGGCCGAACGAGCCGCTGACCGCCATGAAGAAGTATTGGGGCCACCTGTCACCGCAGCGAGGACCGCGGATGGTGAGTGGACGCCGGCAGCTATAGGGTTTGCCAAGAAGCAGGGGTTGGAACCAGAGGACCTGCAGACCATCCCAACAGAGAGGGGCGATCGACTGGGCGTCAGCAAAACAGCAACTGGCGCGGTGTGTTCTGACGTATTGCCCGCTATCGTGAGCCAGGCTGTGGCGCAAATTCCAGTATCGAAACGCATGCGCTGGGGTCGGGAACGACACGAATTTCTGCGCCCGGTTCAATGGCTGGTACTGCTGTGTAACGAACGCTCTCTTGATGTGTCACTGTTTGGCTTGAAATCTGACAGGGTGTCGCGCGGCCATCGCTTCCACGGCGATGACGCTGTTGAAATTCCTCACGCAGATGCCTATGAAAAAACGCTGCGAGGCCAGTTTGTTATTGCCTCAGTCGAAGAGCGTAAACGCATGGTCAAGGAACAAGTTGAGGCCTTGGCATCTAGCGACGAGCGCGTCGTTATTGACGACGGTTTGCTCAGCGAAGTTGCGGGGCTTGTCGAGTGGCCGGTGGCATTGCGAGGCTCATTTGATGAAACGTTTTTAGAGGTACCTCGCCAAGCCTTAATCTCATCTATGCGAGAACATCAAAAGTATTTTCACATTGAAAACGCAGATGGAGAGTTGGTGCCGGCCTTTATCACAGTATCGAATATACAAAGTAGTCATCCGCAGTCGGTGATTTATGGCAACGAGAAAGTAATTCGCCCACGGTTAGCCGATGCCGCGTTTTTCTTTAATGTTGATAAACAAACAACGTTGGCGAACAAAGCAGAGCGCCTCGATGGTGTCTTATTTCAACGTGATTTAGGTACCCTGGCAGATAAACAGGCTCGGATCTCACACGTTGCCCTAGCGCTGTGTGCACATTTAAATGCCTCAGAGGAGACCGTTAAGGCTGCTGGTGCCCTTGTTAAGGCGGATCTTGTGTCAGATATGGTCGGCGAGTTTCCGGAGCTGCAGGGAATAGCCGGGCGCCACTACGCACTTCATGACGGCGAGGCTGAGGCGGTCGCAGATGCTATCGAGCAGCATTATTGGCCAAAGTTCTCGGGCGATACGCTCCCAACCACACCGGAGTCAGCGAGCTTGGCATTGGCCGATCGATTGGACACCTTGGTAGGCATCTTTGGGATCGGTCAGTCGCCTACCGGCTCAAAGGACCCCTTTGCATTGAGGCGGGCGTCTCTGGCCGCGATTCGAATCCTACTGGCCTTTGCGCCAAACGCACGCCTTGATGCGGTGCTAACAATTGCAGCGCAATCCTTTGCTACGGGTCAGCTAAGCGCCGACGTCGTTACTACAGTAAAAGCCTATTTGCTAGATAGATTACCTGCCCACTATGAAGAGCAGGGTATCTCAATCGACACACTCCGCAGTGTCACGTCAGTTGGGACTGAAAGTTTAGGCGACATCGATCTTCGTACGCTCGCTGTGGCTGAGTTTGCCGGCTCCGAGGCTGCCGATGCTCTGGCGGCCGCCAACAAGCGGGTTGCTAATATCCTAGCGAAAGTGGATGAGCTAGTACCTGAGATAAATACGTCGTACTTCGATGCACCGGCGGAAATTGCCTTACACGCGTCTCTGGACGATTGTAAGAGGGCGCTAGTCGGCGCTGTAGCCGAGCGCGATTATGCTAAAGCGCTGGCCCACCTGTCAGCTCTTAGAGACGACGTGGATCAGTTTTTTGACAGTGTTTTGGTGAACGCGGAAAACACAGCAGTGCGTCTAAACCGCCTAGCACTGCTCAAGGATTTACGGGGTCAGTTCCTACAGGTAGCCGACCTTGCAGTGCTGGCTCGTTAAGGTCTAGTCGAGCGTGCTCTCCACCCCCCTTATCGTCGCGCTTACACTGATAGGTCTGTCGGCTTTAATCATCGGTTACCTTCGGCATCGACATCACAGCTATCGAGAATCGGTAGCCGAAGCCCTCATCAGAGCAGACATTGCACACGAAGAAATTCGCACATTACGGCAGCAACTCGCAGATTTAAATCAACAGTTAGTCATGACGTCGGGGCGGGAAGAGGGGCTTAAGGCAACGCTGGCGACTAAAGAGACTGAGCATGCCGAGAAAATTGCACTGTTAGACGACGCGAAGAAGATGCTTCGGTTCGAGTTTGAAAAGACAGCGCAGGCTCTTGTCAGTCAAGGCGAACGAGCACTTTCGACGCGAAATCAAGAGTCCCTCGATCAAATACTTAAGCCTTTATCGCAGAAGATCGACGGATTTCAAAGCAGGGTTAACCAAGTTCATACCGATCTCACGGGTCAGAATGCAGCGCTTAAAACCCAAATCAAGCAACTTCATGACGTCGGTCAGGAAATGTCGTCAGAAGCGAACAATCTTACTCAGGCCTTAAAAGGTGACAAAAAACTGGTCGGTAACTGGGGTGAGACCCAGCTCGAACGCACCCTCGAGCTGGCTGGACTTCGCCGTGGTGAACATTATGAGGCGCAGCAGGCGTTTAAAGGTGACGATGGGCAGCGGTTACTCCCCGACTTTGTCATTTATTTACCACAGAAAAAACACGTGGTTATCGACAGTAAAGTATCGCTTGTGGATTACGAGCGCGCTATTACGGCAGAGGACGACGGAGCACGCTCCCAACATCTAAGCGCCCATGCAAATGCCGTAAAACGACACATCGACCAACTATCGGATAAGGACTATGGAAATTTAGCCGGCTTACAGAGCCCCGATTTTGTATTGATGTTTATGCCGGTTGAACCAGCGTATATCGAGATTATGAGAACCCAGCGAGACCTCTTTAATTATGGGTACCGTAAGAACGTCATTTTGGTGTCACACACCACACTCATGCCCATCTTACGGACCGTGGCGAATCTTTGGATGGTCGAGCGAAGCAATGCAGAGGCTCAGGAAATTAGCGATCGCGCCGGTGATATCTTCAATGCGGTATGTCTTGTTGCTGAGCGCTTGGAAGGCGTTGGCGCCTCGCTATCGCAAACGACCAAGCGATACAACGAAACGGTCAAAAGTTTGGTGGGCCGGCAGGGACTGCACGGCAAGGTCGATCGTTTCCAATCTCTTTCGACGCGCGTGACGAAGGCATTTCCAGACGGTTTAGACGTTTTGCCAGATCAAACAGACGCCAGCCATCTCTCGCTGGCGACGGATAAGTCGGAGGAAACGAAGACAAAACCAAAGGGTGGCGGCGAAAAATAACAGCCACCCGGAGTTTCAGACGTCTAAATTAGCAACCGCTAACGCGTTCGTCTCAATGAACTCACGACGCGGCTCCACATCATCTCCCATTAACGTCATAAACATTTGATCGGCACGAATGGCATCTTCAATCGTTACCCGCAACATACGACGGGCACCGGGATCCATAGTCGTTTCCCACAGTTGATCGGGATTCATCTCGCCGAGACCCTTATATCGTTGGATGGAGCATCCCCGACGTGCCTCATCAAGCAGCCAACCCATGATGTTTGAAAAATCCGATGACGCAAACACCTTCTCGCCTCGCTTAACGTAACTGTTAGGAGTCACTGATGCCTTAAGAATAGCGCCCAATTCAGTCAGCTGCTGGTACTCGTTTGAACTGAATAAGTTATATCCAAGCACGATGTCAGTCGCCACGCTGTGGGCGGTCCGACGAACAACTACATAATAATTTCCGCGCTCTGGATCACGCCTTATCAAACATTCGAACTTAACATTACTGCCTGTTATTGATAGTAAGCGCTCACTTAATCGCTCTGAGAAGGCGATTACCGCCGCCTCGTCACCCATATCTTCAGCAGCCAAACTCGGTGTATAGACTAACTCCCACAGCACATCTGGCGAGTAAACACGGCTAAGACGCTCAACGGTCAACTGTGCTTGCTGATACCGAGACACGATATCAGCTAACGCTTCACCCACCACACCGTCGTCTGACTCATCCTTAAACAAAGCGGTATCGATTAATGCTGCATTAGTGAGGTACTCCGCTAGGGATTCTTCATCTTTTAGATACTGACTCGATTTACCACGCGTTAACTTGTAGAGCGGAGGTTGAGCAATATACACATGGCCTCGCTCCACTAACTCACGCATTTGGCGGAAAAAGAACGTCAAAAGTAAGGTTCTAATGTGTGAGCCATCCACATCTGCATCCGTCATAATGACAATCTGGTGATAACGGAGCTTATCGGGGTCAAACTCGTCCTTGCCAATGCCGCAGCCCAGCGCCGTAACAATCGTGCCTACCTCTGCATTACCCAGCATTTTATCGAAGCGAGCGCGCTCTACGTTCAAAATTTTGCCTTTAAGCGGCAAGATGGCCTGAAACTTTCTGTTTCGGCCTTGCTTGGCTGACCCACCAGCGGAGTCGCCCTCCACTAAATATATCTCACAGAGCGACGGATCGCGCTCTTGGCAGTCTGCTAGCTTCCCAGGCAAGCCAGCAATATCCAGAGCACCCTTGCGTCGTGTCATTTCCCGTGCCTTTCTCGCCGCTTCGCGGGCTCGTGCAGCGTCAAGCATTTTCCCGACGATCAGCTTAGCCTCACCCGGGTTTTCTAATAAAAACTCACCGAATGCCGCTCCCATAGCCTGCTCTACAATCGGCTTAACCTCACTGGAGACTAGCTTGTCCTTAGTCTGTGAAGAAAACTTTGGATCCGGCACTTTAACGGACACAATCGCGGTCAGACCTTCTCGAGCATCATCGCCTGTAGTGCTAACTTTCTCCTTCTTGGCAAGCCCTTCTCTCTCTATGTAGCCATTTAAACCACGCGTCAGCGCTGAACGAAATCCAGCGAGGTGTGTGCCACCGTCGCGCTGCGGAATATTATTGGTGTAACAGAAGATATTCTCTTGATATCCGTCATTCCACTGAAGCGCCACTTCCACACCAACGCCGTCATCATTAGTGGCTTCGAAATGAAACACCTTATTAATCGTAGTTTTCGCGTGATTTAAGAAGTCAACAAAGGCACGTAAACCACCATCGTAACAATAGGTTTCGCTCTGCCCACTTCGCTCATCGGATAGAACTATCTTGACCCCTGAATTCAAAAAGGCCAACTCTCTCAGACGCTTAGCCAATATATCAAAGTGAAATTTAATATTTGAGAACGTGTCACCAGATGGCTTAAACCGAACTGCTGTGCCCGACTCTTGTGTTTCACCAATAGCCGCGAGCGGCGAATCGGGAACACCATGCCGATATACTTGCTCATGAAGCATTCCCTGACGTCGTATCGTCAAACGAAGCTCTTCTGACAACGCATTGACCACCGACACACCCACACCGTGCAATCCCCCTGACACTTTGTAAGTGTTGTCGTCAAACTTACCGCCCGCGTGCAGCACCGTCATAATCACTTCTGCTGCAGATACGCCCTCTTCATGCTGTTCGGTCGGTATGCCACGACCATTATCACTCACGCTCACCGACTCATCGGGGTGAATCACAATATCAATCTGGCTACAATGACCCGCTAAGGCCTCGTCGATAGAGTTATCGACAATCTCGAACACCATGTGGTGTAGACCAGTGCCATCATCGGTATCACCAATGTACATACCAGGTCGCTTACGGACAGCGTCAAGCCCTTTGAGCACTTTGATGCTTGATGAATCATAGTTTGCCTCTTCGGCACCTGAGGTATTGTCTTCCATGTGATCTCCCTTAACTCTACGCGCATTATGCCACTTAATTGGCGTCTATGATCATTCCCTGTTCCACGTGGAACATGCGGCAACCGCCATCACCCACCCACGTCGGTATATCGCCGGAAAACACGGCGGTCCCAAGCACCTGGCTTCCACTTGCTGCTAACAATGAAAAAATAGCTTCGGCACCAGCGGGATCCAACTCCGAGCCCACGTCATCCAATAAAAAAACGGGAGGGCGACGAGTTGCCTCAGCCAAAACTCGGCCCTGTGCTATCCTCACCGCCGACATCAACACCTTCATTTGGCCCCGAGATAGACCATCCTGCGCCAAAACTCCACCCACGTGACAGTGAAGGTCGCCTCGGTGCGGTCCAATTTGGGTGTAGCCACGGTGAAGGTCACCTACCCGACCCATCTCAAGCGCCTCAGCCAACGATAGGCCTTGTTTCCAACCCGACGACAACGACAATCGGACCGCGGGCAAACGCAAATTCATAGCCGTTATTACCGATGACAGCGCCTCTGAAAGCAGCGAAGCCGCTCTTGCACGAGCGGCATGCAACTCCTCACCAAGCGCGGCCAACTCACTGATCCAGGCCTTATCGTCGCTAATGCCCCGACGAAGTAGCGCGTTTCTCTGTTTAAGCGCGTGAGAATATCGCTGCCAAATACCACCATAGGACTGTTCCACGTGGAACACGACCTGATCAATTAACCGCCGCCTTGCCTCTGGGCCCTCGCGCAGAACGTTAAGGGTATCTGTATTCAGCAACACAATAGGTAATTCGCGAGCCAGCGTGGATAGCGTCTTGACCTGCCCGCCTGCCAACCGGGTCTCGCCACCCCCACCCCGCAAGCGACTCAATCCAACAACCGTTTCGGAACCGCCAAAGCGCAGCCGCCCCACCACCCGAAAGCCTGAGCAGCCCTCTTGTATTGCCTTTAGTGATTGCGACGTGGTGAACGACTTCCCCGTTCCGAGCAGGTGGACCGCGTCTAATATTGTGGTCTTACCAGCACCGTTGGGGCCCAGAAACAACGAGACGCCGGACGACATGCCTACATGTAACTCATTGATATTTCTGAGCTTATTGATTTCCAGCTGCGTAATCAAGGCGCGGCAAATAACCCTATAGCCGCATCGGCATCACGACGTACAGTGCTTCCGGTCCTACATCAGAATCACTGGCGTCGCCGTCTTCAATCAGCGCAGAACTTGCAGAGTCTGAAAGAGATACACGCACCTTTGAGCCGGACAAAACGCCCATTACATCCAAGAGATAACTGACATTAAAACCAACCTCCAGGGCCTCGCCCGAATAGTCCACTGGCACCATCTCTTCCGCTTGTTCTTGCTCTGGATTATTCGCAGTTATCTCAAGAGAGCCCGGTGTGAGCGACAGCCTTACACCGCGGTACTTCTCGTTCGATAAGATAGCCGTTCGAGTAAACGCCTGGCGCAATTCGGCCCGATCACCTGTGACTGACTTATCAGGCGACCTCGGCAGTACTCTCTCGTACTCGGGAAATTTGCCGTCGACCAGCTTTGATGTGAAGGTGAACTGATCGGTACTTGCTCTGATGTGATTAGATCCCATGCTCAGGGTCACCGAGCCGTCGCCATCTAACAGCCGAGCCAATTCTAAAATCCCTTTGCGCGGCACAATAACTGACCGATCATCGGCGCTCACCGAGCTAGGTGCTGTACATAACGCCAATCGATGCCCATCTGTTGCGACAAACCGCAAGCGACTATCCTTTATTTCAAGGTACATGCCGTTTAGGTAATACCGCACGTCTTGTTGCGCCATTGCAAAACCAGTCCGCTCAATCATTTGACGAACTAAGCCCTTTGCTAACTCAAGCTCTACCTCACCCTCACCAGCCTCGACCGTAGGAAATTCAACCGCAGGCAACGTCGACAGCGTAAATCGGCTCCGCCCAGCTTTGACTGTTACCTTTGCGTCTTCAACAGTAAATGCGATATCAACGCCGTCAGGGAGGCTTTTGCAAATATCAACCAGTTTTCGCGCTGGCACAGTAATATCACCGTCGGGCCCCTCATTCACCACCTCGACGCGTCCCACGAGCTCGACCTCAAGATCAGTCCCCGTAAGCGACACGCGGTTGCCTTCCAAACTAAGCAACACATTGGACAGAATTGGCAATGTCTGCCGTCGCTCAACAACCCCTGCAACAAGGTTTAACGGCTTAATCAATGCATCCCGCGATACCGAAAACTTCATCCTTACGATCTCTCCTGTCCGACCTACAGCGCCCCCATTACGTAGTTAACGAGCGCAGTAAGTTCTTATAATCTTCCCTAATGTCCGTCGTTGATCCTCGCAACTCCGCTATCTTACGACATGCGTGCAGCACTGTCGTGTGATCTCTTCCCCCAAATGCATCGCCAATTTCAGGAAGGCTATGATTTGTTAGCTCTTTGGACAATGCCATTGCCACCTGGCGCGGCCGAGCTATTGATCGATTTCGCCGCTTAGACAGTAGATCTGCCAACTTGATCTTGTAGTACTCCGCAACAATCCGCTTGATGTTTTCAAGCGATACTTGTTTGTCTTGCAGTGCCAACAAGTCTTTAAGGCTCTCCTTTATGAGCTCTATATCAAAAGGCCTACCAGTAAAGTTAGCACTAGCAATGACGCGTTTGAGTGCACCCTCGAGCTCTCTCACATTGGAGCGCACACGCTGAGCGATAAAAAACGCCGCCTCATGTGAAATATCAATGCCAGATTGCTCTGCTTTTTTCATTAGAATCGCCACACGCGTTTCTAATTCCGGCGGCTCGACTGCGACGGTTAGTCCCCACCCAAACCGGCTTTTTAGCCTCTCCTCCACACCGTCGATCTCCTTAGGATAGCGGTCACAGGTGAGAATCATCTGCTGACCACCTTCCAGCAGCGCATTGAATGTGTGGAAAAACTCCTCCTGACTTCTGTCTTTATTTGCGAAAAACTGAATATCGTCAATCAACAGGGCATCAACCGACCGGTAAAAACGCTTGAAGTCATTAATTGCGTTCAGTTGTAAGGCTTTGACCATGTCAGCAACAAACCGCTCACTGTGGAGGTACACTATTTTTGCATCGGGTTTTCTTTGTCGCAGCGCATTTCCGACGGCGTGCATTAGGTGCGTTTTACCCAGACCAACACCACCGTATAAAAACAGCGGGTTATACGAATCACCCGGGCTCTCTGACACCTGTTGCGCAGCAGCCATAGCAAGTTGGTTGCTCTTACCTTCAACAAAATTGGAGAACGTGTAACCATCAACGAGATTGTGCTGGTGGGAAGGCACTATTACCGCTGGAGCTACAACCGCTGGGGACACCGCCGCGGGCGCCACCGGAGCTCGAGCCTGAGGACTGCTTGACGATACGGCCGAATCACCGTGGCCGTCGATGCGAGTATCGCTATGCGCCGATGACCCAGCCCGATCGACATCTGGTGTTATGCGAGAAAACGGTGATGCCTGCTCAACACCTGTTATCACGGTAATTGGTACAGGATCGCGTGTTGTGTCGATTGCGGCTAAACATGCGCTTATTTGGTTACTGTATTTTTCCTCAACAAAATCTCTGATGAAACGATTGGGAGCGCGCAGAGTAAATGCTGCCGCCTCCTCTACCACAGACAATGGCCGAACCCAGGTGTTAAATTGAACTACCGGGACTTCGTTTTTTAACATTTCTAGACATCGGGCCCATCGTGTAGCGTTGGAACGTGAAGCCGGCGTTGAAGAAATTATGTGCTGCATGTTGTTATTAGTCTCTGCGGTTAAGTATGCGCCTGCCGCTTAGTCTGAGCTATTAGCTCAACTTTCGGCCTAACGCCATGGGTGTACATAGTTATCCACACATTTATCTCCAGTTCAACAAAAATAAATCTCATTAAAATCAATGCTTTATGATTTTTATTTTGGCTTTTTTAAAAACAAAAAGGTCAAGTATTATTTTATTTTTTGTGTGTATAACTTATGTATAACCTATGTTTTTTATGTGGTAAAAACCTCGTCCCGCGTCGTCAAAAAGGTTAAATACAGTCCGAAGCAACCCTGTTCGAGTGAGTGGTTACTAACAGCAAAAAAATATGAAAAAAACACATGCCAAGCGTGGGGCTGGCTTTTCGGCGTAATAAGTATTGCCAGCGGTAGAGTAGCTACCTATAATCTCGCCCCCCAAGAACAGCGCAACAAACGGCAGGCCCAAACGATGAAGCGTACATTCCAACCCAGCGTACTAAAGAGAAAGCGCAGTCATGGCTTTCGCGCGCGCATGGCAACAAAAAACGGCCGTAAGATCCTTGCCCGCCGACGCGCTCGCGGCCGTCTCCGTTTATCGGCATAAGCGATCTGGGGCATCATGAACATGTCCCATCAGTTTCCAAAGGCTTCGCGCCTCCTGAATGCCAGCGATTATTCCTGCGTGTTCGATAACTCCACTCTTCGCGCCTCCGCCTCTGCCGGTACAGTTTTGAGCGTATCTACGGCACGTGATACATCGAGATTAGGCGTGATCGTCGCAAAAAAAAACATCCGGCTAGCCTGCCAACGCAATCGCGTGAAACGCCTAGTTAGAGAGTATTTTCGAAATCACCATTTACCGAACTCAATGGATTTAGTCTTCATGGCACGACGGGGCGCCAGCGAATTATCCAATGACGAGCTTACGCGAGACCTCGACCGGATCTGGCGCAAACTTGATCGCGCGTCGCGAGGCCTGTAGAAAATGGCTTACCTTCGTTCGTTAATCAGGCGCGCTTTAACGCTGCCTATTCGACTCTATCAGGTCTGTATTAGCCCACTGATCGGCAGTCGCTGCCGGTATTACCCCAGTTGTTCTGCCTACGCTATCGCAGCCATAAACCAACACGGAGCTGTTTTAGGTGCTGTTCTCGCCATAAAACGGATTTCGCGCTGTCATCCGTGGGCCGACGGCGGTTATGATCCTGTCCCAGAAAATGTGACCGCATTAAAATCAAACGATCGTTGATACTGAGGAAGTAATGGATCCAATACGGTTAGTGTTAATAAGTACCAGCGCTGTTTTATCGCTGATGTTGCTCATTGAATGGAACCAGTATTCAAATGAGATCAATAAACAGCAAACCGCTTTCTACGCTGATGCCATTGAACAGACCGCCCCGCAATCCACATCGACCACTGCACCCGCCCTCGACGGCGGTATCCCATCCGTTAGCACCCCGCAAAAAGATCTCACACTGCCAATCAGCGAAGGCGACTCGTATACGCTAAACACTGACGCGCTAGAACTCGTGATTACAGCGAATGGCGGCGACATTGTTTCAGCGTCTCTTCCTAAGTTTCCTGTCCGCATCGACACACCCGACCAACCTTTTAGACTCCTAGAAAATAACGCATTGAGGCGTTACGTGGCCCAAAGCGGCCTTATTGGCCGAGACGGCATTGACACTAGCAACAATCGGGCACGGTATGTAAGCCAAGGGGTAAGCACCAATCCAGACGGTAGCAAAACCCTCACGCTAGCGTGGGCAGGTAACCAAACTTCTGCTTTGCGTGTTTACAAATTGTTTACCGCATATGATGAGCGTTACGACGTCGACGTTACCTTCGATATCGTAAATGACAGTAATTCGGTGATGTCGGTGACATCGTTTGCACAGCTTAAGCGCGATAACACGGAAGCGCCTGACGGTAGTGTCGGTCTTGGAGTAAGCCCCTACCTTGGTGGCGCTCTCACTCAGCCGGACCAGCGGTATACCAAGCTAAAGTTTTCTGACCTCGACGACGAACCGTTTTCCAAAAATCTTCCTGCTGGATGGGTCGCTATCCTGCAGCATTATTTTGTCTCAGCCTGGATCCCATCACAAACTGCTACACATGACTTTTTTGCAAGCCGACTTAGAAACGGTGACAACGTCATTGGCTACAAGAACGCAGCAACCGAGATATCACCAGGCGATTCCGCAGCGATTTCTCAGACACTCTACATCGGACCTAAAGACCAAGTGATTTTGGCTACATTAGCCGAAAACCTCGATCTTGTTATCGACTACGGTTGGCTATGGTGGCTTGCGCAACCATTATTTTGGTTGCTGACGTTAATTCAACAGTTTGTCATTAACTGGGGTTTATCAATCATTATTCTTACCCTGATTATCAAGCTCGTATTCTTTCAGCTATCCGCTGCTAGCTATAAGTCAATGGCAAAAATGCGAACGGTGCAGCCAAAGATACAAAGCATTCGCGATCAGTACGCCGAAGACAAAGCAAAACAACAGCAGGCCATGATGGAGCTGTGGAAAAAAGAGAAAATCAATCCCATGGGTGGGTGCTTACCTATGCTGGTTCAAATGCCCGTTTTTATTGCGCTTTATTGGGTATTACTAGAGTCAGTAGAACTCCGCCACGCGCCATTTATGCTCTGGATCGACGATTTATCTGCTATGGACCCTTACTTCATCCTTCCCATACTCATGGGTATTAGCATGTGGTTGATGCAGCGCTTAAACCCCGCTCCACCGGATCCAATCCAAGCTAAAGTCATGATGTATATGCCGATTGCATTTACGTTTCTGATGATGTGGTTTCCATCTGGGTTAGTCTTGTATTGGCTGTGCAACAACCTTTTATCCTTTGGGCAGCAATACGTCATCACAAAGCAGATTGAGCGTGCCGCTGCACGTTAGACGCTCTTTACATGACTACCTTAGATACCGACACCATCGCAGCAATCGCTACTCCCCGCGGTAATGGTCCAGTTGGTATCGTTCGACTAAGCGGTCCCAAATCGCTCGACATAGCGCAACTCCTCACCCGCAGCGAGTTACAACCTAGATACGCCCATTACAGATCTTTTTTCTCTAAAAACCACGACCCCATCGACTCTGGACTCGCCATTTACTTTCCCAAACCACGTTCATTTACAGGCGAGCACGTAGTCGAAATACAAGCGCATGGTGGGCACATTGTGCTCAACTCGTTGTTATCACGATGCCTCGAACTTGGTGCAAGGTCAGCACGGCCCGGAGAGTTTTCGGAGCGCAGCTTTCTCAACGGTAAAATCGACCTTTTACAGGCAGAAGCGATTGCCGACCTGATCAACGCTGAAACAGAAACTGCTGCCACATTGGCTACCGCCTCCCTGTCAGGTGCCTTCTCCGCACTCGTTGACGAACTATCGAAAACATTAACTGAGCTACGTGCTCTGACAGAGGCGTCCATCGACTTTCCAGACGAAGATATCGATGTTATGAGTCAATACGACGTCATTTCACGACTGCAAGAATGCCTCAAAACCATATCGCAACTGCTCGATACGGTGTCAGCATCTCAACGAAAAACGCAGCGTTACTCGGCCGTCCTTATTGGTGCCCCTAACGCAGGAAAAAGTAGTTTGCTCAACGCGCTAGCACACGACGATGTAGCGATTGTAACCAGCGTCGCTGGAACTACACGAGACACTCTGAAGCATTCTATTATCACGCGCTCTGTCGCCATCGACATCATTGATACTGCAGGCATCCGAGAATCTAACGACTTCATAGAACAAGAGGGGGTCAGACGTGCCAAAGCCAGTACGCAGACCGCTGATTTAGTTTTAAACGTCGTAGATGACTGCCAGCCGAATCACATCGATAGTTCTTGGTTACCCAACAATGCGATTAAAATTAACATTCACAATAAAATCGATCTATCCGGACGACAACCAGGTCGCTTTAACTGTGATGTAGCCCAACCCTGTGTCGCCGTAAGTGCCACTAACAACCTCGGTGTAGAGTGCTTAATTGACACCATCGACGAAGTACTACTCTCACAGGGTCAACATCAATCTGAATTCAGCGCGCGCGCGCGACATATCGATGCATTAAGCGACGCGCACCGGTTACTTGAAGCGAGCTTAGTTCGGTTCAATGACCACAATGCAGCAGAGTTACTGTCTGAAGACCTAAAAAGTGTACAAACCGCTATCGACTCGCTGACAGGAAAGATTTCAAGCGATGACATCCTTGGCGAAATCTTCAGCAGTTTTTGCATAGGTAAATAAGAACTTGTTCACCTAGCTTTCCACACATTGATCCACAAACCGATATTATTCGCAGATCATCCCGACGCTCGACTTTACTTCATACTGTTGCGGCTTATTTCTTGGTGATAACCCTGTTTATAGGTCTGTGCGCACAATGAGCACCGCGTAAAGGAAAAACAACGAGACAACATATCCACCATTGATACATTAATTATTGTGCCTTTTTACGTCACATATCAGCGGGGTTGTGATCGGTTTAAAGGCAAGCACAGCGCGCTATTACCGTGATTGTCCACATTTTTTTAGCCCCTAATAACAACAACATCTAAGTATCTATTCTTCTAAAAAGAATTATAAATAATGACTAATAAAATCGGATTCTTTCTCAAATTACCGGCAATCTGCGCCGCCGATAAATTAGTGCACAAAAACCAAAGTCCCGTTTTTAAAGAGTGTAAATACTGCTACCTCACAGAGGCCCCGATTTAAGTTTCACCAGAAAAACTCGTATACTCCCCCTCCTTTTTGAATCGCAGCTAAACATATGCGTTCACTTCGTTCATTTGATGTCATCGTGGTTGGCGGCGGTCACGCCGGAACAGAAGCGGCTTTAGCATCGGCCAGGGCGGGATCGCGTACGCTACTCATTACGCATTCAATCGATACGCTAGGACAAATGTCCTGTAATCCTGCCATCGGTGGCATAGGGAAATCGCATCTTGTACGCGAAATTGACGCCTTAGGCGGCGCCATGGCTCGAGCGACTGATTTGGCGGGCATTCAATTCAGAGTGCTCAATGCGCGCAAAGGACCGGCAGTCAGAGCAACTCGGGCGCAAGCAGACCGCGTGCTTTATCGAAATGCGATCCGACAGATACTTTTTGCTGAACCTAACTTAACGATATTTCAGGACGCTGTTGATGATATTAGTTTAACGGGTAATACCGTTTCTGGTGTTATTACGGCGACAGGAATATGTTTTTCGGCACCAGCCTGTGTGCTAACGGCGGGTACTTTTCTTAACGGTAAAATCCATATCGGACTCGAAAATCACTTGGGTGGCCGGATGGGTGATGCTTCAGTTATTACCTTGGCAGACCGATTACGCGAGATGTGTCCACGGATAGATCGTTTAAAAACGGGAACACCTCCGCGGATAGACGGTAATACGGTCGATTACTCTAAACTTCAAGAACAATGGGGTGACGAGCCCAGACCTGTAATGTCTCAGCTTGGTTCGGCGTCTCAACATCCACAACAAGTGTGTTGCTGGATCACGAGGACGAACGAGGACACGCACGATATTATCAGAGGCGGATTGGATAGATCGCCGATGTATAGCGGTGTCATTGAGGGTACTGGACCGCGCTACTGTCCGAGTATAGAGGACAAGGTTCATCGATTTTCCGATAAAAGCGACCACCAGATTTTTTTGGAGCCAGAGGGCTTAACAACAACTGAACTGTATCCAAATGGGATTTCAACCTCGTTACCATTTGACGTACAGGATGCGATGGTCCGTTCCATTTCAGGTCTTGAAAACGCGCACATCACCCGTCCAGGTTACGCGATCGAGTACGATTATTTTGATCCCAGAGATCTGATGCATAGCTTGCAGACGCGACACCTACCTGGATTGTTTTTTGCAGGCCAAATAAACGGCACTACAGGATATGAAGAAGCCGCCGCACAAGGCCTGCTAGCCGGTATAAATGCAGCGCGATACACACACGATTTGGACGCCTGGGAACCTAGAAGAGATGAGGCTTATATCGGCGTTTTAGTCGATGACTTAGTGACTTTAGGGACGCAAGAACCGTACCGCATGTTTACCTCTCGAGCAGAGTACCGACTGCAACTCAGAGAGGATAATGCTGATGAGCGCCTGACACCAAAAGGTAAACATCTTGGCCTTATTACTGAGCCGCATTGGCAAGCATATAAAGAAAAAAGGCAGGTGATCGAGCAGGAGTTGGTGCGATTAGAAGCCACGTTTATCCACCCTGAAACACCCGCTGCGGAGTGCCTAGCAACGAAATTGAAGTCGCCTATCACGCGAGAATATTCGATGGCCGACTTGGTTCGTCGTCCCGAATTATCGTATCGCGATGTTGCAGGGCTTAAGGGTGATGTTGCTCTGGATTCGGCAACGGCCGACCATATCGAGACGAAAGTGAAATACGCGGGCTACATTGCGCGACAGCAAGACGAAATTGATCGCTTGAAACGCCACGAGGATACGCTAATCCCGCCCGATTTTAGCTTTTCTGAGGTGTCGGGTTTATCAAACGAGATCTGTCAAAAGCTGACAGCGATCAAGCCGAGTAATCTAGCGCGCGCTAGTCGAATACCAGGCGTTACACCCTCAGCGTTGTCTCTTTTATTGGTTTATTTGAAGCGGCACAGTCGTTCAGACCTTGATCGCGTTGTTAGCAATGGCTGATCGCTTAGAGGCAAAGATTCAGTCTGGACTTACCTTTCTCAATCTTAACGCAGCGCTTACTGAGCCACTGCAGCGATACTTGAGTTTATTGGCTAAATGGAACAAGCCCTATAACTTGACAGCAGTACGTCAGCCACTCGAGATGGTCAGCAAGCACGTGATGGATAGTTTATCGATAGCTTCTCATTTGACCCCGTATCAGCGCATATGTGATGTCGGCACTGGCGCAGGACTACCGGGCATACCACTGGCGTTGTGTTTTCCTGAGAAGAACTTCGTTTTGCTCGATAGCAATGGTAAGAAAACGCGGTTTTTATACCAAGTCCGACAGCAATTGCAGCTGGATAACGTTGACATAATCGAGTCCCGAGCAGAGGAATACCAGCCCAAAATAAGGGCAGATGCGGTGGTAACCAGAGCATTTTCGGATGTGCAGCGCATGTGTAAAGTGACTGAACATTTATTGAATTCGACGGGTGTATGGCTGGCGATGAAAGCTCAAACTATTGACACAGAAATAGCGTTATTAGACTCATCGATTCAGTTGTGTGAGCAAGTGACACTGCAGGTTCCAGGGTTAGACGATGTTAGGCAATTAGCTGTCTTAAAACGGGTAGAGCGGTCTAAATGAAAGTCATTGCAATAGCAAACCAAAAAGGTGGCGTAGGCAAAACGACCACTACGGTTAATCTGGCAGCGTCGCTCGCACAAATGGGGCAGCGTATTTTGTTGGTCGATATGGACCCACAAGGCAACGCAACAATGTCGTCGGGGATAGAGAAGAATAAGGTCGACTTTTCAGTGTTAGATCTGTTGTTAGCCGAGGCGACCTTACGTGAGTGCACGGTTGAGTCGCCTACTGGTGGGTTTTCTGTGCTTCCAGCGAATGGCGATCTAACAGCAGCTGAGGTCGAGCTTATTCAGGTCGACGGCAAAGAAATGCGATTAAAACAGGGTTTGCTACAAGGCCAAGATAATTACGATATCGTTCTTATCGACTGTCCGCCATCACTCAACATGTTGACGGTCAATGCTATGGTTTCCTGCCAATCAGTGATTATCGCAATGCAGTGCGAGTACTTCGCATTAGAGGGTTTATCGGCACTGCTGGGTAGTGTTCGACGTATCAATGAAACAGTAAATGCCGATTTAGAAATCGAGGGTATTCTCAGAACGATGTATGATCCCCGTAATTCATTGACGTCGGAAGTATCAGAACAGCTGTTCAGCCACTTCGGTAATTTGGTATATCGCACGGTAATTCCTAGAAATGTTCGTCTGGCCGAGGCGCCGAGTCATGGGCAGCCCGGAATCGTGTATGACAGGTATTCGAGAGGCGCTCGGGCGTATATGGCACTTGCTGAAGAGTTTATGCGGCGTCAATAACGCAGGCGAGTTTGGAACTGACTAATGACCGAAAAAAAACGAAAATTGAATCGAGGACTAGATGCTCTACTCGGCACAGAACTCGCTAAAGCGCCGATAGCGAGTCACTCTCAACAGGAGTCAATTGGCGCTAACAACGGTAGTTTGCGACAACTAAGACTAGAGCAACTGCAGCGCGGAAAGTATCAACCGCGCGTTGATTTTGATGAAACCGCATTGACTGAATTAGCCGATAGCATTCGCTCGCAAGGGGTTATGCAGCCTATCGTTGTTCGGTCAATCGGTAATGATCGCTTCGAGATCGTTGCAGGAGAGAGGCGGTGGCGAGCCAGCCAAATCGCCTCACTTGATGTAATACCAGCCATTGTTCGTGATATTAGCGATGAGACCGCTATTGCAATGGCGCTAATCGAAAACATTCAACGGGAAAATTTAAACCCGCTCGAGGAGGCCAGAGCGTTAAAACGGCTTCAAACGGAATTTGCTTTAAGCCAGCAAGAAGTAGCGACGGCTGTTGGCAAGTCGAGACCTGTAATAGCGAATCTACTGCGTTTGTTATCACTTGAACGCGAGGTGTCGGAAATGCTGGAGCGCGGCCTCCTCGATGCGGGCCACGGTAAAGTGCTTCTAGCACTCGATGGCGGCACGCAAATTCGAGCCGCCAGAAAAGTGATCGATAGTCGATTATCCGTCCGCCAAACCGAAGCCTTAGTAAAGGCATTGTTGGCGCCAAGTACGGATGCGACAGCGGAACGCAAAGACCCAGATATAGATCGCCTTGAGCGCTCTTTATCCGAGCGTTTTGGAACTAAAGTCGTGATAGAAAATAAAAATGGTCGGGGAAAACTGATTATTCAGTACAGCGACCTCGATGTACTTGACGGCATATTGAATCGGATCAACTAAAAGTTGGCACTTTGCTTTGTTGATGCCGTATGTCAATTCGAATAGACTTGCGCGCGCTCGAGGCCTTAGTAGGTACGGTTGAGTGAGTGAGTACACGCAGCGTATGTTGGCTCGGAATCTCGTAACGGCGTTGTTAAGAACGTGTATTGTTATTGCCGCGGTTTCGGTTTTGACATGGATTTTTTTGGATCGGCGTTCAGCCATGGTGGTTTGGGTCGGCGCTGGTGTAATAGCGCTACCCCAGATATGGCTAGCATCGAGCTTGTTTAGCCGTTTTGGTGCTCAGGTGCCGGCGCTGCTAGGCGCTGTAAAGTTTGGTTTGAGTGCGTTGTTGTTCGGAGCATGGTTTGTGACCACTTCGGATCCGCAGCCCGGAGCGCTGTTTTTGGGCGCGATGGTGGTTTTGGTGAGTAGCCCAGTGTTTTATCACTTGGCAGCGAAGCACGAAGATAAGTAGGGGTAAACGTCGTTCGATGGCGATGTTTAAACGGGGCAGTAGGTAATGGCAGCAGCTGGTGAAGAAAAGACGGTATCGGATTATATCGTCCATCACTTAACGAACCTGACGTACGGCAAGTTGCCTGAGGGGTTTGAGCGGCACGACGGCGATACCGTAGCGGCGGGTGGTGAGTGGACGTTCGCACATGGTGCGGACGAGATTGCGGCCATGGGGTTCAATGCGGTTCACGTTGATTCCTTGGGGTGGTCTATCGGCCTCGGCTTGGTATTTTGTGCGCTGTTTCGTTGGGCGGCAGTTCGAGCATCTGCGGATGCCCCCTCTGGCTTACTTAACTTTATCGAAATGATTGTTGAATTTATCGATAACCAGGTGAAGGACACGTTCCACGGCAAAAATAAGCTGATAGCACCCTTGTCGCTAACGATCTTTGTATGGGTCTTTTTGATGAATTTGATGGACCTTATTCCTGTCGATGTCGTGCCAGAGCTGATGCTGTTTGCCGGTGTTGAATATCAGAAAATCGTCCCCTCGACCGACCCGAATATCACGATGGGTATGGCGATTGGGGTGTTTTTCTTGATGTTGTTCTACTCGATTAAAGTCAAAGGCTTTGGTTTTGTTCGTGAGCTCACCATGAATCCGTTTAACCACTGGGCATTTATCCCAGTGAACTTATTCATGGAGGTTGTCGGCCTTCTTGCTAAGCCCTTTTCTCTCGGCCTTCGCTTATTCGGCAATATGTACGCGGGCGAGATGATCTTCATTTTGATTGCGGCGCTGTTTGGGGCCGGTGTTTTCTGGTTGTTACCAGCGGCTCTACTGCAGTTGGGGTGGGCGATTTTCCACATCCTGGTCATAACACTCCAGGCGTTTATTTTCATGGTCCTTACCATCGTGTACCTCAGCATGGCACACGAGGACCACTAATTTCTGACCTTCCATACTAAGACTCAATAGGAGACAACAATGGAAATGATCTACATCGCAGCGGCGATAATGATGGGCTTGGGCGGCATGGGTGCTGCTATTGGCGTGGGTATTTTGGGTGGCAAGCTTATCGAGGGCTCTGCGCGTCAGCCTGAGTTGGCTTCGCGTCTCCAAGGTACATTCTTTTTGGGCGCCGGACTTGTCGACGCGATTCCAATTATTGGCGTCGGTATCGCCATGTACCTCATTTTTGTGGTTGCAGGCTAATTACTCTTTATTTCCTCGCCGGTGTGTAGGCGAGCGTAATTTCCACAGGAGATAACTGTGAACATTAATCTGACCATCATTGGACAGATCGTGGCTTTTTTGGCGTTTGTGGTGTTTTGCATGCGTTATGTATGGCCACCGATTCTCGCGGCTATGGAAGAGCGACAGCAAAAAATTGCCGATGGTTTAGCGGCTGCAGATCGTGCGAGTCACGACCTAGAGCTTGCGCAAAAAGAAGCGGTTGATCGGCTGTCTGAAGCAAAGAAAGAAGCCTCAGCCATCGTCGATGCTGCCAACAAGCGGGCCAGTACGGTGATTGACGAAGCAAAGGCGGCTGCGGTTGTCGAAGCTGATCGTGTGAAAGAGTTGGCGTCTGCGGAAGTGGAGCGTGAAAAAGCTCAGGCAAGAGAGCAACTTCTGTCTCAGGTCAGCGCCCTAGCGGTGGCGGGTGCTGAAAAAGTGCTAGCGGCTGAAATCGATGCAGAAAAACACGCTGCGCTGCTTGAGCAGTTAGTGAAGGAGCAGTAAGCGTGATTGAGCCTACTACGCTGGCCAGACCGTATGCGCGAGCCGCGTTTCAATTCGCTATTGATAACGGTTCAGTGGACCAGTGGCACGACGCCTTAGGTATGTTGGCGGCAGTGGTAGCCGAACCTGCGGTTGCTAAAGTGCTTGACGATCCAGCGACCACGGCAGCGCAAAGGGCTAGTACCGTTATTGTTGTATTGGGCGCTGACGCTCCATCGGGTGTTGCTCAGTTTGTCGCGGTAATGGCTGAGAACCAGCGATTGGCGTTAGTGGGTCACGTTGCCGTTCTGTTTGCTGAGCTGAAGGCATCGTTGGATGCCGCTGCAAAGGTCACTGTCACCAGCGCATTTGATGTGGCCGATATGACACTCGAGCAATTGTCGGCATCACTGTCAGCAAAGCTCGGTAAGACAGTCGATATGACTGTTGAAATTGATTCTTCCCTTATCGGGGGAGCCATTATTCGGGCCGGCGATATGGTTGTCGACGGCTCAGTTCGTGGGCGCTTGCACAAGCTGGCGACTGCGTTGAAATCTTGACAGAGGAACCGGTCATGCAACAACTGAACCCGTCGGAAATCAGTGACATTATCAAGCAACGCATATCGCAGCTCGATGTGACGTCGCAAGCGACAAATGAAGGGACCATCGTCTCCGTTACAGACGGAATTATCCGTATTCACGGCCTCACCGATGTGCAATACGGCGAGATGATTGAATTTGATGGCAACGTCTTCGGCCTTGCGCTCAACTTGGAGCGAGATTCGGTTGGCGCCGTCGTCTTAGGTGACTACAAGCAACTGGCCGAAGGACAGAGCTGTCGATGCACAGGTCGCATCTTAGAGGTTCCCGTTGGTCCAGAGCTCCAGGGACGTGTGGTAGATGCACTGGGTAATCCGATCGATGGCAAGGGAGCCATAGCAACCACACTGACAGATGCGCTTGAAAAAATCGCGCCCGGCGTTATCGCTCGGCAATCTGTCGATCAGCCTGTGCAAATCGGCTTAAAAGCTATTGATGCGATGGTGCCTATTGGCCGTGGTCAGCGCGAGCTGATTATCGGGGACCGACAGATCGGGAAAACAGCTATCGCCGTCGATGCCATTATCAATCAAAAAGGTACAGGCATTAAGTGTGTGTACGTCGCCGTTGGCCAAAAAGCATCTTCGGTCGCATCAGTGGTGCGCAAACTGGAAGAGCACGGTGCCATGGACCACACCATTGTGGTTGCAGCCAATGCCTCAGACCCCGCGGCGATGCAGTATTTGGCGCCTTTCGCCGGTTGCACGATGGGCGAGTATTATCGCGATCGCGGTGAGGACGCGTTAATTATTTACGATGATCTGTCTAAACAAGCGGTTGCTTACCGTCAGATCTCCCTGCTGTTGAGGCGTCCGCCGGGTCGTGAAGCGTACCCTGGAGACGTTTTCTATCTACACTCGCGGCTGCTTGAACGTGCTGCGCGAGTAAATGCAGACTATGTAGAAGCGTTTACGAATGGTGAAGTCAAAGGCAAAACGGGATCGTTAACGGCACTGCCTGTGATTGAAACACAAGCGGGTGACGTGTCAGCGTTTGTTCCGACTAACGTTATTTCGATTACCGATGGGCAAATCTTTTTAGAAGCCGATATGTTCAACGCAGGCGTACGCCCTGCCATGAACGCCGGCATCTCGGTATCGCGTGTTGGTGGTGCGGCGCAGACAAAGATTATTAAAAAGTTATCCGGTGGTATTCGTACCGCACTCGCCCAGTACCGCGAACTTGCGGCCTTCTCGCAGTTTGCATCTGACCTAGATGAGGCGACAAAGGCTCAGCTAGAACACGGTGAACGAGTCACAGAGCTGATGAAGCAGAAACAATACGCACCACAGTCAGTCGCAGAGATGGGTTTGTTGCTGTACGCCGCAAATGAAGGTCATTTGAAGGCCGTTGATGTTGAGAAGATTTCCGATTTCGAATCTGCATTGTTGTCATACATGCACGCTGAGCATGGCTCTTTGATGCAGGAAATTGCAGCGGATGGTGACTGGAATGGCGACCGCGAGGCAGCCTTTAAGGCGGGCCTTGAGGCCTTTATTTCAACGCAGACTTGGTAAATAGCAATGGCCGCTGGTAAGGAAATCCGCACCAAGATCTCGAGTATTAGAAGCACTCAAAAAATCACCAGTGCGATGGAAATGGTCGCGGCGAGCAAGATGCGCCGCGCGCAAGATCGTATGGAAGTTGGTAAGCCTTATGCCCGACGAATGCGCGGCGTGATTGGCCATATTGCAAATGCCTCTGCCGAATACCGCCATGCGTACATGCAGCAGCGAGAGGTTAAACGCGTAGGCTACATAGTTGTGTCGTCAGATCGAGGCCTATGTGGCGGCTTGAACATCAACTTGTTCAAACGCGCGCTACAGTCAATGAAGACATATTCGGACGCAGGGCAGGCGGTTGATTTATGTTTGATTGGTGCTAAGGCTCAGGCGTTTTTTGGGTCTGTGGGTGGCAATGTCGTAGCCAGTGTCCGAGATATTGGCGAGGAGCCAACGGTCGAGCAGTTGATTGGCGCGGTTAAGCATATGCTCGATAGCTATACCGATGGCACCATAGATAAGCTGTACTTGGTCAGCAATGATTTTGTGAACACCATGACGCAAGACCCAAAAGCTGAGCAGCTACTCCCGCTAGAGGCGGATGAGCAGACGCAGTACGCACACCACTGGGACTATATTTATGAGCCAGATGCTCGCGACTTGCTTGACGGTTTGTTGGCGCGTTACATCGAGGCACTGGTATATCAGGCGGTGGTAGAAAATGGTGCGTGTGAGCAAGCGGCGCGAATGATCGCGATGAAGAACGCCAGTGAAAATGCGGGTGAACTAATTGATGACCTGCAGCTGGTTTACAACAAGGCTCGTCAGGCAGCAATCACACAAGAACTGTCGGAAATTGTAGGCGGCGCGGCCGCTATTGGTTAAGCGCGATTTTGAATTTACGGCGACGCGGTTCAGAGGCGTTGCGGAAAACACACAGAGGACTCGAAAATGAGTAGTGGAAAGGTTGTACAGGTCATTGGCGCGGTTGTTGACGTAGAGTTTCCCCGCGACAGCGTGCCAAAAGTATACGATGCCTTAATGGTCGCCGAGAGAGGTTTGACTCTTGAGGTTCAGCAACAACTGGGCGACGGTGTGGTACGGACAATTGCAATGGGTTCGTCAGAGGGTGTGAGTCGTGGTTTGGCTGTTGATAACACCGGCGCCCCAATTTCAGTGCCGGTAGGTATAGAGACACTCGGCCGCATTATGGATGTATTGGGTAATCCCATTGATGAACGCGGCCCTATCGGTGAGCAAGCGCGTGCTTCTATTCACCGAGCCGCGCCAACTTATGAGGAACTTGCAGCATCAGAAGAGCTCCTTGAGACCGGCATCAAAGTGATCGATCTGGTTTGCCCATTCGCTAAGGGCGGTAAGGTTGGACTGTTCGGTGGTGCGGGTGTTGGTAAGACGGTCAACATGATGGAGTTGATTAACAACATTGCCACAGAGCACTCCGGCTTGTCTGTATTTGCGGGTGTCGGTGAGCGAACGCGTGAAGGTAATGACTTCTACTACGAGATGCAGGAGTCAAAGGTTGTCAACGTAGAGAACCTGCCTGAATCAAAAGTAGCCATGGTGTACGGACAAATGAACGAGCCGCCCGGCAACCGTCTGCGTGTGGCGTTGACAGGTTTGACCATGGCCGAGAAGTTTCGCGACGAAGGCCGCGATGTCCTGTTGTTTGTTGATAACATTTATCGTTACACCCTGGCGGGAACAGAGGTATCGGCGCTGTTGGGTCGTATGCCATCAGCGGTGGGTTATCAGCCTACGCTCGCTGAGGAAATGGGTGTTCTGCAGGAACGCATTACATCGACCAAAACGGGCTCTATTACATCGATTCAGGCTGTTTACGTACCTGCCGATGATTTGACCGACCCTTCACCTGCGACAACGTTCGCGCACTTGGATTCAACGGTAGTGTTAAGTCGTGACATTGCAGCCAAAGGCATCTATCCCGCGGTAGACCCGCTTGACTCAACATCGCGACAGCTCGACCCGCTTATTATCGGAACGGAACACTATGAGGTGGCCCGCGGTGTGCAGTCCGTGCTGCAACGCTACAAGGAACTTAAAGACATCATTGCGATTTTGGGGATGGATGAGCTGTCGGAAGAAGATAAGCTGACCGTTGCCCGGGCGCGAAAAATTGAGCGGTTCTTGTCACAACCGTTCCACGTTGCGGAAGTCTTCACCGGCTCTCCTGGTATCTACGTATCCCTAAAAGACACCATTGCTGGCTTTAAGGGCATTTTGGCAGGTGAGTACGACCACCTTCCCGAGCAGGCATTCTATATGATTGGCTCTATTGAGCAGGCTGTAGAGAAAGCCGAGAAGATGAGCGCTTAAATCGGAGGTTGAAATGGCAATGACCATTCACTGCGATATCGTTAGCGCAGAAGCTCAAATATTTTCAGGCTTGGTAGAACTGTTGGTAGTCAATGGTTCCGAAGGTGAGTTGGGTGTGACTTATGGGCATACTCCCCTGTTAACGGACTTAATTCCAGGCACTGTTCGACTCGTTCTGCAAGGTGGAGACGAGCAGGTGTTTTATGTGTCCGGCGGCTATTTGGAAGTGCAAGGCGATGTCGTAACGGTTCTGGCTAATACGGCTGTGCGCGGTGATGATCTCGACGAAATCGCTGCCGATGAAGCGCGAAAGGCGGCAGAGGAAGCCTTAGCCAACCAGAGCTCAGAACTCGATTACGGGCGCGCTTCAGCGCAACTAGCCGAAGCAGCAGCGCAACTGGCTACACTCAGAAAGCTAAAAAATCGCGCCGGGCGTTGAGCTAGCCAGAAGTAAGCCCTAGCGCATCGCGTCACGATTGTCGGATACCCCCCATGCGGCACTTTTGCCGTAGCAGTTGTTATATTGCTATGCGATCCTTTGCCTATTGTATTGGACTGTTCGTTGCATGCTTGAAGTCATTATCTTAGCCGCGGGTCGTGGCACCCGAATGAAATCCTCGACTCCAAAGGTCCTACACCCGTTAGCCGGCAGGCCGATGGTCATGAGAGTCATCGATACCGCGCGCCAACTGAAGGCCGAGCGGATCCACGTTGTGGTTGGGCATGGTGCAGAGCAGGTATCGGCTGCAATTGCAGCGCCCGATGTCACGACGTATGTTCAAGCTGAGCAACTAGGTACTGGTCATGCGGCGTTGCAGGCAGCGCCCTCTTGTCTACCGCAAAGCACAGTGCTCGTCTTATATGGGGATGTACCGCTGCTGACAACTGAGGTTCTCTCGGAGGTTGTCAATGCGGCTTCACACAGCCCGGTGCTACTGGCAGCCACACTTGATAACCCGATCGGGTACGGACGTGTTATTAGGGACAGTAATGGTTGTTTTGCAAAGGTGGTCGAGCAAAAAGATGCATCGCCAGATGAGCTTGCTGTCGCAGAAGTTAATACGGGTGTATTAGCGGCACAGGCTTCTGAGTTGCATCGCTGGTTACTGCAGGTAACGAATGACAATGTCCAAGGTGAGTTTTACCTGCCTGATGTGCTTGGCTTGGCGCTAGACGATGGTCGAGAGGTGAGCGTAGTCGTCACGGATAGATCAAGTGATATTGCTGGCGTCAATGACCGAGCTCAATTAGAAGAGCTCGAGCGCGCTTATCAAAATAGGCAAGCAAAGGCCTTGATGGCGGATGGCGTGCGGGTGATGGATGCCAATCGTCTCGATATTCGCGGTTCACTGTCTTGTGGCGTTGATGTCGTTTTAGACGTCAATGTGGTTATCGAAGGGGATGTGGTTATCGGTGATGGCGCGATTATCGAAGCCAATTGCGTATTGAAAAACTGCAGCATTGGTGAGGACGCTGTTATCCATGCGTTCAGCCACGTTGATGGTGCTGTTGTCGGCCCACAATGCCAAATCGGCCCCTATGCGCGACTGCGGCCTGGCGCAGAACTCGGCGAACAGGCCAAAGTCGGTAATTTCGTAGAAGTAAAAAATAGTGTCTTGGGTCCGGGCGCTAAGGCGAATCATCTTGCCTATGTGGGCGATGCCAGCGTTGGTGCCGACGCCAATATTGGTGCGGGCACCATCACGTGTAATTACGACGGTGCCAATAAACACCGAACAGAACTCGGCAAGAATGTGTTTATCGGCTCCAACAGCACGCTGGTTGCACCCCTTAAGGTCGAGGATGACGGATTTGTTGCCGCGGGATCAACCGTCACCGCTACCGTCGGCAGTGCGCAGCTTGCAGTGGGTCGTGCCAAGCAGCGCAACATCGACGGCTGGAAGCGCCCAGTCAAACCAAAGAAATAGAGGTAATCATGTGCGGAATCGTTGCAGCTGCAGCACAACGTGAGGTCTCAGGGATCTTGCTCGAGGGTTTACGAAGACTCGAGTACAGGGGCTATGACTCCGCTGGTATGGCCCTGATTGACGCCGGACAAGCGCTTCAACTCCATAAACATGCGGGGAAAGTGAAAAACTTAGAGGACGCTAATGCGCGCCATCCTATTTTAGGGCATCGGGGTGTGGCACATACGCGGTGGGCCACCCACGGCGAGCCTACATCGGCCAATGCGCACCCACATCTGTCAGGCGAGCGCGTTGCGCTGGTCCACAACGGCATCATTGAAAATCACGCTACGCTGCGTAATGCACTGAAGGCAGAGGGCGTGGTATTTCAGTCTGAAACGGATACAGAAGTCATTGTGCATTTGATTCATTCGTCGCTGGCACAGGGCGAGACACTATTCGACGCTGTCCGGTTGACGGTCGCGAAGCTGGAGGGGGCTTATGCCATTGCCGTCGTCGATACGTCACACGACGATGAAGTGGTCGTCGCCCGAGAGGGTAGCCCTCTGGTGCTGGGCATTGGTATTGGTGAGATGTTCGCGGGGTCTGACACGCTCGCGCTGAGGCAGGTGACAGATACGTTTGTATATCTAGAAGATGGTGACTTGGCGATACTCTCGGCCGGCGGGTACCAGATTTTTGATAAAACCGGGGACAGTCTAGAGCGCGCAGAAACGCGACTTCGAGACACCGATAACCAAGCCGATCGAGGTGAGTTCGAGCACTACATGCTCAAAGAAATCTACGAGCAGCCTGATCGCCTTCGTGACACGCTCACGTTTGAGGCACTCGACGATGGTCTTTTCGGTGAAGCGGCGGCGGCCATTTTTGATCATGTCCAAGCGGTTCAGATCATCGCGTGTGGAACCAGTTATCACGCCGGGCTTGTGGCCCGCCACTGGCTGGAGGGGTTTGCCGGTATTCCGTGTCAGGTCGAGGTTGCCTCGGAGTTCCGCTATCGTCGATCAGTCTCGCTCCCTGGGACGCTCGTAGTCACCATCTCTCAGTCGGGGGAAACCGCAGACACGCTGGCTGCTATTAAACATTTGCCCGGTGACTATGCGCTGGCAAAGCTTGCCATCTGCAATGTCGATCACAGCGCCATTGTTAGAGCGAGTGACCTTGTGTTTCTCACTAAAGCCGGCCCTGAAATTGGTGTTGCGTCAACAAAGGCCTTCACGACGCAGCTAGCGGCACTTATGGTCCTAACGGCTTGCCTTTCGCGTCGGCAAGCCTCAAGTACATTGGACGAGGCGCTGGTGAAGCAGGCCATCGCCGAGTTGCCGTCGGCAGTGGAGGCTACCATTGCTCAAGACGCAAAGATTCGCGAATTAGCAGCGCATTTCATCCAGCGCGATCACGCACTATTTCTAGGTCGGGGGGTCTACCACCCTATCGCGAAAGAAGGGGCACTGAAGCTCAAAGAGATTTCTTACATTCATGCTGAGGCTTATCCTGCGGGCGAGCTGAAGCACGGCCCCTTGGCACTGGTCGATGACAAGATGCCGGTCGTGGCAGTGGCACCCAAAGATGATCTTCTCGACAAACTTAAGTCCAATCTAGAGGAAGTGAGGGCGCGTGGCGGACAGCTGTTTGTGTTTGCTGACCAAGCGGTTGCTTATGAGAGCGGACCGGGAATTACCGTGATCGACGTGCCCTCGGTGTCTGAGCTGGCAGGACCGATCGTCTATACCGTCGTACTTCAGTTACTGTCGTATCACGTTGCGGTGGCCAAGGGTACCGACGTCGACAAACCTCGCAATTTAGCCAAGTCAGTGACGGTGGAGTAATTTTAGGCAGTGGTGTTACTGATGAATCAGTTTTCCAAAGAGGTTAGCGTCAGGAAAGCTTTGTCATTTTCGGAGTGTTTTTTCTACTCTTACAATTCCAACTGGGAACCAAGTTACTAAATCTAGTAACAAACCAACCTATCCAAAATATTTCAACCACTGTCGAATAGCTAAAAGTTTCCTCAGAATATGAACGCAACAACTAACAAGCTTAAAAATTCAGGTGGTTGGATCGGCAATTGGTGCAGCAGTTTTTTCCGCCACAAATGAACCCACTTGGATCGCGATCGGTGTCGTATTCGGTGCGGCGCTTAGTTGGAAAAAACCAAAAATCAAAAATAAACAAGCAACACCTTGATGTTTAAAGTTTCACAAACCAAGAGATAGGGGGTTAAATCCATTCAGTGTCTTTTGGGTAATGTCTACCGTGACGTTGTAAAGGAGCAATCGTGGAAGGGTTATCTGTATTGGGGTTCGTATTTGGCATGCTCGGTTTAGTTGCTTTTGTTCGGATTGAAAAACTCACAAAGACACTAAAACAAAAAGGCATTCTAGAAGAGGACTACCAAGAAGAGTGATGTGAGCAGATGATGGGGCCTTGGGCTTTGGACACGATCTGCATGTGGCCGTCTCTCTCAAGAGCTGCCTTAAAAAGCCGATTTTGAGAAAGTACGCACCCAGAGACTCCTCTTTGAGGAAGACGACGGTGGGCAGCAATCTACTCGCAGTATCCGCGCACGCTTTTTTTAGTCTCTGTATCGCGGGGATTTCTCAGGTATACTCGCCGGCTTCCATTTTTTGGTGCTCAACAGTAGCGCCTAGTGAGGAAATTCATGGCTGACACCAGCGTTGGCATCATCATGGGATCTCGCTCAGATTGGGGCGTGATGGAGAACGCAGCTCAGATACTAGACGCGCTTGGTGTCAGTTATGAAGCAAAGGTTGTGTCGGCTCATCGCACACCAGATCGTTTGTACGAGTATGCCCGCTCTGCGCGCGAGAGAGGCCTAAAGGCGATCATTGCCGGTGCTGGTGGTGCCGCACATCTCCCCGGTATGGCCGCCGCTATGACCTCGGTTCCCGTCCTAGGTGTTCCCGTTGATGCCACGGTTCTCAATGGGATCGATGCCCTTATGTCGATCGTTCAGATGCCAAAAGGTGTCCCGGTTGCCACCTTTGCAGTTGGCGCGCCTGGCGCAATTAATGCCGCCTTGTTTGCAGCTGCGATGTTGGCTAATGAGGACAAGGACCTTCGAGACGCGGTAGATCGGTATCGTGAAGAACAGTCGGCCGGTGTGCCCATAAATCCGTTTGACTAAGAGCCACGGTATCCATGGCAAAGAGACGTTTAGGAATCATTGGCTGCGGTCAATTAAGTCAGATGCTCGGTGAAGCGGCTAACAGACTTGGCTACACCGTGTCGTACTTGTGCGTCGATGAAACGCCGGTAGTGTCGGGTTTGGGCTCTATTTTTTATCCTGAGCAACTGGATGCGTTTTTAAGCCACTGTGATGCTATCACCGTCGAGCGAGAGAGCTTGCCCGACGAAATACTTCGATCAGCAGCAAAAATCGGTTTAGCGCCGGGCTATGAAGCGCTGGTGGTGCTGCGGGAGCGAGATACGCAAAAGTCCATGTTGGATCGCCTGAATATACCCACGTCTCCGTGGTCTTTAGTGAGCTCGCCCGACCAACTTAGAGAAGCGCTGGAGTCGCTACCTACAGCCTACGCCCGCTGCAAACGAACGCTAGGTGGCTACGATGGTGGTGGGCAGTGGCGAATCGACTCCAATAGCTTGGATTTGATACCCAATGACGCCTTCCCGATTATTGCAGAGGCAGAGGTTGAGATAGATTGCGAGTACGCGATTATTATTGGTCGGGATGTCAGTGGGAAAACGGCCTGTTACCCGATGACTGAAAATGTCATGCGTGACGGTATTTTAATTGGCAGCTATGTCCCGTCGGGCATCGAGCCGAGCCTCGCTGAGCAGGCGGCCGAGTACGCTAACAGGCTGGTTAATGCGATGGATTATATTGGTGTACTCGCCATCGAGTTTTTTCTGACCGACGGCCAGCTCATCGTCAATGAAATAGCACCTCGAGTTCACAATACAGGCCACTGGACCATTGGCGCCTTGGGTGCAGACCAATTCACGCAGCATGTTGGCTGCGTTATGGGTGAATCGGTGCGGGAGAGCCAGCTCGAAGGCGGTGCGTCCATGATTAATCTTTTAGATAATAGGCTCCCTGCCAAGATGCCCGACGAGCCCGTCAGGTCTCTTATCCAAACCTACGGTAAGGGTGTGCGCAAAGGAAGAAAGCTCGGCCACATAACACTTATTGGCCCCGATGCGGCCGAGGTAAAGGCAAAAGCCGCACAGCTCATCACCGAGTTACACGGCGTCTAGCGTATTCTTCGATCGAGCCCAGCAGTCGAATGATGCGGTCACAACTGTCAGCGCCAATAGACACGACGAACTTTTACTTGTCGCTATTGCATGAAACTGACTTTGACGATCTTTACGTCGTGGCTAGCGATCCACTGCTCTGGGAGCAGCATCCAGAACGAGATCGGTGGCGCAAAGACGTCTTCGTACTCTTTTTTCAAAGTGCTCTCGTGAATGACTTGGGTTGTTTCGTCATCCGTGAAAAATCGTCAGATCGTGTCGTTGGTTCGACGCGATTTTATGGGCTCGATGAATTAGGTGGTTTAGTGCGCATAGGCTTTACGTTTATTGAGCATTCTTTGTGGGGAACGTCGGCTAACGCTGAAATTAAAAACGCGATGCTCACTCGATGCTTTGGCCCGTTCAAAGCCGTACTGTTCGACATAGCACCAAGCAATCGTCGTTCCATCGGTGCAGTTAATAAACTTGGTGCAATCTACAGCGAGACTTTATCACCGACAAAGGCGGTATATCGTTTGCCCAAGAGTCGTTGGATAAGGCAGAGTTGACGGATTGTGTAGAGGGACTTTGCGATGAACGGCAAGCTAACACCCATTTCGTTTTCGGAAAAATTTTCAAATTTCAGCGAGCAGTGGTCACCCAAGGTGATTGCTGAAATGAATGATTATCAGTTTAAGCTGGTTAGGCTCGAAGGCGATTTCGTATGGCATGAGCATGCGAATACTGACGAGACGTTCATCGTCTTAGAAGGTTCCTTAGCGATCGATTTTGAGGATGCCACGGTAGAGCTCGAGGCTGGCCAATTACTTGTGGTGCCCCGGGGCGTGATGCATCGGCCACGTGCTGCTAGCGAAGCAAAAGTGTTATTGGTGGAACCTCGGGGTGTTATCAATACTGGGCAGGCTGATTCCGCCTTGACGGCGCCCATTGATCGCTGGATTTAGAGGGATCTGAAGATGCTTATGCGACATGTGTCCCACCTCATAGTCAGCATGGTTCTCTTTTTTCTTGGCTTTGTTCAGACTTTTTGGGGGAATGACCCCTATCTCGGGTGGTCTATTTCGGTTATTGCAGCCCTTGTGCTGGCTGGACCTTTGATAACGTCTTTTAACATGTTGCCGGTAGCAATAGTTGCTCGACAGCGGTTGCTGTGGGCGTTGTTGGCATTGATCCTGTGGATATCACTCGGTGTGGGGGAGTTGTTTCACAAAACAGCATTAATGATTGAAAACTTCCCCAAACCCATAATTACGGGCGTTTAATTAACTGTTTTGCGCAACTTTGCGTTTTTAAACTCCCCGTCGTTGAGTTGTGCAACGATGCTCTTACCCATTCCTTCGTCTTCGATGCCTACGATCTGTACGCGGTAAAAGAGCTCGCCTGATCGTGACTCCACCGCGACTTTAGCGTCGAGACCGCTCTCGCTGAGCTCATTTATTACCGCGTCAGCACGATCGGCGCGGTCATAGGTGTCGACAAACACAAACCAATTATTTCCCATGGGCAGTTGCTTTAGTCGGACTGGCGTCTTTGGAGCGCGAGACGTTGGGACGCTTGATATCCCGGCAAACGCTTGTCCCTGGTTCGAACTGACTTCCGATATGGCTGCTTCGGCTTCCTTGCCGATCCAGTAAGGTCCGGCATTGAGGCGCATCGAAATCCAATCTGATGCCTGTGCGGCTGCTTGTTTTGATGCAAAGCCGGCCGCTCGGACACGATAATAGTTTTGGCCGTCAACAGTTGCATTGGCAATCGATAATGTTAGCGGGCGGAGCTGGTCCTGTAGCCGGCGCGCTTGCTCGTTTGCAGTACTTCTAGATCTATGGCTTTCAAGATTGACAAACCATGAGCCGCTGCCCTGAGGCGGCGCTTCAAACGATGGATTGGCTGGTTTGGAAGGTGCCGCTGTCACGGGTTGCTTGGCTTGGCTCTCGACTTCTGTTTCTGCGCGCATCTCAGCGGCGCGAGCCTCCGCCTTTTCCTTAAGGTCTTCATTTTCGTCAACCAATGCTTGCACGCGTAACTCCAAGGCCGCGATTTCAGATTGTAGGCGCTCATTGTTAGCCGCTAGTCCCTCGTCTTGAACCGGGGGTAAGTTCTCCGCACGCTGTAGCGATCGAATCGTTTCCTTTAAGGCGGATATTTCCGTATTCGAGCTGCTTTGGCTGTCAAGCCATAGGCCAGCCATAGCCGCCGCAGCGACGAACCCCACAACCGCCATTATCCACGCTATAAGCGGCGGACGGGCCGCCACCGCGGGTTTCGCGCCATGATCGGTCAGTAATGTCCCCGACTCAGCGTCACTCTCCGGGTTCTGTGAGACGACATGGTCGGTTTCAGCATCACCGGGTGCCAGCATATCGTCACTGTTATCACCTTCGTTGCCCGGTGGCACCTCGAAGTCGTCGTCCTCCAGCCAATCTGTGCTTTCATCCATATCGTCGTCAGAGGGCTCTGCCGACGCTGGCTTAAACCCCTCTGACCATTCGGCTGGCGGTGTCAGCACGCGCTTTTTATCTTCTTCCTTATCGTCCATGGCCTACCCTCCTTCACTTTGCAAGAGATTAGCAGAAACCTGAGATAAAGGCGGCTTATGGGCGTTTGCAAATGACGCTTTCTAGTACACTGTCGGAATGGATGTTTCAGATATTCTCGATGGTCTTAATGATGCTCAGCGCGCGGCGGTAGCTGCAGAGCAGGGAAACCAACTTGTGTTGGCGGGCGCGGGATCGGGTAAAACCCGAGTGCTGGTGCATCGCATTGCATGGTTGATTCGCGCTGAAGGGCTGTCGCCGTATTCGGTCATGGCTGTGACCTTCACCAATAAAGCAGCCCGAGAGATGCGGGGGCGCATTGAAGAGAAACTTGGGCGCCCAACCCAGGGCCTATGGATTGGAACCTTTCACGGGCTTGCGCACCGACTTTTACAAACGCATTGGGCTGAAGCGGGCCTACCTCAGAACTTTCAGATCTTAGACAGCGATGATCAGCTGAGACTGGTGAAGCGAGTTTGTCGTGAGTTGGGCTTAGATGAGGCAAAGTGGCCGCCGCGCCAAGCACAGTGGTTTATCAACGGCCAAAAAGATGAGGGCCTCAGGGCGCGGCATATTGATCCTCCTCTGGGTGATCTTTACACCAAAACTATGCTGCGAATTTACGAAGCCTACGAAGATGCTTGCCAGCGTGGCGGTCTGGTCGACTTCGCTGAGCTGTTGCTGCGTGCACACGAGCTTTGGCTAAAGTCCCCCGAAACGCTGCGTCACTACCAAGAGCGATTTAGTATTTTGTTGGTTGATGAATTTCAGGACACGAATTCCATCCAGTATGCTTGGCTCCGCGTCTTGGCAGGCGATGCCATCCCGGTCGTCGCTGTCGGTGACGATGATCAATCTATCTATGGCTGGCGCGGTGCAAAGATAGAGAATATTCAGCGGTTTACAGAAGACTTTGCCGGCACTGAAACGGTTCGTCTTGAACAAAATTATCGATCTACAAAGACAATCTTAGCTGCGGCAAATGGCGTCATTTCCCACAATGGTGGGCGATTGGGCAAAGATCTTTGGACCGATGGCGAGGACGGCGAGCCCATAAAGCTCTATGCCGGATTCAATGAGCAGGACGAAGCGCGCTTTATTGTTGAGCAGATTCAGGCCTGGACAGATGAGGGGAACCCGAGAAAGTCGAGTGCGATTTTGTACCGCTCAAATGCACAGTCACGGGTATTAGAAGAGGCCCTTATTCGGGTCGGACTGCCCTACCGCATCTATGGTGGGCAGCGCTTCTACGAGCGGTTGGAAATTAGAAATGCCTTGGCGTACCTGCGCCTGCTCATCGGTCGTACTGATGATCCGGCTTTCGAACGTATTATTAACGTGCCCACTCGCGGTATCGGAAGTAAGACAGTCGATGATTTACGCAGTATTGCTCGCGAGAATGCGGTTTCAATGTGGCATGCCATTGGGTTAGCACTCGACAACCAACTGTTGACATCGCGCGCCCGGTCCTCGCTTGCAGGTTTTACTGCACTGATTAATGAGCTGGATAGTGAAACGGTCGACTTACCCTTGGAAGAGGTCGTCGAGCACGTTATTCACAGGACCGGCTTAATTGACTTTTATAAAGCGGAAAAAGGTGAGCGAGGCCAGGCGAGAGTCGAGAACTTAGAGGAGCTGGTGTCGGCTGCGAAGACATTTCGTGCCGAGGACGACACGCTGTCACCCACACAACAGTTCCTCGATAGTGCGGCGCTTGATGCAGGAGATGCGCAAGCCGATCCCTACGAGGATAGCGTTCAAATGATGACGCTGCACTCGGCCAAGGGGCTCGAGTTTCCGCTCGTTATTTTGGCGGGTCTTGAGGAAAATCTATTTCCGCATCGCATGTCAGTGGAAGAGCCGGGCCGGCTTGAGGAGGAGCGGCGGCTTGCTTATGTGGGGATTACCCGCGCGCAGCAACGCCTGTTGATCACCTACGCTGAGAGTAGACGTTTACACGGCAGCGAAACCTACAATACGCCGTCACGTTTTGTGCGGGAGATCCCTGCTGATGTCATTGAAGAAGTCCGATTGCATGGCGGCATAACGCGACCCTTAGTTGACCGATTACAAAAGCCGCTGGCTGAATCAAATGATTCAGGCCTTCGCCTGGGTCAGCGAGTGTCACACCCTATGTTTGGGGAGGGCATGGTGCTTAATATTGAGGGTCGAGGCGCGAATGCGCGGATCGAGGTAAACTTTTCTGAGGGCAGCAAGTGGCTAGTCCTTCAATACGCCAATCTGCAAGCTTTGTGAGACTGTAATGAGAGAAAAAACGCTGCTGCCGTTGGCTATTATTGGTCTGCTTTTACTTTGGTTAGCGACGCTTGGATTGTGGGCGGTCGATGCCCAAACTGTAGACGATACATATGCACCCGCTGCAGGTAATAGTCAAAATGCGATCGAGTGGAAGCTCGTCACAACCTGGCCGAAGGGCTTGCCCGGATTGGGGTCTGCACCTGAAAATTTTGCGCGTCGCGTCGGCGAAATGAGTAATGGTCGTTTGACTGTTCGTGTCTATGGGGCTGGCGAAGTTGTGCCACCTTTTGAGGTATTTGATGCTGTCTCGCAGGGCGTTGCTGAGATGGGGCACGGCGCTTCTTATTATTGGAAGGGCAAGATTCCTGCAGCGGTCTTTTACACTGCGGTTCCGTTCGGCATGACTGCGCAAGAGATGAATGGCTGGCTTCACTACGGTGGTGGACTGGCCTTGTGGCGAGAGCTGTATGCCCCCTTTGGTGTTCGCCCATTCGCCGGCGGCTCTACCGGGGTTCAGATGGCGGGTTGGTTTAATCGCGAGCTTAAATCCGCCGAGGATCTCAATGGTTTAAAAATGCGCATCCCCGGATTAGCGGGTGAAGTGTTTGCTGCCTCTGGAGGAACTGCCGTTCGCTTGGCTGGGGGGGAGATTTACACGTCGATGCAAACAGGGGTTATCGATGCGGTGGAATGGGTTGGTCCCTACAACGATCGCACCTTAGGTCTGATGGAAGTTGCTGAGTATTACTATTACCCCGGTTGGCACGAGCCGGGTGCTATGCTCGAATTTACGGTCAACCAAAAGGCATTTGATCGACTGCCCTCCGATCTTAAGGCCATTGTTGAGGGTGCAGCTCGTGCTACAAATCAAGACATGCTCGATGAATTTACTGCACGTAACAATGAGTCGCTAACAACACTGCTGACTGAGCATTCAACGAAATTACGTCCGCTACCCGACGATGTACTAGATGTATTGCACAGCAACTCAGTTATCGCACTCGAGCAGTTGAAGGCCGATGACCCGATGGCCACGAAAATATCGGCATCGTATGAGACTTTTTTGGACGGTGTTCGCACCTACCATGAAATTTCTGAGCGCGCCTACCTTAACGCGCGCGACCGAGTATTACCGCCGATTTCCTTTATTGACCAGTAATGGCGCGAGTGCGCCTCGCGCTATCGATAGCGACGTAGATGAATTCTCCCTCGGTCACCTTGATGGGCTCGCCATCGTGTTGTGAGTTAATCCAGACTTCGATGAGTACACGCACCGAACTTCGACCGACATCCAGGATATCGCAGTAACACGTTACAACGGCACCAACGTGGACCGGGGTGAGAAATGACATGCCCTGTACAGCAACTGTGGCAACGCGTCCGCCCGCCACGTCGGCTGCGGCAACACCGCCTGCAATGTCCATTTGTGATAGCAACCAACCGCCAAAGATGTCACCGCTAGCGTTAGTATCAGCGGGCATGGCCACTGTTTGTAGCGCAAGTTCACCTTGCGGTCGGGGTGTTTCATCGATGGGATTCAACAGATTCTCCTAAAATTCCGGTAGCGGATGATGGATTTACAGTCCAACAACCGAGATAGATCAACGTCCAATGGTACTGGGCAACCAGGTCACCACCTCAGGCAGTAGCCAAAGCAGCCCTAAGAGACAGAGCTGGATACCAACAAAGGGAATAACGCCACGATAGATAGCGCTTGTAGTGACAGACTCGTCTGCCACGCCTCGTAGATAGAATAAAGCGAATCCAAAGGGCGGCGTTAAAAATGATGTTTGTAAGTTCACTGCAATCATGACGCCGAGCCAAATCGGGTCAAAGCCCATCGCCAGTAAAATCGGTGCGACGATGGGCACGACAACAAATGTGATCTCGATAAAATCTAGAATGAAACCGAGAAGAAACATGACGAGCATAACAATCAACAGTGCCACGTGCGGACCACCGCCCAGCGTGAGGAAAAACTCTTCAATTAATTCATCGCCACCAAATCCTCGGAATACAAGCGAAAATAGTGCCGCCCCAATGAGAATTAAAAACACCATGCTGGTCGTCGCCATGGTGGAGCGCGCAATTTCTTGCAGTGTCGTTCGGCTAAGAGCGCCTTTGTACGCAGCCAGGCAAAGCCCCCCGACAGCGCCCACGCCCGCTGCTTCCGTTGGTGTTGCCGCGCCCATGATGATGGAGCCCAATACAATGGTGATCAGAAAAAGTGGTGGCGCCACCGCGCCAAGGATCGACACCTGCGGGCCACTGGTTTCGATCGGAGCCGGACAATGACTGGGATTACGCCAGGCAACAAAGAGCAGGTAGCCAAGGTAAAGCGTTACTAACAGTAGGCCGGGTACCAGCGATCCTACAAACAGATCGCCCACGGAAACGGTTTGCGTATTGATTATCCCGCTTTCCAATTGTGCCTGCTGATAGGCAGTGGACATGATGTCTCCCAGCAATACGAGCGCAATCGAGGGAGGAATGATTTGCCCAAGTGTTCCGGTCGCACAAATGAGGCCGGTTGCGAGAGACGGGTTGTACCCTGCGCGTAACATCGAGGGCAGCGCTAATACGCCCATGGTGACTACTGTTGCCCCGACAATGCCAGTACTCGCTGCAAGCAGGGCGCCAACCACGATGACAGAGATACCTAACCCGCCGGTTTTACCCCCAAAACCTCTAGTCATGGCGGTTAACAGCTCCTCGGCGATCTTTGCGCGTTCGAGGGTAACCCCCATGAGAATAAAAAGTGGTACTGCTACCAGTGTGTCGTTTGTGATGGTGCCGAACATGCGTCCTGATAATGCGGCGACGAAGCTCGCGTCGAAATGACCTGCAATAACGCCAATGGCCGCAAACAGCAGTGCAGTGCCGGCAAGCGTAAACGCTACAGGGAACCCAAAGAGCAGCAGCACACAAACACTGCCAAATAGGGCCAACGCTAACTCACCTTCAATCACGGTTTGGCACCTCAGAAAGTTCAATTAAGCCTTTGATGATGATGCTGGCGGCTTGAAAAATAATCAGCACCGCCATAGCGGGAATCAGGGTTTTTAAAAGGAAGACAGCAGGGATACCCCCCGGCTCGGGCGAGGACTCTAAAATAGACCAGCTGTCAGAGACATAGGTCCAGGACCCAAGTGCAATGAGCGCACAAAAGGGCAGTGTAAATACCGTGTGTCCTACGGTGTTTACCCACGCTTTCTGACGAACGGTAAAGTTTCGATAGAAAACGTCAACCCGGACATGTTGGTCTGAGAGCAGGGTCGGCGCAGCTCCAAGCATGAAAAGTAGCCCGTGAAGATAGAGCACAGACTCTTGCGCCGCGATAGCGCCTTGGCCGAACCCATAACGTAAAACTACTACCGTTGTGGTCACTAGGGCCATCGCGATACTCGCAAATGCAACCGTATTGCCTACCCAACGAATAAATGAATCGATTCGTTGTGCTAGTGTTGCCCAGTAGTTCACTGATATGACCCGTTTCTCAAGACGACATTGAAGGTTATCATCCAGAGCAAAGCAATTGCAGAGAGAATCACCGTGCTTACCGTATTGTCACCAGCAAAAACACTAGATTACGAGACTCCTTCGATAATTGAGTCATCGTCAATGCCGCGGTTCATGGACCAGTCCGCTTTATTGATCGATGACGCGCGCAAGTTAGCTCCCGACAGTATCCGCTCGCTTATGGGTGTCAGTGAGTCCATTGCGGCGCTAAATTATGGGCGTTTCATGAACTGGCAAGCCACTCCAGATAAAGCAAATGCGAAACAGGCGGTACTCGCATTTAAAGGCGATGTTTACACGGGCCTTGAGGCAGACTCGATGGGTGAGGCGGATTTCACATTCGCACAGGCGCGGTTGAGAATATTGTCAGGGCTCTATGGCCTATTGCGGCCACTAGACTTGATGCAGCCCTACCGGCTGGAAATGGGGCTCAAATTTGCCAATCAACGAGGCAAAAATCTCTATGAGTTCTGGGGCGACCGCGTTACCGAGGCGCTCAACAAGGACCTTGAAGCGGCCGATACAGATAGATTGGTGAATCTGGCATCCAATGAATACTTTAAAGCAGTGAAGCCAAAGCAACTTAAGGCTGATGTTATTACGCCGCAGTTTAAAGATCTGAAAAACGGGCAGTACAAAATGATTTCGTTTTTTGCTAAAAAAGCGCGCGGCGTCATGGCACGTTACATTATCGACAATAAAATGACGGACCCTGACGCGCTTAAGTCATTTGACGGCGCGGGGTACTACTATAGCGAAGCGCATTCATCAGGTACTCAGTGGGTATTTCTGCGCGATAGCCCAAAGTGATTAGCTGCTTTGCTTGAACGGTAGCAGCGTTGCCGCTTCGTCTCGATAACGCTTTACATGGTCACAGTCGCGCCGACAGAAGTCAGCGACGGCCGCTTGTAATTGTGGATCAGACACCCAGTGATTGGAGTAGGTAAGCGTAGGTTCAAATCCACGTTGTATTTTGTGCTCCCCTTGTGCGCCTGGGTCAAAGCGTGTGAGTTTCTTTTCTATGCAGTATTCGATTCCGCGGTAATAACATGCTTCGAAGTGCAAAAAATCAAACTCTTTTAGACACCCCCAATATCGCCCGTAAAGTGTCTCATCGTCGGCAAAGTAGAGCGCGGCTGCCACGGGGTTATCGCCCTCGTGTGCGATCACCATCACAGTATTAGCCGATAGTGTAGGGCAGATTTGCGTAAAGAAATCGCCAGTAAGATACCCTTGGTGCCCGCTGCGTTTTAGGTAGGTAGTTTGGTAGCAGTAATAGAAAAACGCCCAGTCGCTCTCGAGTATCTCACCGCCTGTTTTGGTTACTAAGGTCAGATTTTGCGAAGCAATAGCCGCACGCTCCTTTTTCAGTGCCTTGCGTTTTCGACTATTAAATTCACAGAGGAAGTCATCGAAATCCGAATAACCCCGATTGAACCAATGAAACTGCGTAGTCATGCGCTGAAGCAGTCCCGCTTCGCAGAGTTCCAGTGATGTTGTTTCATCAGGAAATAGGATGTGCCAGCTTGAAATACCTTCAGACTTGCACCAGTCGGTGACCGCACTGAGCAACTCGACGGTTGCTTCAGGGCGTTCGCTATCAGTCCACAGCCGAGGTCCTGTCGCGGGGGTAAAAGGCACGCCCGTGACAAGTTTTGGGTAATACTCAAGACCCGACCTCTGCCAGGCATCGGCCCACGACCAATCAAACACGTATTCACCGTAACTGTGGTTTTTCAGAAAACCCGGCGCCAATGCAATTGGATGATTATCATCCCATAGTCCCAGGTGACAACCCTGCCAGCCAGACTGTGCGTTTGTGCTTCCTGAGCTTTCCAGCCCCGTTAAAAAATCGTAATCAAGAAAAGGATAACCAGATGTAAAACGGGCTTCCCAAACAGATTTCGGAAGGTCGGTTAGGCTTGGGTAAAGTCTGAGTTCCACGCGAGAGGTCTGTTTAGGATTCGGGGTTTATACGGCCACCTAAGCGTAATGTCCCAATAGTCCTGCAACAACAATAAACCCGATCCATTTGCTTTCATTGAATGCCTGGAAGCACGCCTCTCTCGAGCGGTCGCTGATGAGCCTCTGATGCCGCAGGAACAGGAGCGCTACGAGTGCGATTGACACAAAATAGACTGCCCCTAAGTGAAAGCTTAGGCCGGTTGCGAGAAAGCATGCGAGGCACAGCAGCTGAAGCATGAGGATGATTCGCGTATCGGCGCGACCGAATAAAATGGCGGTTGATTTAATACCGACTTCAAGGTCGTCCTCTCGATCGACCATGGCGTATTGGGTGTCATACACCACAACCCACAGTAAGTTTGCGCAAAAAAGCCACCATAACCCCGCAGGTAAGCTGTCAACTGTCGCAGCAAACGCCATGGGAATACTCCACGAGAATGCCATACCCAAAACAACTTGCGGCAAGTGTGTTACCCGCTTCATAAAGGGGTAAACAACGGTGAGTAAAGCGCCTACGACAGACAGTTGCAGTGTTAGCAGATTGGTATAACTGACTAAGCACAGTGCAATACCCATTAGTACCACGAGTAGGCTGATCGCCTCGGTGACAGACACATCGCCTGTTACTAAAGGGCGATCTCGTGTGCGTTCTACGAAGCCATCCAACTTGCGATCGGTGAGATCGTTGGTAGTGCAGCCCGCCGACCGCATGACAAACGCGCCGACAAAAAATGTGAGGAAGAGGAAAAGCGAAGGCAGCCCTTCTGCGGCGATGATGAGACCCCATAACGCTGGTGCCAGTAGCAGAAAGGTACCGATAGGCTTATCGAAACGCATGACACGCAACAGCGCACTTACTTTTTGGTTGAGAGGCATCGAGACCGACACGTAGTTACCTATACATTAAGTGAAGACCTGAATTATACGTGTGCAAACGCTTCTCGTGCGCGCGTCCAGCGCAGGGCAATGTTTTCTGCCGTTTCTGTATCCTGACTTGTTAACCGCTGTGCAATGTCGAAGGCCTCGTCAAGCAAGTGCTCGTGTTCTGGCAGTCGCGCCACACGAAAGGAGGAAACTCCCGTTTGGCGCGTACCCAGCACTTCACCAGGACCTCTGATTTTCAGATCTTTTTCGGCGATCACAAAGCCGTCCTGCGACGCCTTCATTACACTGAGTCGCTCCCGGGCAGTGTGGCTTAATGGCCCCTGGTATATGAGAAGACAGTGACTCTCGACCGCGCCTCTCCCGACGCGTCCTCGGAGCTGGTGGAGTTGTGCGAGCCCGAAGCGTTCGGCATTTTCGATGATCATCATACTGGCATTTGGCACATCGACACCGACTTCGATGACGGTGGTTGCGACCAAAATATCGAGGTTATTGGCCGCAAAGTCCGCCATGATCTCAGCTTTCAAGGCGCCGCTGACCCGCCCGTGTAACAGGCCTATTCGCAAATCAGGAAGTGCCGACGCCAGCTGTTCGGCGGTCACTTCCGCGGCGTTTGCCTCCAGCGCATCGCTCTCTTCAATCAGTGGGCAAACCCAATACGCTTGTCTACCCTGACGACAGGCCGCGCCCACTCGATCGATAACTTGCTGACGGCGCGATGCATCAATTAGTACGGTGGTGATGGGCTTTCGTCCCGGCGGTAACTCGTCTATGACGGAGCAGTCCAGATCTGCGTAAGCGACCATCGACAGCGTTCGTGGTATGGGTGTCGCTGTCATGGTTAGCTGATGAGGTGTGAAGTCGTCTAGCCCGCGCTGAGTGAGTGACAGTCTCTGATTAACGCCGAAGCGGTGTTGCTCGTCTACTAGCACAAGCCCAAGCGAGTTGAACGCGACCTGATCTTGGAAAAGCGCATGCGTTCCAATAACAATATCTGCCTGTCCGTCCTCGATCGACGTCAGCGCCTCGCGCCGAGCTTTACCTTTTATCTGCCCCGTCAGCCATACAACGTTAATTCCCAGGGGGCCGAACCAACCATCGAATACCCGGTGATGCTGCTCAGACAATAATTCGGTGGGTGCCATTAATGCTACCTGATGGCCTGATTCAACGACGTGGACAGCGCTTATCGCGGCCACAAGCGTTTTTCCTGAGCCGACATCACCCTGCAGTAGGCGCAGCATGGGCGAGGATCGTTTAAGGTCGTTTAGAATGTCATCACAAACGTTTTTTTGTGCGCCGGTAAGGTCAAACGGTAGGCTAGCTGTGAGTTTCTTGGCTAGGGCTCCGTTACCGGTCACTTTTGCCGTGGGCTTTTTTAAGATTTTGGCGCGTCGCGAAAGAAGCGAGATCTGATGTGCGATCAGTTCCTCTGTCGCAAGACGCAGTTGCCCCGGATGCCGCCCCTCGAGAATTTGTTTGATATCGGTATCTGCCGGTGGTCGATGCAGTATTGCGATGGCGTCGGCGATAGACGGCGCGTTTTTAATGAGACCTTTGAGTAGATCCTCAGGCGGGTCATTGGCCAAATAGGTAAGCGCTTGGCGTGTCACATTGCGCATGGTGCTCTGCCCCACTCCTTCGACCACGGGGTACACGGGGCTCAATGAATCTTCTAACACTGCATCGTGGTCACCTAGTTGGTACTCGGGGTGAGCAAATTCGGGCTGTCCAGCGATGAAGCGAGGCTGCCCAAATAAGGTAATGGTCTCGCCGACGGTTAATTGTTGTGCTTGGGCGCGTCGGAAATGAAAAAAGCGCAAGGTGATCAGTCCTGTACCGTCGTCAACCTTGACGAGTAATGTGGGCCTTCGCCCCCGTGCAATACCTGATACGCGTATTGTTCCTCGCACCACGGCGTCCATACCCTCCTGCAGCTCACCAATGGCGGATATCCGAGTCTTATTCTGGTAGCGTAGAGGGAAATGGAAAAGGATATCTTCCACGGTTAGAAGGCCCATGGAAGAGAGCTTTTCGAGCAATTTTGGGCCTACGCCTTTGAAGTGTTTTAGTGGTAGCTGTAGAGAATCAGTCGGCACGGTAAGTTTCGCTTAGGAGGCACAGTGATAATAGCGGGATGCAGGTAGATAGGTGAAGACTCCACATGTAATGTTGATCGGTTTTGGCGATGTTGCCCGGCGGCTGTTACCGACGTTAATCGGCATTGCCGATGTGACCGGCGTGTCGCGTCGACCGGAAACCCTCCCCGACAGTCTGACACATCGGATTTTTGGCGATTACACTCAGCCGGCCTCGTTGTTAGAGGCTGCAGCACTAAAACCGGATTATGTGATCTTTACGCCGGTACCAGTTAGTCGTGACATTGATGGCTATCGAGCCGGTTACGCGCAGTCATCACAGCACATTTGTGAGGCCGGAATTTTATCGCATTGCGAGCGCGCCTTTTTCGTATCGTCTACGCGTGTTTATGCTGAAAAAGAGGGAGGCTGGGTGACTGAGGCGTCCCGACTGGCTGCGGGCGATCCGTTTGTAGATGCCTTGCTTTTGGGTGAAACGTCCTTTCGTCGATACGCGGCTACCACGGTCATTAGACCTAGCGGACTTTATGACGGAGCCAGGCCAATCATGTTGCAGTCGATTCTTGAGGGCCTAGGCTCGCGTTTTGCGTCTGGTTTTACCAATAGAATTCACCGTGATGATGTTGCCGGTGCATTGGCCCACCTGATTTGCATGGTGCAGTCAGGTGACACAATCCCCGCCACGCTCAATATAAGTGATGATGAACCTGCTACCACGGCTGATTTGGAGGCCTGGTGCTTTGAGCAGTTAGGGAGAGAGCCCGCAGGTCTGAGGGACAATCAGCCTCGCGCAAACCGTCGCATTAGCAATGCGGTCTTGCGCTCGATTGGTTTTACGTTGTCGTACCCTACGTTCCGTGAGGGATATAAAGACGCGTTGATACTTGAACGCTCGCGTTAATTAAAGCGCCAAAATCGCTTCGATCTCTACTTGAACCCCTCGCGGTAGGGCCGCGACTTGCACACAGGCTCTAGCGGGATAAGGTTCTGTAAATTCTTCTGACATCACGGCGTTAACGATTTGGAAGTTGGCAAGGTCAGTGAGCGAAATATTGATCTTCACTGAGCTGTCGAGCGAACCACCTGCCGCTTCGGCAATGGCTCTAAGGTTTGCAAAAACCTGACGAGTTTCCGCTTCGATACCTCCCGGTACTACGTCCATCGTGTCGGGGTTCAGCGGGATTTGACCCGAAATCCAAACAGTATTTCCCACCTTAACGGCCTGAGAATACGGACCAATAGCGGAAGGTGCGGCGGCGGTACTGATAACAGCTCGGTTATTCATCGTTTCGGACCTCGTTAACGGCGACTCCAGCGCACTACTTTACGAACGCCGTCCATTACCCTGACACGCTTCATCACTCGTGCTAAATGGACCCGGCTATTGAGTTGCAACTCGATGATGATGCTCGAGAAGTGTACCGATTCATCCTGTGTGGAAATACGCTCAATGTTGAGCCCAATTCCGCTTAGTTTTGTTGCCAAAGTCGCGATCATACCGCGTTTATTGGCCATCTCGATACGGATCGCCACCGGGTAAAGACCTTCAATTTGATCATCCCAGCGCAGCGGCATAAGGCGCTCAGGTTGTTCTCGAAGATCGGATAGATTTCGGCAATTCTCTCTGTGAACGACTAAGCCGCGATCCGGACTTAAAAAACCTTCAATGGGATCCCCTGGCAACGGGCAACAACATTTCGCGTATACCAAGACGTAGCCTTCGGTACCCTTGATTTCCATAGCGCTGTGATCATTTTCTAGCGATGCGCCTGGCTGTCCAAGCAGGTGTGCGGCGACAACCTGAGGCAGCTGATTGCCGAGTGCTATGTCAGTCAGAATATCCTCGCATGTCGTATTCGGATAGCAAACCTCTATTAAGTGATCTAGCGGTGTGCTGGCGTCGGTATCGGTTTGGAGGGCTGCCAAGGCTTTTTCCAGTAGCTTTCGTCCAAGCGTTACGGACTCTTCTCGATGCTGCTGCTTCAAAAAATGGCGGATTTGCGACCGCGCTCGCGCAGTGACTGCGAAGTTTAGCCAAGATGGCGTTGGCCGACCGGCCGGTGACGTGACGATCTCTACTGTAACGCCACTCTCCAGAGGCTCTGATAGTGGCGCAAGTTGTCGGTTAATTCTGCAGGCGACACATCGATTACCGACATCACTGTGAACTGCATAAGCAAAATCAACAGCGCAAGCCCCTTTGGGCAGTTCCATGATGGCGCCTTTCGGGGTGAATACATAAACTTCGTCGGGGAACAGATCGACCTTTACACTCTCAATAAACTCCAGAGAGTTACCTGCAGTCTGCTGCATTTCTAGGAGCCCCTGTACCCACTCTCTGGCACGCATTTGCGGGATGTTGGCATTGTCCTGCTGGCTTTTGTATAGCCAGTGTGCAGCTATACCGTTATTCGCCATATCTTCCATATCACGAGTGCGGATCTGTATTTCAATCGGCACGCCGTGCATACCTTTTAATACGGTATGAAGTGACTGGTAGCCATTCGCCTTCGGAATCGCAATGTAATCTTTGAATTCACCGGGTACCGGTTTATACAGAGAGTGAACGATACCAAGGGTGCGGTAGCAAGCGTCTACGTCGTCACAGATAATGCGAAACGCAAAGATATCCATAATGTCGGAAAAGGATTTTCGTTTTTCACGCATCTTGGAATAGATACTGTAGAGGTGTTTCTCCCGACCGATAACAAGACCTTCAATGCCTTCAGACGACAGGGCTTGTTCGAGTTGCTCATTCACATGTTCTATCAGTTGCTTGCGGCGGCCTCGCGCAGCCTCACGCGCGGCTTCTAATCGACGTGCGCGCATCGGGTAAAGCGTTCGCAGACCGAGATCTTCGAATTCTATTCGCACTTCATTCATCCCGAGGCGCGTCGCTATGGGTGCGTAAATATCGAGCGTTTCCTTTGCAATCCGTTTCTTGGCTTCTGGTTTCAGCGCACCCAGAGTTCGCATGTTGTGAAGTCGATCTGCGAGCTTGACAAGGATGACGCGTATATCGCGCGCCATTGCCAGAGTCATTTTTTGAAAGTTTTCGGCTTGTTTTTGTTCGGCGCTATCAAAATCAACCTGCGTCAATTTACTTACGCCATCCACTAGGTCGGCTACTTCCTCGCCAAATTGGGTTCGGATATCCTCTTTAGTGACGCCGGTGTCTTCAATAACATCGTGCAGCAGTGCGGCCATGATACTTTCATGGTCCATATGCATAGTGGCCAACACTGTGGCAACAGCAAGCGGGTGTGTTACGTAAGGTTCACCCGTGCGACGAGCTTGCCCGTAGTGTGCTTGTTCGGCATAAAAATACGCACGCTTAATCTCTCTGATCTGCGCGGGCGGTAAGTAGCTGGTCAGAATATCCTCAAAACCAGTGAACGACTGCCGCTGGTTGTGTGAAGGAAGAAGTTGAGGTCTAGAGGTGGTGGTGTAAAGCCCCAGACGTCGAGTGACGTCATTGAAAGAGGCTCCGAGTACTTGAAGAGGTGTCGACACCGATCCTTACATTGCAGGTCAGAGCATCGGTGTTTCGAAGCTTGCTGCAAATTCCTCTTCTGCTTCGAGCTCGTGCTCGCGAGCCATGACATCGGGTGTAATAAGTCCTTCAGCAATTTCGCGCAGCGCTAAAACAGTAGCCTTGTCAGACTCGACCTCTACCAATGGATCCTTCCCGCCCGTGCTTAGTTGGCGGGCGCGTTTTGCAGCCAGCAACACCAACTCGAACCGGTTGTCGACATTGTCAAGGCAGTCTTCGACAGTTACTCGTGCCATCTGTGTGTCCTGAAATTGAAAAGGTCGCGCAGTATAGCGATTACGCGGTTCAGTTGTCGACCGTGAAGATCACACTCTAATTGAGCAGATCAGCAATAACGTGCGTTAAGTGCCTCGCTTGGGCTGATTGTGCGAGTCTGTGAGCTCGAATGATCGACTGGAGGTCGCCGAGAGCCGTGTCAAAGTCGTCGTTAAGCACTACGAAGTCGGCTTCGTCATAGTGAATCATTTCGTTGCGAGCAGCGTGCATTCGCCGCTCAATAATAGCCTCGTCATCCTGTCCCCGTTGAGTTAAACGCTCGCGAAGCGCCCGGGTGGATGGTGGTAAAATAAAAATCGCGACAGCTGTCTCGACTAAAGCTTTGACTTGTCGGGCACCTTGCCAGTCAATTTCTAAAATAATATCGGTACCGCGGTTTAGCTGCTCTTCGACGCCTTGCTTACTGGTGCCATAAAAGTGATCAAAAACCCGAGCCCACTCGAAGAATCCCGCGGCATCGCGCAAGCCAATAAATTCAGCTTCGCTGACAAAGTGGTAATTGACGCCGTTTGTCTCCCCCGGTCTCATGGCGCGCGTCGTGTGTGATACCGAAACCTCAAGGTTAGGCATGCTAGTCAATAGCGCTTTAACGAGGGACGTTTTGCCAGCGCCGCTCGGCGCTGACATGACGTACAGCTGGCCTGATGTGTGTTCGATCTTATTCAAGGTTCTGCACCTGTTCTCGCATTTGTTCAATCAGCACTTTGAGCTCTACGGAGGCGTTGCTCGTCGTGAGTGATGTTGTTTTTGATCCGAGGGTATTGGCCTCACGGTTCAGTTCTTGCATCAGAAAGTCCAGCCGACGGCCGCAGGGCTCATTTCCCGATAGCGCATCTCCGATAGCGGCAACATGTGCGTCTAGTCGATCTAATTCTTCAGCAACGTCAGATTTATTAGCTAAGAAGACAAGTTCTTCCTCTAACCGTTGCTCATCGCAGTCCACATCAAATGCATGAATTCGCTCCCGCAGCTTTTTTTGTTGCGCCGCTTGCAATAATGGGAGCCGCTCGCGGTACTGCGCAACAATCAATTGAACGCGAGTGCAGCGATCACGCAGTAGTGAGGTCAGCCGAGCCCCCTCAGCTAAACGATGATCGCGCAGCTCTTTGATTAAGTTTGGCATCGCAGACAGGCACTCACTCACAATCGCATCTGAGTCGACCGTATCGTTCATCCAAATACCTTGTGACATCAAAATCTCTAAAGCGCTCGGTGGCTGCGATTCGGGAAGATGTTCAACAATGATGTCGAGCGCCTTTTTGAGTTCCGCTAACTTCTGAAGATTAGGCATCGACTGCGATGAATGGTCGTTTCGCTCGAGTCTAATCGACAGTTCTACTTTGCCTCGAACAAGTTGGTCAGCAATGGCACTTCTCAGTTGGTGTTCCGCGCGTTTCAGAATATCTGGTAGTTTGAGTGTAAGATCGAGAAATCGACTGTTGACAGATTTGCACTCCAGTGACAGATTCCACCCCCCCACCGAAAGGGCTTGGCTGGCAAATCCGGTCATGCTCTGAGGCATGTGTTTCTCCAATGATGTCGAACGTCGATAGTAGATAGTCTAACAATTAGACTGGCGGGCGGCACCTAAGCATTAATAGGCAAGATATGAATCTCGAAAAAGCGAATAGGCCCAGCGGTCGACTTCCCGATCAAATGAGGGATGTTGCCTTTCATCTCGACTATACCAATCAGGCGGAGGGCAGCGTACTCGCTTGTTTTGGTAATACCAAGGTGCTTTGCACGGCGTCTATTTCCGATGGTGTTCCGTCCTTTTTACGCGGTAAAGGACAGGGTTGGCTGACGGCCGAATACGGTATGCTGCCCCGTTCTACGGGCACTCGTATGGATCGGGAGGCCGCTCGTGGCAAGCAGTCTGGCAGAACGGTTGAGATACAGCGTTTAATTGGTCGATCATTGCGAGCGAGTATTGACTTAAAGGCGCTTGGTGAACGGACGCTCACCATCGATTGTGACGTCCTTCAAGCCGATGGTGGTACGCGTACCACAGCGATTTCTGGAGCCAGTGTGGCGGTAGTATCTGCTTTTAATAAATTACAACGAGCCGGTCAGCTGACCACAGATCCTCTCATTGATCGCGTGTGTGCCGTATCAGTCGGTATGTGGCGCGGACAAGCCGTTGTCGATTTGGACTATCCGGAAGACTCGACGGCGGAGAGTGACGTAAACGTGGTTATGTTGGCAAGCGGTGGGCTGGTCGAAGTGCAAGGTACGGCCGAGGACAAAGTGTTCACTCGCGATGAGTTGAATACATTACTTGATTTGGCGCAGTCGGCCTGTCGGACGGTGAGCGAGGCGCAGCAATTGGTGCTCAACCATTCATAGCTCGATGTCGTACTCGATGATGACGGGTGCGTGGCTGGAGAACGCGTCCTCCGGGTCAATACAGGCGTCAGTCACGCAGGGTGCAAGGCTGCTCGAAATGATGTGTGTATCGGTCCGTAGTCCCGGGCTCTCGTCACCCTCAGGCCACCAAGTAAAGTCGTCGATATCAGAGTCAAGTTCACGAAACGCATCACAATAGCCCGCTTGATATACAGATCCTAGCCAGTCTCTTTCCTCCGCGCTGAACCCTGGGATATCGAGACGATTTCCCGATTCTTCTGCATCTCTCGGCTGCCAGGCGAGCTCCCAGCCACCGCATAAAATGAAGTCGCGCTTTTTATTACGTACCTTCTGCAAATGCGCACCTAGTTGGCTTAGAAAACGCATTTTTGCCTCTTTGTCCCCCTTCTCTCCGAAGGCAGAAGGCACCAAAATACTGCCAATACTGCAGTGTTCGTAGTCAGCTTGGATATAAAGTCCCAGGTGATCAAAATCCATAAATCCTAGGCCAAACATAATGGCCTTAGGCATTTTTTTGCAGTAAACGGCGACACCGTTTAGGGTGTGATCGTCGTAGTTATCAGCAAAATACGCATGGTAATCGGTAGGAAAGTAATCGTTTGATGGTAGAGAGTATTCGGAGCAGTGGGTGCCTTGAAAGCACATGATATCGGCGTCTTGTCCCAGCGCCCATTCGAGCAAGCCGTCCGAGTTGGCTCGCTCTAAACCGTCAACAACGAGTGATAACACTTTCATTTTTGTTTCCTACATCCCCAGCTTGATATACTACTGCACTTACAGCGCCACTGAAATCTGTCAAGCTGGCGTTTCACACTATGTTCACAATTGTGATTACGTTGTTATTGGGACACGTCGATGCCGACCGCGGACAGTAAACGTCAATTTATTGAGCTCTCCATCCAATTTGGCGCATTGAAGTTTGGCGAATTCACGCTTAAGTCAGGGAGAGTTAGCCCTTATTTTTTTAACGCAGGGGTGTTCTCGACGGGCGCTGCAATGGCCTCATTGGGAGCCTGTTATGCAGAGGCAGCCCAAGATGTGATGGAAAACGTCAACGGGTTGTTCGGCCCTGCTTACAAAGGGATCCCACTGGCCACTGCGACGGGTATTGCGCTACAAAAAACATACGATCAAGACGTGCCCATCACGTTTGATCGCAAAGAGGCGAAGGCCCACGGTGAAGGCGGAATTCTAATGGGTGCCCCTCTTCAAGGTAATATCCTGATTATTGATGACGTGATAACCGCAGGAACCGCTATTCGACACTCGGTTGATCTCATAACAAGCCAGGGCGCAAATCCCTACGGTGTTGTCATTGGCCTTGACCGCTGTGAGCGAGGTGTTGGTGAGCTCTCTGCTGTAGAGGAGGTTAGCCGCGGTCTCGGTTTGACAGTAAAAAGTGTTATCACCATGCACGACATTATTGATTGGCTAGCCGATCAACCCGAAGCAGCGGAGAGCCTGTCTCTTATGCTCCGGTATAGGGAGCGGTATGGTGTGTAAGCCGATCGTGACGAGGTTCAGTATCCCTATCGCGCTTTTCGTCGCTATGCTTTTGGTGTCTGTCAGTACACAGGCCGATAATCTGTATCGTTATAAAAACGACGTTGGTGGAACGGTTGTTGATTGGCGCGTGCCGCCCGAATTTGCCGGTCGTGGGTACGAGGTATTGAATGCTCAAGGACAGGTTGTCGAAGTCGTCCCCCGACAATTGAGCTCGGGTGAGCTTCAAAATAAAGATCTGGTTAAGCGACTGCAGCAAGAAGCCACAGTAGAGCGAGCCCGTCTTGCGAAGTGGGATAAATTTCTGTTGCTGCGATATAGCACCGTTGAGGACATCGATGCGGCGAGAGATCGGGCGTTGCGTGACTTGAAAATTCGGTTGTCGATACTCGCCAGTAATCAGCGCACCGCTCGAAATCGGCTGGAGTCTGTACTGGCGAGAGTGGCGGATATGGAACGACGTGGTGATGTCCCGCTCGAGCAGGATCTCGATGCGATTGCGGCACTCAGAGCAGACATAGCCAATACGGGCCGTGCCATCAAGGAGCGCGAGGCTCAGGTCCTTGAGGTCACAGACAGCTTTGATGAAGATCGATCGCGATTTATCCAGCTACAAGACGTGGTACTGCTGCGACGATCCTTAAGTCGAGACCAGACGTCAGCCGGCACCGAGAATTAGTGAGAACTGGGTACTGATTTGGTGATTGCCGCCGTCAAAAGAGACCACTGAGAATCCCATGCGTTTGTTGGGAGAAGACCGAAGTCTGACCGAACAAATTGTGCGATTCGTCCTTCAACCACCGCGAGAAACAGATTGGCCACCTCATTTACGGGGATAGTTGTTCTCCACCCTTCTTCTACTTCAGCCATCCGCAAACATTGACGGAGTTGAGTTTCTATCCGGTCATACACCTGCGACACTCGGCTTCGTAGTCGTTCGTGTTCGCCGGTCAGAGCATCTCCCCCCAGTAAGCGTGTTATGCCCGGGTTGCGCTCGCAGAAGACCAGAAAAAGCGTGAGGATGTGCTTGCATCGAGCCAGCTGATTGGCCTCCTCGCTGAGGATTTGAGTAATTCGTGAGAACAAGGTTTCTTCGACGAACTCGATCAATGACTCATACATTCTCGTCTTAGACGGGAAGTGCCGGTACAGTGCTGCTTCAGACACATCGAGACTCGCGGCGAGTTTTGCCGTTGTTATTTTATTTCCTGGGCTCGACTCAAGCATTGCGGCCAATGACTGGAGTATTTGCTCTTTTCGGTCGCTTCGTCTCGGAGGCATTGCGGTCGCCAAATAAAGTGGATGAGTAAATTTAAGAACCAACCACGTTACCCATGGTCTGGTTGGTGATCAAGGTGCCAATACCTTCATCGCTGAAGATTTCTAACAATGTGGCGTGCGGTACACGACCGTCAATGATGTGAGCGCTTGTGACACCGCCCCTGACCGCATCCATGGCGCATGTCACTTTTGGCAGCATACCGCCGGTAATGACAGCCTTGTCGATTAAATCTTCCACATGCGCGGTGGATAAACCCGTTAATGTGGCGCCATCGGCATCCAATAGGCCCGGTACATTGGTGAGGAGGATTAATTTTTCAGCTTTTAGGACTTCCGCCAGCTTTCCCGCCACCAAGTCCGCGTTGATATTGTAAGTGTGCCCGTCAATACTACCTGCAACCGGGGCTATGACAGGAATGTAGTCACTGTTAGCCAGCATCGTAAGGATATCCGTATCAACGCTCTCCACCTCGCCTACCAAGCCAATATCTTCCATGCCACTGCTGTCTTGACTTTGCGAGAGTGACTTTGCTCGCAATAATTCGCCATCTTTACCGGTTATGCCCACGGCACGACCACCATTGCGATGAATACTGTTGACGATCTCTTTGTTTACCGATCCCCCTAATACCATCTCGACGACATCAACCGTCTCCTCATTAGTTACCCGCATGCCGCCCACAAATCGCGTCTCGATCCCTAATCGCTCAAGCAGCTTACCGATCTGAGGGCCGCCACCATGAACGACTATCGGACGCATGCCCACTAACTTCATCAGCACCACATCCCGAGCAAAACTCTCGTGTAATGCCGGGTCAGTCATCGCGTTTCCGCCAAATTTTATAATGATCGTTTTGCCGGTGAATCGCTGGATATAGGGCAGCGATTCAGTTAACACGCGGGCAAATTGTTCGGCGTCAGTTCGGGTAAGCGACATGATGTCCTCTGTTGGTTAGCTTTTTATTGCTGTGGCAATGAGCGTAGGAAGTGCCAAGTCTGGATGCTTGTGTTTTAGAATAGACGACAGCAGATGCTCAAGCCGGTGTCGGCAGTCTTCGTCATCCCCCTCTACGTGGAGATAGCACTCGCCGTCTTCCGATAGCGGTTCCAGATAAACCCAACTGTCTGCAAAATCAAGGCGCACACCGTCAATCTTGGATATTCTCGCGCCTGGAAAAACGCTGTCATCGCACAAGATGCCGTTTAATGCCGTATGAAGTGTAGTTGCTTCAACGAGGTGGACTGTACTTAAACTTGCGTCTGGCAGATCATTAACCACCTCCGACAGCGGCCGATTCGCACCACTGATAATCTCAGTTATTCGAGCAGCGGCGTAGACGGGATCATTTGAACCAAACCAGCGGTCCTTTATGAAAATACCGCCATTGGAGTCGCCGGCTACGAGCGCCCCTCTGCTTTTCATTTCTTGCTGCACAATGTGAGGCGCAGTCCTTACGATCGCAGAGGCGCCACCATGTTGTACAACAAAAGGCGGCAATGTTCGCGATGCTCTCGGTCCAAGTATGACGTCGCTCCCGGGATGACGAGAGAGAATATCCTCGATAATTAACATCAGTACATGATCATCCGAGAGTCGCCGGCCGGCTTCATCAAAGGCTGTTAAACGGGTATTCTCTGCATCAATGAATACGCCGGCATCCGCAGCTGAGCTCTCCAACCAATCGCTCATAGTAGAGAGCGCTGTCTGTGGCTCAGCAAGGTGAGGCACTACCTCACAAAGCGTCGATGCTAATGTATTTTGCGCTAGGTCAAGCATTGCCTGGTCATCACTGGCAATAACTAGTTTAAGGGCTTCGGCGAGGGCAACATCGCTTGCTACACGGCTGCTATAGTCATCTTCTAGCGAGAATTTCACGCTTCGCCCATCACCAGTGACAGTGCCTGATTCTGCAGCAAAAGCCAGTGTGCTTTGCCAAAAATTGCTAGCTACCCAACAGCAATTAACGATAGCCCCAATGCGCAGGATACCTGCCTGATCTCGACTGACTACCAGCGCCGAACCCGATGCAGTGGCGTTGTGTGTTGCCATTTGAACAACGGGTATCGGGGCGTTGTCTAGATCGACAACGTCGACACCACTGTAGAGCAGCGCCTTAATCAGTTGAGTTTTTGGCTTGCGTGCCGCCTTGCTCCCTATTGCTGAGACAATGAACGATCGGTTGGTATCGCGCGCACTAAGCCGAGCAAGCCCACGAGCCAAGTCATTGATTGCACCGGCCTCTTCGTCGGCTGAGAGCGTTGGCAAACTGACCCAAGAGCCTGTCAATTGAGCACTATCGGCTACGGTCCAGTGGGTTCTTGGCAGGGCTTTCACTGTGCCCGAATCGTCACGTCTTTCAATGGTCGAATCAGTGTCACTCGCGGGCTCTGTCATGCCTCGCTGCTCTCTTAATCTGTTATTTAAACTGAGTTGGCGCAGCGTAACAGCGAGAGGGGCGAGTTCCTCAAAATCGAGGCTGATGGGTTCGCGATTATCAGCTGCATCTAGAATGCGCCTGATATTCGTCGCAAGGAGCTTGCGAGGCTCAATAAGGCACAGGTAGGTGGCGCACATCAGTGCCGCAGCCATGATCACCCAAACAATCGGGCTAATAAGGGTCACTGGCTGATTCAGGCTACCTGAAGGTGAGATAGATATAGCCCAATCAGTTCCAGCGATGGGTTTTTCGTGTCCATTATCTGTCTCTGGATTTGAGCCTGCTATCAGGTTGCTCGTGGTGTCCCCGATTACTTGCCGGATAGAGAAAGCCCCGGCGGGGGATGGACTAATCCACGTATCAGCTAAGCTATTGGTAAATATGACGATCGCTACGCCCTGCGAATTCGCCACATCAAATGGACTCACCAAGGCAAAGGAGATGGTGTTGTTACTCCGCACTGTCTCAAAGCGAGTTTCGCCGGAACTGAAAGTTTGTCGAACGCGATCCAGCAGTACAAGAGAATCGAGCCCATAGTCACTGGGTTGGAGTGAGGAAACGCCGAGATCAGTCAAAGGTACAGCACGCCAGTCTATTGCTTCAGGAAAAGAGGCTCGAAGTGCTGATTCGATGTCGCCTCTGGTGGCACTCAAAAGTGTTGACTCTATTGTGTTGACCAATCGGTCATGTTCACTCTGAATTAAGGCGGCACGTTGCACTAATGCATTTTCGATGAGGGCAGACTCTCGATTTGCGCTCTCGTTGGCTGAGGAGAAGTAAGTAACGTAGAACAGAATGCCCAAGATCGGCAAAAACGCAACAAGAAGGCCCAGCACTGCAGGTCGGCTTGCCCTACGGCCAAGCGATGCAAT
>ERZ802826.12-NODE-12-length-63931-cov-13.1024_pt1 | contig 63931 bp, 66 predicted proteins | sample MGYA00345651_ERZ802826 | MGnify/ENA primary metagenome ERZ802826 (study PRJEB30503, sample SAMEA104212371) | marine metagenome | biome: Westerlies Biome; feature: [SRF] surface water layer (ENVO:00010504) within the epipelagic zone...; material: water (ENVO:00002006)...
AGCAAACGCCGACCAGTAGTGGCACCGCTTGATGAAGATCAGACCAACAGGTGCAACAAGGTCAATGGAAGGCTGATATGACAGTTTCAATCGTAGTAGCAAGTGGCAAGGGCGGCGTTGGCAAAACCAGTGTTTCGGTCAATCTCGGTCTCTGCTTTGCGCGCCAGGGACGGCGCACGATCCTGTTCGATGCCGATTTTGGCATGGCAAATGCACACATCCTGATCGGAGCAAATCCAAAACGCTTCATTATGGACGTTCTGGATGGCTCTTCTTCGATGGCCGACATTCTTTGCGACGCACCGCATGGCATGAAGTTCATCTCAGGTGGAAGTGGTTTGTTGGAAATGCTTAATGTCGAGAAAGCAACTAGATACCAGACCATTCGCATGGTTGATGAACTGCGCGATGAGACCGAGATATTGATTGTCGATGCGCCCGCCGGTGCGTCTGACAATTCCATCGCCTTTGTCGGCGCGGCCGATCATGTCGTGGTTGTTCTTGTCGGTGAGCCGACCAGTTTTCTGGACGCTTATTCCCTGATCAAGGCCGCCAATATCGAATCTAATGTACAGAATTTCAATATTGTCGTGAACATGGCGCGCAATGCCAGTGAGGCGCGCGCCCACTTCGACAAGTTCAACGCAACCGTGGGGCGTTTTCTGGATGTGAACCTGAAGTTTGCTGGCCACCTGCCCCTGTCGGACCGGATGCGCCGTGCCATCGTGCAGCGTCGTCCCATCGGCATGGAATCAGGCCAGCTTCCGGAAAACAGATCCTTTATGGCGATGTCGAAAGCAGTGCTTGAAAGTCCGAAAAACCTGCATGCCGGCATTCGCTTCTTTTCTGAAAATGAGGCCGCAACAGTCGGAACCTGATAATGCGCAACCAGTATCTGGAACAGAAACCTGATGTCGAAGAGCTGATCACCAGCCATATGGAACTGGTGCGTCAGATCGCCTGGCATATGCGCGGCAGCGTTCATTCCTCGATGGAAATCGAGGACCTGATCCAGATCGGTTATTATGGGCTGGTAACAGCCGCACAGAACTACACCCTGCGCGAGGGTGCGACCTTCGCCAGCTATGCCGGCATCCGTATTCGGGGCGCGATTGTTGATCATCTGCGCAAGAGCTCGAACCTCTGCCGGACAACCATCCAGATGCAGAAGAAGGCGAACGCCGCCGAACAGAAGCTTCAGGCACGGCATAGCCGAAAGCCGAACGTTGAGGAAATTGCTGCCGAGATGGAAATCGAGCCAGAGGCGTTGATGGAGTGGCAGCAAGCCTTTCAGGCCAATGTGCACCAGTCTCTGGACAGCGTTTACGACGAATTTTCAATCTGGTTTGAATCGCCCGAAAATACGCCTGAAGACAATCTCAACGACGAGGAACTGCGCGGCATGCTGAAAGACGCGCTGCGCACATTGTCGGAGCGTGAAGGCCTGGTGATCCAGCTTTATTATGTCGAGGAACTCAACGTCTATGAAATTGCCGAGATCCTCGAGGTTACAACCGGGCGTGTGTCACAGATCAAGAGCGCGGCAGTGGCAAGACTGCGCCAGTATCTGCGCGATCAGGACAAGATGCTGGTGGCGGAATAACGGGTGTCATGACTGATAACTGGCAGCAAACAGACCAGATCACCATGTCCTTGCAGACGGCCGAACTGCGGTTGGCCGGCATTCAGTCCCAACCCGTCTTTGCCTTGTCCTGTCACCTTGTGACCATCGCACGCGGCCAGTGCCAGATGGAACTGTTCTGCGGTGACCAGACCACAGGCGCGAACGGCGCTGCAATCGGTGATATTCTGATCGAACTGTCGCGGCCAGTGATGCGCGCCAGCTTGCGGACACCTCCACCTCTCTATGATGCGCTGTCGAGGCGGCTGTTCTCATCAACGCCGCGGCCGATCCAGTTCACCCTGACCCTTGCGGCCAAGCTGGCGGTAAGCCTTGAAGGCGATCTGAGAATCGATGAGGAAAAGAAGATCGACATCCTCGATATTGCGGCGACTGTGCCGCTGCGCTAGGCAGCCATCGCCGACCAGAAGATATGCCGAAAGAAAGACCCCCCGCATATGAGTCCAAGGCAGCGGTTTCGGCCAGCAGGCTGATGGCAACACAAAAACGCCAGCCAGCATATGCTGGCTGACGATTTCAAGTCTGTTTCAGCTTGGCCAGCGGATCGCCAACCGGCACAAGCACGTTCAGATGATTACCGCATCAGTGACTTTGTCATCTCCGTAGCGCTCTGCATCAGGCGCGCCGAGCCGGAATAGGCTTGCTGGGCTTTCATCAGCTTGGTCAGCTCGTTGGTGATGTTGGTATTGGACGCCTCAAGATGCCCACTGAACAGCTTTCCAAAATTGCCTTCCATCGGCAAGGCAACAAACGGCGGACCAGATTTCTCGGTCGCCTTGAAATGACCGCCGCCAATTGTTCTCAACCCGCCGATATTCGGAAAATCTGCCAGCGCAATGGCGCCGCGGTCAATAATCGACCCGTTGCCATATGTGACCTGAATCTGACCCCGTTCATTGATGTCGATTGTTTCGATCAGCCCGGACTCGCCGCGCGCATTCACATGCTCTGGCGGAATGGCCAGTGGCTGGCCATCAATCCCGATCACGCCGCGGCCATCCGTGGTCGTGACATTGCCCGCGATATCAAGCAGGAAAGACCCGTCACGCGTGAAGGTTACATCGCCCTCAACCTCGCTGGTTGTGATAAACATGCCGACACCGCTAACCGCGACATCCAGCGCAGCATTGGTAACTTTCAGCGCACCCTGCTTATTGTCCTGACGGCGTGGTTCTTCGGCAAGCGCGCCAAATCCCACATTACGCCCCCTGATCGGCGGGTCTTCAGCATAGGAGTCGAGGAAGTGGCTGTCGCTCCGCTTGAACCCGGTCGAACCGGCATTGGCGATGTTGTTGGTAATGATGGCTATATCCTGGGATGCCATATGCAAAGCATTGCGGATTGTTGAAATCATGAACGCCTCAACCCCTGTTTGGTTAATTGCAGTAAGATCACTGTTCAATTTTCGTACCAAAACCGGGGATAGGCAGAAAATTTTATCCTCGTCTGAGATTGAGGGCCCAAAAGCCTGAAATTTTGAGTGTCTGCCAGCAAATGCCTTTTGTTTAGTTATTGCGAATTCAAGAAAGAATGGCACAATGTCGCTGATCCTTACTATCGAGACAGCGCGTGATTTGCGGACAGTGGACAGGGGTTTTGGTCGGATGAGCCCAAAGCAAAAAAATGCGCTTGTACCTGCTGGCAAGAAAAACCCGCCAGCTGTGCGCAAGCCGTCAGCGCCGACAACCATCAGGCTTGTCGACGAAACGGTGACGTTTGACTCGCGTGAGGATGTGCGCGAGCGGTTGCCCGATATACTGGGCAAGGCGTTGGCGATGATCTGGATCGACAAGGAATTCGCCAAAGTCTTTGCCAGTGATCCGCAGGGCACTCTTGAAGCGCAGGGCATATATCTGCCTGACTATATGGCCATCGAGTTTCAGAAGCCGGACACCAACCGGCCACGGATCGTGGTCTATGAAAAGCGGCCCAACTCCAATTTCCGCCTGCGCATCCTGTATTTGCAACTTGTGATGATGGCTGGCCGATAGCATGATTCTGTCTTCGTTTTTTCCTGCAAGGCTGCTTGCCGCCTGTTTGATATCCTCGTGTCTCACTGTCCCGATGTTTGCCTCTGCGTCAGATGATATCGGTACCAGTGATGCCACCTTTGCCGAGGCCATACAGGCCGTAAAGGACCGTGATTTCCGGCATGCGATCAGGCTGTTCCGATTGCAGGCCGACCAGAACCAGCATGATGCGCAATATAATCTGGCACTGCTTCTTGAGGCTGGAAAAGGGGCACCGCAGAATTTTTCTGACGCACTTGTCTGGGCGTGGAGTGCCAAATTGGGGGGTATCGAGGCCGCAGGCGATCTTGCCGAAGACCTGCTGGACATGCTGCCTGAAAAGGCCGTCGAAGATGTGCGTGACAAGGTCAAGCAACGGCTTGAGGACAGAATCGAAGCCGGGAACGCCCCTGCCGCCTTTCAGTTTGCGCAGTATCATCTTGAAATGCTTGAAGAACCCGACTTCGAAATGGCCTATATCTGGTACTCTATATCCACCGCTTTGGGATTGCCCGGATCGCTTGAGGCACGCGATGATGCACGCGGCAATGTCGATGATGAAAAAATAGCCGAACTTCAGGGCAAAGCTGGCACGATTTATGAATCACTGAACATTACCAGCGACTAATCGCTCGCGGCTGCCGGCTTGCAGGCTGCGGGATGAAGGAGGTTCACATGGAAGTCAAAGTTCACTGGATTATCGAAGGCGTGGCCGAGCTCGACGCCACCACGATGGAAGAAGCTGAGGAAAAGGTGAATGCCGTTCTTCGCGAAATCGTCGGCGAAAATCCGAAACTGGTAGAAATTCTGGGAGCGCGTGCCGTTCAGGGCAAAGCGTACCTGCCCGGATCCGAGGATGACCCTGAAAATGCGTCGTCAAACAGCTAATCCTGCCATGCGGCTACTGCCGTCCTGCTTGATCGTCCTGGCACTTGGCATTGCAAGCCCTGCCGCTGCTGCCGGACGCACCTACAAGCCTGTGGTCGAGGACAAGACACCGCAATATGAGCTGTGTCGTCTGAGGAAGCGCGAATTTACCGAGGGCGGGACCGACTGTTTCTATCGCCGCCAGACCGGTGGCAAGGATGCGCTTATTCGTGTTGATGATGCAAAGGTGCGCTGTCAGGCCGAATATCAGTGCAAGCGGCTGAAATAGCCGCCTGCACTGTATTCCCGCTGCTCGCTCATTTGAAACCTGCTCATCGGCTGGCCGCTCATCTTTTGGCGGCTGTTGCGTTGCCCGGTTATTTTCCGCGGCAGTCAATACCGTTGAAGTCGCCCAACTCCTCCAGCGAGTCAACATAGACAAGCCCGGATTCTGCCAGCCGTTCGCGCATTGAATAGATGTCCAGACCCACCTCACCGGCTGCAAGACGCTGGCGTTTTGCCTCTTCGCCATCAAGGCGCACCTGCGCTTTGTCCATGACCGAATCGGCCTGCGCGCGTGCAACCACCACCACGCCATCATCATCGGCGCAGATGACATCGCCCGGAAAGACCAGCTGGCCAGCGCAGATCACCGGCACATTTACCGCGCCAAGCGTATTCTTTACCGTTCCCATAGACGAGATAGCGCGTGACCAGACCGGAAAATCCATCTCGGCCAGATCCGCCACATCACGCACCCCGGCATCGCTGATCAACCCCTTGACGCCACGCGCCTGCGCCGATGTTGCCAGCAAGTCACCAAAATAACCATCGGTGTTGGGCGCTGTTGTTGCCAGCACCAGCACGTCACCCGGCTTGCACAGCTCAATGGCCACGTGAACCATCCAGTTATCGCCCGGTGCTGCCAGAATGGTCACAGCCGTTCCGCCGATGCGCGCGCCCGGATAAATCGGCCGCAATGTCGGGTCCAGCAGGCCGGTACGCCCCTGCGCCTCATGGACTGTCGAGGCTCCGGCCGCACCAAGGCGGCTCGCAAGACCGGCATCTGTCCGTTTGATATTCCGCACAGCAACAGTTTTCATCTTACCCTCCTGCCGGCATCATCTTGGACCAGCGCAACCTTTTTCATCTGCCGTGTCATTCATTTTCCAGAATGATCGCACCATACGCGGTAGCAGAAACCGGAATATGATAAAAGCGATACGCCTCGCGGACGCTGTCATTCAGCGCGCCCCGCATCACATTCCACATGATCATCTCGATCCCCTCAGCACCGGCTTCGCGGATGAAATCCGTGTGAGACAGACGTGTATTCGCCATCGGGTCATGCACCAGATTATCGAGGAACTGCTTGTCAAAATCCGGATTGACGACACCGGCACGTTCCCCGCCAAGCTGATGTGACAGCCCGCCAGTACCCCAAATTCCAACGGTTATATCCTGATCAAAACTTTCAACAGCCCGGCGGATCGCCTGACCCAGCTTGAAGCAGCGAAGCGGCGTTGGCTGCGGATACTGAATGACATTCACACATAGCGGGATCACCTTTGTCGGCCAGGCATCCGGCTGGTCATAGGCAATCGACAGTGGCACGGTCAGCCCGTGATCAACATCAAAATCGGCAGTAACCGCCATATCAAATTCATTGAGGATCAGATCCTCGACAATATGCCAGGCCAGTTCAGGATGCCCCTCGACAACTGGCACCTTGCGCGGGCCCCAGCCTTCATCAGCTGGCTGAAACTGCTCGCCAACGCCCATCATGAAGGTTGAATAATGGTTCAGCGACATGGATGTCGCGTGATCATTGAACACAACAATCGTCACATCAGGTGTGTTCTCTGCATGCCAGGCGCGCAGCGGCTCAAATCCCTTGAACAGCTCGACCCAGTAATCCTCATGCGTCTTGCCATTGTCCATCGCCGCGCCAACACCCGGCACATGCGATGTTCCCATTCCAGCGACCAGCCTAGCCATGGTCCGTCTCCTCTTTGCTGCGGTTGCCATCAATCGGGCGACCACCATTGATCATCATTTCCTGAAACTCTTCAAATGACATCTGCGGCGACGACATCTTGCCATACATCACCTGTGGCGGCTGACGGTCATGGCTGACAATCTTGAAGGTGTAATAGACATTCGCGCCAAGCTGCAGCAGGAGAATATAGTCCCGGTCCAGCACCGCCTGGCGTTGTTCGTCCGTCATCGGAAACTTGGCCAGATAGGCCTCTTCATCAACCGCGAATTCCGCCCGGCAGTCTGCCTTGTTCAGCGACATGCAGAACATGTTCAGATGATAGCCCTTGCGATAACTGCGGCTGTCCAGAATGTATGTGCCCGGCACATCATCATAGTCGCGTTTTTCGTCCATCCTGTTCTCCTGTTCGGCGTCTTGGCTGCTCGGATGCCAGCCTTCAGTGACTTGGCAACACTCACACTAGCGTATACCATTTTCGGTACAAATAAATATTATTGGGACAGATCGTTCATGAATTGGAACGCAGACCATCTTCCTGCCTTTGTTGCTGTTGCCACACATGGCGGCATATCTGCGGCGGCGCGCATTATGGGCCAGCCAAAATCGAGTCTGAGCCGTATCATCAACCGGCTTGAGGAAGATGTCGGCCTGCAATTGTTTCTGCGCGGTCCGCGGGAATTCACCCTGACACAGGACGGCACGTTGTTTTACGAGCATGCTGTCCGAATTCTGGAACAGGTGGACGCTGCGAGCGCCGAGCTGGCTGGCCTTGGCGATGCACCACGTGGCAGGCTGACGGTCGCGCTGCCAATGGCCTTCAGCCGCGAGATTGTCAGTCCTCATCTGCCTGGCTTTCTTGCCGACTATCCTGAATTGCGGCTGGATATCAGGATTTCCAGCTTCATGCCCGATCTGGTTCGTGACCAGATCGATATGGCCGTCGTCGTTGGCAGGATGGTGAATTCTGATCTTGTTCAGCAGACGCTTGTCGAGGCACCGCTCGCCTGGATCGCCAGCCCGGACGTGGCCAGGACTCTGCCATCCACACTGACCGCAGATATGCTCACCCAGCAGGTGCGCGTGATCGAGACGCGCTATGCGGAAAATATTCTGCCGGTTCGCATGGCTGACAGCGTCGATATCATCAACACACGGATGAACACCGATGCGCTGGTACAGGTGAATGATCCGCTGGTCGTAAGAGACATGGTGGCTTCAGGCTACGGAATCGGCTTTGCACCCTTGATCTATTGCCGTGATGCGATTGCCGAAGGCCGCCTCGTGCAGCTTGCCCCGCATCTGCAGATCAATCATGAATCGCGTCTGTCACTGCTGCATCCGGGCCGCCGCCTGATGCCGCCGAAATCCCGCACGTTCATAGATTTTCTGCGTGCCTGCTGCAGCGGTCATCTCAGTCAAAGCAGCTGAGAATTTCCGACAAAGGCTTCTTGCGCTTGGCAACGGCCGGAATGCTTGCATCCTCTGTCGGATGACCGACAGCAAGAATCATCACCGGCTTGTTCGAGGCTGGCCGTTCGCAAATTTTTGTCATGAATGCCATGGGGTTTGGCGTGTGTGTCAGACAGACAAGCCCGGCATTATGAAGCGCCGAAATCAGAAACCCGGCTGCAATGCCCACGCTTTCCGGTACATAATAGTTCTTATAGCGGGTACCATCCTCAAACACGCCATAGCGTTCGGCAAACACCACGATCAGCCAGGGCGCATCAACCAGATGCGGTTTGTCAGGCCCCGTGCCAATAGGCTCCAGCGCCTTGATCCATTCATCATGTGACTCACTGCTGTAGAATTTTGCCTCCTCTTTTTCCGCAGCCTTGCGAATAGCCGCTTTCATGTCGGCATTCCCGATCAGGGAAAAATGCCATGGCTGATGATTGGCTCCGCTGGGCGCCAGCCCGGCCGTACGGATACAGTCTTCGACAATCTGGCGTGGCACCGGACGGCTGGAAAAATCCCGCACCGTATGACGCGTCTTCATATGCTGAAGATAGGCAGCGGCAGCGGCAATACCTTCAGCATCACTCATTGCGACCCTGTCTGGCAGCGGTTGCGGCTGATATTGCAGTTTCTCGCGAATGAACATGATTTCGCCTCGGATTTGCTTGTTATCGATTGGACCCGTGCATACCGGCCCCGAAACGTACCGGCCCCGATACACGCCAGCTACAGCGCGCACTAAAATATAAGTCTGACCTGCTTTTACCGCACCCGCAACTTTGCTAGGCTTTGCCATCTTCACCGCGTTACCCTCACCTGCTCTGAAAAGATGGATGTCGATGTTTAATCCTGCCGTTTCCGCACTGACCGCCCCGCCCGTGTCTGTCGTTCAGGATTGGCGCGCATCATATAATGGCAGCAAGGGCCAGATGATCGATATGAGCCAGGCTGTCCCCGGCTATGATGCACACCCTGACATGACCGCCGCACTGACCGCCGCTGCAGCTGATACAGACTCGGCGAAATATGGCCGTGTTGAAGGCGACTGGGAATTGCGCAGCGGCTATGCGGCGCATCTCGGCGATATCTATGAGACTGACATTCTGCCCGAACAGACGCACATTACATCAGGCTGCAATCAGGCCTTTGTGGCAGCGGCGCTGGCCGTTGCCGGACAGGGTGACGAAATTCTGATGACCCGGCCCTGCTATTTCAATCATGAATCAGCGCTGGGCATGCTGGGGATTGATATCGGGTACGTTGATTGCCATCCGGACAACGGCATGCTGCCAGTGCTGGATGATGTGGCCGCCGCCATTGGCCCCGCCACCCGTGCGCTGGCCATTGTGTCGCCAAACAATCCATGCGGGGCAATCTATCCACCTGCTTTGCTGGATGCATTGTTCAGCCTTTGTCAGAGCCGTGGCATCTGGTTGATTCTCGACGAGACCTACCGCGACTTCATGCCCCTCAACGCCAGCCGTCCGCATGATCTGCTGCGCCGCCATGGCTGGCAGGACACACTGATCCAGCTTTACAGTTTCTCCAAATCCTATTGCATGCCGGGGCACCGGCTTGGCGCGGTGACCGGCGGCAACGATCTGGTACTGCAACTTGCAAAGATCATCGACAATATCCAGATTTGCGCACCGCGCGCTGCCCAGATCGCGGTTGCCCCGATGCTGTCACAGCTTGCTGACTGGCGGCAAGAAAATCGCGTACGCATCGCCGCCCGTGCGGATCTTTTTCAACAGGTGATGGCTGATCTGGACGGGTGGACACTGCTCAGCAGCGGCGCCTATTTCGGTTATGTACGCCACCCGTTTGACGGTACGTCATCGCTGCAAATTGCCATGCGGATGGCACAGGAAGCCGGAATTCTGACCATCCCCGGCACCTTTTTCGGTGATGGCCAGGAGGCCTGTTTGCGGTTTGCCTTTGCCAATGCCGGCCGCGATGTCATCGCCGCCCTGCCAGAACGACTTTCCGGCCTGTAATCGTTGAACATTATCTGCTGATCAGGTTTTCCAGCTGGGATCGATCCGGTCGAGCAGACGCCAGAATGCCGGCCATTCAGGATGCCTGACAGCCGCACCGGACTGTGCATCGCCGCCCTCAAACTGCTGGCGCGTATGACGCATGACCTCATCCGGGATATAGCTGATCTGCGCACCCGATGACATCGTACGCAGCATGATCTCGGCATTGCGGATGAACAGCTGGTGGCGCACAAAGGCCCAGGCCACATTCGGGCCAGCCGTCAGCAAACCGTGATTTTTCAGGACAAGCGTGTGCTTGTCACTGCCCATCGCATTGATAAGCTGGGTCTGTTCAGTCTCGTCCAGAACAATGCCGTTGAAATCGTGATAGCCAATCCGTTCAAACAGCTGGCAGCCTTCCTGCATCATCGGCACAACCTCAACATTCAGCGCTGCAATCGACTGGCTGAAAGGTTCATGCGTGTGCATCACGCAATGCAGATCATCCGGGCGGGCCTTGTGGATGGCAGCGTGTATCACATAGCCGGCGCGGTTTACCGGCCAGGCGTCGTCCGACACCTTGTTGCCTTCAAGATCGATGCAGGTCAGGTTCGATGCGGTGATCTCATCATAGGTCAGCCCGAACGGGTTGATCAAAAACGTATCGGTTCCCGGGACACGCAGCGTGATGTGGTTATAGACAACACTTGTCCAGCCATAGTGATGCGTCAGCCGATAGGCCGCTGCCAGATCGACCCGCGCATGCCACTCTGCATCGCTCATCCCCTTTGGTGTGTCCGGATAGGTAATGTTGAGCGGGATCGGTGTTTCGCTTTGTGCCATTGGACTCTCGCTGTTCCTGAACTGTATCGAAAAGACAAACTTGTTACGCCGAATAGTCTGCCTCGCGCTGACGGACCAAGGCAAGTAATGTGTGATTATAGGGTGTGGGCACACCATGCTGTGCACCCAGTGCCACAACAGCGCCGTTCAAGGCGTCAATTTCCGTGCGGCGCTGTGATCGTATGTCATGCAGCATGGAAGGAATGTGGTCCCGATGTTCGCGCTGCACCATCTGCAGACGGGATTCCAGCTCATCACGATCAACGATGATGCCGCTTGCCTCAGCCACGTCACAGCATTCGGCGACCGTGGCCCGCACCAGACCCGACATGCCAGGCGAATCCAGCAATGGTCCGGGGCGAAGATCGTTCAGCGCGCACAGGCTGTTCATCGCGCAATTGAACGCCACTTTTGCCCAGATCACCGTGTCGACATCTTCATTGATAATTGTCGGCACGCCCGCTGCATCCAGAGCATGGGCCAGATGGGCGGCGTGGCTGCGGCTTGTTTCATCGTCAGTCGCCGCCCGAATCTGGGTCAGATGCGATCCGTGCGATTCCACAATGCCGGGGCTGCGCAGATCACCAGGCGCCATCGTTGTTCCATAGATCACCCTGTCGCGGGGCACGAATTCACCAAGGACCGTATCATTGCCAAGCCCGTTCTGCGCGCTGACAAGGCGCGTCTCCGGCCCGATCAGGGGCGACGATGCCTTCAGCACATCACGCGTTGCACCCGTCTTGCAGAAAATGACCAAAATATCTGCCGGCGCTTCAGGCCCGACATCGTCTGGTGCAACCACCCGCGGATGCACGAGCGGCTCGCCGCTATCAAGCACCAGTCGCAGTCCGTTGGCGAGGATGGCAGACCGATGTGCCTCATTCCGGATAACAAGCGTAATGTCATGTCCCGCCGCCGCAAGCGCCCCACCAAAATAGGATCCCAGCGCCCCTACACCAACAAACACAATACGCATGACCCGGCTCCGGCAAATTGCAGAGGCCGCATTGTTCCGCACCCGCTGACTGGCAGCAAGTGCTAAATCCGAAAACCCGATATCGTGCGGGCGATATCCTACAAAACGGCGTTTGTCAGGATCATCACGACAACGGCCAGCACCCAGTAACCGCTATTGATCAGCCGTACGGCAGGTGTGTGTCCGGCAAAACTCTCGCCGCTATAACCAAGCACCACAAACCCAAGCGCGCCCAGCAACAATGTCATCAGCGCGCCAGACGCCGCCGTAACAGCGACAAACCAGCTGAGCAGAAACAGGCCGAGGCCCTGCAGCATCATGGGCGTGACAGGAGGCTTGCCCCCCATGTCAATGCCAAGACCTTGTGCCCATCGATTGCCAAGCCCTATCGGCGAATACCACGCCCAGCCAGCAAAAAATGCCAGTACCGCACCCACAATCACTGCGATCCAGCTAACATCCTGTGTCAGTTCCATCATCTCGGTCCCTCCTTTTTCGTCAGACCAGAAACCAATGTGAATTGCGCAGCCGACTGAACAGTGCAGTCAGCCTGGACCGGCCAGCGATCTGGCCAGTCTGGATGGTGAATTCCTACATGGTGAATTCGTAAATTTCGGCGACTTCAACCGTTCCACTGCCGATGATCGGACAGTCGCGGGCCATCGCCACCGCGGCATCGATATCGTCAGCTATTACAATGCTGTAGCCTGATAGCGGGTTCGGCCCGCCATCATCGACAATGCCGGTATCAGATACCGTCCGTGCTTCGCCAATTGGATTGCCCGGATCGACAATTGCGGCGCTGATATTGTCAAACCAGCCTTGCCAGCGGGCAATTTCCGCTTCGGTTTCCGCCTCGGTTTCCAGCATTTTTCCACCATGATAGGCAAACAGAAAATGCGGCATGTAAGTCTCCGTCAACTGTGTTAGGTGACCCACCGTGACGCGATTAACAGGATGCCGAAAATGACATACGCGTGAACGTCGCCAGTTGATGGCGACGTGTTCACCGCATGTTTTGCAAAATGAGTGTTGAAATATATTTGTAAACATTTACAAATTTGCAGCGGCAGGCTGCTTTTGAAATACACCATGCATGTCTTGCGAATGCGTGTCGCGCGCACAACATCCTGTTCACAGCAGATTACGCCGGCATGCATGATACCGGACAAGAACAGACAACGGGCACTGCCACAAGGGCAGACGAGAACCCGCACAAGAGAGGCCTTTTCACAATGACGTTACGTTCCATGCTCTCCATTGGCGCAGATGACGCCATCGCACTGACCGCGCCAGGGCGGCCACCTCTCACCTATGCAGGGCTTCGCGAACATTGTGATCGCATCGCACGCCAGCTGGCTGGCCACGGCCTGAGCCATTCGGACAGGGTTGCGATCGTGCTGCCAAACGGACCCGAGATGGCCAGCGCCTTTCTGTCTGTGGCCAGCGTCATGTCGGCCGCGCCACTGAACCCTGCCTACAAGCAGGCCGAATACGCTTTCTATCTTGAAGATCTGGCGCCAAAGCTGGTGATTGTTGCGGCAGGCAGCACCAACCCGGTGCGTGAGGCAGCCACCGCGCTTGGCATCCAGATTGTTGAAGCAGATGTGCCTGACGGCGCACCAGCTGGCGTCTTCTCGCTGTTCGATAACGAAACAGACATTGCACCAGCCACCGATGATTACGAGGCGCTTGTGCTGCATACGTCTGGCACAACATCCCGCCCAAAAGTCGTTCCGTTGCTGCAACGCAACATTGCCGCCTCGGCGCGCAATATTGCGGCCAGCCTTGAGCTGTCTTCTGCCGATCACTGTCTGAACATCATGCCGCTGTTCCACATTCACGGATTGATCGCAGTCCTGACAACCAGCATGTCTCAAGGGGCTTCGGTGTGCTGCAGCGATGGCTTCAATGCTCTGAAATTCCTGGATCAGGCACGCGAAGAGGCCATCACCTGGTATTCCGGCGTACCGACGATGCATCAGACCATCTTGCTGCGGGCAAAGCGTCAGGCCGGCATCGCCGAAGATCTCGGCCTGCGGTTGATCCGGTCATCCTCTGCATCACTGCCACCGGCCGTGTTTGAAGAGCTGAACGACGTGTTCGGTTGTCCGGTGATAGAGGCCTATGGTATGACCGAGGCGGCCCACCAGATGACATCCAACCCCCTTGCCAATGGCAAACAGAAAGCCGGATGTGTGGGCATCGTCACATCACCCGACGTGTGCATCATGGACTCTGGCGGGAATCAGCTTGACGGGGACGTGGAAGGTGAGGTCTGCATTCGCGGCGATAATGTAACGCCCGGATATGAAAACAATCCGTCCGCAAATGAGACCAGCTTCACCAATGGATGGTTTCGCACCGGTGATCAGGGCTTTTTCGATGCTGATGGTTATCTGAAGATTACCGGCCGTCTGAAAGAGATCATCAACCGTGGCGGCGAAAAAATATCACCCCTCGAAGTTGATAATGTCCTGATGGAGCATCCCGATATACAGCAGGTGGTGACCTTCGCCGTTGCCGATCGCATGCTGGGAGAGGATATTGGCGCGGCAGTGGTGCTGCGCGACGGTGCCGAAATGGATGCCAGCGATTTGCGGGCCTATGCCGAGACACATCTCGCAAAGTTCAAGATCCCCAAACATGTACGCTTTCTGGATGAAATTCCCAAAGGGGCGACGGGCAAGCTGCAACGTATCGGTCTGGCTGCCAAGCTCGGCCTTGAAGACTGATCTGACGGGGGCAGGCAATGACACGCATCTGTATCTTTGGCGCCGGGGCCATCGGGGGCTATCTGGCAGCAGCGCTGGACACAGCCGGCGCAGATGTCAGCCTTGTCGCCCGCGGCCCGCATCTTGATTCCATCCGCACAGACGGTCTCAGATTCGAAAAGGATGGCGCTATCACCACCCATCACCTGCAGGCCAGCAACATGCCGGCCGAGCTGGGCCCGCAGGACATCGTGTTCCTTGCCGTAAAAGCGCATGGCATTCCGTCGGTTGTGGATGATCTGAAACCGCTTCTGCATGCCGACACCATCATTGTGCCAGCGGTCAACGGCCTGCCCTGGTGGTATTTTCACTGCGCTGGGACAGGCACATCACTTGATGAACAGCCGCTTCTTTCGGTTGACCCGCAATCGCGCATCTGGAACGAGATCGGTCCGCAACGCGCCATCGGATGTGTTGTGTATCCAGCCTGTGACATTGCCGCGCCCGGGCATGTGCGCCATCTGGACGGTGACCGGTTCAGCCTTGGCGAGCCATCGGGCGAGAAGAGCGAGCGGGTGCGCGCGCTGTCAGCGCTGATGATTGAAGGCGGGCTGAAGGCACCTGTGCGGCCGCGCATTCGTGATGAAATCTGGATCAAGCTGTGGGGCAATTGTTCTTTCAATCCGATATCGGCACTGACCGGGGCCACGCTTGATGCGATCGGCAACGATCCTGAAACCAGACAGCTTGCTGCCGAAATCATGCAAGAGGTGCAGGCCATTGGCGAGGCTGCTGGTGCCCGCTTTGGCGTTTCGATCGAAAAGCGTATCGCCGGCGCGACGGCAATTGTCGGGCACAAACCGTCTACCCGCCAGGATATCGAAGCTGGAAGGCCGCTGGAAATCGACCCGATCCTGAGCGCGGTTCTCGAACTTGCAGACCGCCTTGAAATAGACGCGCCTGCCCTGTCCCGTATTACCGGACTGCTGAAACTTCAGGCTGAAACGCTCGGCCTCTATTCACGCGGCTGAAGTGCCTTCCAGACGCCCGCAATAATGTGTAACGAAGCGGCAAGATGGCTGTATGCTGGACGATGCAGCCATGGTCGGCCTATGCTGGTGCTGACTCCATAATGGCGGCAAAGCACCGGCAACTAGCCACTAAAAAAACGGAAGGCTGACATGCGCTATCTTCACACCATGGTCCGGGTCCGCGACCTTGATGCATCACTGGATTTTTATTGCACTAAACTGGGGCTGGTTGAAACCAGACGGATGGATAATGAAGCTGGCCGGTTTACGTTGGTTTTCCTTGCCGCGCCAAAGGACAAGGGGGCTGCTGAAACCAACCGCGCGCCTGAACTGGAACTGACCTATAACTGGGACCCGGAGGTGTATGAGGGCGGCCGCAATTTTGGTCATCTTGCCTACAAGGTCGATGACATTTATGCCGTCTGCCAATCCCTGATGGATGCTGGTGTAACCATCAACCGCCCACCGCGCGACGGTCGGATGGCTTTTGTTCGCTCACCTGACAATATCTCCATTGAACTGCTTCAGGAAGGTGATGCGCAAGCGCCAGCCGAACCATGGGCATCGATGGAAAATATCGGCAGCTGGTAGGTCAGGACACATATGTTGAACATCCATCAATTCACCTATGGCGGCGACAATTACGGCGTATTGCTGCAGGAACCGGACAGCGGCGCAACTGCGCTTGTTGATGCTGGTGATGCAACCGCCGCCCTTGCCGCGCTGGCAGAAACCGGCTGGTCACTCTCCCAGATCTGGTTGACGCATCATCATGGCGATCATACTGCCGGCACAACCGAAATTGTCGCTGCAACAGGTGCCGGCGTTCACGGACCGGCCAGCATTGCCAGCGTTACCACGCCGGTCGCTGATGGCGGCGAGATCGATTTTGGCGGCGTCAAGGTGACTGCCATTGCCACCCCCGGTCATACGATGGATATGCTGAATTTTCACATCCCGTCAGAAAAGCTGCTGTTTACCGGCGATACGTTGTTCGCCATGGGGTGCGGGCGTCTGTTCGAAGGCGATGCCGCCACCATGTGGGCCAGCTTGTGCAAGCTGATGTCGCTTGATGATGAAACCGTCATCTATTGTGGACATGAATACACCGCAGCCAATGCTGATTTTGCGCTTTCTGTCGATCCGGACAATGATGCGCTGCTGCGCCGGGTGGCGGCTGTTCGTGATCTCCGTTCGGCAGGCCAGCCCACCATTCCGACCATGCTGGCACTGGAGAAACTCACCAACCCGTTCCTGCGCGCCAGCGACCCTTCCATCCGCGCGCATCTGGGGATGGCAGATGCTGACGATGTGGATGTGTTCACCGAAATTCGTCTTCGTAAAGACAACTTCTAGATACAGCCGATCAGGTGCCAGCCCGCATTGGTGAAAATGGCTGGCCATCCAGCCTGCCACCCCTATGCGCAAAGCTGGCCAGATCGCATGCCCCGGTCAGGAACAAGGCAAGGCGCAGCTGTTCCTGCCACACATGGATCATCGCGCTGGCTGCATCGACATCAGGAGCACCGGTCCCGTCTTTTGATATCGCCTTGAGCACTGGTCCGGCCATCGAGGCCATCGCCGCCCCAAGCCACAATGCCTTGCCAGCATCCAGCCCGTTGGCAATACCGCCCGACGCGATAAGCCGTCCCTGCGGACAGGCGGCGCGCACCGACACCAGCGCCTCAACCGTCGGCACACCCCAATCAAGAAATGGGTCGAACAGCGCTGCATCTTCACGCCGCGCTGCCTCGATACGGGTCCAGTTGGTGCCGCCAAGACCGGCCACATCAACCGCATGTACGCCAACATCGTACAGGCGGCGCGCCACCGCAGCGCTGATACCGGCCCCGACTTCCTTGGCAATAACCGGACAGCCAATGCGCGGGACAAGCGTCTCGATCGCCGCCAGAACACCGCGCCAGTCCGTCTCGCCTTCAGGTTGTACCGCCTCTTGCAGCGGGTTCAGATGAATGAACAGCGCATCGGCCTCAATGTCATCCACCGCGCGATGCGCCAGATCGATGCCGCCGCTCGCAGCAAGCTGAACACCGCCCAGATTACCAATAAGGGGCACTGACGGGGCAAGGCTGCGAAGGTGCTTGCTGGCGCCTCCACGTTCCAGTGCGGCACGCTGCGAGCCAAGTGCGAGTCCGACGCCGCACCTCTCGGCAACCGTGGCCAGCGCGGCATTGATCGCATCGGCATGATCAGTACCGCCCGTCATTGACCCGATGAACAGCGGGGCCGAAACAGTTTTGCCCAGCCAGTCTTTCGCGATACTGACGCTGGCAAGATCACTTTCGGGCAGCGCACAATGGTCCAGCTGCACGCGATCAAAACCGGCACTGCGCCCGGAGCGCGCCAACGGCGCTGCTGCAAGGGCAAGATGCGCATCCTTTCGATCACTTGCTTTTGCGGAGTCCATTATCTGACCCACCCCCTGAAATATCGCCTGTTACCAAACATTCTATCGGCTCATGAATTGCCGTCTCAGGCTGGGCTGCACCCGCCTGAACAACCCGTCGACAAGGATCATATGTGGCACCGTCAATGCCGCAAGCCCGATGAACACTACCCGCATCAGCGCAGCTTCTGCGGTTTCAGCGCCAAGTAGCAGCCAGAACGCCAACCCACCAGCGACCCAGCTTGCAACGCTGAACAGCACCACCTGAGACAGTATCAGCCGGCGCGATACCCCGCTGGACACGCTGGCCAGAATGGCGCGTACATGGCGCGGTGTGTGAACAAGACAGAAATAGATGGCAAAGCCAACCAGTGGCGGCGTGAAAGCAAAGATTGCGCCCAGAATCACAAGTTCTGCCAAGCCGCCCCGCCATCTGCGGTTAATGACGCCCTGCACCATACAGAACAGCAGCGCCACTGCCACGAAAATGGCGATGATTTCCAGCCCCTGCCAGACAAGCAAGGTGTTGCCATCAACAAGATAACCAAAAATCACATCAACCTCTTCGCGATGCATATGGCTGATCCCGGCAACGACCAGACCACCATGTGCCAGCGCCTCCAGCATCCCCTGCCAGCCATTACCAGCGCGCACATCCCCCATTCCGAAATGCAGCATGCTGATGACAAGAAACGCCAGCAGACATATGACAGGAGCCACCATCCAGGCCCCGACAACTACTGCTGCCGCCGCAATATAAAGGACAAGAAACCGGATCAGCGACAGCAGGTTCTGCGACATGCCCAACTGGATCGCAATCGCACCATCAAGCGCCCCATGTGGCAAGCCGATGATCACAACCGCTGCCAGCGCGATGAGCGTCAGAACAGGGATGCCGGCAAGTGCGCTGACTATGTCCACGCGCGCCTCCCGCGGACCGACAGGCCGGGATTGGCCAGAACGAGCCGCACACCAGCCTTCAGAAACGGCCATTTCGGCATCGCCAGGATAACTTTCAGCCGCAAGCGCCAACCAGCCTCACCGCTCAGGAAGGTAGCAAATTCATCGCCGGTCAACGCGGCTGCCATGCGCAGGAACAAGTCCGGTGCCAGCTGCGGAAATTGGCGCAGAACGTGCAGCAGAACGGCATCCATCCACAGATCAATCGCCTGATGCGGCATTGAAACAGCCAGCCCTGAATTACAGGCACCGGCAATTGCCCGGTCAATCTGTTTTTGAATAAAGGCAAACGCATAGCCGCTGGACGGACGAATGGCACCGCCATTGCCACCGATACCCGGTATCTGCGGATCATGGCGCGGCATCACACCAAGCGGGATCACACCGCGTTCGCGATGCACGACGTCATATTCTGTCAGTCCCAAATGTCGGGACAGATAATCGGAAATAGCGCTGATGTAGAAATCCTCATCTTCGACCTGCGGGGTAAACAAGGTGGATTCTACCAGCGCCTCGGTGGTTGAGAAAGGCAGCAGATAGATGAAGTGCATACCGCGCGACTGATCAACCCGAAAATCCATCAGGATGGCTGTATCAGGGGTGAAGACCGGGTCCTTTGCCCGCACCTCAAGACCAAGGAAATGCTGCAACATCATGCCGGCTGGAACCTTCGGGGGGCGGCTGTCAAGAAAGATGGTCGCAGGATCATTGGCGCGTGGCGGCAAGCCATGATACCCGACCGTGGCGGCCCTGGCCGCATCATGGCAATGCGCCATCCATGTCGACCGGCGCATGGCATGATAGGGCCGCGCCTGCGCTGTCATTGTGACGGCGCCATTTTCTGAAACAATCTTCCAGTTCTGCCAGCTGGCAAAGGCCAGCTTTGCCGCGCGTTCCAGATGCGGTGCCGTCCAAAAACCCCAAATATGATCGGCTGGTGCCGGGCGGTCATCAGGCTGATATATGGTTACCCGAAAGCCCGGCAATTCATCCGCACGCGCGGCCAGAGACATTGCTGCACACCCGTCACCCAGAATGCCAATCTGCCGGATGTCTGTCTCAGGCAACATAGGGCAGCCCCCGCAACGGGGCGTGCAGCGAGCGGTCATGTGCCACGCTGCGTTGCAGACCGAACCGTCCGGGCAGGGTGTGCAATGCCTGCAAGGTACAGGCCGCCTTGCTGACACCGCTGGTCACCTGTCTGCCGGCATGCCAGGCGTGATCCCGATCCGCCAGTTGCACGCCGATCTGGCGATAGACCCGCGCCGCAATAGCGATTGCCAGATGCGCGCGCGCCGGCAGATATCGATAGCCGCACCCGCCACTTGCATAAAATGTGTCAGCCAGCGCCAGCAATCGTTCAACTGCCGCGGTCACTTTTCTGGCAACCGGCCCGTCGGGGCTTCTGGCAGCCTCACGAATGGTGGCCGGACTGGCCCCACACACCCAGTCACCCGGGATATAGCGCCGGTCCATCTCTGCATCTTCCAGAACATCGCGCGCTATGTTGGTGAGCTGCATCGCAATGCCGAGATCGATGGCATGCGCACGCGCCTGTTCATCACGGCAATCCAGAACATGACACATCAACAGGCCAACCGTACCGGCAACGCGGTAGGCATAGCGCAGCAGATCAGCCTCGCTGGTCAGAGCAACCTCTTCCTTCTGGTCATCAAGCAGACCATCGATCAACGCCACGATCACATCGGGCGGAAAGGCCTTCTCCTGCATGAAATCATAAAATCCCGCAAGCGCCGGGTCCTGTCCGGGCCTGCTTGCCAACAGGTCTTCGCGGATCACCAGCAGGCGCTCAGGCCCGCCCGTGATATCCCCGTCAGCCATATCATCAAGAACCCGACAAAAGGCGTATAGCCGCGCCGCATCATGGCCCATCCGCTCACCAAGAAAGCGCCGCGCCCAGTGAAAACTCCTGCCATTGGCAGCAAGTGATTCCTCTGATGTCAGGCTTTCATTCGACATATCATTTTGCAGCATGGCACCAGCCAGCAGTTCACTGCTCAGCCGCCTGTGTGCGCGCGCTCCTCCTCCTCGATGAGCCGTTCCACCACCTTAGCAGAACACAACACACCTGGCATCCCCGCGCCCGGATGTGCCCCGGCAGCGGCGAAGTACAGATTGGAAATATGCGGGTCACGGTTGTGATAACGGAACCAGGCAGACTGGATAAACAGCGGTGCAATTGAAAAACCGGCACCGTGCATAGACCTGTAATCATTTAGAAAATCTTCGGGAGTCATCCAGAAATCTTCGGTGATGGTCTTTTCCAGATCCGGCATGATTGTCCGGCCCAGTGCCGCCACGATCCGGTCTCGCAAAGCTGGTCCCTCGACATCCCAGTCTACATCGCCGAGCAGATTGGGCACCGGGCACAGCACATAGAAGCTGTCACAGCCATCGGGCGCAAAGCTTTTGTCGGTGGCTGTCGGTCGGTGAAGATACAGCGAAAAATCATCAGCCAGAATCTTCCGATCAAAAATGTCAGCCAGTAACTCGCGATAACGCGGACCCATCCAGATGGTGTGATGCGCCACATCCTCATAGCTGCGACGGGTGCCAAAAAACAGCACATACAGTCCCATCGAATATTGTGTCATCGAATCGGGCAGCGCCTTTTTGCGGCGGCGCTCCTGCGGCATCATCTGGCGATAGACTGTTGGGGGATCGCCATTGCAGATCACCCGCCTGGCGGTAAAACGGCGGCCATCCGTCGCCACCGCTCCGGTGACCAGCTGTCCCTGCTGTTCGATCTGCTCGATATCGACGCCCAGTTCGACATTTACGCCCGCCCGATGCAGCAGGTTATGCAGCTCGGCAACCAGTTTGCCCGTGCCACCCATACAAAAGAACACTCCCCATTGGCGCTCCAGATAATGGATAAGCGCATAGATGGAAGTGGTGGTAAACGGGTTGCCCCCTACAAGCAGTGGATGGATCGAAAAGGCCTGCCGCAACAGCGGATGTTTGATATGGCTGTTGACCAGCCCGGCGACTGTGCGATAGCTGCGCAGCCGCAACAGGGCCGGAATCTGCGCCAGCATGCTACCGAATCTTGTAAAGGGCTTGTCGGCCAGCTTCTCGAATCCGACTTCGAAAATCGCTTTCGATGTCTTCAGCAAGCGGGCGTAACCCTTTATGTCGCCCTTGTCGAAGCGGGCAATCTCGTCATTTGTATCCTCGATACCCGGCCGGTAGTCGAACTGCTGGCCATCATCGAAGTGAAACCGGTACCACGGGTCCAGCGGGCGAAATTCCAGATGGTCCTCGCGCCGCTCATCAAACAACTCGAACAATTCATCAAACAGGAATGGTGCGGTAATAACCGTCGGACCGGCATCATGACGAAAGCCGCCACGTTCAAAGACCTGTGCACGGCCGCCAATGGCCTGCAGCCTGTCTACAAGTGTGACCGAATATCCACGCGCGCGCATGCGAAGTGCCGACGCAATGCCGCCAAAACCGGCGCCGATCACCAGAACATCGCTGTCGGTAACGGTTGAACTGGCCCCTGCCGTGTCGGCGGAACCGGAAGAATTAGCGATGGAAGCCGCGGTCATTGTCCGGGGATTATGCCTGATTGAGTGAAGCAACAGACTTTACGCATACTTGCTGAAGCAGCTGCTGTATAGGCGTAATTACAGCATTCAGCTCACTTGGCAGCGTTTTGGAGAAGTCATCGGCACGCGCCATCATGGCATTCATGCGCGTTGCGGCCTCACCAAGAGCGGGCGAATGCTGAACAGCCGTGAACCAGGTATCAAAATCATCATCACTGCCGCTGGCATACCAGTCATCAAAGGCGGGCCGCTGATCGGCGTTCAATGTATCGCGAAACAGCACAACCACGCCGTTTGGCGCACGCCGTCGCAGATCCGAGCCACAGGTGTTTGCGCCATCACCACCGCTGAAATTCAGAATGTCATTGCCAATCTGGTAGGCATTGCCAAGGGCGCGGAAACAATGACCGAGCGTCGCGGCTGAATTGCCATGCAGCGCCATCGTCGCAACGCCTTCCAGCGGTGCTGTCAACAGGGGTGCCGTCTTGTCGGCCGCACCTTGCAGATAATCTTCCCAGCTGGCGACCGGGCTGATATCGAATTCGCGTGCCTCGCCGATGGTCGTTGTCTTCATATGCGTTGCCAGAATTTTCACCAGCATCGGAGTTTGCGCACGCTGCGCTGCTTCGGCGGCCAGCTCGAATGCCAGCGCCACCAGCCAGTCACCAAGCGTCAGGGCCACATCCCGTCCATAGACCGACCATACCGCCGGGCGTCCGCGACGCAGCCTGTCCCCGTCACAAATGTCATCATGGATCAGCGAGGCATTGTGCAGAACTTCAATTGCTGCTGCCCAGTGCATTGCCGCGGCACGGTCAACTTTCAGAAGATCAGCCGCGCGCAGTGCCATCTTGGCGCGCAGCATCTTGCCTGGTGCCATGAAGTGATGCGCTGCCGCTTGCGACAGCGGCTGGCCGGGGGCCGGCAGACGTTCTGAAATGAAGGTATGTATTATCTCGGATGTAGATCGCGATATCGCGCCGCCTGCACCGCGATCTGTCAGAATATCTTTTGCTGGTTTGGACAGGTTTGTCATCACTACCGGCTTTGCTGTTTGTGCTAAAGACTGCGGCTTTTAATTTATGTGAAGGCGAGGACAGCGACTGTTTGCTGTCCTCGCTTTGCTTTTTTAGGCCTTTGCTTCTGATGCTTCGGCGTTTGCCGCTGCCCAGATTACCGCAACAAACGCGATTTTATTTACAACGTCAGCGATGTTGTAAATCACATTGAGTGTTACCGCATCGGCAGCACCATTTAGATAGCCAAGGAAATAACCCAGCGGGTAAATTGCCCAGCCGATCGTCACGATCCAGCGCATTGTTGAGAACGCTGACTGCACCGACGCCGGAGCCTGCTCTGCTGATGCTTTGCCAGCTTCGCCCGCAAAGATTTCATACAGAATGTAGAACCAGCCTGCCATTCCGACAACAAAACCAAGCCAAGCATTCACCAGTCCGGCCTCACCGGCGTAACCAGCTACCAGCATGACAAGCGAGCCAATAAGCAGCCGCCAGAAGATGCCACCACTCACAACTGCAACAGCAGCAAGGATGAAGTAGAATTCAACCATTTGCAGTGGAACAGTAATAAGCCAATCGACATAGCGATATACCGTTGGCGTGTCACCAGTCATTACCCAAACGTCTCTCATATAGAAGTAGTGGACTGCCGCAATAATCTGCACCAAGGCACCGATTGTCATTGCTGTTTTCCACTTGCCTGGCAAACGGCCAGCTTCCATCAAGAAGAAGATCGACGCAGCAACCATAGCCATCGATATTGTCCAGAACGAAATACCTACGTAGTCGTTCGTGGCCAACATAGCTGTAGCCGCATTAGCGATAGATGGGAGCGAAACTAAACCGGCAACTAGCAGACCGACTTTAGCTGTCATACCCAAAGATGGTTTCATAATTTAACCTCCGTTAACGAAATGTGTGTGAGCTCAACTCGCCGTCGCGACACTTTGACCCACCCACAGCAAGTACAAACTATCTACTGAAACAACCACGACGCAATTGCTAACCACCCAGTTTCAGATATTTTTTAAGAGAACCATGAATTGTAATTTCTTTACAATTACTTAGTTGGTGCAAAACATTTTTGTTAAATTAGCAAAATTAGTAAACAAAAATTAGAGAAATCAATTTAGATAACTGAAATTTATAAATTTTATATACATCAGCTAATTTTTGGGAGGTTTAGCAGTATTTGCACAAATTGTACTTTCCCGCTCGGAACTTTGCCCTTTTTCGAACCATTCTCGGGCACCTGTCGGGTAATTCTTGCTTGATCACAACTCGACAAAGCTGATGGTGTTGCTGGCAGGCAATGATTGCCGCCCCGCACCGGCTTTGCTAGATTTTCCAAGGCTGTCAGGGGGAGGGTGGCGTTATTTGATTTATTGTCTGACAATGGTTGTGTTTGCGACCTGCGTTCCTGTGGCTCTGTAACACTTTTGTCATCTCGCTATGTTACTGTTTAATCAAGTTGTGATATTAAGATCATGTGATGCCTACAACCCAATTTGCACATCCAATTTTCTCATTCGCAGATGCCGAGCTGGGCCCTGTGTCTAATGCCGTGATTAGGGGCATCGAGAAAATAAGCGGACAGCCGAGAATCAGGAAGTTGTATTTCGACTATGTCGAAGAAGGTCAACCCTACGAAAATTTCTGGTCTGATGCGCTTGACCGGCTGAACATCTCTGTAGACCTAGAGCGCGATTTTGGTGCCGCCATTCCGCGCAGCGGCCCAACACTGGTGGTCGCGAATCATCCTTATGGTGTGATTGACGGCCTTGTTCTCTGCGCCATGACGGCCAAGGTGCGATCTGACTATAAAATCATAACGCATCGCGTGCTGCGTCAGGCCCCGGCAACCATGGATAAAATCCTGCCGATTGATTTTGACGAAACCGAAGCCGCGCTGCAGACCAATATTCAGACGCGTCAGGATGCAGCTGACCATCTGCGCCAGGGTGGCGCGGTTATAATCTTCCCAGCCGGCGCCATTTCGCTAGCCCCAAATCTGATTGGTGATGCCTATGATAAGGAATGGAAGACCTACGCTGCCAAGCTGGCAACACAGCCCGGCACAGTGACAGTGCCCTTCTTGTTTGACGGGCAAAACTCGGTTTTGTTCCAGGCCGCCCGCAAGATCAGCCTCACCCTGGCCTATTCATTGATGTTTCGCGAGATCATCAAGCTGATGGGCACCACCGTGTCGCTGACGATGCGCAAACCGGTGCATGCGGACCAGCTCGCCGCCTTGCCCAATCGCAAGGCTGTCACTCGATATCTGCGCGACCACACATATGGCTTGCTCTGATCCCTAGGATTCGCCGTCACGAGTGTTGCCAGAATTACGCACAAGTTGCGGGCGTGTGACCACTTTCAGAAAAACCATCACAAAAATCACCATGGCCACATACAGGATCACCACATTGGGGCGATCCTGCAGGCTTTCATGCAGACTGTCATTCAGGCAGACAAAGCCCCCTCTGAATCGCCAAACGATTCATTCGCCAAAAGAATTTCACAGTTATTCGGGCAATCCTTTGCCATGTCAGCGCATCACCAGATTGTCGCTCAGCAAGATTTCTTTGAGGAATATCAGTGTAAAGTAATCAGCATTCACCATAACAATGAAACAGATGAAGGTGCGGATTTCGAGCTGTAACGTGTCATCCAGAAGACGCTTGAAGAAACCGCGCGACAACATCACCGAAAATTCGATGACATATAATGTGATGACGCCGGCATTTACAAACGCAAGGTGGTCATGCCGCTATAGCGACCAGCAGACACCGTTGCCACACACTTCGCCAACGACAAGATGGCGGCAAATATAAACGCGTTCGGCCAACTTGGCGTCAGCATCGCATATTTATTGAAAAAGGATGACTTCTGTGCAGCTGTAAAGCGGAAAAGCACCAGCAAGGCCACCCGATGCAACCCGAAGACCAGCGCCAGCTTGGCACGCGCCAGATGATCAAAGTCACCAAAAACGTATCCTGTTGTCTCAATACCGCTCATCACAACGCCGCCACCGGGATAATCCCGACCCTGAAAAAAATCCGCACCCCTGCAGATGGTGCTGGCGGGCCAAAGCGTCAATCCCGCATGCAGACAACAGGTGATCAGGCGGTGCTGTCAGCGCGTCGCCAGCATCCGGCAACATGATCATCAACCATACCAATGCCCTGTATGAAGGCATAGATGATCGTGCTGCCAACAAACTTGAAACCGCGGCGCTTCATGTCTTTTGACATTTGGTCACTCAGGGGTGTCGAGGCTGGCACCTGTGACATGCTGGCCATCTGGTTGATCACCGGTTTTCCACCAACAAATGCCCAGAGATAGGCCGCAAAACTGCCGTGTGATTGCTGCACGGCCAGCACTGCAGCTGCGTTGCCGCGTGTGGAATATATCTTCAGCCGGTTGCGCACGATGCCCTCATTCCGGCGCAACGCCTCCAGCTCATCATCATGCATGGCAGCGACCCGTGCGATATCAAAGTCATGAAACGCGGCGCGATATCCCGCACGTTTGCGCAGAACGACATCCCAGCTGAGCCCGGCCTGTGCGCCTTCCAGTGTCAGCATCTCGAACAGATGCCTGTCATCATGCACCGGCACCCCCCATTCCTCATCATGATAACGTGCCAGAATGTCCTGACCCGGACGCGTGCCAAAGCACCGCCGCACCCCGTCAGCCGACATCAACGGATCATCATCCTTGTGGTCAGCCATCCGCCCCTCCATTCGTCAGACTTTGCTGAAAATTGTGTGAAACAACAAAATCGCGCCAGACAGAAACATCAGGCCGATCAATATACGTGAATACACGCCTTCAGGAATTTTTCCAAAACACCATAGTCCGAACAGGCTGCCAGCTAGGCTGGCTGGCAACACAATAAGGAACGCCTTTGTAACAGCGGCATCAAAAACACCATCCTGCCACAATAGCACGCCAACGATTCCCAGGATGACCACATTGAATGGCTGTAGCGCTGCACGCTGCTGACCCTTTGACCAGGGGCGAAGTGCAATCCACATCGACGGAACCGCGCCGGACAGACCGGCCATGCCGCCCATGATGCCACCCAGAAACCCGACACCGGCATCGCCGCTATACCAGTTACCCTTGATGGCTGGCAGATCACGCCGCAAGCTGAAATAACTGCCATAAACAAGCATCAGCATGGCGACCAGCATCGACAGCAGACGCACATCCAGCAATTGCAGCAACCCGGTACCAAGCGGCATACCCAAAAGGGCGGGCAGCAGAAATCGCGCTTGGCGTGCAAGGCTGATATGCCTGCGCACCTTCCACACACCCGGCAGGCTGACCAGCACCGAACAGGCCACCACGATGGCGACCGCTTCATGTGGCGGCATTACCTGCAGCAACCAGCCAAGCGCGAACAGCCCGGTGCCAAAGCCGGCCAGCCCGTTGACAAAACCGCCAGACAGGCCAGCTGCTATCAAGCAGATCAGAGCAAATTCCATTCATTCTTCCGATCGAGGGAAAATATCCTTTTCGATGGCGCTACGCTACGCGCTCTGCACCGGACTGTCACCGATTTGCCGCCGATTTGCAGTTTCCGCTTCACTGGTGCCACGTCATTGGCGCCACGTCACTGGTGCCGGTTAGCAGTTGCCGGTTTTGGGCGAAGGCGGCAGACTCACAAGAAACAGACTCATCAGAAGATGTCATGAAACACATGCCACTACATGGACCGACTTTTTACCCAGACCGTGACGACAAGAAAGGGACACGCCCATGACGGCAATGAAAGCAGATGCCTCCCCGGCAAGTCATGCGCCAGATCATGCGGCCAATTATGAGGCCGACTATATCATTGTCGGCGGCGGGTCTGCGGGCTGTGTCCTTGCCGCCCGCCTTAGCGAGGATGCGCATATTTCAGTGCTGCTGATCGAGGCTGGCGGCGAAGATCGCAACCCGCTGATCCACATTCCGGCCGGCTATATCAAGACAATGGTCAATCCGGCAATGAACTGGATGTTCGAAACCGAACCGGAGGCAACCAGCGGCAACCGGCGGATCAAGACACCACGCGGCAAGGTGCTGGGCGGATCCTCTGCCATCAATGCCATGCTGTATGTACGCGGACAGTCAGCCGATTATGATGAATGGGCACAACGCGGCAATCCGGGGTGGGGATATGCCGATGTGCTGGAGTATTTCCGCAAGGCCGAGAATGCCGAATTTGCGACAGATGATGATCCCTACCATGCGCGGGGCGGACCTTTGAATGTTGCCACCTTGCGAAATCGCTATGCCGGGCTCGACAGGGTGATGGAGGCGGCCGCCATTTGCGGTTATGCCAGCGATGTTGACTATAACGGGGCCAGTCAGGACGGGTTCAGCTATTATCAGGTGACGCAGAAAAACGGCATGCGGTTTTCAGCCAAGAAAGCCTATCTGGATGCGGCGCGCCGGCGGCCCAATCTGCGGGTCCTGACCGGGGCGCATGTCACAGCGATCGAATGCAGCGGCAACAGTGACCATCCAGTGGCAATGGGAGTGCGCTTTCAACGACAAGGCAAAACCGCCAGCGCGAAAAATGCCAACGCACAAAATGGCGATGCACGAACATTCAGTGCGCGGGCTGGCCACGAGGTCATTCTGGCGGCCGGGGCCATTCAGTCGCCACAGATTCTTGAACTTTCCGGCATCGGCAACCCTGAAATTCTCGCCATGCATGGCATTGCTGTCACGGCTGACAACAAGGGTGTTGGCGAGAATCTGGCAGATCATTACATTTCGCGGCTGTCCTGGCAGTTGTCATCGCCGCTGTCAGTGAACGCGCAGGCGCATGGCATCGGGCTTGTTGGCGCGGTGTTGCGCTATGCCATGACAAGGCGGGGTGTTCTCAGCATGCCGGCCGGTATGCTTGCCGGTTTTGTGCGCAGCCGTGACGGACTCGCGGGACCCGATATTCAATATCACATAGCAAATGCCAGCTTTGCCAATCCGGAAAAGCGTGTGTTTGACACATTTCCCGGCATGACCTTTGGCCCCTGCCAGTTGCGCCCCGAAAGCCGCGGCACCGTCCATATCGCCAGCTCTGATGCATTCTCTGCGCCCTTGATCCGCCCGAATTATCTGTCCACTGACGAGGATTGCCGCGTGCATGTGGCAGGCATGCGGATCGCCCGGCAGATAATGGAAAGTGATGTCATGGCACCACATGTCTTGCAGGAGTTAAAGCCGGGCGCTGATGCCAAAAGCGATGCTGACTTGCTGGCCTATGCACGTGAAACCGGTGTTACTCTCTATCATCCGGTGTCGACATGCCGGATGGGACCTGCGCCTGAAAATGGTGATGTGGTTGATGCGCGCCTGCGCGTCCATGGTGTGCGCAAACTGCGCGTTGTTGATGCATCGGTTATGCCGACCCTGATATCGGGCAATACCAATGCCCCGACCATCATGATCGCCGAAAAAGCCGCTGATATGATCAAGGCCGACAGAACGGAAGAGGCTGCCAGATGAACGAAGCCCCAGAAACCAGCACCGAGACAGGTACGGAAACAGGCACGGAAACAGGCACAGAGATTCCCCCCGAACTGGTCACGCAAATGACCGGCTGGCGCCGTGATTTCCATCGCCACCCCGAACCGGGGTTTGCTGAGGAGCGCACCTCTGCCCACATTGCGTCGCTTCTTGAATCCTTCGGCATCGAGGTTCACCGCAACATCGGAAAGACAGGCATCGTCGGCATTCTGCAGCGCGGCAACGGCCCCGGCAGTATTGCCTTCCGCGCTGATATGGATGCCCTTCCCGTCACCGAGACGGGCACGCCTGAATGGGTGTCGGTGCATGACGGGGCAATGCATGCCTGCGGCCATGACGGGCATACGGCCATGTTGCTGGGGGCTGCCTGTCATCTGGCAGCAAAGGGTGACTTCAATGGCCGGATTGTCTTTATCTTCCAGCCAAATGAAGAGCATGGACAGGGCGCGCGCGCCATGATCGATGACGGGCTGTTCCAGCGGTTTCCTGCTGATGCTGTCTTTGCGATGCACAATATCCCCGGCATGAAAGCCGGCAGCTTTGCCACGCGTGCTGGTCCGATGACAGCAAGTGAAAGCCTGTTCGAACTGTCCGTCACCGCCCGCGGCGGTCATGCTGCCCTGCCACATATGGGTGTGGATGCCATTCTGGTAGGCGCCCAGCTGGTGACAGCCCTGCAATCGATCGTGTCGCGCAAACTCGATCCGGCACGAAACGGGGTTGTCTCAATCACTGAGTTTATCACCGATGGCAGCCGCAATGTGCTGCCATCATCAGCCCTGCTGAAGGGGGATGCCCGTGCCTTGAGCGATGATACAAACCATGCCATAGAGGCACATATGCGGCGCATCGCGGCTGGCATTGCCGCTGCCCATGATGTCGATATCACGGTCACTTACGATACGATTTTTCCATCGCTGACGAATGACGCATCTGCCGTCAGCCACGCCATTGCCGCCGCCAGAACCATTAGCGACACGGTGGATCCCGCCTGTGATGCAAAGCTGTTTTCAGAAGATTTCGCCCATATGGCGCGCACGATACCAGGGTGTTTCATGCTGATCGGCAATGGCACCGACGCCAGCCACGCCCGCCCGCTGCATGCCAGCGATTATGACTTTAATGATGACATCCTGGGGCCGGGCGCTGCCTATACGGCAACCCTTGCACAGCAGTTTCTGGCCCGTCAGGACGCTGATTGATCATCTGCAAGATCAAGAGACAGGATCAGATCATCGACATTCAGATTGTCACCAATGCCGACTTCAATCGACGTGACGGTACCCCGCGCTTCTGAAGTCAGGATATTCTCCATCTTCATCGCCTCGATGATCGCCACATCCTGACCGGCCTGAACCTCATCACCAACCTCTACCAGAATGCGGGTGATCTGCCCCGGCATCGGTGCAACAATCTCATCGGCACCAGCACCTTCTGCTGCCGGCGGCATCAGCGACAGCATCGGGCCAAACCGCGCCGGCAGTATCTTTGCGGCCAGACGGTGTGATCCACGTGTAAGCGCGATATCATGTCCGGTACCGCGGACCTGAACGGCAACCGGCTCTTCATTGATTGTGCCATCAAACAGGCCAACAGGGCGGCGCAGCCGGCCGGACAGGGCATGGTGACGACCATCAACCACCACCATTGCCTCGCGGTTGGTCACAGCTTCAACCTCGACATCATACTGACGCCCCGTCTGATCGATGACGATAAAGGTACGGTCAGGTGATCCGGGATTGCGCTCTTCGATCTGCAGCGCCGCAATTGCCGTCCCCAGCGCGACAAGATCGGTGGCAGCCGCATCTGCAGGTGCCTCGGCAACAAAATCGCCGTCAAATTCAGCCGCGATAAATCCGGTCGTCAGATTGCCAGCCTTGAAAGCGCTGTTTTCCAGAACCGCTGACAGAAATTGCCGATTGCTGGCGATGCCGTCGATCTCATAATGATCAAGGGCAAGATGCAGACGATCAATGGCCTCATCGCGGCTTGGCGCGTGCGTCACCAGCTTTGCGATCATCGGATCATAATACATTGAAATTTCGCCGCCCTCGGCAACGCCGGCATCAACGCGCACCCCTTCGCCGACCGGTTCACGATACCGGGTCAGCTGGCCAATGGATGGCAGAAACCCGCGGGCCGGGTCTTCGGCATAGACACGCGCTTCAATCGCCCAGCCGTTTGGGGTGATATCATCCTGAGTCAGCCCCAGCTGTTCGCCAGCCGCCACGCGGATCATCTTTTCAACCAGATCCAGCCCGTACACCAGCTCGGTAACCGGATGTTCGACCTGCAGACGCGTATTCATTTCAAGAAAATAGAAGTCCTGATCGGCACCAACGATAAATTCAACGGTACCGGCAGACCTGTAATCAACAGCGCGGGCCAGTTCCACCGCCTGCTGGCCCATCGCTGCACGTGTTTCCAGAGAAATGAACGGGCTGGGGGCCTCTTCCACTACCTTCTGATGGCGCCGCTGAATGGAACATTCGCGCTCGCCAACATAGACGATATTGCCATGCTGGTCGGCAATCAGCTGAATTTCAATATGACGCGGCTGCGTGACAAATTTTTCAATGAACACGCGCGAATCACCAAAGGCCGTCTGCGCCTCGCTCATCGCGGCCCGCATGCCGTCAGCAAGGTCGCCAGCAGTCTCGATCACCCGCATGCCCTTGCCGCCACCGCCTGCCGACGCCTTGACCATGACCGGAAACCCGATCTTGCCCGCCGCTTTCAGCGCTTCATCGACATCGTCAACAGCGCCGGGCGTGCCCGGAACAACCGACACGCCTGCCTTTTCGGCAAGTGCCTTTGATTCAATCTTGTCACCCATCACACGGATGGCGTGGGTGCCGGGCCCGATGAAAACCAGTCCGGCCGCTTCCACCGCTTCGACGAAGGCGGCATTTTCAGACAGAAAGCCGAAGCCCGGGTGGATCGCCTCGGCCCCGGTATCTTTGGCAGCGGCGATGATCTTGTCCGCGCGCAGATAGCTTTCGGCCGAAGTCGCCGGCCCGATATGTACCGCCTCGTCAGCCATCTGCATGTGCGGTGTACCGGCATCGGCATCCGAATAGACGGCGACAGTGGCAATGCCCATGCGTTTTGCGGTGCGCATGATCCGGCAGGCGATCTCGCCGCGATTGGCAATCAGAATCTTGCTGAACATATGTGTAACGTTCCTTGCCTGTGACGCATCAAAGCGGGAGGTTGTCATGCTTGCGCGGCGGATTTTCCAGCTGCTTGTCCTGCAGCATGGACAATGCCCGCGCGATGCGCCGACGGCTATTGCGCGGCATGATTATATCATCCAGATAACCGCGCCCTGCGGCCACGAACGGGTTGGCAAATTTCTCGCGATATTCATTCGTCTTTGCTGCCAGCTTGTCCGGATCAGCTGCATCCTCGCGGAAGATGATCCGCGCGGCACCTTCTGGCCCCATCACTGCGATCTCGGCACTGGGCCACGCATAATTCACGTCACCACGCAGATGCTTTGACGCCATCACGCGCGGCACCTTCTGGCCCCATCACTGCGATCTCGGCACTGGGCCAGGCATAATTCACGTCACCACGCAGATGCTTTGACGCCATCACATCATACGCGCCGCCATAGGCCTTGCGCGTGATCAGGGTCACTTTCGGTACCGTCGCCTCGGCATAGGCGAACAGCAGCTTTGCACCATTGCTGATGATGCCACCCGTTTCCTGGGCAAGCCCCGGCATGAAGCCCGGCACATCAACCAGTGTTACCAACGGAATGTTGAACGCATCACAGAACCGCACGAACCGCGCCGCCTTGCGGGAGGCATTAATGTCAAGACACCCGGCCAGCACCATCGGCTGGTTGCCAACAATACCAACTGTCTTTCCATCAATTCGGGCAAAGCCGACAATGATGTTGGCTGCAAAATTCTGATGAATTTCAAAGAACTCGCCATTATCGGCAATCTGCAGAACAACCTGGCGCATGTCATAGGGGGTATTGGCATTGTCGGGGATGATGGCATCCAGCACCGCCGAAGGTCGGTCGACCGGATCATGACATGGCACAACAGGCGCATCTTCGCGGTTCGACAGCGGCAGATACCCCATCAGCGCGCGGGTCTGCATCAGCATTTCAATATCATTGGCAAAGGCGCCATGCGACACCCCTGATTGCCGACTATGCATCTTGGCGCCGCCAAGTTCCTCGGCCGTCAGATCCTCATGCGTCACTGTCTTGACCACATCCGGCCCGGTGACAAACATGTAGCTTGACCCCTCAACCATAAAGATGAAGTCGGTAATGGCAGGTGAATAGACAGCGCCACCGGCGCAAGGGCCCATGATCAGGGATATCTGCGGCACCACGCCTGATGCCAGCACATTGCGCTGAAACACCTCGGCATAGCCGCCAAGAGATGCGACACCCTCCTGAATGCGCGCACCACCGGAATCATTCAGTCCGATCAGCGGAATGCCCGTCTTGATCGCCTGATCCATGATCTTGCATATTTTTGCTGCATGCGTTTCGGAAAGTGATCCACCAAGGACGGTGAAGTCCTGCGAATACACAAAGACCGGACGGCCTGAAATTGTGCCATAGCCGGTAACCACCCCGTCGCCAGGCACCTTCGCCTGTTCCATGCCAAAATCATGGCAGCGGTGTTCGACGAACATGTCCCATTCCTCGAACGAGGCATCATCCAGCAACAATGTAAGCCGTTCGCGCGCTGTCAGCTTGCCCTTTGCATGCTGTGTGTCGATCCGGCGCTGCCCGCCACCAAGGCGGGCCTGCGCGCGCTTTGCCTCAAGCTCGGCAAGAATATCGGTCATTCAAAGGGTCCTGTGCAATTCAGAAGACGCGTATCATGCTTCCTAAACTATCGGAAATGACAGCAGTCTTTCAACGCCTTTCGGATTGCGGCCTAGGCCAACACCCCGCCGTGCCGCATCGCGTGCTTCTTTGCCTTGTTCCAATAGCGGAAGAAACGTTTAAGATCGGGCGGCTCACCAAGTGCCACGAAAGATGTATCCTCAATCACTGAAATTTCCAGATCAGGACAGTTGGAGCGTACCGAAGACAGCAAGGCATGAAAGGCCGGGTTCGGCGTTGCCGGCACAAAAAGCCTTGTGACATGGGCTTCGGCCACAAGGGTTGCAATCACCTTGTCGGCCGTACCCGCCAGAATATCCATATCAAGCCCGGCCAGCGTCTCATAAATGAACATACGCCGTTTCAGACCGATCAGGGCGGCATCCAGATAGCTGTTGTCCCAGACAAAAACTGCGCGCGCGCCGCTGGCAGCTGCACTGAAAACAGGATGCGTCCGCCGCAATGCGTCTTCGTGAAGCCATACAAGATCAGCCATGCGGACCTCCCATATGCGGGAACAGCAAGTCACTCAGTCGTTCATAGGATTGGTCCAGCACCAGATTGTGACGCGGAACAGTGTTGATATCCGCGCCGCAATATTTCGCGACATTATCCAGATTGAAGATATAGGGCTTGTTGGAAAATGTGCTGGCGATCCATTGCCATGACAGATTGTTGCTGGCCGGATCACCATCCAGAAGATGCTGCAAAAACCAGCGCGCCCCGGCCTGCCACCGGACCCGCCGCCAATGCACGATGTAGGCCGCCAGATACATGCGCGCATGATTATGCAGATATCCAGTGTCGGCCAGCATGTTGACGAACTGGTCGATACAAGCCACTCCCGTCGCGCCATTCGCGATGTCCCGCGGCAAGTCATCCTCATATTCCGAGGCATCAAAACCGGTCTTGTACGGCTCTACATCCTGCCAGATACGATCAGGATAGGTCGCGTATATTCGCTGCCAATAGTCACGCCACGCCAGTTCCTGAATGAATTTTTCCGCCGCCTTCGGGTCCGCCACGGTGGCAAGCGCATGGTTGCGAACCTCATCAAGGCTCAGGATGCCGTGGCGGATATAGGGCGACAGATGCGTGACCGCACCATCGAGATGATTGCGACTTGCCGCATAGGCGCGCAGATCAATCTTTGCCAACGCCGCCTCAGCTTCTGCCCGCCCGCCAGCAATGGGCGATGGCGCACGCACATCCGGGCCCGTAATAGCATTTGTTTCGGGTGATGACAGGCTGACGACATGGCTGAACATGGCGGCCCGGTCGGGAAAGTTCCTGGGAAGGGTGCAATAAATGCTCATGCCGCCGAGATGGGGACAGATATGTCGATGTCAATCTTGCCTGCGTTCAAACAACGCGGATTGAAGCAGGTGAACAAGTCGGTGTCCGTCACACGGCTTCCGTCGCCAGCTGCCGGAAATTGATCAGGCGCCTGATGTTCAACGCGCACCTTTTGTATCTTCAAGGGCCATATCCTTGTCGACTTTATCTGTATCAACGATCTGCTGGATCACCGCAGCAAGCCATAACCGGCGTTGTTCCCCCACAGCATCCCGCAACGCGTCAATGCTGATGGTGCGCGACATCATCTCATACCCCGCCATCACCGACATAACCATGCCGGCGCGCAGCTGTGTGTGATCGCCGTCAAGCCGCATGGCCAGAGGCGAGATAACCTGCTCATCAAGCGCTGTCCTCAAGGCTGGCGCGCAATCCGGACTTGCTGCAACACGGACCAGCGCCATCATCGGATCGAACCCGCGCGTGGACTTCATATCCATGATCGCGGCAGCACGCGTCCCGAATGTCGACATCGGTCCGGCCAGCAATGCCCTGATATCCAGCTTTGGCGGCACGGCGGCCAGAAACAGTCCTTCTTTCGAGCCAAAGTAACGACCAATCAGCGCCACATTGACCCCAGCAAGATCAGCAATGGCCCGCAGGCCAATGCCGTCATACCCAAAATGCGTAAACTGGCTGCGCGCCGCCCGCAGGATGGCGTCGGCTGTCCGCACTGACACCGCTGTTGCCTGATCGTCCATAACAGCAACTTAAACGATCGTATAATTTTTTTCATCCTGAAAATATAAACGACCGTTTACACACATTTTTTAGTAAATTTACACGAATGTTTAAATTTTTTTCTGCGTCACGTATTTTTTACATATTTTTCAATATGATGCAGCCGGAAAAAATTATCCTGATCCTGTTGTCAGAATGATCTTTGGCGGGGCCTTACTCTGTTGCATATCGACAAAAGCCTTTGCGCCAGTCTGCTGGTCCCGGATTTCAGTCCACCCATCTCCATTCACAGCACCCGCCGTCAGCAGGCGCAGCGCCTCGGAAAAGTCGTGAGTGCGATAGCAATAGGTGCCAGTGAAGGTGATGTCCAGAAGCGTAAAGCGCCGCCTATAAAGGCCTGGGGCGAAATTCTGCAGGCCGAGATAAACCATGATGCCGCCAGGCCGGACAATCGCCGATCCTGCCGCCCTTGTTATGCCCAAACCAACTGCATCAATCACGATGTCAGCCAATGCATCCTGTGCCGGCGCAGCGACCGGATCAAAGGCTTCACCGCCATCGAGCGCATCAAGAAGATCACGTCGCAACGCGTTCGGCTCGGCAATCCAGATATGCGAATGGTCATAGACCCGCAACAAAAGCGCGCACAGAAGACCAAACACGCCGCCACCGATAATGACAATCCCTATGTCCCGATCAGCGCCATGCGCACTTGCCACGCGCATCGTTCTGACAGCACCCGTCGCGGCTAGTGCATCAGCGCATTGCCACCCCAGACCGCCGCCTGGCAACGGTTACACAGGCTGACCACCCGGCAACGCTGAATCTGTCCCCCGGTGTTACCATGGATTGGCTGTACTCGCCGTCTGCAGACCATTTCCGGGTAGCTGCCCTAGCTGGTTACCGACGCCATGAAGCGTTCCTTGATCATCACCGGATCCTTGTCGATGACAGGCACCTTGATGTTTCCAGATTCGCATTTTGAAACAATGACGGTTGCCGCATCACTGGCGAGCGCAGACTGCAACGCGGCGGCCGTATCCTCTGCAGCACATTCCACAACATTGTCGCACCCGCAGGCCTGCGCGACCTCGGCCAGCGATGTTTTCATGCCGGCATAGGTTGTCTGGTCACCCGTTGATCCATAGCTGCCATTATCAATAATCAGTAGAATAAAATTCGGGGCCGGATTGTTGGCAATCGTCGGCAGAGTGCCAAGATTCATCAGCACCGATCCGTCACCATCGATAGCGATCACCTTCTTGGCTTGCGTCAGCGCCAGCCCAAGGCCGATGGATGAAGCCAGACCCATCGTGCCCAGCATGTAAAAATTTGTCGGCTGGTCATCCAGCAGATGAAGTTCCTGGCTTGGCAGCCCGATATTGGCAACCACAAGCTGATCAGACATCAACGGCACAAGGGTCTTCAGGACATCACTTCTGATCATAGTCTTACTGCCTTTTCCAGAAGGTTGCATCCATCAGCACGGCGACCGGCTTTCGCGCCATATATGCATGCGACAGAATGCCGGACAGCTCTTCAGCATCCTCCGGCTGGTGAAAATGGTAAGTCGGGATATTCAGCTGCGCCAGCAATGCCTTGGTATGCACCGCCATTTCGACCTGACAGGCAACCGGCTCGCCAACTTCACCGCGATAGCTGATCAGCATCGGCAGGGGAATCCGGTAAAACTGGATCAGCGTCGTCAACGCATTGATGGTCACACCAATAGCGGTGTTCTGCATGATAATGGCTGGCCGCTTGCCACCCATAAAGGCACCGGCGCACAGTCCCATACCCTCATCCTCGCGGTTGGACGGCACATGTATCATCTCGTCTGACTGATCAATTTTCTCGATCACACCGGCCAGCTGTTTACAGGGTACGGTGGTTACAAAGCCGACATCATTGGCCGTCAACGCATCCATAATCGCGTCATTCACTGACATTTTCACTTAATCCTCTTGTCTTGATTTACGTCAGGGTCAGGCAAGTTTCTCACCCGGAAAATATTTACGAAGTCGCACATCACCGGCACGCGCATGTGCCTCCATGCCTTCCAGCCGTGAAATGCGTGCAGCCGCCAGGCCAACCTCGCGATTGGCTTCACGCGTCATTCTCTGTGTTGTCACGATTTTCATATATTTGTGAACGGAAAGACCGCCTGTGTAATGCGCCGCGCCATTGGTCGGCAGGATGTGGTTCGTTCCCGAGCACTTGTCACCATAGGTCACCGTCGTCTCTTCACCAATAAACAGTGACCCGTAATTTCGCAGAGCATCAGCATACCACGCATTCTGCGCCGTATGCACCTCCAGATGTTCGGCCGCATAGTCATCAGACACCGCCACTGCCTCATCCGCCGTATCACATAGAATCACCTCGCCATAATCACGCCAGGCAACAGTTGCCGTATTACAGGCCACCTTGGGGAGCGCGGCAATCAACCCGTTAATCAAGCCCATCACCTCATCAGCAAGCTGGCGCGATGTGGTGATCAGCCAGGCCGGCGAATCCGGCCCATGCTCTGCCTGGCTGACCAGATCCTCGGCCACAATTTGCGGGTCGGCACTGTCATCGGCAATAACAGCGATTTCCGTTGGGCCGGCAAACATGTCAATCCCGACACGGCCATACAGTGTACGCTTGGCCTCAGCCACAAACCGGTTACCAGGGCCAACAAGAATGCGCGCCGGGCGGCCTGTGAACAAACCGAATGTCATCGCCGCTATGCCCTGTACCCCGCCAAGGGCAAGGATGCTGTCCGCGCCGCATTTATCCATCGCATACAGAATAGCCGGATTGGGTCCAGCCGCGCCGCGCGGGGCGGTGCAGGCCACAATATTTTCAACGCCGGCAACGCGCGCCGTCGCAATCGACATGATGGCAGAGGCAACATGCGCATACCGCCCGCCCGGCACGTAACATCCAGCTGTTTCGATCGGGATCAGCTTTTGCCCGGCCCACAGCCCGGGTGACAATTCAGTCTCGAACGCGGAGATTGAATCCTTCTGCGCCTCGGCAAAACGCGTCACACGTTCATAGGAAAACTGGATATCATCTTTCAGCTGTTGCGAAATTTCATCCCCGGCAGCAGCAATCACATCTGCTGGCACGACAATGTCACCAGCATAGCCGTCCAGCTCCTTGCCATAGGCAATGGCCGCCGCCTCTCCCTCTGTTTCAATCCGCGCAAGCATTGTCTCGACAATGCGGCGTGTCTCGTCACTTCCGGTTTGCGGATTTTTGTTCGCCTTCTTCAGATATGTGATGGCCATTGGTAAGTTATTCTCCGTAAAACAATCTTGGCAGCCAAAGAGAAATTTGTGGGAACACAAAGATCAGGATCAACCCGATCACCTGAATAACCATGAATTGCATCATGCCAAAATAGATATCTTTCAGATCCCATTTCTGGCACGACTCCTTTCAGAAAATAAGCGGACAGCGCCACCGGCGGACTGAACCAGGCGGTCTGAAGATTAACCGCTACAAGAATACCAAACCAGACCAGATTGACATCCAGCTTCATCAGTACCGGAATTCAGCACCGACAGAAGTTCAACACTGGCCCAATGTGCATGTTGTGTTTTCATAGGTCAGACAGCTGTCGGCGTTTTAATCGCATGCTGACGCCGCACCTCTTCCAGCAGCTTAACTGCCAACACAGACAGCACATAATACGCTGCAAACTGATCCAGCAGCGCATCGCTGAGCGGCGTATCCGATGTGTCTCCACCCGGGTCTGATGTGGTAACCTTGCTCATGTTTCTGTCTGCTGACCATTTACCGCAGTCACTAAAGCTATCCTGGAAGACCGCACATTTCGATGACATATCTGGCGTTCATCCGGCGCGCCCACAACAACCATGGGACACTAGAACAAATGGGCAAGTGACGCGTCGAAACTGAACCGAACCTCTTCGCCAACATTGAGGTCTGAGACGTCACCAGAGGCAAAACGGAAGGCTGTGCCCTGCATCGACACAAGCTCGACAATCGTCTCGGTGCCAAGCCTTTCAACAAGCGTTACCTTGCCGGCCACATGCCCCTTCGGATCGATTTTCAGATGTTGCGGTCTGATACCGATGCGCACTTTACTGCCGATCGTCTTGTCGCCAGAAACAAGGCGAACATCGCTGGCCTCGATGCCTTCTCCCGTAAAACCGGCCCGCAATCCGTCAGCAGCAATCTGTGATAATTGCCCGTCGAAGAAGTTCATTTTTGGTGACCCCAAAAAGCCGGCAACAAATTCATTCACCGGCATGTTGAACAGATCCATGGGCGTGCCGACCTGCATCACCTCGCCATCCTTCAAAACCACGATCTTGTCAGCAAGCGTCATAGCCTCAACCTGATCATGCGTCACGTAAATGGTGGTGGCATCCAGCTGTTCGTGAAGTTTGGCGATTTCAACGCGCGTGTCGTGGCGCAACGCGGCATCAAGATTTGACAGCGGCTCATCGAACAGGAACACATCCGGGTTGCGCACAATTGCCCGACCAATCGCAACTCGCTGGCGCTGCCCGCCCGACAGCGCTGCTGGCCGTCGGTCAAGAAGATGTTCCATCTGCAAGATCTTTGCTGCCGCTTCCACCCGTTCCCTGATCTCGGACTTCGCCACACCCTGAAGGTCGAGAGAAAACGCCATGTTGTTGAATACCGACATGTGCGGGTACAAGGCATATGACTGAAACACCATAGCGATACCGCGTTTTGACGGTGGCAAGTCCATCACCTGACGGCCAGCAATGACGATTTCGCCACTCGACAACTTTTCCAGACCGGCAATCAGCCTCAGCAGAGTTGACTTGCCGCAGCCGGACGGCCCCACAAAGACGACAAATTCCCCCTTGTTGATCTCCAGGTCGACATGACGGATGACTTCTGTTTTGCCAAATGCCTTGTTAACGTCTTTCAGTTCGACTTGAGCCATTCAGATGTCCTCGAATGATGCGGTCAGGGTATCAAAATCAAAACAGCAGCGCAGTGTCTGCTCGGACGACACGCGGTCGAAAATAATCTGCCTTGCCCCACCCGACAATGCCGACATGTGGTTGGCATTCATCATCGCTGGCTGTGACTTGCGCCATTTCAGAAATGCTGCGTAATCACCATAAATGGAACCCGCACGCGCCGCCTCGTCGAGCGCCGCCCGCGAAAGATGCTGTTTGCTGATCGGCAGCCAGGTCTGGTTGCCTATCGAAAAGCCACCATTCGGTTCACTTGCCCGCCATACCATAGGCGTACGACAGGTGTCGCGTCCCTTGAAGGCCGGCGCGAATTCAATTCCCCACGGGTCCTGCAGCACCTCCAGCGGCAGATCCTGAACATCCTCCAGCCCCAGTTCCTCACCCTGATAAACGCAGGTCGAGCCAATCAGGCTTGTCTCCAGCTTCAACAGCAAAAGCTGCATGGCGTCCTGTCTGCCCACATCCAGGTCCAACGCAGCAAGTTGTCGCGTTGCGGCGCGTGGCACATCATGATTGGAAAAGGCGAAACACAGTCTGGCACTGTCGTTGAATTCCTGAATGGCACAGGAAATGGCCTGCTTCATCTCATCCACGGTCAATCCGGCCCATTCCAGAAGATCGAAATTATAGGTGGCGTGAAGCCGGCCCGGCGTGGTGAATGTAGCGCTGACCTTGACGGCGTCATCATTGTCACCATCCACCTCGCCCATCAGGAAGCGACCTTCATATTCATCAGCAACAGCGCGGATAGCCTCGCTGAATTGCTGGATCGATGGCTGATTCAACTGCGCCGCATCATGCAGCTGACGGAAGAATGGCTGCTGGTCCTGCGGCAATGGGCCAAGAGTAAAATCAGGATTTGGCGGATTGTTACGATAGGGCGATGTATCAGCATTGATGGTATGCACCGCATCCAGCCTGAACCCGTCAACGCCGCGGTCAAACCAGAAACGGGCGACCTGCATCAATGCCTCGCGCACGGCCGGATTGGCATGGTTCAGGTTTGGCTGGCTGGGCAGGAAGTTATGCAGATAATATTGCTGGCGCTGCGGTTCCCAGCTCCATGCACGCCCACCAAAAAAGGACAACCAGTTCGTGGGCGCCGACCCGTCTGGCAGCGGATCGACCCAGTGAAACCAGTCCGCCTTGTCATTATCACGCGACTGGCGACTGGCCTTGAACCAGTCATGCTGGTCCGAACAATGCGCCGGCACGATGTCGATCATCAGCCGCAGGCCACGTTCATGGACGCGTTCGATCAAATGATCGAAATCATCCAGCGTTCCGTATTCAGGATTGATCGCGCAGTAATCCGACACATCATACCCAAAATCCTTTTGCGGCGAGGCAAAGAACGGGCTGATCCAGACGACATCGACCCCCAGACCGGCAATATAGTCCAGCCGCCTGGTGATGCCCGGCAGATCGCCAATACCATCACCGTTGGAGTCCTGAAACGAGCGCGGATAGATCTGATAGATCACGGCGGTTTCCCACCATTCGAGTTCAGACAATGTCTATCCCCCCTTCACAGACCCGGCCAGCAGACCGCGTATGAAATAGCGCTGCATCGCCAGGAACACGATGACTGGTACAATCATGGAAATGACAGCCGAGGCATTCAGCAGATGAAGCTGGTCCTTGAAGGTGCCAAGCTGTTTTTCAAGGCGGATCGGAAACACCAGATCTGTGCCGTCATTCGGCCCGATATAAAGCGCTACGATCAGATCGTTCCAGACCCAGAGAAACTGGAAAATGCTGAAGGACGCCAGCGCCGGAACAGACAGTGGCACAATCAGCTTGGTGAAAATCTGGATGTGGTTCGCCCCGTCGATGCGTGCGCTCTCCAGCAGTTCACGTGGCAGACCGACGATATAGTTGCGCAGCAGATAAATGGCCAAGGGCAAACCAAAGGCCGTGTGTGTCACCCACAAGCTGGCAAATGATTTTGACGGGTAGCCACAGCTCTTCGTTGCCTCACAGTCAGTCAGAAACGCATTCAGGGCCGCGGCCCAGGACGCAATGCCGCTGAAACCTTGCAGAATAGGCAAGAAGGCGAGTTGTGTTGGCACCACCATCAGGGACACCACGCCCACAAACAGCCAGTCACGCCCCGGAAAGCGCATCCAGGCAAAGGCATATGCGGCAAACGCAGCAATGGTGATCGGAATGATTGTCGCAGGAATGGTTACGATAAATGAGGAAATCAGGGCGTTCGGCACATTCTTGTCTTTGAACAGCACTTCGACATACGCCTCTTTGCCGAACACCGGGTCCTGGTTGATGATGGCCTCAAGATTCTTCGGCTTGGGCACAGTCATTTCACTGAACGCCCAGGTAAAGTCTCCATTCGCCTGAAATACGAAAGAACCATCTCGAACAGCCATGGCCTCGCCGGGCGGCACCAGCTTGCGGATCAGCTTGGTCTTGCCGGGCTTGTCCGGATCAGGCACACGACCCTTGAACAGGATGGACTGCACCTCACCCTGAATTACAAAGCTTGTGTCTTCCTTGTTCAACCGGTCAAAGATGTTGCCGGTCATCTCCATTACTTCAACGGTTTCGCCCTTGTCATGGGTGCTGAAGCGATGGCCAAGATCGGTGGTTGTATAGGCTGTCCAGAAGCCGGAGGTCTGAGACGCCAGTTCCGAGCGAAATGACGTCGTGATCAGAGCCACAAAGGGAACGACCCAGATAAACACGATCAGCCCCAGAACGACGTGGCGAAGGGTTTTACTTATCATCAGTTCACTCCCTTCTGTTCACGGCGAATACGCCAGGCATTGAAAACCATATTTGGTATGACCGTAAGCATCAGCATGATGGCAATGGCCGCAAACAGATTGTCGACATTATCGCCTCCGATGGACCAGTTATTGCGCGCATTTTCCATCATCGTGGCAAGCAGCAGCTTGTCATCATCATTTGCCGACAGCGCATAGGGAATATCAAAGACCTTAAGCACCAGGATCACCAGGGTCGTCCAGACAACGACAACGGTTGAATAGATCTGGGGCAGTTTCACACGGAAAAACATCTGAAACGGGTTCGCCCCGTCAATTGTTGCCGCCTCGATCGTATCCTGCGGCACCCCGCGAAGCGCCGCCGAAAAGATCACCATCGCAAACCCCGTCTGCACCCATACAAGGATCCACATGAGGAAGAAATTTCCCCAGAATTTCAGATTATAGAGCGGCTCGTTATATTCTGCCCCATGCCCCAATAGCGCCTTCAGAAGCCCGATTTGATAGCTGGGTGTGGCGCCGTTGATGGTGACAAGCGGTTCAATCCCGCCTCCGGCAAAAATATTTCGCCAGATCACTGCTGCACCAACAAAGGAAATTGCCATTGGCACAAAAATGAATGTCTTGGCAACAACCCCCCAACGGACTGAGTCAGCCAGCACAGCAATCAGCAAACCAAGCGAAATACAGACTGACGGCACAAGTATCAGCCACATAAGACTGTTACGCATGGCGTATCTGAACTGGGTATAGCCAAGCGCCGCCGGGTCCCACAGAAACGCATAGTTGCGCGTTGTCAGCTCGCCGCTTGCCTCCTGAAAGGACAGGCTGAGCGTCAGAAACGCCGGCACCAGCAGAAACAGCAACAGCAACACCAGCGTTGGCCCGACAAAAATCCATGGCTGGATCGCTTCTATGATGCCCGATTCACGGCCCGGCGCATCAGGAGCCCGTACATGTGCAAGACCGAGATTGAGCCAGTTGGTGATCCAAAAATACAGAAATGAAATACCGACAGCGATAATAACCGCACGAAGGGCGAAGCCGATCTTTGCAAAGCGCTCGCGCGTGTCAAATTCCGGCATCGTCCAGGAATTGGCGTTATGAAGCCAGACACCAAGGCTTTCAAACAGCGCATCCAATGGTGCCGAAGCCGAAAAAGCAGCAATGGCCACGATCGGCAGAACGCAGACAACAGTCAGAATAATGGCAAGGCCGTTGCCGACTATAGCAGGTTTTAACGCGCCCATATCTTTACCAAAAAGCAAGTCCACGACGGACATCAAGTCGTCGTGGAAACAGGAAGGAAAAGAGCACGGCGTTCATTCCGTGCTCTTCGATGTCTTTCCGCGATGGCGCGTCTTACTTGATGGCATCCCATGCTGCCTGAATATTGTCGGCAGTTGTTTTGGCATCCTGACCATTGGCAAAGGCAGTCATCTCGCTCCAGAACGCACCCGCACCGATGGCACCTGGCATCAGATCAGAGGCATCGAACCGGAAGGTTGTGGCATTCAGCAGAATTTCGCCCTGCTTCATCAGCGCAGGCGAAGAATAGGCTGAAAGATCGGCGCCCTTGTGCGCTGTCAGGAACTGTCCCTGCGACATCCATACTTCATGAGCCGAAGCCTCGGTCAGATACTGGAAGAAGGCACGGGTAGCAGGTGACTCCTTGGTCATTGTGTACAGGGTGCCAGCACCAAGTACCGGGTTACCAAGATTGGCCGATGCATATGGCGGGAAGTAGAAGAAGTCAGCAATGCCCTCTTCAACCTCGGCGCCCTTTTCCGGGAAGAAGGCCGGGATAAAGGATGCCTGACGATGCATCATGCATTTTGGTGGTGACGAAAACAGACCCTTTGGCGCATCACCGAAAAAGGTTGTGGCCACAGCAGCTGAACCACCAGCAACATAATCGTCATTGCGTGAGAACTGGCCATAGACCTTCATGGCATTCAGCACTTCCGGGCTGTTGAATGGCAGGTCGTTCGACACCCACCTGTCGTAGTTTTCTGGTGATGTCGTCCGCAGCATCAGATCTTCCATCCAGTCGGTAGCTGTCCAGCCGGTTGCATTGCCCGACTCAACTCCGATGCACCACGGGGTGTTACCATCGCTGACCATCTGATCAGACAAGGCAATCAGTTCTTCCATGGTTTGCGGGATTTCGTAGCCGTTATCCTCAAACTGCTCAGGCAGATACCAGACCAGCGACTTCAGGTCCTTCTTGAACGGGAAGCCGTAAAAATGTTCGTTGCCGCTTTCGTCGGCATAGGTGCCAAGCGCAACCCATGACGGGCCAGCACCGTAATTCTCTGCCATCCAGTTACCAAGCTCGTCGCCAAGAGGGGTCAGATGCCCTTCCTTGGCCATGTCGCCAGCAAGGCCCGGCTGTGGGAAGATCGCGATATTTGGTGCGTTATTCGACCGCAAGTCAGCAACGATCAGCGCTGCAAAATCACGCGAACCTGAATATTTTACGACAGCTCCTGTGGCCTTTTCAAAACAGCTTGCCGTCGCGAGAAGATTCTCCTCGTCCTTGCCCTGCATCGAACCAGCAATAGTGATAACCTCACCCTCGAATTTGCCGAGGTCTCCCAGCTTGGACGGTGTGTCACACACATCTGCATGTGCAGCACCGCTTAGTCCGAACGACGCGACGGCAGCAACCGCAGCGACACCCAAAATTCTTGTACCAAAGATCATTCTTTCCTCCGATCATTCGTTCTAGCCGAGATGGCTTGGTAGGCAGCTTAAATCTAAACGCAATATCAGTTCACCATATTTTTAGCTGATGAACGGCCCCTTGTTTTGCCGCCTGATAAACCTAGGATAATACAGCGTTTAAGCCTACGGCAAGGCGGGTTGATCCCGCTCTGCGCCGTTATTGTCTTTTGTTGTCTAGGGCACCTCTTCGCCAAGTGCCGCCGTGTAAATTTCATACCATGTCTGGCGGTCAACAGCCACCTCGGCAGCTTTGCCAAAATCGGCAATGCGCTGCAGATTATTGGTTCCCATGACCGGCATGATCCGCGCCGGATGTGCCATCAGCCAGGCAATTGCAACCGAGGTGACATCACTGCCGAGCCGAGCAGCCACATTGCTGATTTCCGCGTGCAGCGCCTTGTTTTCCGGGCCAAACAGCGCCCCGCCTGCCAGCGGCGACCAGGCCATCGGCGCAATGCCGCGCTGCTGCAAACAGGCAATATCGCCATTGGTGAACGGCGCATGGTGCAGCACACTGATTTCAATCTGGTTGGTGACAATCGGCGCCTTCATGGCCGACTGCAGCAAATCCATATCCCATGACCGAAAATTCGAAACGCCAACAGCACGGATTTTTCCCGATGCCACCAGATCATCCAGCGCAGCGCCTGTTTCGTGATGATCCATTATCGGATCAGGGCGGTGGATCAACAATACGTCAATCTGGTCGATCCCCATCAATTGCAGCGATGCGTCTACCGATGTCGTGATGTGTGCGCGTGAAGTATCATAATACTTCACCCGTGCCGCCGCATGCCGTCCTGCAGGTGCCACGATATCGCATTTGGTGACAATCTCGATTTGGTCGCGCAGGTCAGTTCCCCTCAGCGCCTTGCCCAGCACCTCTTCGGCCATATAGCCGCCATAGATATCGGCCTGATCCATGGTAGTGATGCCTTGTGCAAGACAGGATTCGATTTTCGCCTGCACATGCGCCGGCGATGTATCGGTGTCTTCGGCAAGTCGCCACATGCCATAGACAATCCGTGACATCGACAGATCTTTGCCAAGCGTTACGCGTTCCATCAACGTCTCTCTCCCGCAGCAAGCGGCGTTGCCGGCACCTTTTCGGGCACGCGTCCATACATTTCGGGAAGCGAGCATGTCTCCAGATGCGGCATCACATGTGTGCCGAAATGTTTGCATTCATCGATATGAGGATAGCCGGACAGGATGAAAGCACGGATGCCCATCTTTCTGTAGGCTTCCAGTTCTGACAGAACCTGATCGGCTGACCCGACCAGTGCCGCACCGCAGCCCGAGCGCGCACGCCCGACACCTGTCCACAGATGCGGTTCGATAAAGCCTTCCATGTCGGCCAGTTCACGGTTGCGCGCCTGCCGCGCCACGCCCAGCGATGTGCTGTCCAGCGCCCGGCCCCTGATTTCAGCTCCCTTGTCATCATCCAGCCGCGAGACCAGTTCAGCCGCATATTCGCGGGCTTCGGCCTCGGTATCCCGCACAATGACGTGACAGCGCAGCCCGTAATCCAGCGTCCGGCCATGGCTGGCAGCGCGCTGATGAACTGCTTTCATGCGTTCAGCCAGATCGACCTTTGTTTCCGGCCACATCAGATAGACGTCACAGAACTCGCCACACAGATCCAGCGCGGGCGGTGAATAGCCACCGAAATACAGCAGCGGGCCTCCATTCTGCTGATATGGCCGTGCCGGATCGGTGGTCAGCCCTTCGAACTGATAGATATTGCCCTCATGGTTGATTTCATCCTGCGACCAGGCCTGTTTCAGAATCTGCACAACCTCGCGTGAGCGATTGTAGCGATAAGCGCTGTCCTCGGTTTCACCCGGAAAATCCGATGAAATGATATTGACCGTCAGCCTGCCTTCCAGCATGTGATCAAGCGTGGCCAGCGTTCGCGCCAGCATGATCGGTTGCATCTCGCCGCATCGCACAGCAGCCAGAAGGTTGATCTTGCTGGTCAGCGGCGCACAGCCGGCAACAAATGACAGGGTGTCCTGACCGACCTGATATGAGGACGGGCACAGGATATTGCCAAATCCCTGCGTCTCGGCCTCACGCACGATGTCCGAACAATGCGCCCATGATGATCGCAGCGTCCCTTCGGGCACGCCAAGATAGCGGTAGTCGTCAGAACACAGCGCTGCAAACCATGCATATTCGGCAGCATCAAGGTCTGGCGATGTAATCGGTACAATACTCACTCGTCCAGCCCTTCCCCTCACGGCCAATCGTTGCTATTGGCGTATCAGGCAGTGTACGGTAAATCAATAGTATATCAATTTGTCAGATTGTTAATGTCCAGCATCAATCAGAAACGCAATGCGGATCCGGTACCCGACGCAGCGAACCTGCCGATCTATCAGCAGATCGCCAGCACATTGCGGCGCGGGATCATGACTGGACAGCTTGTTGACGGGCAACCGCTGCCCCCGGAGCGACAACTCGCCCGGCAGTTTGGTGTCTCGGTTGTCACATTGCGCAAAGCCCTGCAATTGCTGGCAAATGACGGCATGCTGCGCCGCCGCCAGGGGTCTGGCAATTATGTAAGTGCGCGCGCCGACCCGGAACAGAAATACGGATTTTTCAGAATCGAGACACTGGCTGGCGGCGGTCTGCCAACGGCAGATTATCTGTCTGTTGACCTGCAGCCACGTCCGCCCCGTCTTCCCGCATTCGGGACCGGCGGTGATGTGTGGCGAATCCGGCGGCTGCGCGCACTCGATTCGGTACCCGCCGTGCTGGAAGAGATATGGCTGGATGGCAGCTGCGCTGATCAGCTGGATATGAGCTGGTTGCCGGAATCGCTTTACGCGTTCTATCAGTCAGAACTTGGTTTCTGGATATCACGCGCCGAGGACAGCGTTGGCGTTGGCACCATTCCGGACTGGGCACCTGACATATTCGGCCTTGCTGCCGGCAGCGCAAGCGGTGTAGTTGACCGGCGCGCGTGGGCGCAGGGGCCTGACGCCATCGAATATTCGCGAAGCTGGTTCAACCCGGCCACCGCCCGTTATGTTGCACGGCTGATCTAGGGGAGATTTTCTGATGAACCAACGCCACCTTCGCTATGGTATTGTCGGCTGCGGAATGATGGGCCGAGAGCATATTCGCAACATCAGCCTGCTCGACGCAGCAAGCATTGTTGCGATTCTTGAACCCGATGCGGGCATGCGCGCAGCGGCAGCAGAACTTGCCCCGGGCGCCAACTTTGTCGAAGATGTCGGGGCGCTGGCATTGCGGGATGATATCGATGCGCTGGTCATCGCTTCACCCAATCATCTTCATCTTGATCAGATTGAGGCGCTGTCGGTAAACCCGCGTCCACTTCTGGTGGAAAAACCGCTTTACACCGACATGGCGCAAGCCGCCCGGCTTGAGGCCATTGCCGCGTCATACAAGGCACCCGTCTGGGTGGCGATGGAATATCGCTACATGCCTGCTGTGCACCGTCTGATCCAAGAAATTCCGGAATCGGCAGGTGATCTGAAAATGCTGACCATCCGTGAACATCGCTTCCCGTTCCTTGCAAAGATCGGCGACTGGAATCGCTTCAACAGCAATACCGGTGGCACACTGGTCGAAAAATGCTGTCACTTTTTTGATCTGATGCGCCTGATCACCGGTGGCGAGGCTGTGCGGGTCATGGCGTCTGCCGGACAGGCCGTCAACCATCTGGATGAACGCTATAAAGGCAAGGTGCCGGATATCTGGGACCATGGCTTTGTGCTTGTCGATTTCGACAATGGCAAGCGGGCGATGCTGGAGCTGTGCATGTTTGCCGAGGGATCACGCTTTCAGGAAAAGATCTCGGCCATCGGTTCAACCGGCATGGTCGAAGCCTTTGTGCCCGGCCCGACAAGGTTCTGGCCCGAAGATGCCGGCCCGCCGCCTGTTGCCGAACTGGTTGTCTCGCCCCGGTCAATGACCGGCGGGCGGCGTGAGGAGATCGAGGTTGATCCGGCCTTGCTGGCTGCTGGCGATCATAATGGCGCAACCTTCTATCAGCATGAACGGTTTGCCGCCGTTGCCCGCGGCACGGGCAAGATCGAGGTTGGTCTTGATGATGGTGCAAAGGCTGTAGCCATCGGGCTTGCGGCGCAGGCCAGCGCTGCCAGCGGCAAGGCGGTAATGCTGGACTGACGCCGGCGCGCAACCAGTGCCCGCCCCAAAATACAGGTTCGGAAAATACGGGTTCAGGAAATACCGGCTCGGCAAGATCGAAAGCGGAAAAGAAATCCTGGTGCTGGCTAAGCCACGTCTTGTACGGGGGATGCGTTGGCAAGCCATGATGTCAAACGCGCCACAGCATCCTCATCCAGAACCAGCCCCAGTTTTGATCGCCGCCATAAAATGTCATCGGCAGTCATCGCCCATTCATGCTGCCGCAGCCAGTCAACTTCGCGCGCATAGAGTGTACCGCCAAAACAGACGCCCAGATCGTCAATATCCTTTGTGCCAGCCAGCATGTTGAACGCATCCATCCCATAGGCGCGCACCAGCCGTTCAGCCCAGTCACGGTGCAGATAAGCATGTTCAGTCATCAGCCGGTCAGGCAATCCATCCCGCTCGGCCAGTTGGAAGTGACCGCCCGGCAATGCTTCGGTTTTGCTCCAGCACGGGCCCATATCGGGGAACCATGGTGCAAGTTTTTCCAGCGCATGTTCCGCCAGCCGCCGATAGGTGGTGATCTTGCCACCAAACACATTCAGCACTGGTGCCACACCGGCATCATCCTCACATGTCAGCACGTAATCGCGCGTCGTTGCCGCTGCCGAACCGGCCTTGTCATCATATAGCGGTCGTACCCCGGAAAAACTGGCGACCACATCATCAGCCGTCACCTGTTTCTTGAAAAACCCGTTTACCGCCTCCAGCAGATAATCGCGTTCAGCAGCACTGCAGTTGGCAGTTGCCGGATCAGTTTCATGATCGACATCTGTGGTGCCGATCAGCGTGAAGTCGCGCTCATAAGGAATGGCGAAAATGATCCGGCCGTCAGCCAACTGCAGAAAGTAGGGCTGGGCGTGGTCAAACAGGCGTTTGGTGATGATATGGCTGCCGCGAACAAGGCGCAGACCGTGCTGGTTGCCGCGGCGCATATCACCGCTCAACACGGCCTCAGCCCACGGTCCGGCGGCATTGACGATGGATTTTGCACGCACCTCGCGCACCCTGCCGCCGGGTGCTTCGATCTTTACGTGCCAGATGCCATCTTGGCGGCGCGCATTGCGAAAGGACGTGCGTGTCAGAATGTCCGCGCCATGCATCGCTGCCGAACGGGCATTCAGAACGACAAGGCGCGAATCCTCAACCCAGCAGTCAGAATATTCAAAGGCCAGACCGAACTGGTCCTTTAGCGGGGCCCCGGCCGGATGGCGGCCAAGCGACAAGGTCCTGCAGGGAGGCAATATCTGCCGGCCACCAATATGGTCATAGACGAACAATCCCAGACGTGTCAGCCAGGCAGGCCGGCGCCCCTTCAGCCCCGGAACATAGCCAAGAACACGCCCAAGAGCGGACGTATCATTGGCATAGCGCAACGCCCGATTGACCGGCAGGACAAAGCGCAGCGGCCAGGCAATATGCGGCATCATGCCAAGCAATATCTCGCGTTCCTGAAGCGCTTCACGCACCATTCTGAACTGGAAATATTCAAGATAGCGCAACCCGCCATGAAACAGTTTGGTCGAGGCTGATGATGTTGCCTGCGCAAGGTCATCCTTCTCGCACAACATAACCGAAAGGCCCCGTCCGGCAGCATCACGGGCGATACCGCAGCCATTCACGCCGCCCCCGATGATGAACATATCATAGAGGGTGTCTTTGTCGTTCCGTGTATCTTTGCCTGATGTCATGACCAACCTGCCTTCACTGGACAGCCCGCCTTCACTGGACAGTATTGTCTGGTGTGATGATCTGTGTGCCGCCCGCAGCCGCAGCAGCGATAAAACCGGCCGGCGGGGCGCAATCTGTCACAACGAAGTCAAGATCGGCAACATCGCAGATGCGCACCGGGGCCTGACGCTGGAACTTGCTGGAGTCGCAGACCAGAATACGCAGCCGCGCGTTCTTCAGGATGGCGCGGGCGACATCAACCTCTCGGCTGTCAAAATCCAGAACAGCCCCGTCATCATCCATCGCCGAGGCACCGATCACCGCATAATCCATCTTGTAGCGCCCGATGAAATCAACAGCCGCGCCGCCGACGACGGCCCCGTCTTCATTGCGCACACTGCCGCCAACTAGAACCAGCTGCTTGCCCGGGGCGCGGGTCATCATCTGCAGAATGTTCAGATTGTTGGTCAGCACCATCAGATTGCGATGCCCGAACAGCGCCGTCGCAACAGCCTCGGTCGTCGTCCCTAGGTTCAGCGCCACCGCACAGTCACCAGGGATCAGTTCGGCCGCCAATGTGCCGATGACCTGTTTTTGCGACAACGCGATATTGCGGCGTTCGGCATATTCAATATTCGCAACCGTTACCGGCCGCCGCGCCCCACCATGCGTGCGGGCTGCCATGCCTGTATCACACAGCACCGACAGATCACGCCTGATCTGCTGCGTGGTCACCCCATGCTGGCGGGCCAACGCGTCAACGCTGACCTCACCATCAGTCTGCAACTGCATCAATATGGCTGACTGTCTGTTTGCAAGCACCGTCATGAACCGCAAGACAACTTTCCATTATGTTCATATGTCGTCTTTATAAACCAATTAGATGCTCAAGTGAACATAATTCCTGTGAAATATTATGATAAATGAAAGAAAGCCGTCTATGCTGGTCCAGGGGATGACCACCCCCGGCACGCAGCAGTATCCTTCAAGGACAAAAAAAACATCTGGTGCAACGCGAGTGGATTTATTGCAGATGACTGCAAAATATGCCATCCGGCAGTTATTGCAGGCTCCACCGCCGCATCAGGATATAAACAAAACGCTAAAGTAAGCGCTAGCCCTTCACGCAACAGCTAAGTAAACTAGGTTCAATAGCCAGTGCTTCCCCATCGCGAAACGACCCACAAAATCAACAATGCCCAAGCTATACCATACCACCAATGAATACGTTTAACGAACGAGGTGGATAAAGGCACGTTCTCTTGTTTTTTTGTCATTATAGCTCCAAGGAAAGGTCGTTTTTACTCAATTATCACTACGCCAAGTCACTACCCTATAAAACACTAACGCGCCAATAATAGAGCTTGTGGCCAAAGTAACCAGCGGAGACATTTGTTCAGGAAAAAGCACCCTAGATCCGAATGCGTAAAACAATGCTGTGATTGCTCCTGCCCAGGTTGCAAGTATTCGCTTTAGCATTGTCACCTTCGTATACTTAAATTTTTTTACGCTCTAAAAAATATGTAAGGACCAAACACTAAAATTACTAGATAAAGATATACCCAAAGCTTTTGAGACAAACTAATCGATTAAGTGGACTACAATACAGAAAGTCCTATCAAAATGTTATCGGGACACACAAAACTGGTTCAACATAAGAAATGTTAGAGGTCAGCGCCGTTCCTAAATCTAGCAAAACCACCCAAGTTGAATCGGGATAATTCTTTATGTTTTGGGTCTCTACTTAGGAGGTTTGTGTGACAATCGGCTTCATTGGGCTTGGCAAAATGGGTGCAGCGATGGCACCGCATTTGGTTGAGGCGGGTTATAGTGTCATCGGGCATGACATTGTGAAACCGCCTGCATTGCCTGCAGAATTAGTATTTGCCTCTGATCTTGCTTCAGTAGCGAACTGTAAGATTGTAATCACAATGCTCCCAGATGGTGACATTGTTGAAGGTGTTATCAAAACATTGTGCACGATGGGTTGTAAGGCCAAGTTCATAGATATGTCATCTTCGCACCCAGATGTAAGTCTAAGATTATACCTTGCGTTGAAGGCGGATAATATTTCCTTCATCGACGCCCCGGTGTCTGGTGGGGTTGGTAGGGCCCAAAATGCTTGCCTGCAAATAATGGCGGGAGGCGATGCTGAAGAAGTTGCTCAATTAGAGCCAACCCTTTCTAGCATGGGTTCTGTAATATATCTTGGGCCCGCGGGGTGTGGCCATGCGATGAAAGCACTCAACAACTATGTCTCAGCAGCTGGTCTGATTGCTAGTTTTGAAGCACTTGCGGTTGCACGCGATCTTGGCATTGCGCCAGAAAGATTTCTTGAAGTAATTAACAGTTCCACCGGGCGCAACAACACGACCGAGTCTAAGATAGAGCGTTACGTTTTATCCGAGACCTTTGATTCTGGTTTTGCTCTAAAACTTATGGCAAAGGACGTGGCTATCGCTTCATCAATATCAGCCGCAAGTGGCGCCCATGGACCTGTCACTGCCGCTGTCCGCCAATTTCTGGAAACGGGACTCGCTTCGTTAGGTGATGAGGCAGACCACACAGAGCTTTATTTGAAAGTGGCTAACCATCAGGTTGGCCTCTAGATGGAAAACTGGCAGCGAGTTTCTTGTGCCCATGAGGCCATTCGATATAATTTCATTTCAATATAATTTCAAATTTCTATAAAAGATCAACCAGTGACGGCCTCTCAGGGTTTAACTATTAGGCCGTAAGTAGGAAGCTGGCTGAGATGGTGACCTTTGAAAACAAGCTCAAAGCTGGTGATAAAACTGTCGTGGTGAAGGTGACGATAAAATACGCTAGCGAAAGCAAAATTAATACTGATTTATAGTACTTCCATGTCAGCGCACCGATCCCCAACGCGCCCCTTCATACTCCTGAAACATTTAGGCTTCACAAACAACATCCGGAGAACATCGCTCTTTCCCGGTAACAAAAGGGGTTCGAATCCCCAATCAGACACCAACAGGCAATTCAACCGGAATGTCAAAAAATCAACCTTCGCTTTTCATAATTTGAGGAGGTGTTGTTTGTTTTTGTCCAAACCTTGTCTCAGCTTTTAGCTAATTTTAGGCCACAACGTTGACTACTGATCAAAGGCTTAGTGAAAATAATTTGCCACATTTTAATTTACAGCTAACAAATTTTGATCTTGGATTGTGGCTAAAGGACCGGAATGCTATTTTTGGCCTCGTCTATGAGAAAGGTACATCAAAAATCCTCGTTTATTGTTCCAACCATCCCTCTTTTCAAAACACACTGTTTGATTACCAGCGCAAGCTTTAACAACACATACTAAGGTTTAGAATAATTCCATGTTCAACAGCGGGATTTCTATTGAAACCATTATCAAAATATCTCTATGGGCAATTTTTGTTGGCTTAAGTGTAACTTCTTTTTTTGATTTTGAAGATTGGACTAGCAGGCTGAGCTGGTCATTCAGATTTTTACTCTTGGCTCTGATTTTACACATTGTTGTTTCTTGGATTTATAGAGATTAAATCATTGCGTGATCTGATAAATTTTCTCTGGTAAAGCCCACGTTTCTCATCTTTGTAGCCGTTTACGTCATTGAATAGACGAGCATTCGGATCGCTGGTGTAGCTTTTTCAATGGGTTTTTATAAGTGGATAAATTTCTCTAATCAAAATCTTCGAGTTTGGCGAAAGGTCCATAACGCCTCTAAGTTGATCAACAGTGCAAGGGGTGGCCTTTAAAGAAAAAAAGCGTTGTATGAATTGCCCGAAAACTAAATACCGAAAGGCTAGCAATAAACTCCTTATCATTAGAATTTTTGGAATAGCCGACCACTTTTAGAACACGATGTAGTCGTGAAAATATCAAAATGTCAGAGCAATAGATTACAGCAACTGCACGAGTAAATAGATGGGGGTTAACATTAGACGCAGCAGCGAAATAACCTCAGAAAGCATCTAAAGAAAGCTCTAGAACCGTCAATTGAGACATCCATTTGGTCATCATTTGAAACCAACACGTGGCGGAACTTCGAGCCTCCGCCTTTGATCAACTTGATCTCACAAGTAAAATGTCGATTGATCCATCAAAGTTTGAGCCACAATACAATTATATAGTTTGAACAGACCATCTTAATTGTCGGATTTGATCGTGGTATGCAGACACCCCGATCTTTTATAGGCTATTTAAAATCGGTCTGAACATTTTGATGATGAACATCAAAGTGAAATAGCCACCATTGATGCCCACAATGAAAGAAATCAGGAGTACAATTTCCTTTGGCAGATCTTTACCAAAAATGTCGTTGAAATAACCACGGCTAAGAGAGATCGAAATTTCCAAATACCAAATTGTGATCAATGCCGCATTGAATATAATATAACTTAAAGGACTTTGGCCGAATGTCACTAATCCAATAGCAAGGGCTAAGAACGCCACTGATAGAGACAAAATCAATATGTTAGAGCTTTTCTTCCACCATAAGCCTCTGATAAAGAACGGTACTTGGGCATAAAACAAATTCAACTTTAGCAGGCTAAAGACAAGGAGTCCTTGAATCGCTGCAGTCATGCAGAATTCAAATAGAAATGATTTACCAAAAAAAACCAATATTGCTGCCTGTTGATCTTTTCTCTATGCCGGCGATTGCCGGGCCTACCTTGAAAATAATATACGCCAACCAATCTCTTGATCTTGTGAGTGGTAAAAAATTTTCAAGTTGAGGTGACTAAAATGTTGGAAGGCAAGTTTATCTACACCGGATCCATTGTATTTGTATTGATTGTGGTCGCTTTGACCCTGCACTCCCACAATTCATCAGCGTCGGTATCAACGTCTGATGTGCAACAGATAGCAACTACCAAAAATGCTGTTTGGCATCTTCGTAATGGAAAGTTGCGTTACTGCATGATTCGTTCTTCGGAGATTGTCTGTGTAGAAGAGCAATAATTTAATTGCTCCGTGTCATGTTGTGAGAAATTTCTCAGATCACTCTGAAGTCGCGTAAAGCATGAAACTTTAGAGGCTTTTTCAGGAATCTGAGCACCGATGCTGTTATGCAGCCGCTTGGCTGATACCACAAATTTTAGGTTTCGCTTGGCAGATAACTAACGGGAGATTTTGAAAAACACAAAAGATATGACAAGGCATGAGTAGCAAAAGGCTCTGTTTGCTCAGATAGACTGACGGCCTGCAACGCCAACGGTATATGTGGTCAGTACAAATCTTGCATCCTCATTCAATGAGCGTGTGGCAGCTAATCTTCAAACTGCGCGAAAAATTGAAAAGGCGTTTTGCTAAAGCCAATCTGTCAATCTTTATGATCAGAGAAAGCGAAAAACGCGCCTCACAGCGTTAGCATGCGCGCCGCACACAAACATCAACACGCTTGTTAAAAAAGCGTAGTCGACGCAATCCGACATACCCGATGAAATTACCAGCTTCATTGCACTAATACACGTTTTGTTGATGTTTGCTCCGGCAAGCCGTCTGGCAATTTTAGGCAAACTGTCGGGCATGCCGCAAAAAGGAGCATCATTCTTCATCTGATCCATCAGTTTGTTTTTGTCGGCCGTCAGCAAAATCTGGACTGCATATTTGACGGCTCAAATATTTAGAGACCTGGATGCCTGGCGAGCCACACACCCAAACAACACTGCGCTTGCCACGCGTCGGGTCTGGCAAACTTCATTTCGGGCGCACAATTAATCTGCTTACAGACATGTGACTCGTCTGGTGATGTAATGTGGCGGCAACAATTTGAGTCAATAAGATAGGTTCGTCACAGCACGCACCAATGAGATTTGTCCCGGAGATATTGGCATGACAGCTATCTCGATCCTTTCCGAAGGCCGCTACTATCGCGGCAATCTGCACGGGCATTCCACATCTTCTGATGGCCGCGACAGCCCTGTAGAGGTGATCCGGCTTTATCGGCAGGCCGGGTATGACTTCACCTGCCTGTCCGAACATTACTGGTCCAACACCCGATTTTGCGCCCAGTCCATCATCGACATGCAGGACCATAACAGCGATGATTTCATAACCATCCTTTCGGCTGAACTGCATTGCCATGGCAAGAGATATGACCGTGACGGGTTGTGGCACATTCTGGCCAATGGTCTGCCTGCCGATTTTCCCATGGCAAGCGATGATGAAACCGGCCCGCAATTGGTCCGGCGCGCTGTTGACGCGGGTGCCTATGTCAGCATTCCGCATCCAGAATGGTATACGCTTGGCGATGATGAAGCGCTCAGCCTTGCGGCGGCCGGGGCGCACGGGGTTGAGATCTACAATCACTCATCCGCGATCGCGGTGGCGCGCGGCGGCGGCACTGCCACCATCGATCTGCTGCATCATGAGGGGCACCGCGTTCACATTCTGGCGACAGATGATTCGCATCACATTGCCAAGGATGGTTGCGGTGGTTGGGTGATGGTTCGCGCAGCTTCACTGACCCCTGCTAGCATCATCACCGCCCTGAAAGCAGGTGATTTCTATGCCAGTTGCGGGCCTCAATTCGCCGCTGTCACACTGCAGGATGGCAGCGTTGATGTTACCTGTTCCGCGGTGCAGCGGGTGATCCTTGCGGCCGACAATCATCGCGCCGACTGCGTGCATGGTGACGGGCTGACCAGCGCCAGTTTTGATCTCGGTGACGACCTGCCGGCCTTTTTGCGCATCATCATCATCGATGCTCAGGGCAGACCGGCATGGACGAATGCCGTATGGCTGGACCATACGTCATGAGATGAGCATACTTCATCGCATGACCCGACTTCACTTTGTCAGACATCTTGCAAGGTCAGCGCGCGCCAACATGTGCCTGCGGTCAGCCGGGCGACCGGCACAAGCCATGGTCTTTTTGCTGACCGTTCTGTTCAGCATCACGCCGGCAGCAGCAGAGCCCGTTCGCACCGCCATTAATGCCATGAATGCCGACATTCTGTTCATGCGGCACGCATTGGCCCCCGGTACCGGCGATCCGTCACATTTCCGGGTTGATGATTGTGCAACACAGCGCAACCTTGATGAACGTGGCCGGGCGCAGGCCCGCACTATCGGGGCCTATTTTCGCACCCACGACATTGCGCCTGATGTCATTCTGTCCAGCCAGTGGTGCCGCTGCCGGGAGACTGTAATCGAGATGGATATCGGGGCAGCTGCGCCCTTTGCCGGGCTGAATTCTTTCTTTGACGGTCATGTTGATCGGGGTGAAACGCTGGCCATGCTGCGTGCGCGGATGGACCAGATTGCGCCCGGCGAGCTGGTGCTTATGGTAACGCACCAGGTGGTGATCAGCGCCATCACCGGGATTGCGCCACGCAGTGGCGGGATCATCGCCTATAACAGCCGCACCAACACCGCCCGGCGAATTGATCTGCCCTGAACAACCTAGCGTCTTACGCGGTCCCGCGCTGTTTCGGCATCCGGATATATTCCCATGGAGAGGGAAAATCGCCGACCGGCACCTCAATCAGATTTGGACCATTATGTGCCACCGCCTTTGACAGGGCGGCCTGCAATTCATCCGGACTGTCGACACGCACCGCACTGACACCGCAGGCCTGTGCCAATGCCACGAAATCGGGGCTGGTCAGATCGGATGCGATAAACCGGCCATCAAAATTATCACGCTGGATACCGCGCACATTTCCAAAAGCATTGTCATTCATCACGATGATCGTCACCGGAATTTTATGATGCGCCGCCGTTGCCAGCTCGGCTATCGCGAACATTGCCCCGCCATCTCCCGAGATGGATACAACTGGCACATCAGGGCGGGCATGCGCCGCACCAATCGCCGTGGCAACACCCCAGCCAAGTGTGCCCTGATAGCCGGTGGACAGAAACTGGCGCGGCCCTGATACCGGAAAGGTAAAGCGCGACACATATCCGATCTGGGTCAATTCATCGACAAACAGCCCGTCCGCCGGCAAGGCTGACCGGATGGCAGCCAGCCAGTCCAGCTGCGGTGCCAGTTTTTGTGCAATTTCTGTGGATACCTGATGTTTTACATCAGCGATGCGGGCACGCCAGGCGCTGCGATCATCACCGGCACTGCGATCATCACTGGCACTGCGATCATCACCGGCACTGTCCATGACAGCGCTGATACGCGGCAGCGCATCACCCAGATCACCGGTCAATTTCAGGCTGGGCTTCGGCCCGCGATCAGGTACCGCAGGGTCGATATCGATATGCAGAATCTTCAGCGCCTCATCAACGCCCCATTCCATTTTCTGCACGGTCAAGCGGGTACCAAGTCCGATGACCAGATCGCATTCCGGCCAAAGACGGTGCCCCTGCGGCATCGAAACAAATTCAGGTGCGCCTGAATCTACAACCCCGTGCCCAGTTCGAAATGCCATGACCCCGGCACCTGTCTGTTCGGCCAGCGCGCGCACGGCATCACTGTGTTCCTGCGCCCCGCTGCCAACCACAATCAGCGGGCGCTGTGCCGCCTTGATCAAGGCCGCCGCCGCATCAATATCATCCGCAGAAATGGCCGGGGCCGCCACACCAGTACTGGCGCTGACCGATGATACACCGCTGTCCTCACCCCACACATCTGCCGGCACCTCAACCCCGACGGGGCCCGGGCAGCCTGACAGCATGGTGGTCCAGGCATTTGCAAAGGCAGCCGGGGCATCACTGCCCTGCATCACGCTGGTGGCAGATTTTGTCAGGTGCGCCATTATATCTCGCTGGCCACTGATTTCATGCAGCAAGCCGAACCCCTTGCCAATCGCGCGCGACGGTATCTGGCCAATCAGCGCAAACAGCGGCGCATTCAGCGCCTGCGCCGTGCATAACGCCGCGCATCCATTCAGGAAGCCCGGCCCCGGCACCAGACAGAATGCCTGCGGCTTGCCCGTTGCCAGCGCCGCACCAAGAGCCATATAGGCCGCGCCCTGCTCATGACGGGCCTGAATGGGTTTCAGGGCATCAGACCGGTCATAGAGGGTGTTGAAAAACGGGTCGTTCTGTACCCCGGGAAGGCAGTATAGCGCCTCAATTCCGTTTGCGATCAGCGATTCAACCGCCAGTTCGGCAACGCTCAGCCCCATGCTGTGCATCCTTTTTTCGGGTTATTATGTGGCGGTAGAACGCCAGCGCCAAGCTGACCATGAAACAAGGTTCAGGTGCAAGCGCCCGCAACCGTATATGCGTTTCCTTGGACCTACATGTGTTTACTCCGGAAACGAAAAACCGGCGGAACTGCACATCACAAAAAAAGACCGGCAGTGCCGGTCCAGTTTCACAGAGGGAGAAAATGTTACTGCGGATAAAAATGGCCGTGCAGAGCGGCATCAACATGGTGTAATTGTGGTTATTGAGGGGCAAAGCAGATGAACAGCATTCCTTCCATAGACGGGCCGGTTCTTGAAACTGAACGGCTGGTCCTGCGTCCGCCAACCGGCGATGACTATTCAGGGTTTCGCGCCCTGATCATGTCAGACCGCGGCCGGTTTATCGGTGGCCCACTGGAAGATGAAGGCCGTGCCTGGCGCGCGTTTGCCTCGATTATCGGGCATTGGCACATCCGCGGCTATGGTACATTCGCTATCGCTGACCCCGACAGTGACACGGTATTTGGACTGTGCGGGCATTGGCATCCTGGGGGATGGCCGGCACTGGAACTTGGCTGGAGCCTTTTTGATGGCCATGAGGGCAAGGGGTTTGCCACCGAAGCGGCACTTGCCGTTCGCGATTACAGTTTTGTCGAAATGCAGGTTGATTGCCTCTACAGCTATATCAATGGGGACAATCATCCTTCCATCGCTGTGGCAAGACGTGTTGGCGGCATCCTTGATGAATCAGCCGAGGTGCCGGGTGAAGGCGTGCTAGCCTGGCGGCATGATCGTCCCGCCACCCTGGCCTGAAGCCGCTGCATCCCGCATAGGCACATTTGATTCGTTATGATGCTAACCATCTGTTCTGCATAAAAAAGCAGGCAGAAAATTCTGCATGTAGCAGCTCTTGAAACGCTGGGCCTCCCTTCCCAAATCAATATTGTGACGCCGAAACGGAATATCGTGACGCCGAAACGGGTTACAAAAACTGTCAAGAACGCTGTTTTGCCATAACGGGAGACAGCACCAAACTCGCTTTTGAAAAGGAGACGACAATGACTTTGTTTACCACCCCTATGGCCCGCCAGTTTGTGGGTTTCGATTCGCTGTTTGACGAGCTGAACAAGCTGTCCGACAGGAAAGAGCCAAATTATCCGGCCTACAATATCGCCAAGGATGATGACGAGCATTACCGCATCGAGATAGCGCTAGCCGGATTTGCCGCCACAGATATCAGCATCCAGACAGAAAAAGGCATGCTGACGATCGAGGCGCAGAAGGCCGATGACAGCGGAAACTACATCCATCAGGGAATCGCCGCACGCGCCTTTTCCAAGATGTTCCGTCTTGCCGAATATATGAAGGTTGATGACGCGCAGTTTGTCGATGGGATCCTGACAATCTTTCTGCATCGGGAAATTCCCGAAGCCGACAAGCCAAAGCAGATCAGCATCAGCACCAAACAGAAAAAGCTGATCAAGGCTGCCTGAACCGGCGCTTGACGCTGACTGGCAAACCAACCTGACTTGACATCAAGGGCGGCGACCACAAGGTTGGCCGCCCTTTTTCCATGCAAACCGGATCATTCGGCAGTTGTCCCGGCTGAACGCATCCCGGCACTGCAACCCGGCACTGAATCCCCACACAGCAAC
>ERZ802826.20-NODE-20-length-52853-cov-30.8983_pt1 | contig 52853 bp, 39 predicted proteins | sample MGYA00345651_ERZ802826 | MGnify/ENA primary metagenome ERZ802826 (study PRJEB30503, sample SAMEA104212371) | marine metagenome | biome: Westerlies Biome; feature: [SRF] surface water layer (ENVO:00010504) within the epipelagic zone...; material: water (ENVO:00002006)...
AAATCATGAACTGACCATCACCGGCGAGGGCCAAATCGGACGCGGCAATGGCTTTTACAGCGCCCATTCCATTTCGCTCAATGCAAGGGACTTGTACCAAACCACCGATGGGGTCACAGGTTAAACCTAGGCAGTGTTCGACGGCGATCTCAGCTGCATTTTCGATCTGTCGTGGGCTGCCTCCCATAACGGCGGTAAGTCCTGCCGCTGCCATTGAGGCCGCAGCGCCCACCTCGCCCTGACAACCTACCTCGGCACCTGAGATAGATGCATTCATTTTGAACAAGCTGCCTATGGCCGTCGCGGTTCGTAAAAAAGTGCTTACGTGACGGTTGATACCTGCGCTGTTTAGGCGGTGCTCATCCAAATGGGCTCGCAATACAGCAGGTACGATACCGGCCGCGCCGTTTGTCGGTGCAGTGACAAGTCGTCCACCGGCCGCGTTTTCCTCATTGACCGCCATGGCATAGACCATGGCGCGCTGGGCCTGGTTGGCTGGAGCCTTGCCTCCCTGAGAATTGCTCAGGAGACGACGCCATAGCGCAGCCGCTCGGCGTTTTACACGAAGACCACCGGGTAATTCACCTTCCGTCGATAGACCCCGATCAATGCACTCGGACATTACTTTCCACAGAGTGATGGCGTGAGCGTCTCGTGACTCACTGCGCAGACACAAGTGCTCATTCTTCGCTTGTAGCTGCGCTATGGATAGATCTTCCGAGTCACACCATGCCACCAGTTGATCCATACTTGCATAGGGAAAGGGTGTTTCGTCACCCACTAAGTCTCCCGTCGCGAGCGCACGACCTTCCTGATCTTCGACCATACCGCCGCCCACAGAAAAATACTGTGCTTCGGCGATGAATTCATTGGAGCGCCATGCCTTGAACGTCATGCCGTTGGGGTGATTTGGCAGAGGCTGGGTATCTCTGTGAAGAGCGTCAGTTGGCTTGAACTGAATACTATGGCCGGCCAATGACTGCAGGCGACCCGTATTCATCGCGATTTCCCATGCCAACTCAATATCAACGAGGGTTACGGTGTCATAGTGATGACCCATGAGCCCTGCGGTGATTGCTCCGGGCGTGCCGTGGCCCTCACCTGTTGCCGCTAATGAGCCGTGGAGTGTGACTTCGATGCGGTAGGGCTCTGTGGCATGGCAGACGTCCAGCCCCGACAGAAAATGCTGGGCAGCGTGCATCGGTCCCATCGTATGACTGGATGAGGGACCTATTCCAATTTTGAAGATGTCATTTAATGCGAATCCTTGCATCTATCACTCCTCACTTCGTGGGCTAACGCTACCGCAAAGTAAATTCGGTGAATATCGACTTTTTTATGCATCGAGTAACGACTTGGGGGTAGGAGCGCAGCGCAGCGTTTTTTTAAGGCCGTAAATGTTTAGCGCGGTAAATTTTGAGGGCTGCAAACTTGGGGCTACAAAGAAAAAGGTTAGTAACCTAACAATGGGTTTGAAATCCGATAATTAGCAATGACGGAGTCCGAAGCGCTGCCAACTGTGAGATTTCGTGTTGGAAAGGTGCAGATTACGGACTGATTCGATGCGTCGACCGCTGCTTATCCGCCCAAACGGCGATAGACCAAAAGGTTAAAATGAAACAAGAGCCGGTAGAAGTGAGCTTTAAGTACCTGACAGCTGGTGAGAGCCTGCTGGCCAAGGTCAGACTAGGCATCATCGCGATAGGAATTTACGCATTCGTGGGACGCCAGCTATTTGAGTGGTGCCGAGAGAGCCGTTTTATGGGAGTAGGCGACGCGTGTCAGTCCTGCGAACAGCGGATTAAGTGACAGTGGATCTGATTTGAAACTGCGGCGCTTCATATTGCTTACTGGTAATAATTGATTCGAGGCTACTGATCCCGCGCTCTGCGTCTGTGAGCGTGTTGTAGAGTGGCGAAAAGCCAAAGCGAATAAGGTTGGGTTCTCTAAAATCAACAACAACACCGTCATCGATGAGTGCCTGGCTAATAGGGAAGGCGTGATCTAAGGCCAGACTGACCTGAGAGCCACGTTTGGCCTCATCGAGCGGAGTGACAATGACAGAGTCGCCTTGCAACAATGCACTTTTTTGCCAAAGCGCGATGAAATGCGCGGTCAAGGACAGGCTGCGCTGCCTCAGCTCGGTCAGGCAGAGGCCGTCAAATACGCTCAGCGATGATGCCACTGCATTGAGTGCCAATACGCTTTGAGTTCCCGTAAGGAAGCGTCGAACCCCGGGGGCGGCGTCATAGTCTGCCTCGAAGTCAAATAAACGCGCATGACCCATCCAGCCAGGCAGTGGGTTCTGTGAGTGCTGATGGCGCTCGTTAACATATAAGAAACCGGGTGCACCAGGGCCGCCATTCAAAAACTTATAGGTACAGCCGACAGCAAAGTCCACTTCCGAGGCAGCCAGGCTGATATCAACTACGCCGGCACTGTGGGCAAGATCCCAAATGATCAGCGATCCGGCCGCATGTGCGACTTTAGTAATGCTGCCCATATCCCGTAGCGTTCCTGTTTTATAGTCAACATGGGACAGTACGAGGACCGCAGAGTGCTTCAAGTCACCTACGGTAACAGTGTCGACATCGACCGATTGAACCTGACAGCGCTCGGGGCCAACTAGACTTGCCAGCCCCTGTGCCATGTAACTATCGGTGGGGAATTGGCCGGCTTCGACCGATATGAGTGTGCGCGCGTTGTTGATCTCTAAGCTCGCCGCCAAGGCTTTAAATAGATTGATGGATAGGTTGTCACAACAGACGATGCTACCTGCGGCGGCGCCTACGATGGGGGCAATCTGGTCACCCACGCTTAGCGGTAAATCAATCCAGTCGCAGGTATTCCAGCCGGTAACCAGCTGACCTGCCCACTGTCGTGAAATGACATCAGTCATGTGAGATTGGGTCATTTTGGGCAGTGCTCCGAGAGAATTGCCGTCTAGGTAGACCATGTTCTCGGGTATCTGGAACTGCGATCGCAACTGGGCAAACTGCTCGTCGGTCATTCGCTTGTGCCTTTTTGCTTCGACATTTGTTCGAGTATTGACAGCATACGACTGAAGGCCAAGGTGTCGGGATGAATGAGATCGAAATGACCCGATTGGGGGATCATTGTCAGCTGGTCTTTCGCAAGGCCAGCCACCTGATCTTTGCCAACGATGGAGTCGATATGACCCAGTATGATGTGCACGGGAACCTGTATCTCAGTCAATGAGACGGATGCGTCTCTATAACGTTCATTGGGTGCGTAGGTCTCATCGCCCATAAAGGGTGCAACCATCGATTGACAGCTGCCGTCTTTCGCTCCGTAAGTAACGAGGTCGATAATCGGTGCGAGACCAACTACCCCGGCGATGGGTATGTCAGTCTGAGCGGCTCGCAGTGCAAGGTGGCCGCCTGCAGAGTGACCGATTAACAAGGGACGCTGTTCTGTTTCCTGACGAACAAATTTGGTTGCGTTGATCACGTCGTCAAGGCTTCCTGGCCAGCCACCACCAACATCGCCGACGCGCCGATATTCGGGGAGCCAAACCTCAAATCCGTGTGCGGCGAGCGCTTCAGCCATGGGTAAGAGGTGATCTCGGTCGTAGGCGTTTGACCAGCAGCCGCCGTGGAAAAGAATGACGCTGTATTTTGGGGGCGCTTGGTGACTACTGATGTTGATCAGCGTATGCCACTGTCCTTCTCCATACCTCACCTCGGTCTCGTATGTCGCGTGTGAGAGCGCCATAACATCGTCAAACGAAACCGGACTGGCATGAGCGTGGAAGGACAGCAATGACCAGACACCGATCACTGTCTGATGCACGAGTCGAAGAATAACGTGGCACTTGGACATGCGTCGTACTATACAGCAACGTAAAACACAGCAACGTAAAACACAGCAAAACGCAGAAGGTTTGAGTTAGTTTACTGTTCTCGCTTCCACTGGTTCGCTGCCCACGATAAGGCCCCATAAGCAATAGCCAGTAACAACACAGCACCGGCCTCGTACAACAGGTGAGTGGGTTCTGAGTCCTTGCTGAGTAGTATCAATCGCGTGATACCAGTGATAGCAATGAGAACCGGCAGGGTTACAGGTACGCTGTGCGTGGAATAATACGCGTAGGCCATACCCAGCACTTCGAGGTAGATGAACAGGAGAAGCAGATCCGCGAGGTTAATATCTTGCTTCAAGGCAAGAGCACCCAGTTCAAATCCAACCGCGACGATCGCTAGTGCGCCAATGAGTAAGAGTAGACCCCGTTCCGCGAATGCGAACATGCCCAATACGACATCATCAAAGCGATCGATGAACTTGTGCTCTTCTAAACTGCTTTTGTGATCGTCTTGCTCACTCATGGTGTGCTTCCCTAAAACCCCAGCCTCATGTATCTACGAGCGATCATCCAGTTTCGTTCAGTCAGGGCGGTTTTTTTTGATGGACTGTCAGTGCAGCGAATCTCTGATAGTGAACCTCTGATAGCGAACCTCTGATAAGGTAATGATCAAACGGGTGGATGATCCTGTTGTGATCGCTTCTTGAAGCAAGTTAGAGGTATTTGAGCATGACTATATCGCTCTGTAAGCAATTAGATCGTCGTCGACAGGCATATCCAAATCAACTCGCCTATGTCATTGATGACGATGAACGTGATAACCAGACCAGCATTGACCACGTATTTCGACTCGCGAACGGCCTTCTTGCAGCAGGGATCGGGAAGGGCGATCGCATTGCCGTGTTGTCGCGCAATAGTGTCGAATGCGCAGAGGCGATGACGGCAATATTGTGTTCTGGGGCAAGCATGGTGCCGGTGCCCAATACGGCCACTCCAGACGCGCAGAAAAATATGCTGCTCGACAGTGCGGTGAAGGGGTTGTTTGTATCAGATCAATACCGGGAGGCTGCGCTTGAGCACTTTATGGATCTTCCGACAGTGAGGTGCGATCTGCGTTTTGCTCTGGAGACACCTTGCGAGACCTTTACAGATCACACTAGTTGGGCGCACCAGTTCGCTTCTGACTCACCTGACGTAACCATGGCGACCAATGAGGAGTATGACATTCTCTACAGTTCGGGGACGACAGGCACCCCGAAGGGCATTATCCACAGTCACCTCGCGCGTAATTTATTGATCTCAGGCACACAAACCATGGCCTTCGAGGGGGGGCGGGTACTTGTCAGCACACCGCTGTATTCCAACACCACCATTACGACGTGGTGGCCATCCGTCTGGGTTGGCGCAACCCAGGTGATCATGCGTAAGTTCAACGCTGATCGTGCGAACGTGCTTATGCGGGAGCGACAGATTACGCACGCCATGCTGGTCCCCGTGCAATACCAGCGTATGTGGGCGGCAAGTAACCACACATCAGAAAACTGGCAATCGGTTCAGTGGCTTTTTTCGACCAGTGCCCCGTTGTCTGAGGAGATGAAGCAGAAAATTCTTACCGATACGGATGCTCAATTACTCGAGTTTTATGGACTTACTGAAGGTGGCGTAGCCACGACCCTAGTGGCGCGTAAGGCTGCGGAGCTGGGTAAGCTTGGCTCAGTGGGTCAGGTGCAACCCGGTGGTGAGCTGAAAATTCTCAGTGAGACCGGTGAGGTGTTGGGACCGAATGAGGCGGGTGAAATTGTCGGGCGGACGGGGATTATGAGCGACGGTTATCTCAATCGCGAAGAGGCGACGAGAGCCATGCACTGGTTGGACGAGGACGGTCAGCTTTTTTACCGATCGGGCGATGTGGGTTATCTGGATGAGGACGGATGGTTATTTTTAAGTGACCGTATCAAGGACATGATTCTGTCCGGTGGGCAGAATATTTACGCGACCGATCTAGAGCAGGTACTGAACGCCATGTCTGATGTGGTGGACGCTGCAGTGGTCGCCAAACCATCAGACGCATGGGGAGAGACGCCATGGGCTTTTGTTGTGAAGAACGCCGGCAGTCAGCGTTCTGGGGATGACATTCGTCTAGACGCAAATTCGCAACTAAGTCCTATTCAAGCCATCGCTGGCGTGACGCTGGTAGACGAATTACCTCGAAGCGACATCGGGAAAATTCTCAAGCGCCAGCTTCGAGACACATTCTAAGACACGCGGAAAGATTCGCGCTTATTTGGCCAGCATATAGTCAAGTGTCAGGGAGGTGAGCGCCTTCACACCCACAGGCAACGCCCGTTCATCCGCATAAAAACGCGGTGAGTGGTTGGGGTGTACCAGCGTCGGATCGTCCGACGCCACGCCTAAAAACAAAAACAAACCGGGAACTTCGTTGGCAAAGTAAGAAAAATCTTCAGCAGTTGTTGTCTGTGTCGCCTCGATGAACCCGTCCCCTGCAACCGTTTCAAGTGTGGACGACATTTGACGCAACAGGTCAGGGTCGTTGCGGGTCACACCATAGCCCCGGTCAATAACCACGTCTGCGGTTGCCCCGGCTGCCTCAGCAATGCTCGTGGCAGTGCGTCGGATTCGCTTGTGGATATCAGTGCGCGTTGCTGCATCAAAGGTTCTGATGGTGCCCTCGAGTTCCACGGATTCAGGAATGATGTTGTTGCGCACACCGCCCTCGATGCGTCCCACGGTCACGATTGAGGGCGTCAGAGTGGCGTCTAACTGCCGTGAGATGATGGTTTGCAGTCCTAAAACCACTTGGCTCGCAGTGACAATGGGGTCCACACCAGCCCAGGGAACCGCCCCGTGCGTTTGTTTCCCGTTTATGGTGATTTGATAGCGATCGGACGATGCCATCAGGCCCTCAGGTCGTGTGGCGACAGTTCCGACTGGGAAGGGAAACACATGAAGTCCAAACACGACGTCGGGTTTTGGATTGGTGAAGGCACCCTCCATAAGCATGAGCTCCGCCCCACCCACCGACCCATCCGGTGTACCTTCCTCCGCTGGCTGAAAGATGAACTTGACCGTACCCGGTAACTCATCGCCCAAACCTGCCAACACCTCCGCCACGCCCATCAAGATCGCCACGTGATTATCATGGCCACAGGCATGCATGACGCCAACTTCTTTTCCTTGGTAAACGCCCTTGGCTTTTGACGCAAAGGGGAGGTCGACCAGTTCGGTTACGGGCAATCCGTCCATGTCGGCGCGCAGGGCAACGACCGGTCCATTGCCACCCCGTAGGGTACCGACAACACCGGTGTGGGCAACTTCGGTCTCAACCTCCATGCCTAAGGCCCTCAAGTGGTCAGCAATAATCTTCGCTGTTCGAAATTCCTGATTACTGAGTTCTGGATGTTGATGAAAGTCACGCCGCCACTCGACAACTTTGGGCATGACAGCCTCGATACGTGTATCGACATTGAGAGGTAGTGCCTGCGCGGTCGCGTTGCTAAATAGGGCCACCACGAGTAGGAGCAACGGGTTTTTTTTCATCGGCGTAAATCCTTACGGTGAGAATAGTTCCCAAATGTTCAGGCTTTATAATGTCGTGACCGGGCAAGAAAATCTATGACAAAAGAGGCGATTGAGTCGAGCGCCTCGTGCATCAGGTCTGCCAAGTGTCGCGTGTAATCACAGATAAAGTAGTTCCGACATTCGGTGCCTTGATTTGGCAGCAGCTGAATGCCCAGGCGTATCCGTACAACCTCTGTATAAATGATGCTCGTAAGGCTGGGTGCCTGTCTCATCATGGTGTGAGGGCGTGGCAGTAACTGCTGTGCACATCTAACGGCGTCTCATGGCAGCGCAACGTGCACAGCAGGCTTCACGATTTAGGCCTCTTGTGGCTTGGTGGCCAGGCTGGCAAGGCGCGCGGCATGAGCTTCTTTGTTCTCGCGAACCTTGCCAATAAAGAAAAGACCCAAGAGCCAGAGCGCAGTAGAGGCGACGACCGTGTAAATACCTACTGTGTCCAAGGTGGCCTGTGACACGAGTCCGGGCTTGGCATCTTCGGGCCAGGCCGCAAAGCTTAAGATAAGGCCTGCAGAAAATGCACCAACCCCAGCCATGCACTTCTCGGCAAAGGATCGAGCCGCGAGCAGGGTGCCCTCCATACGTTTGCCGGTTGACGATTCAACCTCTTCGACGGTGTCGAATACCATGGCCCCAACGGCGGTTCCCGCAACAATGATGCATGTGATGGCAGCGAGGTGACATACGAGCACGGCGGTGAGAATGATGGGTGACTCGTTCGACGGCAACAAGTCTAGGACTCGCAGCAGGATCAGCGCATTTTCAAGCACCATAGCTGCGGCAAAGAAGCTGATGGCCGTATTGCGCTTACCAAATAACCGGCTACACGTGGGTGTGAGCTTTAAGCCGAGCACAGGTGCTAAAAACAGGGTGAGGCCGATGGTCAAAATATCGACTGGCGCTAGCTCCCAGTAATAGCTGTAGTAGAAAAGAGTCAGGTTGGTAAATAGGCCAGAGGCGGCCTTGCAAACAATGTAAGCGATGAAGAGGATCCGATAATTGCGACTCACATTGAGCGTTAGCCAGATATCGTTAACGACCGTCCCGATTTTTTGTCGAGAGCCTTTTAAGCGCTCATCCTTCGGTATGTGCAGTTGTGGAATGTGCTTATGGGTGCCGATTCCGGTCACTAAAATCGCGATAGCCATGACGATGCTACACGCGATGCCATAGACCACCCAGGTGTCGGCGTTATAGCGGGCGTCTTCGGTCCCGTTCATACTGCTGTAAACAACAAATACCCACAACAAGTTCCACATGGTGAGACCGCCCCACCAGCCGAACCATTGCCGGAAAGCGATTAGGGAACTGCGCTCAACGTAGTCTTGAGTCAACTCTGGACCCAGTGCCGTGCTGGGTATCTCATAGAGCGTGATCGCCGTTCTAATGCCAATTCCCATCACGAGTAAATACCAGAACAGCCCCTGATCAGACGCTCCGGTGGGTGGGTCCCAGATGAGGAAGAAGGTCAATGCAACAGGGATGATCGAGCCATAAATGAATGGATGCCGTCGACCCCACCGCGACTGGGTATTATCCGAGATATAGCCTATGAGTGGGTCTGAAAAGGCATCGAAAATCAGCATAACGAGAATGGCTAGCCCCGCAAGATCAGGGGCTAGACCGAAGACTTGGACATAAACAAACAATAAAAAGTAGGCGAAGGCATTGTCTTTGATGCCATAGGCGATGGAGCCAAAGCCGTAGAGAAACTTTGTACTGAATGGCAACGCGGTATGACCGTCTGACATGAGCCTGTTCTTTTATTATCAGCTTGACTTCAGACTACGCAGTCTCACGTCTCTACGCAAAGAAATGTGACAGCTACGGAGTAAATAAGAGAATCAGACAGCTCGATCTCGGCGCTGCTGAGAAAAAGGTAAAAAAAAACCGGGGCAGAGCCCCGGTTTCAGTGATCACCCTGCCCAGAGTTACACCGTTACTGCGTTACCACGGAAAATCTTCGACAAATACCGACTCTCAGACGGTGTCGGCGCTGGCACGGAGCACTGCATGACGGCATGCACCAGTCGTGTCATTTCTTCAGCCAGTTCCTGATCGTTTGAGGGCTCTTCGGTATGTGCTCTGCGCGTCAACTGCACCTGATTTATCGCGGGTACAGTCGGCAGACGCTCGCCTTCTACACCGAGCGTCACGGTAAAGGCGTGCAATGAGTTCTTAACGAACAAAGCGAGCGCAAACTCCTCTCGTGTAGAGGCTAACGATGTGTCGGGTGTTATCAGCACGATCTGACAGTTAGGCACCAACGCTGACGTCCGCGCTACTCGGAAGTGGTGCGTTAACTGATCATGGACCAGTTTTCTAAACTCACCATCACTCAATACACGATCCCATGACTCATTGGCGCTCGCCGCCAAGGCATTGAGCGGCAGCCGCTCAAAGGGACTGCTAACGACAACATCATAGCCGCCATCATCACGCAAGATGGCGTCGAGGTTGGACTCAATATCGTCGCCAATGGCGCGGCATTCGATATTGGCACCATTGGGATTGCTCACCGCATGTTTTAGAGAATTTGCAGCGTCCTCCGTCTTTGTCAGAACCCAGAGTTTTTCGACGTGTTGCGCCAAAAAGCCATTCGCAATATTCGTCAGTTCGCTTTTCATGGAATTACCAATCAAAACGACGCGTTTACCCTTCAGCTTGGCCACCTCACTTTCATTAGGCGGCAGTAAGAGCTCGCCCTCGGTCACCGAGCGATCAAATTTCAGTCCGCCCGAGGGATGGAACGTCTCCCCACTGACGATGTCGTCGGCTAGGTGAAAGACGGTCGACAGTCCCACTTGCTCATCGGTGGGCATCTTGTGCAGATGCAGCCGGTTCAAAATGCCAGTTTCTATCTGCTCCGCTTGCTTGGATGTTTCCGCGAAGTCGAAGAAAGGTGCAGGGGCGTCGACAAAGGCATCCAAAAATTGGTCTCTCTGTTCGTCACTCAGCAGTCCGGCGCGCACCAAGCGAGTCATCAATTTAGACGCAATGCCGGTATGCATAAGGTACTGAGAAGAATTCCCTAGACCACCCGAGTCGCGAACCTTCAGAATCAAGCGCGCAATGGGTTTAGGTAGGGCGTCGACATCGACAGCATCCAGTCTATTCGTTGCAAGCGTTAAAACATCTGCAACACCGAAATCATCGGACATACCCGCTAGGATAGCTTTGTGGATTTCATTGAGCCGCTTATTCTCAAGGACGAGCAGGCCCCGACGATCAAACAAGCCCGGTGCTTCCGCCGATCCACGCAGGCGTGCACCATCCACCGGGCCCGGGGCTAATGCGTTGATTTGAATTTCGGGACCGAGATGGCGAGACAGTATCTCAGCAAGAACCCGCTGCCCGGCCTTTGATACGGCGTAATCTGCGCGATTTGGATAGGCCACCGCAACATATTTTTCACCGCCGAAATAACTTGAAACGTTCAGTATCGAGCCCTTGCCACCTGCTTTCATGGCTGGACTAAATTTTCGGATCAGCGAGTAGTTGGAAATCAGGTTAGCTTCCATCGTGCGGTCCCATGCCGCTCGCGTCATATCAACAACCATCTCTTCGGCACCTGAAATGCCAGCGTTATTGATCAAAAAGTCCACGTGACCCAGTTCTGCTACCGCGTGATCGTGTAAACGATCAAGCGCATCAGGATCTCCGACGTCAATGCCGCCCAAAATCTTGACCCGTCCTTCGGGTCGGGGGTAGCCAATATTGCGCAGCTCTTCAACAATATCGGCACGTGCTTCAGCCAGCTTTTCTTCGCTCCTAGCACTCAATAGTACTCGCGCGCCGGCTATAGCTAGGAAGCGCCCCAATTGCAGGCCAATACCCAAGCTGCCTCCTGTTATGACGGCAGTTCGACCCTTGTGCAGCCCTGGAAGAACACGAGAAATAGAGGAGGGCATCGCACTTTTTCCAGTGGAGCGCTTGATGCTTCTGGGTAACCAAAGGTTGATGGAATCCATCTTACGGACGCGGTTGGTTAGCGTTGCGGCCCAATCCGCGGCAAAGGTCAGCGCTTCGGCGTCTTCCGTATCGTAGCGAACCATCTGATTGGGCTGAACCGCCCAAGGCAAGTCACCTGTATTCGCCAGTGTTTCATCCTCGTGACGCCAACCCCTGATAAGTGCCTCGACCGATGCTCGAATGATCTCGTTCATTAGATTGCCGTGACGATCAGAGGGATTGGTGACATAGACGATGGCAGGTGGTTCGCCGTCTGCGAATAACAGGTCCATATTTCGGGCAAAACTGGAGGCAAAAGCCACTGGCGCGACGACTTCGTCACGGACGAAGTTTGCCACGTCTTCATCGTTAGCGGTGCATAATGAGTAGCCGTATTCGCCATTGGGCTTCTGTGGCAGTAAAATGACGCCATCCAGCTGGCCGAATTGGTCTGCGATCAACTGCATGGATCGGTCCACTGATTCGCGACGCAGTGGGTCTAGGTGCGATAACTGAATATCGCCAAGGTCTTTTGCCTGAACTAGTGCGCGAGCATGCCCGACTATGGGGAGATTCCGGAAGGCAAGCATGACGCGTGCACCACTCTGAATTTGTCGTTCTGCGAAGGTCACAGCTTCCTGGTAATCGTCACCACCTAGGATCAATACAACTTGCCCAGATAAATCTTCCAACCGCTTGTCTGGCCAAGACACTAGTTGCGATCGGCTCTGGGCCGGCACCTGCATGCCGTTGGTAACCTCGATGTGGTGTCCAGACAATGCCGAGGACTCATCGGAAGCTAGCCAGATAATGCCCGAAGCCACATCTGTCGGTGTTGGGTATTTGTATTCCAAACCACCATCCGAGGTGCGCGTTGTAATCATCAGGTCACGAAACTCTTTACCAGTGCTGCCCGGTTCCACGCCTTGAAGTTCATCCATGCGAGCAAACACGCTTTCAATGCGCTCCGATTCAATCGGTCCGGGGAAGAGTGTGTTGACTCGTATCCCTTGCTTTTCGCCTAGCTCGAGGGCCAAGCCTTTTCCTAATGCATTGAGCCCAGACTTTGGCACCACATAGGGGATGCGTCCGTAATAGTGGGTTCGCGAAAAAATAGTAGAGACATTGATGATACTGCCACCCGCGGACATATGCGGTGCCGCTGCCCTCGCCATATTCCAGGGCGCCCCCAGCAAGTTCATCGCAGAGTCAAACATGGTTTGATCTGAGTCGGCAGCGCGCTGCTCGGCCTCTGTGAAGGGTATATCCCGAAGTGTGAACTTAGGGCCCGCGGCTCCCGCATTGTTCACTAAAACATCAATTGAACCGAATGCAGCGACCGTTTTGGCCACGATGTCGCGACAAACGGCGGGATCAGCACAGTCGCCGGTGGCGCTGACCATTGCGGCAGCCTCAAAGCCCTCTTCGACGAGGTCCTCCATAAAGCCATTGAGCTTGCTCTGATCTCGGCCTGTCAACATGACGCGAGCGCCCTCGCGAAGCAGTTGCCGCGTAATGAAGCTGCCAATGGAGCCGGCAGCGCCCGTTAGGATGATGCATTTGTTGTCTAGTCGACGACCAGCGATGGACTGCGTTAACAGCTCCGGGGAAATATCGCTCATATCATTCATCGAAGTGCTCCTGCTGAACCTGTGTCTACTTTCGTCAATATTTCGCCTCGCTCCATCGCATCGCGAATAGCCCAGGCACGGTACAACTCATCCCGCGACTTCAGATTAGTACGCGGAAGGGCGTGCATAGCTACGTAGTTAGCACCGGCATGGCGGTTTTCCCACATGGCCTGGTGCGCTTCTGGCACACCTTCCATTGGAATAATGGTCGGCGGCAGAACGTTGATATGACCCGCGGCAATACGTTCCTGCATTTCGGCAAATTCGCGCGACGTATTTAGGTGCGTGCCTCTGATTTCAGCGGTCGGCATGAGGATACGGCGTTGACGCATCCACACCTGTGGTGCATAGAAGGTGAAGCGGGCGCCCTTTAAGTCCTCGGAATAAACGATTTTTCCGACGTTTGGTTTGACGAGCGATGTCGCAAGTGCAAGACCATCACGTCCAGCGCGCTCAAAGACCACGTCTGGCAAGCCACGTTTGTCGAGCGTATTGCGAAGTAACGGTGCTATTGCCGATCCGATTGGTTTTAAGGTGCGATCCGAGAACGCCCTAACGGACTCTTTGAAGGCCGCAGACTCAGTGAACGGATTCGGCATCTCTTGAAATGGCCCGGGTGGATCGAAATCGTCACCCAGCCTACGCTCGATTTCTTCGATGCTGACAACGCCTTTCATCTGCGCACCGAAACCCAGAGATGTGACAAACTCCCGCTGTGACACGGTATCAGCCAGCACTGCGACCTGTGCGCCGCGCTGACATCCCACTTCGATTGCTTCGATGGCGACGCGATCCACTATGCCGTCCTCAGCGCCGGGTCCGTAGACCACAAGCAGTGATTGACCCGCACGTAAACCCGCTTTTGAAAATTGCGCTGCAGGCGTAGATGCGCCGGATTTACCCATAAAAGTAAAGCGGTAGCCTGAGGACGCGCCATAAAACGTCAAGACGCCGTTATCACCAAGCAGCTGAAATGAACGCGGAAATGCAGTTTCTCCGGCATGGGACACCGAGTAGTCGATCTGCCCACCGACAAGCCGCTCAGCTTCGGCGACAAAGGGTTCGCCTGCGGCTTCCCAGCTTGCCCACTCGGATGGATTATCCGGCACCGCGGTGAAGATGTCGGCCCAGCGTTCGTCCTTTCGATTAATAGCATAGCCACCAACCGCATTTACACGCTCGCCTCTCGCGTCACTTGACACCATCCCAAGTGCGGAACAGCTCGAGGAGAGGGCGCTGCGCAAACAGTCGTAGCCCGTACCGGTCGAGGCACCCTCTACAAACAGGCGCTTGTTCGGCTCGATGGCAAGTGTTTTGTAGAGTGCGCGGTGAATAGTGCCCATGGTCAGGCCATAAGAGCCAGCTTCTTCAATGCTCAAACCAGGTAGTTTTGGATGGAGCTGAGGTCCTTGGACGGTCAGGAACTGTGCGTGGCTACCATCATTGCGCTCGTAGCCTTGAATCCTGAAGTCGGCCGCCATGGGATCAAGACCTTGATCTGGTGCCATGAGTTCGCTTTGCCCTGAGTAAACCGTGACGATATCGCCTACTGATAGGCGACCTTCACGGATGAGGTCTTGGCCAAGCTGGGCGACCATAGCGACACCACCTGAACCGGTTACCTGAACATCCGCATCACGTGCGTCAAAGGGAGAAACGGGAATGCCTGTAATCGCCCAGATGTCATTGAAGTTCATCTCGGAGGCAAGGATGTAAACCAAAGCCTCGTTGGGACCTGGCGAGGGGGTAGGTAGCACCAATTCTTTTTCAGCCACCTCGGGGTCGCCGTGAAGCGGACTACCATCCACATGCGAACGCATCACACCATAACCCAATTGATATTCCGGAATCGGAGTAATACCCGGGAAGAAGCTTGCACCCATGGGCAGTAACTTGCCGTCGCGGATAAGCGTCGCGCGCTCGTCGGGCGATGCATCGGGCTGAACCGATTTTGGCTTCGGCGGTAATGGCGCACCGCGCTTTTCTAAAAACGCAGAGATCCCAGCGGGTCCGCATTCTGGATCACACACGCCTTGGGCAAATAATTCGGCCTCCCGCTGCAGTCCAGCGGTTTGACCATGACGTGCGCCCGTGAACATGGCATCGATGATGAGGTCAACCGGCTTATGTCGGCCACTGGCTCGTATCTGCTTCAGCGCAAGAGCCACACCGGTGTGCTCAAGAAGCGATTCGTCAATGTGTAAGGCGGTCTCGCGTTGTTTCTTGAGCTTTCGTCGGCGCGCCATTGACTGCTTAAGTGCGTCGCCACCGGCGAAGTGGTTGCGAAGTGCATCCATCGCCGCTTCCACGGTTGAGAGCCCCTCGGTCGTAACAATGTCATCGATAAGGCCTATTTCAAGCGCCGTTTCGGCATCAATGGTGCGCCCGTCAAGCATCATACGTAGCGCGTGTGCTGCACCGTCCGTACCGTGGGCTTCAAACAACTTACGGGTCAGACGTTGGGTGCCACCGTAGCCGGGAAGCAGATTGAGATTGATCTCAGGCTGACCAAATTCGGCATGCTGTGCGGCTATGACGTGAGAGCAAGCCAAAACCAGCTCGTTTCCGCCGCCCAGTGCGGGGCCGTTGACCGCGGCAATGATGGGGATATCGAGATTTTCAAGCGTCGCAAATGCGGCTTGCGCCGTATTCGGCAGAGTCCGCGCCGACTCTAGGTCGCCTTTCTCGCCTATTTTCAGGAGTTCCTTGACGTCGGCACCGGCAACAAAGGTATTGCGCGCGCCTGTCACGACCATGGCCGAAAGGTCGTCCTGGTGAGCAAGCTGGGTGAGTGCTGTGTGGAGTTCGTCGAGGGTCCGCTCGCTTAGCGCGTTAACGGGTGGACTGCTGATAACAACCAAGGCCACGAGATGACCTGGTGCAATTTCGTGGGTTTCAACCCTCAGATAGCGCCAAGTCTGCACGACACGGCGAGCTTCTGTTAGGCGTCCAAAGTCCTTCCACTGGGCGACAGCAGTCCGAATTTCTTCAACAGATTCCGGGTTCTTAAGGGTCGAGATATCGCCCAGTGGCTGCTCTAGTAAAATCGAACGAAGAGTCCGGCGCATGTATTTGCCGGAACGAGTTTCTGGGAAAGCCGACACCACTAAGAAATCAGACGGAACTGCAGTGGCGCCCTTTTCGGAGCGAACCAAAGATTGCAGGCGCGCGAGGTCATCATCAGAGAGCTTGCGACCAGCAGCAGCAACAAGGAATGCTACGGGCGTCTCACCTTTTTCGTCGTGGGGTGCGCCAACTACGACGACATTGCCAACGGGAGAATCCTCGCGGAGCGTTTTGTCTCGTAAAATCGCGCCCTCGATTTCCTCGGTTCCGATGCGATGTCCTGAAACGTTGATAACATCGTCGGAGCGACCGTGCAGAGTGAACGCGCCGTCGTCGTGTTGTCGAGCGTAGTCACCCTGTGTGTAGGTCAGCTCTCCGTCCCAGCGCGCAAAGTAGACCTCACTAAATCGGTCGATATCGCCACGCCAGCTGTCACTAAATAAGTTATCTGCGTCGCCCCATAACGTTCGTGCAAGGTAGGGATAAGGCTGGGTGATTACCAGTTCGCCTTTTTCACCGGGCTCTGCCGTGCGCCATGTCGTGACCGTGCCATCAGTTGCCGTTGTCTCGGCAATCCGCACCTCAGCTTGAATCCACGGTAGGGCCCAGGTTTTTGCATCGGCAGCTAGGGGCTTGTAGCCACCCCATGGACAGCTGAATACGATGCCTCCGTGTTCGGTAGCCCAATAGGAGTTGATGTAGTGCTGGCAGATGTTATCCATCGCAAACTGCTGCACGGCGGGTGACACCGGCTCTGCACAGAATGTCCCTGCACGCAGGCTGGACATATCAAAGTCAGCCATTTCACGCGCACTAGCAGGATCTGTCATGACCGCTTTGAGGAACGTAGACCCTGCTTTAAACAGGGTAACTTTGTAGCGCTCGATGATGGATGAGAATCGGCCGGCATGGGGGAATAGAGGGGAGCCTTCAGCGATCACCGTGGTCATGCCTTGAACAAGCGGTGCGGCAATGAGATAGCTTTGTCCCGTAATCCAGCCTGGATCACCAATGACGTAGAGCGTGTCATCCGGCGTCGCGTTGAAGACGGTGCGCATGGTGTGACTAACGCCACTGAGCCAGCTGCCGTGGGTATGCACGACACCTTTTGGTTTGCCGGTGGAGCCAGAGGTATAAATGATAAATAACGGGAAGTTTGAATCGACCCCTTCAACGGGCGATACCGCGTTAAGTTTGGACCAAACGGCTTCTGCGTCCTCTTGAGCTAGATCATCAAACGAGGCGAGACCCAGCTGTGTCGCAATCTTAGCTTTTGCTGAATCGACCAAATCATTGGACCATCGGTCGCGACCATGCTCGACGATTTCTTGCCCGGTGTAATCGACAACAATCACGTTGTCGACATCGTGTTTTGCGTCCGCCAGTTGTCGTGCAACCGCAGTTCGCAAATCTGCAGTCAACTCAGCCGCAATAGACTGCTGTTTCACAAGTGACGCGCCGAGCTCGCGCATGACGTCTGAGCGTTCAAGTGTGATTTCGCCGCCCAGTGCCTCACTCACGTCGGCATAGAGTGTGTCGGCAACATCGCCTAAATTGTAGGTTGCCAGAACGGCTTTGAGGGTGCGTAGCGCGGCCTCACGAGGTATGTAGTTATCCAGCGCAGGATCGGTATAAGTCCCTTTGTAGGCCACCACCTCGGCGTTTCGGTACCCGCCATCGGCGGTAATGACTAATTTGGCCCCTGCATCATGGATGCGGTCCGAGAGTGTTTTGGCTGAAAAGCCGCCAAAAACGGGGGTGTAGACGACGCCCATTCGTTGAGCGGCGAGCATATAAAAAACCTGCTCAGGAATATTAGGGAGGTTGAACGCGATGCGATCACCTTTCGTCAAGCCGAGGTCTTTGAAGACCTGCATGCGGAGGATAACTTCTTGAAAAAGGTTGCGGTAGCTGATGTGTTGCTCAGTAACAGGGCCGCCGCGGCCATTATTTTTGGAAGGATCCCATCGGTCGCCCTCGAAAATGATAGCGGTTTTTTCCGCTCGACCCAGGAGTAAGTGGCGATCAACAAGATTGAAGCAGGCGTTGGTTTGCCCACCGGTGAACCATTTGTAATAAGGCGCCGCTGATCGATCTAAAACCTGCTGCCAAGGCGTCCAGTCATCTGCCGAAACCTCTCTTGCAGCAGCTTTCGAGTCCCAGCCATGCCAGGTATTGTCGGGTTCTTTGGCGAGCCATGCGCCGCTAGCCGGGTGCAGCCAGTGAATTTCTCGCGATGCCACTGCACCGTGATAGTCATCCGTGGTGCTGGTGATGTGTTGTTTAAGCGCATCCTCATCGGACTGCGACGTCAATACGCCCCAGATATGGTCATCGCTCATGGTTCTCTCCCTCTCGAAACAGTCTCCGCGGAGGGGGTTAGAAAAGACGACGAGCCGACAAACCTATGCTTGCCGTTCCTCCGCTCTTGATCAAGCACCGGAAAACCGGTTCCCACCTACGCTCGATTACGCATGAGATACGTCCCGCAAAAGGCCCTAGATCACCAGAATTGGTAATTTGCCACATGTGAAATGGCGAGTATTTCGCTAGCCGATGGCCAGCGCTTTTTGGAATGTGGATCCGTCAACATTGCCTCCGGATGCAATGACTAGAAGCTCATCAGCATCAGGAAGGTGGGCGCCAAAAAGGGCGGCGGCGAGTGCAACAGCACCGCCGGGCTCCGTTACCAACTTGAGGGTGTCAAATGCAAGCTTCATCGCGTGCAGTACCTGCTGATCAGAGACGGCGAAACCCGCACCCGCCAGTCGCTTGAGAATCGGAAATGTCAGCTCCCCTGGGGTGGGTGTCACGATAGCATCGCAGATGGAGCCCTGCTCAGATGCGTTGCGCACCCTGTAACCGAGGCGAAGCGAGCGTAATGTGTCATCAAACCCTTCTGGTTCTACAGTGTGTACGGATAGCCCCGGGTGCGTCGCGGCCAAGGCTGTGGCAATACCCGCACTCAACCCGCCGCCACCGCAGCAGCACAGAACAGCGCTTGCAGATACGTCATGCTCGGTTATCTGGTGCGCGAGCTCGATTCCAACAGTCCCCTGGCCTGCAATAACCATCGAATCATCGTAGGGCTTTATCAGCGACAGTCTGCGTTCGGTCGCCACAGTTGAGCCAATCGTCTCGCGGCTTTCTTTGCCGCGGTGGTAGCGGATCACTTCGGCACCGAGAGCCTGTGTATTGGCTACTTTGTTCGACGGGGCATCATGTGGCATAACAATGGTGGCCGACGTTCCGAAAAGACGTGCGGCGAGGGCGACTCCTTGAGCGTGATTGCCAGATGAGTAGGCGAGAACCCCTCGCTCTCTGGCATCGGCCGTGAGAGCGCTAATGGCACTGCACGCCCCTCGGAACTTAAAGCTACCGGTGACTTGCAATGGCTCTGCTTTGATCCAAAGTTTGCGCCCAGCAATCTCGTCAAGCCGCGGCGAATTCAGCAGTGGTGTCTTGACAATCAAATGCTTGATTCGCTGATGCGCAGCCTCAATATCCGAAAAATTTACTGTCATAATAGGGTCTTAAATTGATCCGGACGACATGATATGCCGAACTAACACTATTACACAGTGTGGGGCACGTTCAGTGTTGGATTATGTACAACACGACGGGGGGCGGCAGGAGGCCGGTTTTCGTGGTCGCTCAGATTGCGTCGTGCGCGCTATTTGTTTGGTCACAGGCGACGTCTATGCGGATGTGCGCCGTGATTTGTCCTATCTGCAGAAAAAGATGACCGGAGGCTTGTATCCGTCCATTGCCGACGGCGTGATGACGCCAGTTCATTATCTCTATCTCACCGGCAAGGGCTGGCGACTCGAGCTGACCAAAAACACCTATCTGCCTGATATTCCTCGTGATGGACGTTTTATTGCGGTCATACCGCGGCATGTGATGGCCGTTTGCAACGGCACGGTCTGGGATGCTTGGGATTCTCGCTTCAGCCGGAAAACAAAAAGTGGATACCCTCGGCTCTTAGGCTACTACTGCCCGCCAACCTAAGTGAATATTCATGGGAGGTTGCGGGACTACGCCTCTATCCAACGAATGATATAGTCCTGCAGATCCGATTCCCGCACATCAGTCTCGGAAACAACGCGCCCGCGAATACTCGTTGGATCTTTAAAGACAGAGGACGGGTGACCACTAATCAAGGGATGCCACTCTGGCAAATCTTTAGACTCAGAGCGTAGTCGATAAGCACACGTATTTGGCAACCATTTCATTTCTCGGTCCGTCATCGAAGCTACATCCATGCAGTCGGGTACTGTGCTAAAACGATTTTCATAGTCGCCGCAACGACTACTTTTGTTATTGAGTAGACGACAGGAGACGCGCGTATAGAACACCTCGTCTGTCTCGTCGTCTTGTAATTTGTGCAGACAACATTTGCCGCAGCCGTCACACAAAAGCTCCCATTCGTCACGGCTCAGTTGATCAAGCGGTGTCGAATTCCAGTAGTTAGGCGTATGCATTGCGCTCTATTCTTCCTTTGACAAATGTGCCAGCGCACCAGAATTTTTTTCCCAGTTTCGTCCATCAAATGGCTTGTCGTAAATGACCTCTACGGTATCCATGACTAAGCAGCGAGCATTGACGCTAACACCGTCGGGATTGGATCTCGGTATATAAAACGACTTAATACCGCAGTGGCTACAAAAGTAGTGTTTTGCTAAGTGGCTACCATAGGTATAAAGCGACAGCGCATCTTCACCTTCTACAATCCGGAAACGACCTTTAGGGACGAGCAGATGCTGATAGTGGGTGATGTCGCAGATGGAGCAATTGCAAGTGTGCGTATCAAGAACCGCCGGTGCCTCGACAGTCCATTGCACGGTGCCGCAGTGACAAGATCCCCGGTGGCTGACACGCTCTGCTGTCACCGCGGTCTGAATTTTTTCACCGCGGAGCCGAATTTGCTCAATCAGACCAGATGTATCCCACCGACCACCGCCATTTGCTTGCACATTGGCGTAATGATTATCGACCATTGCGGCTATTGGTAGATGAAGCCCTAACTCTTGGGCGACATCCAGTGCGAACCCGAGATCTTTGCGCATCCAATCTACGGCGAAGCCAAAATCGTAGTCTCGTGCCGCTATGCTCGTGGCTCGATTAGTCATTTGCCATGATTGTGCTGCGCCGCCCTGAATGGCACTTGTGACCTGAGCAATATCGAGTCCAGCACATTCGGCAAAATGAAAGGCCTCTGAGAGTCCGCCCAAGACACCCGCTATGCATAATTGATTGACCATTTTGGTTACTTGACCGGTGCCAACGGGACCCATGAGCTGGGTGTGTTTGGCGTAGGTACTGATAATAGGCTTCACGGTGTTGAACGTCTTTTCATCGCCACCCAGCATGATCGTAAGTACGCCATTCTCGGCACCGGCTTGTCCGCCCGAAACAGGCGCATCCATGAAACTGATTCCAAGGTCCTCGCAGGCGTTGCTAATATCTTCGGCGAGCGCTCTGGATGTAGTAGTGTGGTCTACCAGTATGGCGCCGGGAGTCATGGTGGATAAAACGCCTTCAGGTCCCGTTGTTACGGCGCGAACATCGCTATCATTGCCCACGCAAAGAAAAACGATATCTGCGTCGACGGCAGCTTCTGAGGGCGTGGGGGCCGACAAGCCATCGTATTGGGCAGTCCATGCGAAGGCTTTGTTTTCGGAGCGGTTGTAAACACAGACTTCGAGGCCGCTTTTCTTGAGGTGACCGGCCATGGGGTAACCCATTGCACCGAGGCCTATGAAGGCAACCTTATTGATCTGCAACATGACGCATGTCCTACTGTACTGGGTTTGACGGAATGACTTAGGGAGAGTTCACCATGAAAAATACAATAACGCGATGCCTGGTAGGGGCGTTGATAGCTTCTTTTGTGGGCGTGGTTGGGGCGCAGGAGCTGGGACCAGGTGCTCGACCCATTGGCGCTGACTGGTCGCGCAGTCCCGTAATGGCCGCAAACGGTATGGCTGCTACAGCACAGCCGCTGGCCTCAACCATCGCCGTAGACGTATTGCAAGCAGGTGGCTCCGCTGTGGATGCCGCGATTGCTGCGAATGCTGCATTGGGTTTAATGGAGCCGACCGGCAACGGTATTGGGGGGGACTTGTTTGCCATCGTTTGGGATCCACAAACCAGCCAGTTGCACGGTTACAACGGTTCGGGCCGATCGCCAGCAGGTCGCTCGCTCGAGACGTTACGCGCTGCCATCGCCAGCATGAAGGCAGAGGGTGCTATTCCGATGGATTATGTGGGTATTCCCTCACATGGCTCATTGTCGGTGACAGTGCCCGGGGCTGTGGATGGCTGGTTTGCGCTCCACGAGCGATGGGGCAGCTTGCCCATGGCAGAGGTACTTTCTGCACCTATTCAGTATGCGCGCGAGGGTTTTCCGGTGAGCCCGGTCATTGCCGCAAGCTTCGAAAGCAACCGCAAGCGGTTCCAAGCAGTATCGGGGATGATTGACGAGTTCGACAATGCTGAAAAAACCTATTTCCCTGGTAATACTGCCCCGCAAGCAGGCGAGCTGTTTCGCAATCCAGACTTGGGGAATACCCTCGCTGCGATTGCACAAGGGGGGCGCTCTGCATTTTACGAGGGTGACATAGCGCAGGCGATGTCGGCTTACTTTAAGTCGATTGGAGCCGATCTGACTCTGTCTGATTTATCTGCACATGAGGGTGAGTGGGTAGAGCCCAGAGGTGTAAATTATCACGGTTACACCCTCTACGAACTCCCACCTAATGGTCAGGGCTTCGCCGCGCTAATGATGCTGAATATCCTAAAGCAGACAGATGTGCGGCAATTTGAGCGAGGTTCGCCTGAGCTTTTCCATTACATGGTTGAGGCGAAGCGACTTGCATTTGAGGCGATGGCTGGAACGTTCGCAGATCCGGATTTTGCCGATATTCCGCTCGATGCGCTGCTCAGTGACGGCTTCGCAAAGCGCCAATTTGCACGCATACGAAAGGATGCTGTGATTGAGCCAAAATTTTTGGCAGTACCACTGGAGGGAGAGGGTGATACGACTTATCTGACGGTGGTAGATAAGAGTGGATTGATGGTATCTCTTATTCAGTCTAATTACCGTGGGATGGGAAGCGGGCTGGTTCCCAAAGGGCTTGGCTTCATGCTCCAAGATCGAGGTGAACTATTTTCACTTGAGGACGGGCACCCGAATGTCTATGCACCGGGTAAGAGGCCCTTTCATACCATCATTCCAGCCTTTTTACTGAAGGACGACGAACCGTTTATGAGTTTTGGTCTGATGGGCGGCGGCATGCAGCCACAGGGTCACGTACAGATTTTGGTCAATATCGCTGACTTTGGCATGAATCTGCAAGAGGCGGGCGATGCGGCACGTTTTCTTCACGATGGTGGGTCTAGCCCAGACGAGGGAATAGCATCTGATTACGGTACATTATTCGTTGAGCCGGGCGTGCCATTGTCAACAGTTGAAGCTTTGCGCGCCCGCGGGCATGTGGTGCAGGTCAATGATCAAGCCGGTATGTTTGGCGGCTACCAAGCCATAAGCCGGGATCCAAAAACCGGAGTCTTAACGGGTGCGACAGAAATGCGTAAAGACGGCACAGTGGTCGGTTACTGAGAAATGGTGACGGGTATGGCGTCGACACAAGAAGAGAGAGCCAATGAGGCTGTTACTGCACACAGGTCGATTGCTGTCGTAGTGGGTGGTAGTGGTGCCATAGCCAAGGCGCTTGTCCACAAGTGGTCGCAAGATCCCGACCTGACCGTCGTGAGTTTGAGTCGAACGAGCAGTGGGTTTTCAAAAGTACAGTCCGTTATCACCGACTACAGTGATGAGTCGTTAGCGAGCGCGGCTAGACACGTTGCTGCCATAGGCCTGCCGCTTTCACGGCTCGTTATTTGTAATGGCATACTATCTGACGACGCTATTCGTCCGGAACGTAAGGTGAGTGATCTGGATGTCGCTGCATTTGATACCGTTATGTCGGTGAATACGCTGCTACCGATGCGAGTTTTGGGCGCCTTTTGGAGGGTGATTCGTGACGCTGAAGATCCACGGATAGCGGTGCTGTCGGCTCGTGTGGGTAGTTTAGAGGACAATAAACTGGGCGGATGGTACAGCTACCGGGCCAGCAAAGCGGCGCTAAATATGATGCTTAAGTGCGCTGCAATAGAGGCTAGGCGGGTGAATAGCAGAGCAAAAATTATTGCTTATCACCCCGGTACCGTCGACTCTGCTTTATCACGCCCGTTCCAGCGATCGGTGCCGGATGGAAAACTATTCTCCCCAGATTACACCGCTGCGCAATTGATCGACATTTTAGATTCGGTTGTGGCAGACGGCGACCTATCCTATCTAGACTGGGCCGGTCAGCCGATACCTTGGTAAACCCCGTGATGTGTCTGCAGTACCCGTAATGTTAGTTGCGAATAAGACTAGTTGAGAAATTCGGCTCTAGACGCAGGGTTTGACTTAAACACCCCGCCCAAGGACGTTGTTCGCGTTGTTGAGTTCCCGTCTTTCACCCCTCGTGCCTTCACGCAATAGTGGGTTGCGGTCATGGTGACTGCCACATCGTCAGTACCGAGCAAGGTTTGCAGTGCAACCAGCACTTGCTGGGTCAGACGTTCCTGTACTTGCGGACGTTGGGCGAAGAAGCTTACCAATCGATTTATTTTGGATAGTCCAATGACTTTTTCATTAGGTATGTAGGCAACCCTGGCAAACCCATCGATCGTGACGAAATGGTGTTCGCAGGTGCTGGTGAGATCGATCTGGTCGACACAAACCATTTCTTCTACACCCATTTTGTTATCGATGACTGTTATTTTGGGGAATCGGCTGTAATCGAGACCCGAAAAAATCTCATCGACATACATTTTTGCGATGCGGTGCGGAGTCTCCTCCAAACTGTCATCGCTCAAGTCAAGCCCTAAGGTTTCCATGACGGTCGTGAAGGCGTCGCGAATACGATCGTAGCGTTGATCGCGATTTAGGTGATTGGCGATCATTGGTGTTTCCAGACCTTTGACCAATAATGCGCGCCTCACAGCCATCGCCTCATCTGATATCGCACTGGGAAGCGCGGTCGTTTTTGCAGAGTGTTGAACTTGATGCATGAGACGCTGTCCTTCAATAAGGTGTAAACTTAGTACGCGGTTGCCGCAGTCGTGGATGCCGCTGTCGGTGCATGATTGGTTAAAAATAGGCCTGATGTAGCGGTTTTGTATAACTATTTGTTTGAGAGGTGGGTAAATAATGTTTGGCCGATTATATTGGATGTTGATCCTGGCGATTTTTGTGTCAAGTCCCGTTTTCGCAGACCGTAATGATCTTGCACTTCAGGAGTTTCGTGCAGCAGGTGCTGGATCCTACATCGACGCGTCTTATGGCTATGCGGTTTTTCCTAGTATCGGCAAGGTCGGTCTGATCATCGGCGGCGCGACGGGTAAGGGGCAGGTTTACCAAGAAGGTAAAGCTGTCGGTAACGCGACAATGACTCAGGTGAGTCTCGGTTTCCAGTTTGGCGGGCAAGTTTACAAGCAAATCATCTTCTTTGAAGACGTACGTGCCATGCGCGAGTTTACGTCTGGTAATTTTGAATTTGGTGGCCAAATCGCTGCGGTTGCATTGAACTCAGGCGTGAGTGCGGAAGTGAGTACTGGCGGGGGTGGCCGAACGTCGGTTACCGCGGCCAACGGTGATATCACCGAAGTGGATAGCACAGGTTTCGTGGACGGCATGGCGGTATTTACGCTATCGCAGGGTGGTTTTATGGTGGAAGTTTCCCTGGGCGGGCAGCGCTTCAGCTACGAACCGCTCTGACCCCCTGCTGGCTCCTCTTCGAATGTGATGTCGACGGTTGCAAGCCGAGCAACCAGGTGATCGCCGAGGGCAGATGCCGGTGTCCAAATACCCCCTTCGACTGCGAGATCATCGAAGGCCAGACTGAGCCCCGCTTCGGCCAGCATTCGTGACGTCGCTCCGTAGCCGGGGTCGCGTTTCCCCCGAACCACGATTCGTACGTCTTTTGTCAACTCAGTAGGGTGGTGCGCGTGCACGAAGAATTCGAAAAAACCCGTCTCGCGTTCGTGCAACGATGGGCCTTCTCCCGGTTGCGGGAGTCGCTTCGCGATGAATCTGCGCAACGGGCCGATCGCGAGTGCTGTCATGCCCGCGATCATGCCGGCCGAGAGTAAGAGCGCGGCCCGACGGCTTGGCATCAGTTGCGACTCGTTGTAAGAAAAGTCGGCACCATACAGCAGGCTGGCTAACGCATTTGAGCGCCTGACAACTTTTGAGTTAATTGCTGCCATTACAAAAGGACCGGTCCAACTGCCAAAGTTATCGTCCCAGCGCGCACTACGCTGGTCTGCACCGTCGCCGCCTGGATCTAGCTCAGGCGGATAGAGGGCATAAGGATCATTTAGGGTCTTTCTTGCAATCGGATCTTCGACCGCTTGTTCAACTGCCAGCAACATACTCGCCACGGTGCCGCCACTCACCCCACCCTTGGATTCGCCCATTCGTCCGCTGACTTTTTGGGCATAAACGCCATGCTTTTCCATCATTGTCTTCTGCGCGACAAATACGCCGATGTCGGATGGAATACTGTCGAAACCACAACAGTGAACTAGCCGCGCGCCTGACTCTTCTGCCATCGGACTGACGCGATCGAAAACCGATGCCATCCACTGAGGCTCACCCGTCAAGTCGCAGTAGTGGGTGCCTTCTATGGCACAGGCTTCGAGTAATGTTGTTCCATAGCGTGCGTACGGCCCAACTGTGCTAATGACAACGCGCGTGGATGCGGCAAGACGTGTCATTTCATCGGTATTGTCGCTATCCGCAACGAGTATCGGAAGATTGGGTGCCGACAAACCCTGCTTAATTTCGTCGAGTTTAGACTTGGAGCGCCCGGCGATCGCCCAGTTGATTTTATCGCCATAGGCCTCATGAAGGTAAGCTGCGACAAGAGCTCCGGTAAAACCCGTAGCACCGTAGACGACAATGTCAAAATCGCGCTGTGTATTCGTTTCCATAAACGCCTCCCAGAAGCTCATGTGCAAGTAAAAAAGAGAGTCTAGCAGGGTGACTAAAAATGCTCCCTTAAAATCGTCTCTGACTTAAGCGCTGTGTTATCCTTTCGCGACTCAAAAATGCTGGTACAACGGGGGCGTAGTGGGGGGTTCATCGAGAATTACGGTAACGGCAAAGCGCGCACTTGGCCCCGTTATCGTCGCGATAGTGACGGCGCTGATTGTCAGCGCTCTGGTTCGCACTGCGCCTGAGCCTGAGGTAGGTGAGGCTGTTACCAATCGCATTGGCGTTTACGTTGAGCGCGCAACCCGGACGGGCGCACGCGCAGAGGTCAGGGCGTTTGGTGAGGTGCGTCCTCGTGTTCAAATCGACGTCGTCAGTGAGGTATCTGGACGCATCACGAGTGTGTCGCCGCGGTTTGTCGAGGGAGGAAGCCTGTCTGCTGGCGAGCCGCTGCTTACCATTGAAAATCGCGACTACGTTCTAGCAGTAGCCGAGGCAAAGGCGCGTTTAGCTGCGCGCCGATTGGAACTCGAACAAGCACGAGCTGATGCTGATGTGGCTGAAAGGCAGCTTGCTGGCGAGTCTAATGCATCCGGTTTGGCGTTGAAAAAGCCTCAGATTGCGCAGGCAGAGGCAGCGCTAAATGCGGCCGAGCTCTCAGTGCGGCGCGCACAATCAGAGCTTGCGCGAACTGAGATTTCCGTACCGTTTGATGCTCGCATCACCTCAACGATGGTCGATGAGGGACAGTACGTTGGGATGGGTAGAACAATAGCCTCCGTTTTTTCCACTGACATTGCTGAGGTCAGACTACCGCTCACGGATCTTGATATCGCTGCTTTGGGTGTGCCTATTGGGTTTGAAGCCGAGCCTGGGCAAGGCTTAGACGTGGCTTTGACTGCAGATGTTGCAGGTGCAATGCGCCGTTGGCAGGGTCGGCTACTGCGGTTAGACGCGTCTCTGGATCCACGAACGCGGTCGACCTTCGGGACGGTCGAGGTAGTCGATCCGTTTAAGACGACTCAAGGGGACATGCCCATGGCGCCGGGCTTATTTGTTGCGGCTGATATTCAGGGTCGAGCCTTAGACGATGTGATTGCGATTCCCGCAGCGGGACTTCGCGCTGGCGGTCGTGTGTTCATAATGAACGACAAGGATGTGCTAGAAATACGGAGCGTCATCGTGGCTCACGCGACGTCTGAGGTCGCTTATTTGGTCAATGGTCTTAATGAAGGTGATCGTGTCATTGTCTCGCCCATCCGCAATCCGGTTCCCGGCATGGCGCTAGCCGCCATAGAGGACAGTGCGGATCCCGTACAACTGAGCGGAGACTGATATGACGGGACTCATAGCATGGTGGGTCAGAAACGCCGTCGCGGCTAATCTACTGATGGTGTTCATCTTGGTCTGCGGCCTTCTGGCATGGGCCGGTATTGAAAAGGAAGTCCAGCCAGTCGTTAAACTGCCCCTCGTTCAGGTTTCGCTGACATGGCCCGGTGCATCACCAAAAGAGATTGAGCAGCAAGTTATTCAGCGGGTAGAGGCCGCCATCAAAAACATTGACAACTTGCGACGCTACAACTCGGAGGCTAGCGAAGGATTTGGTCGCGTTACGCTCGAGGCCCTGCCGAGAGTCGACTTAACCGAATTTAAAGAGGATGTCCGAGACGCTATCGATGGGATAACGTCATTTCCCAGAGATCTTGAGCCCGCGCGTATCAGAACGATTGAGTGGAAAGAGACTATTCACTATCTCACCGTTCAGGGTGATATTGGTGAGCGGGCGCTGGGCCGACTGGCTGAGGAGCTTCGCGATGAGCTGATATCGCTGAGTCAGGTGAGTAATGTCCGAGTCGGTGGTATCCGCGATGAGGAAGTTACCATTGAAGTCTCGGAGGAGGCGCTGCAGCGATACCAGCTGAGCTTCGGCGAGTTGGCGGCTGCAGTCAGAGCCTCGTCAATCAATATTTCGTCGGGTGAGCTAAAAACGTCTACCGGAAATATTCAATTGCGCGCCGAGAACTTGGCTGATAATCAAACTGATTTTGAGAGCATTATCGTCCGCGAGTTACCCTCGGGTGCACAACTGACACTGGGTGATGTCGCCCGCATCAATGATGGCTTTGCTGACTATGATGTCAAAGCGTCGGCGAATGGTGTGCCGGCAGTTATGCTCGAGATAAAGCCATCGGATCGGCTCTTCATAACGAAGACGTCGAAGCAAGTGAACGACTGGATCGATACTAAGCAGTCTGAATTACCCGACGGTGTGGAGTTATTTAGTCTCGCCGATATGGCCGACGCTTATGAGTCGCGCATGTCCCTCATCTTTGATGCGGCGTGGATGGGATTGATCCTAGTAATGCTAATCCTGCTCCTTACACTACGATTTACTGTCGCACTCTGGGTGACCGTTGGCATCGCTATCTCGTTTGTCGGTGCCTTTATATTTCTTCCTGTTGTGGATGTATCGATCAACTTCCTATCGACCTTTGCGTTTTTATTGGTGCTCGGTATTGTCGTGGACGATGCGATTGTTGTTGGTGAGAGCATTCACCACCATCGGGAAGATCTGGGTTTGCCACCTGAAGAGGCCGCTATTGTCGGTGCCTCTGCTGTGGCGAGGCCGGTCATATTTGCCGTACTGACTACGGTTGTGGCCTTTGCTCCCTGGGCATTTCTGTCGGGACCACAGAGCGAGTTTCTGCGCCATTTGTCTGCGGTTATTGCCTTCGCACTTGCCTTTTCGCTGATCGAGGCGTTTTGCATTCTACCCGCACACCTAAGCCATTTGCCTGCGCGTAATCCAGGTAAAACAGGCTTTGCTTTGCAGCGTCGTATTGCAGACGGCATCACGTCTTTTGCGGAGAACACATACGCCCCAATGCTGGCTCGCGCACTCAATGTTCGTTACACCTTGAGTGCTGTATTTTTGGCGGGATTTATTGTTGCGCTGACCCTGGCATCTACCGGCTGGGTGCGCTTTTACTTTTTCCCACAGTTAGAAAGTGAGACGTTGGTGGTCAACGTGACCTTACCCACGGGGGTACCGTTTTCAAGAACTGAGGCGGTCATGAATAAGCTCAATCAATCGAGCGATGACCTAAAGGCAAACTATCCCGTTATCGGTGCCTTTACGTTTGCCTACGACAATCAGTTAGAGCAATACGTTCAACTGCCGCCGCCGGGAGAGAGTGATATCAGCATGCGGGAAGTCGCAGAGACATACCTCGCCTCTATGGGTGACATTCCTGACGCTGAGAATATCACTGTGCAGTACACGGCGAATCAAGGTGAAGCCGTTCTCACCTTTGTCTTCGCCCATACAGACGAGGCCAGGCTAAAGCAGGCCGCTTCTGAATTGCGCAATTATCTCGTGTCCTTTGAGGACGTATTTTTTGTCAGGGACAATCAGCGCGGCGAGATTGATGAGCTCAATATAAAGCTCAAGCCGGGAGCCCAGACGTTAGGTGTGACCCTGGCAGATGTGTCGCGTCAGGTAAGGCAGTCTTACTACGGTGAGGAGGTTCAGCGCTTGCCGCGGCAGTACGGTGATGTGCGAGTGATGTTGCGCTATCCGCAGGACGCACGAAAGAGTTTAACCTCGCTCAGAGACCTCAATATTAGAACGAGTGACGGTCGCTTACTCCCACTTGCCACGGTAGCTGATATAGAAGTAAGAAAGGCGTCGCAGAGGATCGTCCGTCGCGACGGCCAGCGAATTTTTGAAGTCTATGCGCGTCTTAATGTCGACGCCATGGGCGATATTAACGATAAAGTGCAAGATGAGTTTATCCCTGAGTTGCAAAAGCGTTATCCCGCCCTTCAGGTGATCAAGGGGGGATGGGAAGAGCAGCAAGCTGAGTTCATGACAGAGGTTTCGCGCCTGTTCACTATTGCCATGCTTACCATTTATGCCCTGCTGGCTGTTGCATTCCGCTCTTATACCCTGCCGACCATTATTATGTCGGCGATTCCTTTCGCCTACATGGGCGCCATCTTTGGACATAAACTTATTGGCATTCCGCTAGACATGTTTTCCTTCTTTGGTATGGGGGCTGCAGCAGGTGTAGTGGTGAACGACAACTTGGTTTTGATCGACTACATTTTAAAACGTGAGGAACGCGGGGATGATCGGCTGACCGCGATTATCAACGCCGCTAAGAATCGGTTTAGGCCCATTTTGCTGACTACCTTGACGACTTTCGTCGGACTGATGCCCATCATCGCGGAAACGTCGCAGGCGGCTGCCTTCCTCAAGCCCTCTGTGATTTCACTGGCGTTCGGCGTGTTCTTCGCCTTCTTTGTCAGCCTTTTTTTGGTGCCCGCGCTTTACTTGATTGGTGCGGACTGGGGCAAAATCAGCGCAAGTATGTCGCCGTTCTTTCCTCGTTGGTCGAAGGGAAAAGCAGCTTAGGACTTGCTTTAACGCACATCTTTCATGAGGCGTCGCACGCGCGGTGATACCGCGAGTACCACCACACCCACACCCACACCGTAGTAGAGCAGTTCGGTAAACAGCGCGTTGAAACCAGCGGTGCCGAGCCGTCCGTCTTCGCCATCGATACTAGAGAAGAAAATAGCGAGCTCAGACGCAAGGTATGAACCGTAGGCACTTGCCAGGAACCAGGCTCCCATCATGACTCCCACGTAGCGCGCTATCGAAAGCTTGGTAACGGCAGATAGCCCTATGGGGCTGAGACAGAGTTCAGCTGATGTGTGTAGGAAGTAGGCCAGCACGAGCCACCAGGCAGAGACAAGGCCGGCTGAGTCCGGGTTATTCAGACCGATCAATAGCGCACCAAACCCCAGTCCCACTTGGATGATGCCAAAGCCGAATTTGGCTGGGCTCGATGGTTCAATATTATGGGACAGGAGCGCAGGCCAAAGAAGGGCGAATAGGGGCGAAAGGAGAATAATAAAAATCGCGTTAGCCGAACCAAATTGCGCCGCGGTTAGTTGAGTTCCGAACAAGGTAAGGTCGGTTGCTCGGTCTGCAAACAAGGTCATTGAGCCTCCCGATTGTTCGAACATCGACCAAAATACGGTACTAACGACGATCAAAAAAAACAGGGCACTCATCTTGCCGCGCTCTTCTGAATTACATTGCGTCGCTAGTAGCCAAACAAACCACGCTAAAAAAAGGCCAGCCACGAGAGGAAGCATTACGCCAACGCCATTCGGCTGTTGCAAGACTACCCAGATGACGAAGACCGACACGATGCTGAATAGGGTAATGGTCTGTTGAACGCTGAGAATGCCCAAGGTTGCGCTAGCCGGCTGTTTCAAAATCTCAGGGTTGCTCGGATCGCCGTGTCCCTCTAGCCATTCCTGTCCTAGGGTAAAGATGACTAAACCGATCAGCATACCGATGCCTGCAGCGCCAAATCCGTAGGCCCACCCATAGGCGCTGGCAAGCCATCCGCAGAGCAATGCAGCACTTGCGGCGCCGATATTGATGCCCATGTAAAAAATAGTAAAGCCACCATCTCTTCGCGGGTCATTGTCACCGTATAACTTACCGACAACCGTTGAAATATTGGGCTTGAGCAGGCCGACACCAACCACAATCAGCGCGAGTGCAAAGTAAAAGACGCTGATCGCCTGCTCGTCCCTCACGATCGCACCTGCTGCGGTTTGCGATGCAGGTACGCCCTCAAAAGCCATTGCGCAATGTCCGAGTACCAGCAGGATGCCACCAAGTTTTACGGCGTTTGTTTGTCCTAAATAGCGGTCCGATACAAGGCCGCCCAATAGAGGCATGGCGTACACCAGTGCCGCATAAGCGCCGAGGATTCGCAGCGCTTCCCCGTCGGTGAACAAGTGGTGCTGCACTAAGAAGAGCACGAGTAAATACTTCATGCCGTAGAACGAGAAGCGCTCCCACATCTCTGTGGCGAAACAGACAAATAAACCGCGAGGGTGTCCAAACCATTCAGGGCCTGCGGGTAGTGTCTGCGTCGTCATAATTCACCTATTCGTTCTTTGTTTATCAGTGTGGACACCATTGTCATGGGGCGTACTGCAGTGCTATATCGGCTAGGCAGCAGGTTGGTTTAAGGCCTTCGATAACGCGCCGAGCATGTCATCAGGATCGCGGATTCGCTTCACTTGTGCAAACAAAGCCGCGGCTTGCGGGTAACAGTATTGCAGATAGACCAACCATTGTTTGAGCGGGTTAATGGCATATTTCCGCTGATAGAGTGCCCCATTGGCCTCAAAAAAGTAGACCAGAAGTTCCGCAATATCTTGCCACTCGAGGGGCATCTGAGGGGTGTCCGAGCAGTAAGCGGCAATTGCCCGGCCGAGATCAGGCCGGCATAAAGCCCCGCGAGCCAGCATGAACGCGTTGCACCCGCTCTGTCGGCGACAATCAAGAAGGTCGGTAGGCGTCCAAATTTCGCCATTGGCGATAATGGGTATGTTCCGGTCATTTCCGATATCGCGAAGTCGATGCCAGTACGCTGGAGGCCTGTACGCTTGTGTTTTCGTTCGCGCGTGGACGGTCAACTCATCAATGCCGCTGTTGATTGCTCCGTCGGCGATGCGTGAAAACAAGGCATCGTCATCAAAGCCAAGTCTCACTTTTGCCGTCACGGGTGTCGTGTGCGGCGTCGCGTCCCTGACCGCTTTGCAGATGTCGTAAATGGTCTCTGGTGTACGTAACAGGGTAGCTCCACCGCGTGATTTATTGACAGTCTTCGCAGGGCATCCGAAATTGAGATCAATGCCCGGTGCGCCTAGTCCCGCAACGACCCGCGCATTGGCAGCCATCAAATCGGGATCTGACCCCAGCAGTTGAACGTACACTGGTATACCGGATGGCGTTCTACCATCAGCCTTCAGCTCAGGGCACAACCGGTAAAACACTTTAGCTGGGAGAACTGTGCTCGAGACGCGAACAAATTCAGTGGTGCAACGCTCGTACCCACCAACGCGTGTCAGCATGTCGCGCATCACGGATTCCATGACGCCCTCCATTGGCGCTAATAAGAGTCTGGGCGGCGAGATGCTGGATGTGTTCATAAAATCCTTGAACGTAGTACAACTCGTATCGTAAATCTTACAGATGACGCGATCATTCTTCGTTTGTAGACTGTTAGCTTGGGCGCCATGTTAGCCGTTTGTTAAAGGGCAAGTCACAATGAATCCTAATTATCTGGATTTCGAGCAGCCGATCGCTGAGCTCGAGATGAAAATCGAAGAATTAAAATCGGTGGTCGACAATTCCGAGATTAATATCAGCGACGAAATCGGTCGGCTCAAATCCAAGAGCCACAAACTAACGCAGTCGATTTTTTCTAAGTTGAGTCCGTGGGACATTGTTCGCGTGGCTCGTCACCCACTTCGCCCTTATTCACTGGATTATATTCCGCTCATCTTTGATGAGTTTGACGAACTGCATGGTGATCGCCATTTTGGTGATGACAAGGCTATTGTGGGGGGGGTTGCTCGTTTGAACGACAGACCTGTGATGGTTATTGGCCAAGAGAAGGGTAGAGCAGTCAAGGACAAGGTTTACCGCAACTTCGGGATGCCGAAGCCCGAAGGGTATCGTAAAGCGCTTCGTTTGATGGAAATGGCAGAGCGATTCAAAATGCCAGTGGTAACGTTGATCGACACGCCCGGAGCGTATCCGGGCATTGATTCTGAAGAGCGGGGCATTTCTGAAGCGATCGCTCAAAACCTCGCAGTGATGTCGCGTCTTAGAACGCCCATTATCTGCGTAGTAATCGGCGAGGGGTCATCGGGTGGGGCACTTGGAATTGGGGTTGGTGATCATTTAGCCATGCTCCAATACTCGACCTATTTTGTGATTTCGCCAGAGGGTTGCGCCAATATTATCTGGAAGAGCAGTGAGTTCGCGCCGCAAGCCGCTGAGGCGATGGGTGTTACGTCATCGACGTTGGAGGAGCTCGGGATTGTCGATGCGACTATTCAAGAACCGTTGGGCGGTGCTCATCGTGATATTGATGAAATGGCACGCCGAATCGGTGAGCATGTGTCGGGTCAGCTGGATGCCCTGTGCGCGACTGATACGGATCGTTTGGTTGAAGCCCGTTATCAGCGCTTAATGGCCTACGGGAGCGTCTGATCTTGCGATGGTATTGTACGACGCACTGAAGCAGCACTGGGCTACGCTTCAGCGCGCAAGACGCCTTTGCATCGGATTTTCCGGTGGTGTCGACAGTCACTCCTTACTACATAGTTTGGTTGCGCTTGCCGGCGAAGAGCCGCTTCCTCCGATCGTCGCCTTGCACATCAACCACGGTCTTCACGCTGAGGCCGCGCAGTGGGAAGAACACTGTGCTGGAGTGGCTGCACAACTGGGTGTCGATTTCGTAGCGAAGTCGGTGCTCGTTTCGCCAGGAGCGTCTCCTGAGGCACAGGCGCGAGACGCTCGATATGAGGCGTTTTCCCGATTTCTCTTAGCGGACGATCTGTTGCTCTTGGCTCATCATCTCGATGATCAGGTTGAAACTGTCTTGTTTCGACTCATTCGAGGCGCTGGACCCAAGGGGCTGGCGGGCATGCCCGAAAAGCGGCAGCTGGGAAGTGCGACATTAGTCCGTCCACTGCTGGGCTTGCCGCGATCCGATATCGAGCAGTATGCGATCGATCATCAGCTGGAGTGGCTAACCGATTCGAGCAATGACGATGTCAGCTTTGATCGTAATTATCTTCGCCATCATGTACTGCCGGTAATTGAGTCGCGGTGGCCGCGCTATCGACAGGGATTCTCTCGATCTGCGACGCTCAGTGGTTTATCGCACAGCGCAGGTAATTCGCGAGAGTTGCCAGCGGGATTGACGCCGCTGGGTGATCCTTGTCTTTCAGTAGCAACTCAAGATGTCAATGATCTGCACAGTCAGCTTTACACATGGCTAGAGCGCATGGGTGCATCAATCCCAAACTATAAAGTGTTGAGCGAATTCGCTCGGCAATGCATTCACGGAGCCGAAGACAGACTGCCAGAGCTGCAGTGGGAGGATTACCTCATTCAACGATGGAAGCGAGAGATTCACGTTTATCCAATCATTCCAAGAGAGTCGTTCACCTACGCATCACGCATCGGGGAGGCTGCAACAGGTCCTTGGGGCGCTGTTGATTGGGCAGTGGCTGAGTTTGGCTTGCCAGCGGGCGAAAGAGTGACGATCCGCAGCGCGCATCCCGGTGAAATGATCACACTTCGCAGTCGTCCAACGCGCTCGATGAGCCAGTGTTTTCAGGAAGCCAATATCCCCCCCTATTGGCGATCATTTCTGCCGATTATCTGTCGACGTGAGGTGCCTATTGCGCTGGCCGATCTGGGGTTGTCGGTCCGCGGAGACGCCGAGGCGGAGTCACTTTGTAAAGGCGGATTAGTACCGGTCTGGCGACGTCCGAAATTGCATTTTCTAAATTGAGGATATGACGACTCTTTGTTAAGCTGAACGCCCATCGGAGCTCTGCTGTCGGCAACCTTTTGTTCGCCGCCCCACAGTTCCTCACGCTTTGGTGGAGTTCATGACGCGATATGTGTTTGTTACCGGTGGTGTTGTTTCTTCTCTCGGGAAAGGAATAGCAGCGGCGTCTCTGGCAGCTGTCTTGGAGGCTCGCGGTCTCAAGGTCACGCTCCTAAAATTAGACCCTTATATTAACGTTGACCCTGGCACCATGAGCCCGTTCCAACACGGCGAGGTGTTCGTCACTGACGATGGCGCTGAAACCGATCTTGATTTAGGCCATTACGAGCGCTTCACTCGAGCGACGATGTCAAAGCGAAATAATTTCACGACGGGTCAGGTATACGATGAGGTCCTCAGAAAAGAGCGGCGCGGTGACTATTTAGGCGGCACCGTCCAGGTGATTCCGCATATTACCGATGAGATAAAACGCCGCGTTATTGCTGGCGCAGAGGGTGCCGATGTAGCGGTGGTAGAGGTAGGCGGAACGGTTGGTGACATTGAAAGCCAACCCTTCTTGGAGGCCTTGCGACAATTGAAGCTAGAAGCGGGTTCATCCCACGCCTTGCTGATGCATTTGACACTGGTTCCCTATCTACCAACCGCCGGTGAAATAAAAACGAAGCCAACACAGCATTCCGTGAAAGAGCTGCGCTCCATCGGACTACAGGCTGATGTATTGCTCTGTCGTTGCTCAGTGGATATCGATGTGAGTGCAAGGAAAAAGATTTCACTGTTTACCAATGTTGAAGAGCGCGCGGTGATCCCGGTGCTGGATGCGGACTCTATTTACAAGATACCAAAGAACCTGCATGAAAATGGGCTAGACGATTACATATTGGATCGATTTGGTATGTCGCCGATGGCGGCCGATTTTAGCGAGTGGGATGATGTCGTGGCACGCGAATTTGCAGACAGGCGCGCGCGAGTAAAAGTGGGCATGGTCGGCAAATATACCGAGCTGGTCGATGCTTATAAATCACTGAATGAAGCGTTGGGGCATGCGGGTTTGCACACCAATACGCACGTTGATATTGAGTATATTGATGCGGAAGATCTTGAAACAAAGGGCATCGAACCGCTCACTAAGCTCGATGCGGTGTTGGTCCCAGGTGGCTTTGGCGATCGGGGGATTGAGGGCAAAATTGCGGCTGTAAAATACGCAAGAGAGCATAGAATCCCTTACCTGGGCATCTGCCTCGGCATGCATATGGCCATGATTGAGTTTGCAAGGAACGTGTGTGGTCTCTCGGGCGCGCATTCAACTGAGATGAACGCAGACACCCGCTATCCCATTATCGGTTTGATTACCGAGTGGCAAACTGAGTCGGGTGGTCTAGAGGTGCGTGATGAGCACTCGGATATGGGTGGCACCATGCGACTGGGGTCCCAGCCTTGCTACTTGGTCGATGGCACACGGACGCGAGATATCTACGGTAGCGATGTGATTCGGGAGCGTCACCGGCATCGCTATGAGGTTAACAACACCCTTGTGCCGAAACTTGAAGCCCAAGGTATGACAATCTCCGGTTGGTCTCAGGATAAGGGCTTGGTCGAAATGGTAGAGCTCTCGGATCATCCGTGGTTTGTGGCCTGTCAGTTTCACCCAGAGTTCACGTCGCGTCCGAGAGGCGGACATCCCTTGTTCTCCAGTTTTATCAATGCCGCTGTAGAGGTAAAACAGGCATGAGCCCTAGACGTGTTTGTGTGGGTAGCATTGAGTTTGGCAACGACAAGCCGTTTGTGCTCGTAGGTGGCGTCAATGTGCTTGAGTCAGAACAGTTTGCGGTCGATGTTGCGAGCCATTACCAAGAGGTATGCACTGAACTCAAGATACCACTGGTGTTCAAGGCCTCTTACGATAAAGCTAATCGATCATCCATTACTTCATACCGTGGACCCGGTCTCGAAAAAGGCCTCGCTATATTAGCGTCCGTAAAGAAGGTCACTGGGTTGCCCCTTATCACCGACGTGCACGCGCCCGAGGAGGCTGCGCCAGCGGCCGCGGTAGTTGACATCATTCAATTGCCGGCCTTTCTGGCTCGCCAAACTGATTTAGTTCAGGCCATGGCGGAGACTGGCGCGGCGATTAATATCAAAAAGCCGCAGTTTCTCAGCCCCGCGCAGATGGCCAATATCGTTCACAAGTTTAGAGAGTGCGGTAATGATCGGCTAATGTTGTGCGAACGCGGCACTAATTTTGGCTACGATAATTTGGTGGTCGACATGCTGGGATTTGGTGTTATGCGTAAGGCTGCAGATGGCGTGCCCATCATTTTCGACGTGACTCATGCGCTTCAGCGACGCGATCCGAGCGATGCCGCCTCGGGTGGCCGCCGCACACAGGTGGTTGAGCTTGCGAGAGCGGGGATGGGTACTGGGCTGGCGGGTTTGTTTCTTGAGTCTCATCCAGATCCTGATAAGGCCCTCTGTGACGGTCCAAGCGCATTGCCCTTGGCGCAGTTACGCCCGTTTCTTGAGCATGTGAAGGCCGTCGATGAAGTGGTGAAGTCACTGCCAAATCTTGAGATTAATTAAGACTGAGTGGAGCACACTGTGAGCGAAATTGTTGATATTCGAGGCTTTGAGGTAATGGATTCACGGGGCAATCCAACCGTGATGGCAGAGGTTACCTTGGACGACGATACTGTCGGTGTGGCTTATGCGCCTTCAGGTGCAAGCACGGGTTCGCGGGAAGCCTTGGAGCTGCGTGATGGGGATAATGCTCGCTACTTGGGCAAGGGGGTGTTAACGGCCGTCGCTCACGTCAACGGTCCAATTCGCGAATGTCTTATCGGTCACGACGCCCTTGATCAGCGCGGTGTTGATCAACGAATGCTCGACGCGGACGGGACGCCTAACAAAAGCAAGTTCGGCGCCAATGCCATTCTGGCTGTGTCTTTGGCTAATGCTCGGGCTGCCGCGCAGTCAGCAAAAATACCGCTCTATCAGCACATCGCTGCGCTTTCTGAAACTGAGCAGCTCACGCTGCCTATGCCCATGATGAATATCCTAAATGGCGGTGAGCACGCGGATAATAACGTCGATATCCAAGAGTTCATGATTCAGCCGGTAGCGGCAACGTCATTTGCCGAAGCCCTGAGGATTGGTGCTGAAATCTTTCATCACTTGAAAAAAGTATTGTCGGCGAGAGGTTTGGCTACATCAGTGGGCGATGAGGGCGGATTTGCGCCTGACTTACCCTCGAACGCTGCGGCACTTGAGGTCATTGCGGAGGCTGTCTCAAAGGCTGGGTATATCTTAGGCCAAGATATAACACTGGCGCTTGATTGTGCCGCTTCCGAGTTTTACAGGGACGGTGAGTATCATCTCTCAGGAGAGGGCAGGCGCTTCTCCAGTGAGGGTTTTGCTGATTATCTTGCTGAGCTGGCGTCTGCGCATCCCATAGTGTCCATTGAGGACGGTTTGGATGAGTCGGATTGGGACGGATGGGCCTACCTGACCAAGCGACTGGGTGAGACCGTACAGCTGGTTGGCGATGATCTATTTGTGACGAATACCGCCATATTAAAACGCGGAATTGACGAAAAGATCGGGAATTCTATTTTGATCAAGTTCAATCAGATTGGGTCGCTCAGCGAGACCTTGGATGCGATAAAAATGGCACAGGATGCGGGTTTTACCGCGGTTATTTCACACCGCAGTGGTGAGACGGAAGATGCGACCATTGCGGACTTGGCAGTGGGTACGGGCGCAGGGCAAATTAAGACCGGATCGCTGTGTCGATCGGATCGGGTCGCAAAGTACAATAGGCTCTTACGCATCGAAGCGGAGTTGGGTATGACGGCGCCCTATCGGGGTCGTGCTGAATTGGAAAGAGGGGTCTAACCACGTGAGGCCCCTGCTGCTGGTGCTGTTGGGGCTGTTTGTCCTCCTTCAGTATCGCCTGTGGTTCGGTGATGGTGGGATTCGAGAGCGTCAGACTCTAGAGGCTCAGGTCCAAGAGGGCGAAACAAGCAATCGGGTGTTGCGTGAGCGCAATGACGCGCTAGCTCAGCAGGTGTTAGAACTGCAAGAAGGCAGTGAGATGCTTGAAGCGGTTGCGCGAGAAGAACTCGGATTGGTTCGTGAAGGCGAGGAGTTTATTCTCTTTGTTGATGATGCGAACGAGGAGTCGTCGCCGTGACTAGTAGTATTTGGGCAGTAGTGCCAGCGGCAGGTAGTGGCCGGCGTATGGCATCAGAGGTGCCAAAGCAATATCTCGTGGTCAATGGCGTCCCTATTCTTGAGTACACGCTGCAGGCCCTGTTGGCTTGCCCTGATATTCGTGGGGTTGTCGTGGTTTTGGATCCCAGCGATCGGCGCGCGGATCTGATAGCCAGTCTATCGGATCCGAGGGTGTTTACTGCAATCGGTGGTCAAGAGCGAGCCGACTCTGTCCTTGCTGGGGTTCAGTTTCTGACACCCTATGCGGGGTCCGATGATTGGGTGCTGGTGCACGATGCGGCACGACCGTGTATTTCCGTGCAGACACTTCGCATGCTAATAGACCATGCAATTTCCAATGATGTGGGCACGGTACTCGCGCAAGCCTCTACCGATACCCTCAAGCGGATTTCACCCAACGGTAGAGTCACCGAGACCTTGGATCGTCGCGTTATTTGGCGAGCCCAGACCCCACAAATGTTTCGTCGTTCGGATTTGGAGTTGGCACTTTCCTCTGCGCTTTCCGAGCATCTGCCGATTACTGATGAGTCAACTGCTATGGAGTTGTCCGGATTTCCCGTATCAGTCTTGGAGGGGCCTGCGACTAACATCAAAGTGACCTTGCCGATAGATCTCGCGTTCGCTGAGATTATTTTACGGCAGTTAGCAGAGGAGAATCAGCTTTGAGAATCGGTCACGGTTACGATGTACACGCATTTGGTGAGGGCGATCACATTGTATTAGGCGGAGAGCGTTTGGCGCACACTCGTGGTCTCGTAGCGCATTCAGACGGAGATGTGGTACTCCATGCATTGAGTGATGCGTTGCTGGGTGCCCTTGCACTAGGTGATATTGGTCATCACTTCCCGGACGATGATCCAGAGTTTGAAAATGCCAATAGCCGACGCTTGTTGATGCATGTCATGGCAAAAATACGAGCCGGAGGATATGAGCTGTGTAATGCTGATATCACGATTATTGCGCAAGCACCTAAAATGGCCCCACACATTCTCGCCATGCGACAAAATATTGCAGACGATCTCGAGACCGATCTTAGCCAGGTCAGCGTAAAGGCGACGACAACGGAAAAGCTGGGATTTATCGGTCGAGAGGAGGGCATCGCCGTGCACGCAGTGGTCTTGCTCCAGGAGCGACGCGCAACGTGACAGATGTTCGCGGCATAGGAATGACGTCGCAGCGCACGCGTTTGAGGCTCATCGAGCGCTTAAAGGCAGACGGTATTGGCGATGAGCGAGTGTTACAGGCCATGACTGACACGCCTAGACATCTGTTTGTCGACGAGGCTCTGGCGCATCGAGCTTATGAAGATACCGCACTGCCTATTGGATTTAATCAAACCTTAAGTCGGCCATATATCGTTGCGCGTATGACCGAACTTGTCTTGCAACACGGTGCGCCCAACCGGATCTTGGAGCTGGGCACAGGATCGGGATATCAAACGGCCATCTTGAGTAATCTCGTGGGTGAGATCTACTCGGTAGAGCGCATCAAGCCTCTGCTAGACAAGGCTAGAGCGCGCCTGCGCCAGCTCAGAATACGAAATGTACGTTGCAAGCACGGCGACGGCTTTGAGGGATGGGCTGAGTTTGCACCGTTTGACGTTATTTTAAGCGCCGCGGCACCGGAGAGCGTGCCGGAAATCTTATTGTCACAATTGGCCCCCGGCGGCATTCTTTTATTGCCTGTTGGCGGCGACTCTCAAAAGTTGGTTTTAGTCAGGTCAACACCCGATGGATTTGAGGAAACAGTCATTGAGGATGTCCTGTTTGTCCCGATGCGCGGGGGTGTCCAGCGATGAAATGGGACTGGTTTGGGCTTTACCTTCGAGGGATGGCTATGGGTGCCGCCGACCTTGTCCCTGGCGTCTCTGGCGGCACGATCGCGCTCATCACTGGGATCTACGATCGACTGATTGATGCAATTTCAAGCGTCGGTTGGCAGGCTGTAAAGTACCTTCTATCTGGCGAGATTAAAAACGCATGGATGCACATTGATGGAGGTTTTCTCCTAACGGTAGGCGCGGGTATTTTGTCGGCGGTCGTCGCGCTTGCTTCGCTGTTAAGTTGGCTTATGCTCCACTACCCACTGCCGCTTTGGTCATTATTTTGCGGTCTGGTGTTGGCCAGTTCGCTCTACCTCTTTTTAGACTCCTGTAGTGCTTGGTCCTTGCGCGACTATGGTTTTTGGGTCGCCGGTATTGGCGTAGCGCTGGTCATCGGTATTATGCAAGCGACGCAATTACCCGTCAGTTATGGGACGGTATTTTTAGCAGGGGCTATCGCAATATCCGCCATGCTGTTGCCGGGCATCTCGGGCAGTTTTCTGTTGCTGTTGATGGGTATGTATCAGCCAGTTATTGAGGCTATCGTGTCTGCAGATATTGCCACATTGGCTGTCTTTGTCGCGGGCTGCCTAGTTGGCCTCATAGGCTTCTCAAGATTACTAAAGACACTGATGCGTACTGCCGGGCGCGCCACGATGGCGGTGCTATATGGATTTTTACTGGGATCCATGATCACGCTGTGGCCATGGCAACGCACGGTCAGTACAGTGGTCGATCGACACGGTGAACTCCGCATCGTTCAAAGCTTGCCCGTCTCGCCAGCACACTATGCCGATACTGTGGGAGATCCGCTGCTGTTATTGTGTGCCATCGCGTTTATCTCAGGTTTGATAGCGGTGTGGTTTCTTTCATCACACGCCCGATCAGGGCAATGAGTTTTGGCTGACTGGCCACAGATGAGCCGCGGGTTTTTTGTCCTGTACACGCTCGTGGTTCTGACCGGGTGTACTGGCGCCGACCCCGACAATCTCAAGCCATGGGAGTCATCGCGCGACGCGTCTGACAATCGATCCGGATCGTCAGCCGCGAAAGCAATAGGTGGGTATGGGCCCAAGCTGATCGAAGGGCAGCCTTACGTTGTAGTCAAAGGAGACACGCTTTACGCCATCGCCTTCAGGCTGGGTATCGATTTTAAGGATTTAGCCGCGCGAAATGGCATTAAATCGCCGTACACCATCAAAGTGGGCCAGACGCTAATAACGGCCGAGCCGAGAGTTCCAGAAAAGACGCGATCTGCTCGGTCAAAGCCCGATGCCGTGTCCAAATCTAAGCCAAAACCCGTCGTAGCAGCGGCGCCTAAACCAAAAAAAGCAGTCAAGAAGCAGTCAAAAGTGACAACGGTAACCAAACCGTCATCAAGGTCGAACCCCGTCAGTGATACGGTGTCGGCTGGGTCACGGTGGCAGTGGCCCGCAGCAGGTAAAGTTAGCAGGATTTTTTCCACTAACCTTCACAAAGGGATCGACATTGTTGGAAAGCGTGGAGATCCCGTTCTCGCTGTAGCGGGCGGCAAAGTGGTTTATGCCGGGACGGGGGTGACGGGCTATGGCTCGTTACTGATTATAAAACATAACGATACGTACTTGAGTGCTTATGGTCACAACGAGCGTCTGCTAGTCTCAGAAAACACAACTATAGAAGCCGGACAGCAGATTGCGACAATGGGCAGCAGTGGCACTGATTCAGTGAAGCTGCACTTCGAGCTACGTAGGCGGGGGCAGCCAGTTGACCCGCTGACATTGCTTCCCAGACGTCGGTAGGCGTTTGGGTCGCCAAAAGGGGGAACAACTCTGATGGCAGATCTAGAAACGCTTGAAGCAGCGCCCAGAACCTTAGCCAGCAACACTGCGCTGAATTTCCAAACACCGAGCCGCGATAGTCGAGAACCAGTTGAGCCGGCGACTAACGTCCGTGATGTCGATTCTGTTCAGCTTTACCTTACAGAGATTGGTATGACGCCACTGCTCACAGCTGAGCAAGAGGTGTTCACCGCACGTGCTGTACAGCGGGGTGATGACGTGGCCCGCAATCGCATGATCAAGAGTAATTTGCGATTGGTTGTTATGATTGCCAAGCGCTATTTGAATCGAGGTTTACCCCTACTCGACCTGATCGAAGAGGGCAATCTGGGCTTAATGCGTGCAGTTGAGAAGTTTGACCCTGAGCGAGGATTTCGCTTTTCGACCTATGCGACGTGGTGGATTAGGCAAACGATTGAGCGCTCGTTAATGAATCAGGGTCGGACTGTACGGCTCCCTATTCACATCCAAAAAGATATCAACAAGGTTTCGCGGTGTGCTCGAGAGCTCAGACGTTCGATGCGAAAGGAGCCTTCGACGACTGAGATTGCTGGCTGCATGGATCGCAAGCCCTCTGAGGTGAGCTATCTTTTAAAACTGGCGGAAAGGACCACCTCGGTCGATAGTCAGTCTTGGGAGGAGAGTGATCGTAATCTCTTAGATACCGTGCCAGCTCGAATAGAGGACAACCCGGTTAATATCGTGGATGGCGAGAAGATTGACCTTTGTTTGGAGAGTTGGCTCGACGATCTGCCTGTGCGGCAGCGTGAGATTTTGGCGAGGCGCTTTGGCTTATTGGGCTACGACGCCGCGACCCTTGAGGAGGTCGGCGAAGAAGTGGGCTTAACGCGAGAGAGGGTCAGACAAATTCAGATCGATGGATTAGCGAGACTAAAGCGCGCTGCAAAACGCAACGGCCTCTCTGAGCAAGAGCTTTTGAGCTAGTGTGTCACGTACAAAAGGCTTTTAACGGTCATAGGACCTGATTGGGTTCACGCCTCAGATTACGCGACTGAGCGACAAATCAGTGGGCACAGGGCATCTAGCGGGAGATAGCCGTGGTTCTCTCTCACGAGCGCACTAACAAGTGAGCATCGGGCGAGGCATGTAAAGCTGGGCTGGCAAAGCGGAGCGCGGGACCTACCAATGTCTGCCCACTTTCATTAACCCTCACCGTTTAAGGTTTTGTGGACGCAGTCCGAGGAGTGGAGTGTAAAAAACAAACCCCAGCAGACCCTATGATCGCCGGACAGGTAATTCCGTGCTTCGCATGATCGCGACCACTCGTTAGAGGCGTATCGTAACAAAGTCTCGGTAGACGAGACTAGGCCAGATCAGCCTGGCCCAGCGATCAATTAACGTTCGAGTAACGCCAGCTTGCCAGGTTTGCCTTCCCAGTCGGGCGCGTCGGCTGGTGGATCCTTCTTTTCCGTGATGTTGGGCCAGATTTCGGAGAGTTCTGCATTGAGCTCTAAGAAATTTTCCTGATCAGCCGGAAGTTCATCTTCGGAAAAGATAGCGTCAATGGGGCATTCAGGCTCGCAGAGTGCGCAATCAATGCACTCATCTGGGTGAATGACCAAAAAGTTAGGCCCTTCATAAAAGCAGTCAACTGGACACACTTCCACGCAGTCCGTGTGTTTGCATTTGATACAGTCCTCGCCAACGACGAATGTCATAGTGTTTTCCCCCAATACCCGCTTTCTATGATGGTTAAGTGCGGTGAATGTCAAAATTTTAAGACAGAACTAACTGTCTAGTAAAGATTTCAGTGTATAGAGTGCATCAAGCGCTTCTTTGGGCGTCATCTGATCGGGATCAATCGTCGCCAAAACGTCTATTGCAGGACTATTGAGCTCGGGCGTGCTGAACAGGTCCACTTGTCCAGTTCTATCGACAGGCAATGTCAATTGCTGGCCCTCAAGCTCGCTAAGTTTTTGCCTTGCGTGCAGTAACACGCCGCTTGGAACACCTGCTAGTTTAGCAACTTCCAGTCCAAAACTGCGATTTGCTGGACCTTCCTGAATGTGATGCATAAATATCACATGATCCTCATGCTCAGTCGCATCCAAATGCACATTTGCCATGGCATTGTGATCGTGTGGCAGGGCCGTCAGTTCAAAATAATGGGTTGCAAAGAAGGTTAGGGCCTTTACCCGCTCTGCTAACGCAACAGCGGTGGCCCACGCAATACTGAGTCCGTCAAACGTACTGGTTCCCCGGCCGACTTCGTCCATCAGCACCAAACTTCGATCGGTTGCGTTGTGCAGAATATTAGCCGTTTCAGTCATCTCCACCATGAAGGTTGACAGTCCGCTAGCCAGATCATCTGACGAACCGATACGGGTAAAAATACGATCAACTAGTGACAGGGTCACACTCACGGCCGGCACAAATGCACCGCAGTGCGCCAACAGGACAATCAGCGCATTTTGGCGCATGTAAGTAGACTTACCGCCCATATTGGGACCGGTGATGAGGAGCATACGTCGACTATCATTTAATAACGTGTTGTTGGCGATAAAAGGCTTGTCACTCACTTGTTCGACGACAGGGTGACGTCCGCCCGAGATGTCGAGGTGTGTCTCTTCGCAGAAATTGGGGCGCGTGAGCGATAGCGCATCGGCGCGCTCAGCAAAACAGCTGAGTACGTCCAAGTCACAAAGGGCTTGAGAGGTGATTTGAAGCGCAATTAAGTCTTCCGCAACACGTTCAACTAGCGCCTCATAGAGTTGTTTTTCTCGCGCGAGTGCGCGGCTCCGACTCGACAGGGCTTTGTCTTCGAACAATTTGAGCTCAGGCGTAATAAATCGCTCGACATTTTTGAGCGTTTGGCGCCGTTGGTAGGTGTCTGGTGCCTGGCTTGACTGCGCTCGGCTAATCTCAATGTAATAGCCGTGCACACGGTTATAGCCGACTTTCAATGTTGACAGTCCCGTGGCCTCTCGCTCACGTTGCTCTATATCGATGAGGTACTCGCCTGCATTCTCGCTAATGCCACGGAGTTCATCGAGTTCTTCGTCGTACCCCTGAGCCAATACGCCACCATCGCGGATTACGACAGGTGGAGATTCCACCAAAGCAGATATGAGCACCTCGCACAGCACCGGGTAACTGCCAATGTCAGTCATCATCGTGTTCAGTAGGGCCGCGTTGGTCGGTGCTGATGCAACTACCGTGGGCAAAGCACACAAACTGTCTCGGAGCCGACTCAAGTCTCGGGGACGCGCTGACCTAAGGGCGATGCGCGACAGTATGCGCTCCAGATCGGCAATGGACTTAAGGGTGCCGCGAACTGGCTCGTAGTTATAATTCGACTGCAGCGCTGATACTGCGTCCAAACGCGCCTCCAGTTCGGATCGAATTCGAACGGGACGGTGCAGCCACCGCTTGAGATGTCGGGTACCCATAGCTGTGACAGTGGTGTTGAGGACGGAGAACAAGGTGTTGTCCTCGCTGCCATGCAGGTTTTGATCAAGTTCTAAGTTGCGCCGAGTTGGTGCGTCCAGTATGACCGAGTCGCTTTGTCGCTCATGACGAATGGATACGAGATGCGGCAAATCTGTACGCTGCGTATCCTTCACATAGTCGAGCAAGCAGCCCGCCGCCGCGATTGCGAGTGACAGTCCATCACAGCCAAAGCCACTGAGGTCACGGGTTTGAAACTGCTGATTGAGAGCTTGTCTGGCACTACCCTCATCAAACTGCCACTCTGGCAATCGTCTGATGGCAACCGAGTGGGCTAGGGTAGGCGGGCTCGCGCCCTCGGCCAATAACAGCTCAGCGGGCGCGAGTCGCTGAAGCTCGGCATTGAGCGCCTCGTCGCCCTCAACTTCGCTAACTAAGAATCGGCCACTGCTTACATCCATCCAGGCAATCCCAGCGCTCAGCTGATGACGAACAACAGCGACAATCAAAGCATCACCGTTGGCATCAAGCAGTGACTCATCGGTCAGCGTACCGGGAGTAACCACACGAACGACTTGTCGCTCAACGGGGCCTTTTGATTCGTTGGGGTCGCCAATCTGCTCGGCAATAGCAACAGAAAATCCGGCGCGTACTAATTTGGCGAGATAGCCGTCGGCCGCATGGTAGGGCACGCCGGCCATGGGAATGGGTTCGCCTGCAGACTTGCCGCGTGACGTCAGCGTTATATCCAACACGGGTGCGGCGATTTCGGCATCGCGGTAGAACAACTCGTAAAAGTCGCCCATTCGATAAAACAGTAGCTCGTCGGGGTGCGCCGCTTTGATGGCCAAAAACTGGCGCATCATTGGTGTGTGTTGGTTAGAATCGGGTTGTAATGGCATCTACTGCGACGTGCGGATAAAAGAGGGTAAGAGCATAGGTGAAAACGGACAGGGTTTAAATGCTGCTCTCGCCTCTAACTGACAAACCATCTAGTTGTTACTGTCTTTCATTCCAAAAGCCATCCTACTTGCTCCGGAAGACAGCAAACTGTGCGACCATTACCGGCCAATCAATGTAAATAAAGAGACTGTTATGTTCCGACTATTGTGCACCCTTTGCACCGCCTTGACCGCTCACTCGGTCTTTGCCACAACGCTTATCCATGCTGGCTTTGTATTTGATACCAAGGCAGGCCAAGTGCTGACAAACCGAACAATAACCGTTGATGAAGGGCGGATCGTATCTATTGAGGCCGGGTATTCTCAGGCACTAGGCGCGGAGATTATCGATCTCAAAAATGCCTATGTAGTCCCTGGGTTCATGGACATGCACGTCCATCTCGATGGCGAGTTAGACCCGCCGGCTAGCTACTCCGAAGAGTTCTTAATGAACTCGGCTGATATCGCATTGAGATCCACGGTTTATGCTCGTCGCACGCTCGACGCAGGCTTTACTACGGTGCGTGATTTGGGTGCCGGTGATATTCAGGCCATCTTTGCCCTCCGAGATGCGATAGCAGAGGGTTTGGTTGCAGGTCCGAGAATTTTCGCTGCCGGAAAGGCGATGGCGACAACGGGCGGCCATGCAGACCCTACCAACGGGATAAAAGCAGACCTGCGAGGTGACCCCGGACCAAAGGACGGCGTCATTAACGGGCCTGATGATGCCTACAAAGGGGTAAGACAGCGCTATAAAGATGGCAGCGACGTAATTAAGTTGACCGTGACTGGCGGGGTGCTGTCGCTGGCCAAGAGCGGTGATAACCCACAGTTCACTGACGACGAGCTTGAGGCTGTTGTTGCCGCAGCCAAAGACTACGGTTTCGTCGTGGCCGTGCATGCCCACGGAGCGCTGGGTATGAAACGTGCCATCAGGGCTGGCGTTCATTCTGTTGAGCACGGCACATTTATGGATGAAGAGGCAATGCGCCTCATGCGCAAACAGGGTACCTGGTACGTCCCCACCATTTCTGCCGGGAAGTGGGTGGCGGATCTAGCCGAACTTGACGACAAGCTCCCGGAAGTAGTTCGCCCTAAGGCGGCTGCGATCGGGCCGCAGATTCAGGACACCTTCGGCGAGGCTTATGCAGCGGGTGTCAAGATCGCGTTTGGTACCGATGCCGGCGTCTCTCCGCACGGAGCTAACGGCAAGGAGTTTCGTTTTATGGTTGAAGCCGGGATGCCGGTCATGGAAGCCATTCAGTCGGCTACCGTCAATGCCGCCGAGCTGCTGCGCGTGGAAAATGAGCTCGGTCAGATAGCGCCCGGATTTCATGCGGACATTGTGGCGTTTGATGCTAATCCACTCGATGATGTGAGCGTCCTTGAACGCCCCAGTTTTGTCATGAAAGCCGGTGCCGTATTCCGGCATGATAAGGGCAGATGATGCGTTATCTCTTTGGGTCTTTTCTCTTATGTCTTGTCGCTTCAGCCTCGGCTCAGCCTGTTGCCATTGCGCTGCACGGCGGAGCGGGAACCATTGAACGTGGGAAAATGAGCGGTGAAGTGGAGCGGTCTTACCGTGAGTTTTTGGACGCAGCGGTGACCGCCGGGCATCGGCAACTTCAGGCTGGCGATGATGGTCTGGATGTCGTCGTCAGCATCATCCAACGCATGGAGGAGTCACCGCTCTTCAATGCCGGTAAGGGCTCTGTCTATACCTGGGAGGGCCGGCACGAGCTCGACGCGTCTATCATGCACGGGGACCGTCTTGATGCTGGTGCAGTCGCGGGCGTCACGACGGTGCAGTCTCCCATTGCACTCGCCCGTGCGGTCATGGAGAGGTCGCCTCACGTCATGCTCACTGCAAAAGGTGCGGAATCGTTTGCCAGGGAGCAAGGTTTTCCAGTGATAGCCCCGAGCTATTTTGAGACTGAGCGACGAAAAAAAGCGCTTGATAACTACAAACGAAGCAGACGAGCGGGACGTGATGTCGACGTCGATTACAAGTTCGGTACGGTTGGTGTCGTCGTTCTCGACAGGCAAGGCAATCTGGTTGCCGGGACTTCAACTGGAGGCATGACTGGGAAACGTTGGGGGCGGGTAGGCGACGCACCAATCATTGGCGCAGGGACCTATGCAGACAACCGCTCTTGCGCAGTCTCTGCCACGGGTCACGGCGAATATTTTATTCGGCACACTGTGTCGCGCGACATATGCGCGCGCATGCAATTTGCCCGGCAAACTCTGGATGAGGCCGCAGCCACTGTCATTCATGAGGAGTTGGTGCACGCAGGTGGAGACGGCGGTGTGGTGGCTGTCGATGCCAAAGGGAATGTGGCGCTGGTATTTAACACAGCAGGCATGTATCGCGCGAGCATTGATAGCACTGGCCAAAAGCAGGTCGGAATTTACGGCACCGCACCCTAGGCCGTGCCTTACTTAAAATCATCTGTCGCCTGAGGCGACAGGTGATTCACGATGTAGCTTAAAAATCGCAAAAAGCACGTTAAACTCCATTGCAATTGAGTTAAAAAATACTGATTATATATACAGTAATTTATTTTTATGGAGAAAGTCATGGACCCAAATAAGCAGAAGGCGTTGGATGCAGCTCTTGCGCAAATTGAACGTCAGTTCGGCAAGGGGACTGTCATGCGCATGGGTGACTATGAGCATGTGGCGATCCCCGCCATTTCAACCGGCTCACTGGGTTTGGACATTGCGCTGGGTATCGGCGGTCTTCCTCGAGGCCGTATTGTCGAAATCTACGGCCCCGAGTCCTCGGGTAAGACAACCTTAACGCTCCAAGTCATCGCCGAAGCGCAAAAGCTCGGTGGCACGGCGGCCTTTGTTGATGCGGAGCATGCGCTCGATCCACAATACGCAGAGAAGTTGGGCGTACAAATGGACGATCTCATCATGTCGCAGCCTGATACGGGCGAGCAGGCCCTAGAGGTCGCTGAAATGCTGGTGCGATCCGGTGCTGTGGATGTGCTGGTGGTTGACTCGGTCGCCGCGCTAACCCCAAAAGCTGAAATTGAAGGCGATATGGGTGACTCGCATGTCGGTCTTCAAGCTCGCCTACTGAGCCAAGCCATGAGAAAGCTGACAGGCGCAATAAAGCAGACAAACTGCCTCGTGATTTTCATCAACCAAATTCGCATGAAGATTGGTGTCATGTTTGGTAGTCCTGAGACAACCACTGGTGGTAATGCGCTGAAATTTTACTCCTCGGTACGCTTGGATATTCGTCGCATTGGTGCGATTAAAGATGGTGACGAAATTGTGGGCAACGAGACGCGTGTGAAGGTGGTGAAAAACAAGGTTGCACCGCCGTTCAAGCAAGCAGAATTCCAAATCATGTACGGCGCAGGCATTTATCACATGGGCGAGGTGCTCGATTGGGGTGTGAAACTCAACTTAGTGGATAAGTCAGGTGCCTGGTACGCGTACAAAGGCGACAAGATTGGGCAGGGTAAAGCCAATGCGGCAAAGTTCCTCGACGATAATCCGGCCCTCGCGACTGAGATTGAGGGCGAAATCCGTCGTCAGACCATGAGTCTGCCAGTGTCCGAATCGGATGTGGATACGGAAGCCGAGGCTGTGGCAAGCGAGGAGCCTGCTGAGGGTTAATAGCTAGGTGGATGTTAAGGCCTCAGATTTACGTCGAGCTGCGATGGATTTGCTGGCTCGGCGTGAGCATTCGACGCAAGAAATAGTCACGAAGCTCAAACGGCGATTCGGGAAGCGACTCGAGAGCGACGACCTCGTGCATCACGTCGTGGATGAACTAGTCTGCGATGGTTTGCTGAGCAATGAGCGATTTGCGGCCTCCATGGCGCGACAGTTGGTTGGCAGGGGCAGTGGTCCGGCGAAACTGACTTACGAGCTGCGACAAAAGGGCTGTGATCCAGAGAGTGCTGTTGCCAGCGCGTTTCCCGACGGTATCGATTGGTTCTCGGTCGCCACGGACGTCTACGAACGAAAGTTTGGCAGCAAGCCAGTGCCTGAGGACTGGGAGAGCAGGCAAAAAGAGCGGGCAAAAAGGGGGCGATTCATGGCATCTCGAGGTTTTTCTCCGTCCCACTTCATGCATCTCTTGGAGGC
>ERZ802826.23-NODE-23-length-51220-cov-22.8486_pt1 | contig 51220 bp, 57 predicted proteins | sample MGYA00345651_ERZ802826 | MGnify/ENA primary metagenome ERZ802826 (study PRJEB30503, sample SAMEA104212371) | marine metagenome | biome: Westerlies Biome; feature: [SRF] surface water layer (ENVO:00010504) within the epipelagic zone...; material: water (ENVO:00002006)...
AAACTGAATCAGGATAGGTTTGGGCATAAGCTAGAGAAAGAGTACTTCCCCAAGATCCTCCAAATACTAGCCATTTATCTACATTTAATTTTATTCTTAGTTTCTCAATATCATCCACAAGATCCCATGTAGTATTGTTTGTTAGGCATCCATGAGGCTCGCTTCTTCCGCAACCTCTCTGATCGAAAATAATAATTCTGTAACTATCAGGATTAAAAAATTTTCTTACACTTGTACTACCCCCACCACCTGGACCTCCGTGTAAAAATACAGCTGGCTTACCATTTGGGTTACCACATTCTTCAAAGTAGATTTTATGTTCATCAACTTCTATATAACCATGGTTATATGGCTCTATATGAGGATATAAGCTTAAGGTTTCGTTCATGATTTAAGCGTCTTTTCAGTCAGTTCCCAAAGCTTCGATGCTTCATCTATATCAACAGCCCAATCAGCAACACCGAAGTATCTTTGCATTGATTCATCAACTTCAGATTTTATTTTGGCAATATCACAATCCTCACAAAAAACACCACCTATATTATTTAAGCTGGGGTTAGTTGCGCACCATAGAGTTGTTGAAGCCCCTTGACTAGTTGTTTTGAAGAAGTTTTTTGTGAGCTCCGTTGGAGAACCATCTTCTTTCATCCAACCCAGTGCTACCATTTCATCTTTCTGTAAGTGACGTTGAAGAGGTGTGATAATTCCACCTGGATGAACAGAGAAACCTCGAACACCTTTATCTTTCATCAATCTATCAAATTCTATCGCTATTAACGAAGATGCTGTTTTTGATTGCCCATATGCCATCCATTTATCATATGGATTATCAAGAAAATGGATATCATCCCATAGTATTCCTGTAAGTGAATGAGCTGATGAAGAAAGACTTACAAATCTTGCTCCATCGTTGCCGGCCATCATATCCATTAGCTCTTTAGTAAGTAAGAAGTGACCAAAATGATTAACCGCAATTTGACTCTCCCAGTTATTACCAATTCTTGTTTCAGGGCAGGCCATAATTCCAGCATTATTAATTAATAAATCTAATCTATTAAAGTTTTCTTTATAACCGTCAGTAAAATTTTTAACAGAATTTAAATCACTTAAATCCATTTCAATAACGTTCTCTTTAGGAACGATTCCCTCAAGATTTTTAATAGCTACGTCTGATCTTTTAGCAGGAATAATCACCTCAGCTCCTGATGAAACCAACTCTCTTGTAGTTTCAAGGCCAATGCCAGAGTATCCGCCAGTGACAATGGCAATTTTCCCATTCAGATCGACATCTTTTGTTATCTCGTGAGCATTTGATTTAGAATTAAATCCTGAATCTATAGGTTTTTGTAGTTTTGAAATCATGTGTATATTGTAACTTCTTTAAAATAAAAATTATTTAATGATCTAATATTTTAAACTTAAGAATTTTAAAGAATGGTGCCCAGAGGTGGGATCGAACCACCGACACAAGGATTTTCAGTCCTTTGCTCTACCAACTGAGCTATCTGGGCTTAAATTGAACTTTGGATTATAGGCAAGTTTACAAGCGTTGTCATTAGTCTATTGGCTAAGCACGAACTCTTTCGTTAGTAGGATCATAAAGAGATCCCTTGCCAACTATTTGAACTGTCATTGGATATAAACCATCACCATCTTCATTAAAGTATTCAATTAATAGTGACTTTCCTTTAACAGCAATTTCTTTAGGCAGATACCCCATAACTACAAACTTTTTGATAGAAGGACAATAAGACATACCTGTTGTATAAGATCTTCGACCTTTACTGTCTATTGGTACCTCACCTGTAGCAGGATCAACAATTGGCGAGATTCCAACAGGATATCGCGTCTTACCAGATACATTCAGATCATCTAATATCATTGTACAAAGAACAGCACATGGATCTTCTTCTCTATGAGATAGATGAGCTGCCTTACCATGAAAATCAGCTTCTTTAACCAATGGTCTTTGAATAGCAGCTTCGATAGCATTATATTCAGTTTCAAGATCTGCACCTTGAAGTCTAAAGCTTTTTTCAAGTCTTCTACTATTTGCATAGGTCTCAATTCCAACAGGAACAACGCCAACTTCAAGCAGTGAATCATATAAAGCTAAACCATCTTCACTATTATTATTTAAATAGATCTCCCATCCACTTTCCCCAACATAGGAAATACGCGCTGCCCAAACATCAATCTTTTTTCCACCAGATAAATTAAGAGTAAGATTTTTAGCGCTAACAAATGGGAAGTTCTCAATGTTGATTTCATTAGGATCAATGAAATTACCTAAAGCCTTCTGAGCCTCAGGACCCCAAAGACCTAAAGTCGCAATGTCATGAGTTCTAATATTTATATCAGCATTTAGTCCATTATCATCACGATAATTTCTTAATAATACCCAGTCACGATTTCCATCAGCACCGCCTGTAACTATTCGATAACTATCTGAACCTAATCGTGAGATTGTTAGGTCCGCATGAACACCACCATCCTCATCAAGAAAATTAGTATAAATAACCTTGCCTTCAGGAGTATTACTGCCAACTTTAGCAACAGAAAGATATTCCAGCATACGTTCCGCATCCGGCCCCTTGATATCCATAATAGGAAAATGAGAAAGATTTATCATGCCAACTGAATCACTCATAGCAAGATGTTCTGCATTAGCAATTTCATAAGGTACATGACGATGATCCCATTCATCTTCCCTTATAGGAACCTCTTTTAAATACTTATCAAGCTTTTGTTCGTTGCTTTTATAAGCGAGCGCTCTTTCCCAGCAGGCAACCTCGTTATCAAAGAAACCACCAAGCTCTTTTTCTCTTTCATAAAAAGGACTCACATATTTCTCTCTACTGCTGATATATGGCTCTCTTGGATGAACCGCAGGAGTATAAATAGTTTGAGAATTTTCAAAAGCTCTTGTTTTAACGAACTCCTTTTCTTTTTGCTCTGGATAGAATCTAGCTATGTCAAAAGAATGCATATCTACTTGAGTCTTGCCATAAACCATAGATTCAGCACACAATCTTGCACACCCAGGACCATCTTTAACCCAAACCGCTTCACATAACCAGAATCCTCTTACTTCAGGACTTTCTCCTATTAAAGATCCTGCGTCTGGTGTAACTGACAAGAGACCATTAAATGAACTTTTTTCATCCCAACCTAACTCATTTAATATTGGAGTTGTCTCAAATGCCTTCTCCAGAGGTTCAGCTACCTCTTCAAGATCTAGATATCTCATTGAATCTGAGCCCATTGTTTTTTCTGGATTTCCAATATCCTCAGGATCAACTAACCTAGGATTTTTATCTTCATAAAATCCCCATTCAAGCATTCCACCATGAAGCCTTCCTGTATCTCTGACATAAGCAGAATTACCTTGATCTCTAAGCAGCGGATACACTAGGAAATCTTCAGCACCTTGAGCTTCAGGAAGTGGACCAAAGAATAAAAGGGGATGTTCTAGTGGCATCAATGGAACAGGAACTCCAGCTTTTTTACCCATTAATGGGCCCCAAATTCCTGATGCAATGACAACTTTATCAGTTTTAATTGTTCCTTTATCAGTTTTTACTCCAACAATACGACCATCTTCAACTTCAAAATCAATTGCAGGAGTGTCGGTAAATGTTTTTAGAGCACCTTTATCTTTTGCAGTTTCCACAGCAAAACTTACTACATCCTGAGAGCGGGGTGTTACCAAGCCAGCATCTGGATCCCACATAGCACCACGAATAGATTCCTCGTCTAAAAGAGGAAATTTTTCTTTAGCTTCAGCAGCAGAAATAAGCCTGATATTTGTTCCAAAAGCCTTTCCTGAAGACACTTTTCTTTTAAGCTCTTCCCAGCGCGCATCATCATCTTTTCTACAAATCTCTAAACCACCTTTTTTTAAGAAAAAGCCATTATCTTCATAAAATTTTCTACTAAAATCTGTTGTCCAACAGCCTAATTTGTCGTGTGTGGTGTTGTAAACAAAATCAGAAGCATGAGCTGTAGAGGCTATATCTGATGGAATTACAGAGGATTTTTCCAATCCAACAATATTTTTTTGTCCAAATTCTGCCAACCAATATGCAAGCATTGAACCAACAATACCTCCAACGCCTACAATCACTACATCTGCTTCAGTTGGGAATTTAGAGTTTTTGGTTTCAGTCATACTTTGTGCCCCTTAAAGATACGAAACTTCTTAAATTAAACGTTATTTTTTTTACTTTGTAAATCAAAATATTTAATGATTTTGAAGCAAAAAAATTGGAGCTTTGAGCTAACTTAAATAAGATAATTTAGATACAAAAAGTTATAGTTTTTTAGTCTAAAGCTTTGAAGCCTGAGGCCTTTTCATAATCCTCATTATTAAAAAATTTGTCCATTTGTTCTATTAACCATTTCCTATTTTCAGCATCAGACATATCTAAATGCTTTTCATTAATTAATGTAGTCTGATGAGATTTCCATAACTCCCAAGCTTCCTCAGAAATAGAATTCATAATCTCTAGGCCTTTTGGCCCTGGCATTGGAGGCATAGATAAGGCAGTTAGCTCTTTGTTTAGCTTTTTACAAAATATTTTTTTAGCCATGATTTTCTATTATAGTCATAATAGGTTTTGGTAAACCATAATTATGAATTTGGTCTTTGCTAATCCATTCATGTTCTAAGTTTGTTTTAACTTTAAATGGAGTTTTATAGTCAACTATTTCAACAGTAATATCTAATTCCATATGAGATAAGAGATGATTAATATTTGTGATTTTTTTATTAGCCGGCTCTTTGAATATATCATTTCCTTTTAATCCATTTGTATCATATGGAACCCAGAGACTTTCCCAAAAACTTTTTTCATTTTTTTTAAAAAGTAAGAAAGAATCATTTGAATGAGCTAAGGTAAAGTAAATCTTTTTTTTAGACCTTTCTTTTTTAACCTTAGGTCGAGTATTAATATCCTCGTAAGCACTTTTACAATTCTTATTAACTGGGCATCGCATACAATCCTGTGATTTTGAAGTGCAGACAGTCGCACCCAAGTCCATAATCCCTTGAGTATATTCAAAAATATTTACTTCTGGTGTTAGTTCTTCAGATGTTAGCCACAATTGTTTTGTACAATCTTTACCATTCAAGTCAATCTTTTTATACCTTGATATAACTCTTTTTACATTTGCATCTAATATTGGATAAGACTCTTGATAAGCAATTGACATTATTGCTCCTGCTGTTGATCTCCCTATACCAGGAAGAAGAATTAACTCATCAAAATTTTTTGGAAATCTATTTTTAAAATCATTTTTTATTATTTCTTTAGTTTTATAAATGTTTTTTGCTCTTCTATAAAAACCTAGACCCGTCCATAGAGCAAGGATGTCATCTTCAGAAGCAGATGCAATCGATTTTAAGGTTGGATATTTTTTTATGAATTTATTAAAAAATGGAATCACAGTTTTGACCTGTGTTTGTTGGAGCATGATTTCAGAAATCCAAACCCTGTAAGGAGAGATATTTTTTCTCCAAGGTAAATTATTTCTCCCAAATAATGAATACCAAGTATATATTTCCTGAGAAAAACTTTTATTTTGTGATTTAAGAGTTTTCAATTAAATGTACTTTACTTTCTACAGACCCACTCTCATCGAATGAATAATGAATTGGAGCACCAGTTGGTATTTCTAACTTAACTATGTCCTCGTCAGAGATTTGATCTAAATACTTTATTAATGATCTAAGTGAGTTGCCATGTGCTGCAATGAGAATATTCATATCTTTTAAAATTAATGGATAGATTTCATTTAAGTAATAAGGAAGAACTCTTTCTCCAGTTTCTTTCAATGTTTCTCCGCCGGGTGGACCTTTGTCATATGACCTTCTCCATATTTGTACTTTTTCTTCACCCCACTTTTTTCTACATTCGTCCTTATTTAAGCCTTGAAGATCTCCATAAAATCTTTCATTTAAAGCTTTATTTTCAATTGTTCTGAGATTTTTTTGGTTAATATTTTTTAAAATTATTGAGCCTGTTAACTGTGCCCTTATTAGAGCAGAGGTAAACAAATAATCAAATTCTATATCAAGAGCTTTAATTAATACCCCAGCTTGTTTTGCTTCGTTAGAACCTTTTTCAGTTAAACCAGGATCTTCCCAGCCAGTAAAAAGATTCTTTTCATTCCATTCACTTTGACCATGACGAACTAAAATTAAGTTTCTTTTTTTCATTTATATTTTTTTTATTAATCCGTTCCATTTTAATAGATAATACATCAATGGAACTAATTAATTTCTTAATTGAGCACTTCTATTTATCTATACCATTGATAGTGGTGGTAGTGCTTTTTTTGATATCTAATGCCAACAAAGGAGGAAAAAAGATTTCCCCTCAGACTCTAATTAGCCTATCAAATAATGATGAGGCATTTATTATTGATTTAAGAGATTCTGATTCATTTGATTCAGGGCATATAACTAATTCAAAAAATATACCCTCAAATGACTTAATAAGAAGATCAAATGAAATTAATGATAAAAATAAAGTTATTGTTTTAGTATGTGATATGGGAAGCATCTCTCCAAATGCTGGAGAAAGCCTAAAGAAAGAAGGGTTTGAAAATATATTTATTCTAAGAGGCGGGATAAATCAATGGAAAATGGATAACCTGCCATTAGTTTAAATACCATGCTCCTTCATCTTTTTTGACAAAGTATTTCGTCCCCAGCCTAATATCTGTGCAGCATCATTCTTTTTACCATTAGATCTCTCTAAAGCTGTTCTTATGAGCATCTTTTCTATTTTAGTTATTGCTATTTCAGAGAGACCCGATTCAATATTCATTGATACATTTTTTAACCAATTTTGCATACCATCCTCCCATGATGAAGAGGGAATATCAGTTATTTCAAATTCTTTTACTTCAGTAGGAAGGTCTTGAACTTTAACATTTTGTGAGGGTGACATAAGTGTTAGCCAATAACAAACATTTTCTAACTGCCTAACATTTCCAGGCCAATCATATTTCATTAAAGTATTTAATGCCTCATCTGAAATTACTCTAAGATCTTCATCAAGAGAGTCTGAATAATTTTTTAGAAAATATTTTGATAAATCTTCGACATCTTCTTTTCTTTCTCTTAAAGATGGGACTTCTATTTTTATAACATTAAGCCTATAAAATAAGTCTTCTCTAAAGTTCTTTTGTGATACAAGATTGTTAAGGTTCTGGTGAGTAGCTGCAATTATCCTAACATCAACCTTAATAGGCTTATCACCACCAACTCTATAAAATTCTTTATTAGAAAGAACCCTCAATAATCTTGTCTGAGAATCAAGAGGCATATCACCAATTTCATCAAGAAATAAAGTTCCACCATTAGCTTGCTCAAATCTTCCAATTCTTTTATCAACAGCTCCAGTGAAAGATCCTTTCTCATGACCAAATAATTCAGACTCAACTAATTCTTTTGGTATGTCAGCCATATTTAAGGCAATAAATGGCATATCATGCCTAGGACTGTTTTTATGAAGAGATTTAGCAATTAGCTCTTTTCCAGTTCCAGATTCACCTTGAATTAATACTGTAGCAATTGTGCTTGATAATTTTCCAATAGCTCTAAAAACATTTTGCATTGCTTGAGACTCACCTATGATATCTAACTTATTATCAAGCTTTAGTCCTTTCGTTTTAGGTTTTTCCTCAAGAGCTCTTTCGACTATTTTTGTCGCCTCTTCTAAATCAAATGGTTTTGGCAAGTATTCAAAAGCACCACCACCAAAAGATTCAACAGCTGCCTGCATATCAGCAAATGCAGTCATAACTATCACAGGTAAATCATCAAAATTATTATTAATATGTTTTAAGAGATCATAACCAAGCATGCCTGGCATCTGGACATCTGTAATAATTAAGTCTGGCTTATCTTGTTCCAACCTTTTTATTAACTCCTCACCAGAGGGAAAACTTTCTGTTTTAAATCCAGAACTCGAAAGGCTTTCTTCCAAGACAAGTCTAATTGCTTCATCGTCGTCAGCAATCCAAATACTATGCACTTTTAACTTCCTTATTTTCTATTCTAATTGGTATGTGTATTGAAAAAATTGTTTCATTAGGATCAGATTCAAAAACTATACCACCCCCATGAATTCTTATTATATCTTGTGCAATTGTAAGTCCTAATCCTGACCCATTTTCTTTTACAGAAACCATAGGAAAAAATACCTGATCATGAAGATCTTTTGGTATTCCTGGCCCATTATCTTTTATGTCTATTGCACAAATAGTTTGATGTATAGTTCCATTAATTGGCTTGCCGTATTCAATCCTGGATTTTATCGTTATACATGGCTTTTCAGTATTTTCGATAGCTTGCTGCGAATTTTTTACAATATTAAGAATTGCCTGAATAAATAGATTCTCATCTCCATTTATTTCTGGAATGCTTGGATCATAATCCCTTACAAGTTCAATATTTTTATCTATATCAGCCTCTGCAAGGGCATAGACTTGTTCTAGTGCTGAATGGATATTAAATAAACTTAGATTTGGTTTTGAGGGCGGAGTAAGAATTTTAGTTACGATTGCATTCAATCTATCAGTTTCATCAATAATTATTTTTAAAAACTTTGAAGCGAAATCATCCTTAAGTTTTTTACTTAATATTTGAGCACTTCCTCTAATTCCCGAGAGAGGGTTTTTTACTTCATGCGCTAATGTTCTTGCAAGATTGGCAGCAATTTTTTGAGTGGAAAAAGTTTTTGTTGAATCGATTATCTTATTTAGATTATCAACACATAATATTTCTAGAATTAAACAAGTATATGTATTGCTCCATCTAACCGTAATATCGATATCTCTTTTTTTTAAGTTTGAGGTCATTAACTCAAAATCTCTTTTTGTTTGAGATCCGTTTGTCTCTATTGTTTTTTTTAAAAGACTAATTAAGGACCCATTCGTTTCCTCAGATAATTGGTCTGATAATAAATTCTTATCTTTATCATTATTTATAAACCAACCTTTATTTAGAGCAGAGTCATTTAGCCAAATAATAAATAAATCTTTATCTAAGATAATCACCTCAGAAGTGAGTTGATTAAGAAATGTTAATTCTGATTTATTTATTTTCATTCATAGATAATCTGCCTCATTTTCAGAGGCAGATTAATATAATCAAAATTATTTTGAGAGGGTTCCTACAATATGAGCAAGGATCTTATATGGATCTGCATTTGAAGCAGGTCTTCTATCTTCAAGATAACCATTCCAATTATGCTCAACCGTATATACAGGTATTCTAATACTTGCACCTCTGTCACTAACACCATATGAAAACTGATCAATGCTTTGAGTTTCATGAAGACCAGTCAGCCTCATATCATTATCAGAACCATAAGACGCGATACCTTCTTCATGGACTTCACCTAACTTGTCACACATGGAGTTGAATAATTCTTCAGATCCGGCAGTTCTCATAGCTTCGTTTGAAAAATTACAATGCATTCCAGAACCATTCCAATCACCAGTCTTAGGTTTTGGATGAATGTTTACACCAACACCAAATTCTTCTGCGATTTTATAAAGCAAGTATCTACTTACCCATAAATCATCAGCAGCCTTTATTCCTTTTCCAAAGCATTGATATTCCCATTGACCTAATGCAACCTCAGCATTTGTACCAGTCAACTCTATGCCTAACTCTAAGCAAGCTAGCAAATGAGCATCTGAGATTTCTCTACCTGAAACATTACCAGATCCGACAGCACAGTAATAAGGACCTTGAGGGCCTGGCTCTCCATTTTCCCATCCCAGCGGATCTCCTGTTTCTGGGTCTGTAAAGAAGTATTCTTGCTCAAATCCAAACCACCATTCATCTGTAACTACTTCTGCTGCAGCCGCTCTAAAATTAGATGGATGTGTTGTATGGTCAGCTGCTTGTACCTGAGTCATAACAAGATCATGTCCATTTGGATTTTCATATGTTTGAACTGGTAATAACAAGCAATCTGAACTTCCACCTTCAGCTTGTTCAGTAGAAGAACCATCAAAAGACCAGTCAGGAGGTGTTTCATCCCTTGTGGCTTTAACTTTACTTCTCATTGATGGCTCTGGCTTATATCCATCCAGCCAAATATATTCATAAGTTTTCATTATTTTCTCCTCATATAGTAAAAATTATAATTTTGATTTAAATTTGAACAATTAAAATTTATAGGGTATTTGCACAAATAAAGATATTATTATGCATTAATTTTGTGCAAAATAAAGTTTTTTGGTCAATTTATGTTCAATTTATTCGATATTTAAAAAATCTGATATCTTTTTAAGCTTTGTTTGCATGGATTCATAAGAATGATTCCCTCCAAATACTATATCTATATAACATCCTTTAAAGTATTCAGAGGTTTCTTTGTATGGCAATACCTCATCACCTGATTCCATAAGAATCAAAGTATTTTCTTTATTAATATATTCTTTTTTTGACAGCCCTCTTAGAAATTTTATGTCTTCTTTTTTAATATTAAATTTCTCACCAGTTGAATAATTTTTGTTCTCACCTAAATAATCATCAAAACCTCTTAATGGAGGTATTGCCGGATTTACCAGAATAGCTTTTGCATTGTAAATGTCAGCAAAGTAAGCAGCGAAATATCCACCCAGCGAGCTACCTATAAATGAAATAGGCTTATCATTATTTTTTATCAATAGTTCAATCTGGCTAATTGCTTTTTGAAAATTATTATTTAGATCAGGAATTATAATCTTAGTATTAGAAGAAATTTTTGAAATATAGCTACTTATAATTTTTGCTTTATTAGAATCTGAAGACGATGCAAAGCCATGAAAATACAAGATTGTTTTTGACATTAAAATCTAATTTCTGGATTAATACCTGAAATAAAAATACTTTCTAACCATTCTGTTAAAAATCTATTTTGTTGTATTTTTTCATCTTTAGACTGTGAAGCAGATACCTTCATAAAATATGGTATAGCTTTTTCTCCTTGGAATGATATTACTTCTGCTAATTTAGCATCAATACAAACTTGGATTCTTAAAACAAACTTATTAAGCGTACCTTCTTTAATCTGTTGTTTGGCTTCAATCATTAAGGTATGTTTTGACCTATCAATAATATTAAAACTAATAGGATTCGATGACATATTGGGGTTAACTGTTTCAAAAAGATATTTATTTTTTGAAAAATTTTGAAGTATTTTTTTTAGTCTCAAATAATTAGCTTCACAAACTGTTAGCTGATGATTAGTTTTAGGTAAGGTCCTTAACATTATTAAATTTTATATTCTTTCTTAAAGGGTGTATATCTTTGGCATTCTTTAAGGTATCTGCTGACCTCCTTCCTTTCTTGAATACAAAAGTCAGTAATCGCATTTTTAAAATCCATTTCTTTTATAAAATGAAATGAACTTGTTTGTTGAGGCTCAAAACCACGTCTTATTTTATGCTCTCCTTGAACGCCAGGATCAAAGTTTTGTATTTTATTATTTATGCAATACTCAATTCCCTGATAATAACAAGTCTCAAAATGAAGAGAATCAATATTATACAAAGAGCCCCAATGTCTTCCGTATAAAGTGTCATTACTCTGGAAACACAGCGATCCGGCAATTTTTTTATTCTTATGTATTGCAAAAAATATCACAGGCTTAAGATCTGCTCGGTATTCATGCATATATTTAAAAAATTTAGTATTTAAGTATGGTCTTTGAAGCCTTTCTTCATATGTATTTTTGTAAAATATATAAAAATCATCCCAATCTTTATTAGTTAGATTCTTCATATCTTTAATTTCAAAACTAATATCCAGCTCTGAAATTTTCTTTCTTTCATTTTTAATATTTTTTCTTTGCCTAGATTTAAAAATATTTAAATAATCTTCAAAATTATCATAACTTTTATTTCTCCAAATAAACTTATACCCATAGCGCTCAACAAAATTATTTTCTCTAAGGAATTCAGCAAGCTCATTATCTGGGAATAAAATATGCCATGTCTCAATATTTTCATCTTGCATGAATGAAATAACTTTATTTATATATATTTCATATTTTCCCGAAGTAATAATTTTTCTTGTTTCACAGGGGGTGAAGGGAATTGCTGAAAGCAATTTAGGATAATATTTTCTACCCGTCCTATTAAGGGCATATGACCAAGAATGATCAAATATAAACTCACCTTGACTATTATCCTTTATGTATAAAGGCAAGAACCCCTCAATATTATTTTTATCATAGGCGCCAACATGGTTAGATTTCCATCCAGTTATATCAGAAACACAACCAGATTTCTCTAATGAATATAAGAAAGGATATTTTATAAAAGGAGAGTCATTGTCTTTGATTAATTTGTTATATTGATTCTCTTTTATAGAAGAAATATCTTCAATAAATTTTACGTCTTCTTTCATTTAACTTAAATAAATTATTTCGAATGTAAAACCAATAAGAGCAACAACTCCTATCCAATTATTAATCTTAAATCCTTCAATAAATTTATTGCTTTTTATAAGCTTCCTTTGATATAAAAATAATGCTATCAAAATCATAAAATTCAATAAAAAGACATACGAAAATTGATTTATTATTGCTATTAATAACAAGCTTGAATAGAAACCTATATGAAGTATTTGCGCATACTTAATAGCACTCTCTCCCCATAAAATTGCAGTAGAATTAATATTAATTTTTAAATCATCTTCTTTATCTTCTAATGCATAGTAGGTGTCAAAACTAATTATCCATGCAATTACACCTAAGTATAAAATTGCCAATGAAGAAGAAAATATATTTGATTGAAGAGAATAGGCAATTATTGAACCTGAACCAAATGTTATACCTAGAATAAATTGAGGAGCAGAAAGAAAACGTTTTGTAAGAGGGTATAGAGTTATTAATATAGCAAAGAAAATAGAGATTTTTATTGTCAGCGGATTAGTGAAAAATAGAATTAATAGAGACAATATTCCAAGAAAAATAAAGAAAACCCATGCTTGAAAGAGAGAGACAGAGCCTTTTGCTAACGGCCTTGTCAAAGTTCTTTTGACCTGCTTGTCTATTTTGTAATCACTAATATCATTAATAACACAGCCGCATGACCTAACAAGGATAGATCCTGCTATAACAATCAGAATATTTTTCAACTGTATTTGAGTATTTGTTCCTGCTAGCACCAATCCCAATAATGAAGGCCATAGTAAGAGGTATATTCCTACTGGTTTATCAAGTCTGGCTAGCTCTATGAAGGGCTGTAATTTATTATTCATTTATTTAATTTATTAGAAAAACTTCCATCACTGATAATGGCATATTTTTCACGATATATTTTGTTTTTCTTCCCCAAAATATAGAATCTTTATCTTGAAATTGCGCATAAACGACATCTGTTTTTTTAAATATTTCTTTTTCAAATAAAATATCACCTAATGGCCTAGTTCCAAGCTTTCCGAGTCTTGAAAATCCATTCTCTATTGTTTTTACTGGAATTAATGATTTTGCATATACTCTAGGAATATTATTCCCCATCAGCATGACCTCTCTTACTCTGATATTGCCAGAAATTTCATCAAGAAATTTCTTTTCACTACCATCTATGTCATCAATCTCATCTTTTATAAGATTTAATTTGAAGACCTCTTCTGATTTAATTCGCTTCGTTATCGGCCCTTTCTCAACTAACCAAGATTTAATATTTTTGTTGGAAAGCAAGACACTCATTTTTTCAAATGATATCCAGGAAGATATTTGTTTGAGCTTCATTAATTTAAGTAACTAAATCTGATATTATAGCCTCGTTGCGTTAAACGAAATAAGTTAATTTACTTGTACATATGAAATATAAAAAATGGGAATGCATTGTATGCGGACTTATATACGATGAAGAGCTGGGGTGGCCAGAAGATGGCATTGAACCAGGGACAGCATGGGATGACGTTCCAGAGGATTGGTTGTGTCCCGAATGTGGCGTTGGCAAAGAAGATTTTGATATGATTGAAATCTCATGATTGACACTCCTAAAAATCTAACACGTAATATTTTATTGGGCATGCTACTTGGATTTGTAGTAGGTGCCATTTTTTATTATCTAGAAATTTTCCCGCAAGGGATCAAAAATTTCGTTTCTATGTATATTTTTAATCTTGGCGGTTCTATATTTATTAATCTTCTAAAGATGCTAATTATCCCATTAGTATTCTTCTCTCTTGTTTCTGGCATCTCCTCACTAACGAGCATGAAGAGTCTAGGAAACATAACAGCCAAGACTGTTGGTTTATATCTTGCTACTACTGCAATTGCAGTAAGCCTATCTTTAACAATAGCTTCAATTTTTAAACCAGGCTCAGGCTATTCTTCGGATATTGCACCACCTGATAATTTACCTGAAGGACAAGGAATTTATGAAACTATTCTAGCAATCTTTCCTTCAAACATACTTGAAGCAATGGCACAAAATCAAATGCTAGCAGTCGTTTTTTTTAGTATTTTATTTGGAATTGCTTTAAATAAAACAAACCACTTGACTGGAAACTTTAGCACCGCTTTTGAAAAATTAAATACTGTTTTTATGCAGCTTGTAATTATGATTATTTCTTTTGCCCCTATAGGAGTATTTTGCTTAATTGGTAAATTTGTTATTACTGATGGCCTGGATATTTTTCAAGAGGCATTTAAATATGTAATCTTATTAATTTCGGTATTAATCATCCATGTTTTTTTAACTTACTCTTTAATACTTAAGGCATTCACAAATCTAGACATTTTTACTTTCTATAAAAAAATGAAAGAAGTAGCAATATTCGCTTTTTCAACTTCCTCTAGTGCTGCAACTATACCCGTAACTCTAAAAACAGTTCAAAACGATTTAGGAGTAGATAAAAATGTATCCTCATTTGTAGTTCCTGTTGGCGCGACTATAAATATGGATGGCACCGCAATCATGCAGGGAATGGCTACAGTTTTTATCGCACAAATGTCTGGAATTGATTTAACTTTAATTCAATATGTTCAAGTTGTTATTTTGGCTGTTGTAACTTCAATTGGAACAGCAGCAGTTCCTTCTGCTGGAACAATAACGTTAGTAATAATATTACAACAATTTGGTCTGCCGTTAGAGGCTATAGGAATTATCCTTGCTGTAGATAGAATTTTGGATATGATCAGGACTTCTGTAAACGTTACCGGAGATGCGGCAGTAGCTTGTATCGTAGCTGACTCCGAAAGACTTTTAGATAAAGAAGTATTTAACAAATAGAAAAAATATACGTTTTCTTATAAATTATTTGATAGAATGCTTTATTAAAAAATAAGGGGCTTTTCATATGGATAATTTAATAATTCCACCAGTTTTAGGCATTTTGGGAATGGTGATGGCATTTGTAGTTTATATGCTTGTCATGAAATATCCTGATGGTGAAGATAAAGTGAAAAAGATTGGTGACCAGATTCATACTGGAGCATTAACCTTTATGAAAACAGAATATAAATATTTATTTATTTTTATGGCTGTTATTGTTGGCTTAGCTTGGTTTGCATTAGGTCCTTATACAGCAATAGCAGTTATAGTAGGTGCTTTGTGTTCATCAATTGCAGGATTTATAGGAATGTATGCTGCAACAAAAGCAAATGTAAGAACTGCAACAGCAGCACAAAAAGATGGCTCTGCTGCAGCTTTAACAGTTTCTTTTTATGGTGGTTCAATAATGGGTCTTTGCGTGGCATCACTTGGCCTAATAGGCTTAGGGGGCTTATATTTTTTCTATATACCAGCTGAAATTGATCCTCATAAGCTAGAAGGCTTTGCTATGGGCGCGTCTGTAGTAGCTCTTTTTTCCAGAGTAGGTGGGGGGATATTTACAAAAAGTGCAGATGTTGGAGCTGATCTTGTTGGTAAGATTGAAGCAGGTATTCCTGAAGATGATCCAAGAAATCCTGGCGTTATCGCAGATAATGTTGGTGACAATGTTGGTGATGTTGCTGGAATGGGTTCAGACATATTTGAATCATATTGTGGTTCTATGATTGCATCGATAGCTATAGCTTATACCCTTGGTAATAAAGATATGATGATGCTTCCATTGGCTTTAGCATCGACCGGCTTAATAGCATCAATAATCGGAATATTTATAGTTAAACTTCAGTCTGCAAAAGCACCCGCGAGTGCATTAAGATCTGGAACTCTGTTGGCACCAGTAATATTTGTAGCTATGGCTTACTTCATAATTGATTCTTTTGAAGGGGTCGGAATGAATGTATGGTGGTGCGTAATAGCTGGAGCAGTCGGAGGCGTATTAATTGGCTTAATCACAGAATATTATACCGGTGGAAAACCGGTAAGAAAGATTGCTGAATCAGGAGAGACAGGACCAGCAACGGTGATGATTTCAGGGTTATCGGTTGGAATGCAATCAGTTGTAATACCTATTGTTATTCTAGCTGGCATTATTCTTGCTTCAACTCAATTATCAGGTATTTATGGCGTTGGAATTGCTGCTGTTGGGATGCTTGCAACTGTTGGAATAACAATGGCAATAGATGCTTATGGGCCAGTTGCAGATAATGCAGGTGGTATTGCTGAAATGTCAGGCATGGGTGAAGAAGTCAGAGAAATTACTGATTCTCTTGATGAATTAGGAAATACTACTGCTGCAATTGGAAAAGGTTTTGCAATTGGAGCTGCTGCGTTAGCTGCTTTAGCAATAATTTCAGCATTTTCAGCTGTTGTAGCGGATGCAAATCCTGAATTTTCATTAGCACTCACAGAGCCAATTGTTTTAGTTGGTATGTTTATTGGAGTATGTATACCTTTCTTGGTTTCATCAATAACCATGACAGCAGTTGGTGACGCAGCTTTTGAAATGATTAATGAAATAAGAAGACAGTTTAAAGAAATACCAGGTTTAATGGAGGGTACTGCAGAGCCTGACTCTGAAAAGTGTGTTGAAATTGCAACCACAGCAGCCCTAAAGAAAATGATGCTACCTGGAGTAATAGCTGTATCAATGCCAGCAGTTGTTGGTTTTGGATTGGGTGCACAAGCTTTAGGTGGAATGCTTGCTGGTGGATTACTTGGCTGTGTTTCATTAGCGCTTATGATGGCTAACGCAGGCGGCGCTTGGGATAATGCAAAGAAATATGTTGAGAAAGGCAATCTTGGCGGTAAGGGCTCAGATACACATGCTGCAGCAGTTGTTGGAGATACGGTTGGAGATCCTTTTAAAGATACATCCGGACCATCAATGAATATTTTAATTAATGTAATGGCTATAGTTAGTCTTGTGATAGCACCATTATTAAGTATTTAATCTCATTATTTTCTCTAAAAATCCAGGGCTACACCCCTGGATTTTTTTTTAGTAAAGTTAAACAATGAAAAAGAATATTTTAATTATTGGTTATGGAGATATTGCTAAAAGATTAGATGGCTTAGTTAACAAAGATAAGTATGAGCTTTATGGTGTTTCTAGAACAAATAAAGATAACAGAATAAAGAATCATATTAAATGGGATTGGTTATCAACAAAAACTCCAGAATTAAAGAATACAATTTTTGATGCCATAATATTTCTACCAAAGCCAAGTTCAATGGATGAGAGTGGATATAACGATGGCTTTATTGAATCTTCTAAAAATATTTTTAGCTTCATAAAAAAAACACCATTTAAAAAATTTATTACCATTTCCTCAACAAGAGTTTATGGGAAAGATAAAGAAGATGTTTGTTTAGAGTCAGACGTAATTGAACCAAAAGAATTTAGAGCTAAAATAATTAATAGGTACGAGTTAAATCAAATTGAAAGATATCAAGAAAAATTGTTTATTTTAAGGTTTTCAGGTCTTTATGATTCAATCTCACAGAAGAATTCTCTGAATGTTTTACATAGAAATAATGCAGCCAAGATAATTAATTTCTTTATCGAATATACATCTCTAGATCACATTAACCCAATATTCAACTGTTCAGAGGATCAAAATGAGGAGGCGAGTAATATTTCTAACTCAAAACTAAAAAAAACTGGGTTTATTTTTGATGCATATAACTAGAACAAAAGGTCATTGCAAAATACAATAAATAGATGATAAGTAGCATGACAGGTTTCGGTTTATCAAGTTCTATTGATGTGGGTGCTGAAGTGTATGTAGAGATAAAAGGGGTGAATCATCGCTTCCTTGAAATATCAATAAAGCCAAATGATTTAGATAATGAACTTGATGAATATTTTAGAAAAGCAATTGCTAAAAACATAAACAGAGGTAAGGTTGATGTAAGAATTAAAATAAAATCACCATCTTTAACAAAGTATTTCATTAATACAAAAAATATTAAAAGCTTAGAGAAATCTGTTCAAATTGCTTTGAAAACAAAAACAAACTTAACATTTAAAAATATTAAAGATATTCCAGGGATTCTAAATGTTGAAACAGGTCAAAAAATAAATACTAGAAAAGTAAAGAAAGAATTCAATATAGCTTTAATGGCTTTTGTTGATGCAAGAAAAAAAGAGGGGAATAAGATAAAAAAGGTGCTAATCAAAAAGATCAATAGCCTAGAAGTTGCTGTTTTAAAAATATCCAAGGTTAATAAAGTAAGTCAGAAAAAGAGGCTTAAAGTATTTAAATTAAAAATTGCTAACCTTATAAAAGATGTTGATGAGACAAGAGTTAACCAAGAGCTTGCTTTATTGGCTCTGAAGCATGATGTTTCAGAGGAGCTGGATAGAATAATATTTCACACCAAATCTATGAATCAAGAATTAAAAAAACAGTCTTGTAGTGGAAAAAAAATTGATTTTATTCTTCAAGAGCTTTTTAGGGAGGCAAATACTTTGTCAGTAAAGCTCGATGATCCCAATTCGAAAAACTTAGCTCTTGATGCAAAGCTGTTAGTAGAAGAAATGCGTGAACAGATCCAAAATGTCGAATAGAGGAAATTTAATAATTTTTGCTGCGCCATCTGGCGCAGGAAAGTCTTCATTGATTAATGGGATGATAGAAAAAGACAAAGATAGTTATGAACTCTCTATTTCTGCCACAACAAGATCACCTCGTGAGGGTGAAACTCATGGTAAGGATTATTTTTTTATTTCAGATGAGGAATTTAATAAATTAAAGGAAAATGGAGCATTCATTGAGCACGCTGAAGTTCATGGTCATCAATATGGAACCCTAAAATCATTTATTGAAGAAAAGTTAGAAATTGGCATTAATGTGATTTTGGATATTGATGTTCAAGGCTTTAATCAAATTAAAGAGACCCTAAAAGACACTATTTCAATATTTATTATTCCTCCATCAATGGAAGAACTTAAGAAAAGACTTATTACACGTGGGCTTGACTCAGATGATGTAATAAAAAAAAGATTAGCTAATGCTAAAACTGAGCTTAAAAGTGCAGAACTTTTTGACTATGTAGTTTTAAATAAAGATTTTGATAAAGCACTAGAGGAAATATCAGCAATAATATTTGGAAAGCATTATGAAAATAATCAAGTAAACATTAATATATTAGAGGATTTATTGGATTAATAAGTCAATTGGACTTAGAATACTCATCCCAGGAGATTATTACATGGCAAGAATTACAGTAGAAGATTGTTTAAAAAATATACCCAGTAGATTTGATCTAATATTGATGGCATCAAAAAGGGCTAGACAGCTTTCAACAACAAGCAGAGATCCTTTGGTTGAGTGGGACAATGATAAGCCTACATTAGTGGCCTTAAGAGAAATCGAAGAAGGTCTAATTGATAGAGAGACTCTTGAAAAAACTCTTGAAGAAGATGTTTTATTAGATGAATTTTCTGTCCCTTCCAGTCAGGAAAACGATAATATAGGATAAATGGTTATAGGGGGTTATTTTGAGCGAACATGCACTTCCAAGCATCTTGCTTAATGATTTCTCTGCAAATCATCTTTTAAGACTCCCACCTAAATTTTATAAAACTGCAAAAACATATCTTAATAACGAAGATATAAAAAAAATACAAAAAGCATACTCTGTTGCTTTTTATGCTCATGAAGGCCAAGAAAGACACGATGGCTCAAAATATATTACTCATCCTTTAGAGGTTGCAAATGTCCTTCTGGGATTAAAAATGGATCCTGATTCAATTTGCGCAGCTTTAATGCATGATGTTCTTGAAGATTGCGATGTTAATAAAAGTAACTTAGAAACATTATTTGGAAATGATGTGGCCGAAATAGTAGATGGTGTAAGCAAATTAAGTAAATTAGATATAACAAGCAAAACTGACTTGGATGCTAATAACCTTCAAAAAATGATGCTAGCAATGTCAAAAGATGTAAGGGTATTATTAGTTAAAATCTGTGATCGCCTTCATAACATGAGAACAATAGAGCACTTACCAAGATTTAAACAAATACAAAAATCAAAAGAAACGATTGAGCTTTATGGGCCTTTAGCATTGCGAATAGGTATGCAAGATATAAGAGCAGAGTTGGAGGATCTGGCATTTAGATGCATTCATCCACTAAGGGCGTCAATGCTTGAAACTGCAATAAATAAATCTAGTGGAGGAAGAAAAAGAATAGTAACAAAGATTCGTAAGGAGCTTAAACGACGTCTTAAATCAAATGGCATCGAAGATGTCGGCGTAAAAGGAAGAGAAAAAAATATTTACAGTATTTATAGAAAAATAAAATCAAAACATAAACCATTTTCAGAAATCTTAGATGTATATGGATTTAGGATACTTGTTGATTCAGTTGATGATTGTTACAGATCACTTGGAATAATTCACAATTATTTCTCACCAATTGAAAATAGATTTAAAGACTACATTGCAATCCCAAAAAGTAATGGATATCAAGCACTTCATACAAGTCTTTTAGCCCTAAATGCTTTTCCAATTGAAGTCCAAATACAAACAAGAAATATGTCAGAAATAGCTAGCTTCGGAATAGCTGCGCACTGGCAGTACAAGACAAAAGAAAAAAGTAAAGGATCCGAACTTAGAGCGTCAAGATGGTTGAGCGGGATTGCCGATCTCCAGAAAAACTCAAATGATCCCTCTGAGTTTACTCAGTCAATTAAGACTGACCTAGACTCTAATGAAGTATTTTTATTTTCACCAAAGGGAGATGTCTATGCCTTAAGAAAAGGATCGACCCCAATAGATTTTGCCTATGAGGTTCATAGCGATCTTGGAAATACGATTGTTGGTTGCAAGGTTAACAGAAATGAAGTTCCCTTAAACATTGAATTAGAAACAGGCCAGACTGTTGAAATTATTACCTCAAAGAATAATTCAGAGGCTGATCCTGCCTGGTTAAACTATGTTGTAACAAGTAAAGCAAGAACATATATAAGAGCCAAATTAAGGAAACAGAAAACTTCTGATGCAAGAAAAGCAGGAAAAGTAATGTTAGAAACTGAGTTAAAAAGAGGAGGCTCTAGCCTATCAGAATATAGAGGCAGCTCTCTTAAAAAGATTCTCAATTCAATTGGTGTCAGCTCATTAAATAAATTGCTAACAGAACTTGGACTTGGCAAAAGAACTGGAAGTATTATTGCAGAACGATTTAATTCTGGATTACAAATAAGAGAAGGCATCAAAGATGTTAAGCCTGTATTGATTCTTGACAATAAAATTGAAAGCGTAACAGTTAGATTTGCTAGATGCTGCTTACCTGTATACGGAGAAAAGGTTATTGCACACTCCGATACAGAAAGAGGAATGGTTATTCATCACGAAAGGTGTAAACAGGTAACCCCTTTCATAAAAAAAGATCCAAGATATATGCCCGCAATTTGGGGAGAAAATAAAAAGAATCATATTTATAAAGCGCGAATTGATATAAGCACTGAAGACAAAGTAGGAGTCTTATCTGATCTTGGGTCTGTTTTTGCAAGATTTGGTATTAACATTGGCTTTGTTAATACAAAGAAAATAGATAAAAACTTTGCAGGTTTTGAGATTCAAATAGAAGTAAAAGATAAAGATGAGCTAAAAGCAATTATGCAAAAAATTAGAGCAACAAAATTTACAAAAAGTTGCAAACGAAATATAAATGAGAAATAGTAAAAAACAATTTCTTTTTTTATGTACAATCCCGTTACTATCAACATTAATTTTTTCAAAGGAGATAAATGAAATGTCAAAAGAAATAATTTCAACAGAAAATGCACCGCAAGCCATAGGTCCATATTCTCAGGCTGTAAAAGCAGGAGGATTAATGTTTATTTCTGGGCAGATACCTTTGAATCCAGAAACTGGAGATCTTGTCTCAGGATCTATTGAGGACGAAGCAAATCAAGTGTTACAAAATATAAAAAGTATCTGTGAGGCAGCAGGTCATGGCATGGAGGATATTGTAAAGATAACAATTTTTTTAACTGATCTTGGTAATTTCGCAACAGTAAATGAAGTAATGAAGAAGCATTTCTCAGAACCATATCCAGCAAGGGCGACCGTTGAAATATCTGGACTCCCATTAGGAGTAAACGTTGAAATTGAGGCCATAGTATCGACTAATGGCTAAGAATCTTTTATCTATTAATGATCTTTCTAAAGATGATATTATCGATTTAATTGAGTTTTCAAATAACTTTATTGATGGTGAGGGTAATTTTAGAAAAGAAGATCTATTCCCTGATAAAACAATTGCTAATGTTTTCTGTGAGCCAAGCACACGAACAAAATCATCGTTTGCAATCGCGGCAAATAATTTAGGATGTTCTGTAATAGATTTTAATATCGATAATTCCTCTATTCAAAAAGGGGAATCTATATTTGAAACGATTGATGCTCTTCATTTGATGGGGGTTGATTTATGTGTTTTAAGACACCCAGAATCAGTTATTAAGGATTTAGCTGATTATCTGCCATCAATGGCATTTATTAATGCTGGTGAGGGATCCGTATCGCATCCAACACAAGCTCTTTTAGATCTCAAAACAATAATTGATCACAAGAACTCACTTGATGGATTGAAAATTGTTATTGTTGGTGACCTAGATCACTCCAGAGTAACTTCTTCATTCGTGGAAGGTATTTCTAACTTTGATATTGATTCTCTTATATTTAGCGGGCACCCAGAAATGTGCACAAAATATCAGAATCCAAAATTTGGTAGTTATGAACCAGATATGCAAAAAGCACTTCAGGATGCCGATGTGGTAATGACATTACGAATTCAGTATGAAAGATTTGATCAAGATTTAAACCTTGATTTAGATACATACAAGAGCTCTTATCAACTTTCTTCTGAAAAACTTGAGTCTGCAAAAGGCGATGCAATTATTATGCATCCTGGCCCAGTAAATTATGTTGAAATAACTGAAGCAGTATACGATTCTGAGAATTCAGTAATTAGGCAACAAGTTGCAAATGGAGTAGCAATTAGAATGGCTGTTTTATCTAGATTTTTGAGCAGCTAAAGTATTCTTAACAGTTTCTACGACAGAGATAGTATTTTGATCAATTTCAATATTGACCAAAGAGCCCACATTTAATTTATCTAAGTTAGTAACCATTAAAGTTTCAGGTATAAGATGAAGACAGAAAGAACTTTTATTAACTTTTCCAAGAGTTAGGCTGCATCCATTTAGCCCTATATAACCTTTTTCAAAAATATACTCTTTAAATTTTTTAGGGAAGTCGACAATTATGTCTCTAGTAGATTTCTTATTAAGAATTTTTTTTATTTTACCCGTGCAATGAATATGTCCTGACATCAAATGACCACCAATTTCAGTAGAAGCTGTAATTGATCTTTCTAAATTAACAATCGAACCCTTTTCTATTTCTTTCAAATTTGTTCTAGCAATTGTTTCTTCAATCACATCAAACCTTAATTTATTAATTCCCTTGTCAACTGAAGTTAGACAAACACCATCAACTGAAATACTGGCACCTTTCTTCAAGCCTTTATTAAAATTTTTTGGAGCACTAATTTCAAGCGAGATATGATCTTTATTAGAAATTACTTTTGAAACTTTACCAGTACCTTGAACAATTCCAGAAAACATCTAAGCCCCCCAATTATCTCTATATTTATTTAATTCAGATAAATGTTTTGTGTATGATGAATCAGCTTCAACAAATGTAATAAGCGTATCTAAGTTGACTATAGATTCCACCTTAATCCCAAAATCTTTTTCTAACTCATTACTCGAAGACATTTCTGATTGTCCCTTCTCCTGCCTATCTAAACCCACTATAAAAGATGAAGGAGTTGCACCAATACTAATAATTGACTCAATCGATTCTCTTCCCGCAGTTCCTGCTGAAAGAACATCGTCAATAATTAACACTTTTCCTTTAGGCATTTTTCCAATGATGTTACCGCCTTCGCCGTGATCTTTTTCTTCCTTTCTATTAAATGATAAAGGGTAATCTTTACCTTTTTCACTTAGCAAGGTTGCTACGATAGAACCAAGAAATATTCCCTTATATGCAGGACCATAGATGCAATCAAAATTAAGATTTTTATCGCTAAGAGCATCAACATAACACTTAGCTAATTCATATAGACTGCATTCGCCAAGCATATTTGCTGCGTTAAAAAAGTATGGACTAGATCTTCCAGACTTAAGTGTAAAATTTCCAAATTGGAGTGATTCTGATTCTAATGCTAAATTTAAGAATGATTTCTGATAATCTTTCACTTATTCAATACAAGCTTTCTGTTTTTTAATAATTTCATTAATAGCTGAGCTACCAAGCTCAAGCATATCACTAAGTTCAGTCTTTGAAAAAGGTGCATCTTCGGCAGTACCCTGAATTTCTATTAATTCATCTTTATCATTCATCACGATATTTAGATCAGTGTCAGCTGAACTATCTTCATCATAGTTAAGGTCAAGAAGTACTTTATTTTCTTTTATGCCAAGAGAAACTGCCGCAACAAATGACTTCATTGCTCTTTGATCATCATGGTGATTTTTAATAGCTAAAAAGAGTGCAACACAGCCTCCGGTAATAGATGCAGTTCTTGTTCCACCATCTGCTTGGATTACATCACAATCAATATTTATGGTTTTTCCTTTAAGATACTTAAGATCAACTGCTTGTCGCAAAGATCTGCCAATCAACCTTTGAATTTCTTGAGTTCTTCCACTTTGCTTGCCTCTTGCAGCTTCTCGACCCATTCGCTCATTAGTAGACCTAGGCAGCATGCCATACTCACCTGTGACCCATCCTTCATTAGAATTTTTCATCCATCTTGGCACGTTATTTTCTATCGATGCATTACAAATGACTTTTGTATTACCAAATGAAATTAGAACTGAACCTTCTGCATGAATATTTACATTTGGCTCAATGGTAATATCTCTGAGTTGATTGTGATTACGGCCCTCGTTTCTTTCCATATTTTTATAAGATTAAGCTAGCTGTTCTTTAACAATCTTACTGACTATTCCCATATCAGCTGACCCAGCCAAAGTTGATTTTAATAGTCCCATGACTTTACCTATATCCTGCATTGAATCCGCACCAGACTCTTTTATTGCTTCAACTACTTTTGAAGTAATTTCCTCTTCACTTAATTGTTGTGGTTTATATTTAGAAAGAATATCAACTTCTTTTTGTTCTTTCTCGGCTAGATCATCTCTTCCACCGTCTCTAAATTGAGAGATAGAGTCATTTCTTTGTTTAATCATTTTATTGATAATCTGCAATGCCTTGGCATCATCGACATCTTCTTTATTATCTATTTCAAAGCGCTGCACTTCAGATAGAAACATCCTAATGGTATCTCTAACTAAATCTTGTTTATCAAGCATTGCTTGCTTGAGGTCGTTTTTTATATCAGATATGAGTGCCAAAACTATCTAGATCTTGATCTTGGGAATGAAAATTTCCTATTAGTTTTTCTTGCTCTTTTAACAGCGGCTGCCATTAAGCGTTTTCTTTTTTCAGTTGGTTTTTCGTAAAACTCTCTAGCTCTAATTTCAGGAACTATTGCAGCTTTCTCGCATGCACGTTTGAATTTTCTCAAACCAATATCAAAATGTTCTGTTTCTTTTATTATAATTGAAGGCATAATGTGTCGCGTAGTTTAGGCTTTTATTAACATTTTTGCAAAACATTTTATGAAAACTTTAGGAATTGAAACTTCATGTGATGAAACAGCTATAGCTGTCTATGATTCTAAAGAGGGAATCATAGGTGAATCTATTCATAGTCAAATGAAAATGCATGCTGAATACGGTGGTGTTGTGCCAGAATTAGCATCACGAGATCACTGTCTCAAGATCGTTGATGTGCTCAAAGATGCACTCGGAAAAACTTCAATCAGCAGCATTGATCAAATAGCTTACACATCTGGACCTGGACTCCTTGGTGCACTTTTAATAGGTGAAAGCTTTGCACAAGGCCTATCCACAGCATTAGATGTACCACTTATTCCAATTAATCATTTGGAAGGTCATTTAATGTCTCCTATGATGGAATTTCCTGAAATCTCTATGCCATTTATATGTTTACTTGTTTCTGGTGGCCACAGCATGATAGTAGATGTTAAAGCAAAGGCTGATTATGAAATTTTGGGTCAATCTCAAGATGATGCAGTAGGTGAAGCATTTGATAAAGTTGCTAAGTTGTTAGGACTTCCATATCCAGGAGGACCACATATTGAAAAAATAGCTTTAAATGGAAATCCAAAGGCTTATGACTTCCCAAGACCAATGATTCATAGTGATAATTTAAATATGAGTCTTAGTGGTTTAAAAACAGCAGTCCTTTATACGATTCAAAAAATTGAAGATCTTAACGAAGACATAAAAGCTGATATTGCCGCCTCATTTCAAAAAGCCGTAACCGATGTCTTGATAGCAAAGATTAAAAAAACTGTAGAACAAACTAATCACTCAGATGTTATTGTTGCAGGAGGAGTTGCTGCAAATAAATACATAAGAGAAGAATTTAAAAATCTTGAGGGTATACTTAATATCAAAGTTTACTATCCTGATTTAAAATATTGTGGAGATAATGCAGCCATGATTGCTTTTGTGGGCTCAATGATGACTCCTCCAAAAGAAAAAAATATAAAATCTAAAGTTAGAGCAAGATGGCCGCTTAATGAATTAAAACCATGAAAGATATAATTTATATAAAAGATTTAAGAGTAAAAACAATCATAGGTATTTTTGATTGGGAACGAAAAGTTAAGCAAGAAGTAAGTATTGATTTAGAATTTCCATTTGACTGTAAGAAGGCTGCCAAAACAGACTCAATAGAAGACTCTATTGATTACAAAGCTATTTGTAAGGCTGTCATAAAGTTTGTAGAAGAATCCTCCTTTCAACTGCAAGAATCTCTTGCTGAAGGAATAGCATCATTGGTGAAGGATGAATTTAAAGTTGAATCAATCAAGCTAAGAGTCTCCAAGCCTGGTGCCTTGAGAGGTTCCAAAGACGTTGGATTGATCATTCATAGATAATGAAATATTTTTTATCACTCGGAAGCAATATAGAGGCTGAAAAGAATTTAGATTTCGCAGAAAAAGAATTAAATAAAATTCTTTCTAATACAAAATCATCTTCAATTTACAGAACTAAAGCTGAGGGCTTTGAAGGCGATGATTTTTTAAATTCAATTATTAGCGGCGATTCCATTGAATCTTTTGATGAACTTAATAAGAAACTTAAATCCATTGAAGATGCTGCTGGAAGAAACAGAAGCGCTCCTAAGTTTAGCGCAAGAACATTAGATATCGATATAGTGCTACAAATCGATGAAGGTGAAGAAATATTATTTGAAAGTGATGAAATAGAAAAATATAATTTCGTATCTGACCCATTAAAAGAACTGTTGAAATGAAAGTAAAAAAATTCACAAGAAATCTTCATAGGTACCTAAGTATATTTGTATCTATTCAGCTATTATTGTGGACGATATCGGGAATTTACTTTGCTTATAACAAAATAGAATTAGTCAGGGGAGAGCAATACCGTCTTCCAAAAAATGTGGAATACAGAATTTTTGACAGACTCGGGATCTCTATTATTGAAACAATTGAGTACGGAGAAAAGTCCTATAAAACTTATCCAGATGGTAATCTTATTAAGCCTCTTACAAAGGAAGAGGCAATAAAAATTACTGCTCAAAAAACTACTTTAAATCCTCTTGAGGTTAGTTTGATTACAGAACTTTATCCAGGCGCTGAATATAGAGGCAGCCTACCAGTATACAAAGTTAAAACCGATACCAAAGATGATATCAATGTTTATGTTGGATATATGACTGGTGATATTGGCTCAATAAGATCAGACTCATGGAGGATATGGGATTTGATGTGGTCTTTACATATTATGGATTATCGTGAGAGAGACAACATAAACAATATTTTATTACAAATTTTATCCATACTTGCTTTAGTTACCTCAATATCAGGAATAACCTTATTCTTTGTAAAAAAATAAATTAAAGTAAATTTTCTTTTATAGTATTCCAAGCTGCTTCCGACAAAGGATATACCATCATGCCACGATCTTCTGCATGCTTGCTTGAGGCTGTGCCATCTCTAACCCTACCAAGAATTCCTTGCAAAATTCCTGCAATTTTGAACATATTAAATGCCATATAGAATTCCCAATTCTTAGATAGATCTTTGCCAGTATTCTCACAATACATATCCATGTACTCTCTTTCATTAGGAATACCAAGTTCCTTGAGCTTAGATTGATCCCAGAATGCTTCTTGGGTTCTCCATGATAGACAATGATAGCTAAAATCAGCAATAGGGTGTCCCAATGTAGATAGTTCCCAATCCAGGATACCCATTACCTGATTATCTTTTAAGATCATATTGTCTAATCGGTAATCTCCATGAACAATTGATGTTTCGTCATCATCTGGAATGTTTTTTGGCAGCCATTCAATTAGGTTATTCATAGCTTCAATATCATCAGTTTCAGATGCTCTGTATTGTTTTGACCATCTTGAAACTTGTCTTGCTACATAATTTCCAGGCTTGCCATAGTCTTCCAATCCTATTTTTTTATAATCAACACTATGAAGCTTGGCTAGAGTTTTATTCTTGTTACGATATATTTCAGCTCTATCTTGATTTGAGAGAGAAGGGATCATAGGATCCCAGAAGAGATCACCATCTAAGAAGTCCATTACAAAGAAGGCTGTTCCCGCAACTTCATCATCTTCACAAAGGCCATATGTTTTTGGAACTGGAACATCAGTTTCATATAAAGCAGTAATTACTTTATATTCTCTATCTACAGCATGAGCAGAGGGTAGGAGCTTTCCAGGAGGTTTCCTTCTTAATACAAGACTTTTTGATTCTGTAATAATCTTATATGTTGGATTTGATTGACCGCCTTTAAACTGCTCAATAGAATTAATTTTTCCAGCTCCAGGAACGAATTCATCAATCCATGGCTGCAAATTTGATGCTTCAATTAGTAAATTTTCATCAACTTCTTTTGTGCCAGAGAATTTTGCATCATCTAGTGGCTCCATTACAAAGACCTGCCTCCATCAACTTTTATAATCTGACCAGTAATATACTCTGAACGAGCAAGGAAACTGACAGCATCAGCAATATCCTTTTCTGAACCCATTCTATTAAGAGGTATATTTTCTATAACTTTATTTTTTTGCTCTTCTGTCCATGTTACATCTGGTGGTTCAAGCATTGCTCCAGGTGCAATAGCATTGACTTTTATATCTGGTGCAAGCTCTCTAGCTAGCCCTTTAGTAATTGCCTCTAGTCCTGCTTTAGCTGCTGAATATATTGAGAAATTAGGAACGCCTTTAGATAAATTTGTATCAGTAATATTAATTATTGAACCCTTAGATGATTTTAATTGCTCTTTTAGGCCCTGAATTAAAAATAATGGACCTTTTAAGTTGCTTCCAATAAGCCTCTCCCAATGATCTTCTGAAATTTCATCAATAGGAGTAGGGTAGAAAGTAGAAGCATTATTTACCAAAACATCTATTGAAGGAAATGTTTCACTTACCTCACTCAAGATTTTTTGAACATCTTCTTTAATATCAAGGTTTCCTTGAACTGTTTTAGCAGAATTAGGGTTATCTTTATTAATTTGATTAGCTAGATCATCAGCATCTTTTTTAGAAGAATTGTAATGAATAATAATATTCCAACCTAGCTCTTTAAAAGTAAGAGCAATTTCTTTGCCAATTCTTTTGGCTGCCCCTGTTATAAATATAGTTTTGTTCATTTGCAATTATGAATAATCTTTTTATATATTTTAGTCTTTTCTAACTCAATTTGCTCTTTAGGAGTATTTGCAAGAAAAGAAAAATCAGTATTATCAACTTCATTCACCAGTCTTAAAATGAAATTTTTATTTTCTTTTAATTGAGGCAATGTCACCAATTCTTCTAACATGTCTTTATTCTTTTTAAAGTTTGATCTAATAAGTATAGATATTAAATCTTCTTCTTTAATGTTCACATTAATTACTGAAACAATTTTTAATACATCTGAAATATTTTTATACCCATTTGGTAAGGGTAATCTATCTCCCAACTCAAAATTATTATTTAATTGTAGTTCTGACCACCTCACCTCATGATTATTATGACTATCACACAAGGGAGTATTTAAATTTATAAAGTATGGATCTTTTAGATCTAATGAGATTATTTTTTCAAAATAAATATTTGGATTGGGGCTTTTAAGGGCCTTTAAAGTTTCTGACCATATTCTCTCTGGTGACAGTTCAGCTATTTCTCCATTGGAAACAATATCACTAACACTTTTTATAGTTGAATCATGAACACTAAAATCTTTTAGATGAGTGTAGGTGTGAAATCTTGCTAATCTGATAGCCCTCAACGGATCTTCATAGAACGCATTGGAAACATGTCTAAATAATTTATTATCAAGATCTTTTTGACCGTTGAATGGATCAATGATATTTCCTTCTTTATCCTCAGCTATAGCATTAATGGTGAAGTCTCTTCTTGATAAATCATCTTCAAGAGTTACATCTTCCCCAAAGTAAAATGTGAAGCCGTGGTAACCGGTACCAGACTTCTTTTCCGTTCTTGCTAGAGCATATTCTTCATTGGTTTCAGGATGTAAAAATACTGGGAAATCCTTCCCGATAGGCTTAAAACCTTTTGCTATCATTTCTTCTGGAGAAGAGCCAATGACTACCCAGTCATTATCAGCTGACTTAACACCAAGCAATGAATCTCTTACAGCACCACCAACTTTATAAATCTTCATTTTTTCTTAACTTGAAATAATTTCTTATCTTCCAATCTTATAGCTGTTAATTTCTTGCCCCAAACGCAGCCAGTATCTAATCCAATGATATTTTTTAAACCTGTCTTTCCATTCAGCGCTGCCCAATGCCCAAAAACAATATTTTGTTTGTCTTTCAATTTTACATGAGTCTGATTAAACCAGGGCACATGATTACTTTCAGCTTTTAAGTCTTTTTTCTTAAGCTTCAAGCCTCCTTTAGGATCTAGATATCGCATTCTTGTGAAGTAGTTAATTATCGTTCTATATCTTTTATAACCGCTTAAATTGTCTTTCCATCGAATTGGTCTATCACCCCACATATTTAATAGAATGTTATAAGAATCAATCTTCATAGAGGCATTTATCTCATCAGAAAGTTTTTTTGCTTTTTTTAGACTCCATATGAAAGGTATGCCTGCATGAGTGACCCAAAAAATTTCTTTGGTATCTTTAATTTTTATCTTCATTAATAATGGCAATTTTTTAAGCCACTTGTGAATTTTTTTACTATTCTTTGCATTAAGAATGCTGTTCAAAGATTTATTCTTCTTCTTGTGTTCGAGTAGGTACATCAAATAAAAATCATGGTTGCCCAATACACTAGTTACACAGTTTTTATTCTCAAGGCAAAAATTTAAAACTTCTAATGATTTCGGACCTCGATTCACAAGATCGCCTGCAAAAATTAACTTATCTTTATTTGGATTAAATTTTATTTTCTTACACAATAAAACAAGCTCATCGAAACACCCCTGAACATCACCAATCACATAATGAGACATTTAAATTTTATGATTCCTTGATAAGTTAATGAAATCTTGCGTTGATAAATCCTCAGATCTTGAATTAGGATCAAGTTCAAGATTCTCCCAGTTAATGTCCAGACTTTTAAGATTATTTTTAACATTCTTTCTTCTCGAAGAAAATGCGAGGTCTATAACTTTAAATAGGTTGTTTTTTATTGATAGATCATAATTAATATCTTTCTTAGGAATGAGCCTTATAAAGCTTGAATTTACCTTGGGCTTTATATCAAATGCTTCTGGGGGAACATCAAACAAAACCTCAGTATTAAAAAAAGAAGACATTTTTATAGCTAGCTTACCCCAGCTTTTTGTGGACTGCTTCCCAACAACTTTCTGAGCAACTTCTTTTTGTACTAAAAAATGAATATCTTCAATTCTTTCAAAACTATCGATTAGATTTAGCATAATTTGGGTTGAGATATTGTATGGAAGATTTCCAACTATTCTATATTTTTTGATAAGGTCTGGTATTTTAAAATTAAGAATATCTTCATTAATAAATTTAAAATTAGCTGGTCCAGTAAATTTTTTTTTGAGGAATTCTATGTTTTTAGAATCAATATCTATTCCAATAATATGAACATTCTCTCTATTTATCTGATTAGTGAGGGCGCCATGACCAGGACCTATTTCAATAAAGTTATCAAAACCCTTTGGAGATATAGCTTCACCCATTTCAAAGAGAATTGCTGGATCTGTTAGATAGTTTTGTCCATATTTCCTTCTGATATCTCTCGAATTCATTTAATCAATTTCTTTGCTGTCTTTATTGCGAGCTCAAGAGATGAAACATCTGATTTATTTGAACCAGCCATATCAAGCGCTACACCATGATCTACCGAAGTTCTTACTATTGGAACACCAAGAGTAATATTAATAGATTTGCCAAAACTTAGAGTCTTCAAAACAGGCAATACTTGATCATGATACATCCCTAGATAAGCATCAGTTTCTTTGAGCATTTTTTGTGAAAATGCAGTATCAGCTGAAATTGGATATGAAACGTTAATGTTTCTCTTTTTTAGGATTTTAACTGCAGGATTGATATGATTGAGCTCTTCTTGACCTATTTTACCGTTTTCACCAGCATGGGGATTTAAACCAAGAATTTTTATATTAGGTTTTTTTAAATTAAATTTTTTCATTAAATCCTTATTAAGGATATTTACTTTATTAATGATTAATTCTTTATTTATTTGCTTAGAAACACTTTTAATTGGAATGTGGGTGGTTGCTAAAGCGACTTTTAATTTATCCGAAGCAAGCATCATTAAAACATCATCACTTTTAGTGATTTTTTGAATGTATTCCGTATGGCCTGTAAATTTTTTATTCACTTCAATTACATTCTCTTTACTTATAGGGCCAGTTACAAGTGCAGTACTTTTACACCGCATAGCTTCTTTAATGCCAAAATGTAGATTATCCAACACATACTGAGCATTTGATTTTATGAGTTTTCCAGCATTTGTATTGCTGCAGCTAGATACTTTAATGACCTGAAGAACTCCCTTTTTATTTTTACTGAGGTTATCGACTGACTCAATATCAATCACTTTTAATTTCTTTCGAAGTAATTTTGATCTTTTTGAGAAGAGGGTAGGATCTCCAACAGATAAAATAGGTATTTTGAGATTTTCCCAAGACTTAGAACAAGCTATTTGTATTATGAGATCTGGCCCTATACCAGAAGGCTCACCTGGCGAGTAAATAATTTTTTTCAATCTAGGTCTTTGAATTCGACAAAAGCTTCAGCTCGCATTGTTCTTAGGGTATTTTCAAGCTCTTCATCAAATTTTCTTGAATAAAGAACCCCGTATGCTCTATCTTCAATAAGTTTTTTTGTAAGTTCATGGTTTCTCTTACCCATAACTTCGAGGAAATGAAAGCCAAACTCGGTTTCAAATACTTCTGATAAAGAACCAACCTCTGTTTCAAGAATTGTTTGCTCGAATTTAGCAGCAAATACACCTAATCCGGTCCAACCCAAGTCTCCACCCTGTTTTGCAGACCCAGGATCTTCAGAGAACTCCTCTGCAATAGCAGAAAAATCTTCTCCATCTAGAATCCTTTGTCTAATAGCATTAAGCTGGAGTAATGTTTCGTCCCTATCTCTTATCGCAGAGGGCATAAGAAGAACATGTCGTGATCTCCATTGATCCTCAAACTTAACAAATTCACCTCTTTTATCTTCAAGTTTTAAAAGATGAAATCCAGCACCACTTTCTAATGGCTCTGAAACATATCCAATTGATTGACCTGATACAGCATTTTCAAAGAGTTCAGGCATTTCAGAGGCCTTTCTCCATGTCATAAGGCCTCCTGATGAGGCATTTGAGCTAATCGAATACTCTTGTGCTAAATCAGAAAAGTTACCATTTTTTTCAATTAAATCTGTCAACATGGCAGCGGTATTAAGATCTTTTACAAGTATCTGTCTTAATAAGAGCTCGGGTTGCAAACTCAAAAGAGATTCGTCAGTAGCTAAGAAAGCTTCAAATTCCTTTTCTGTAATATCAATATTAGAATTAACCCTTCCTCTTTGGATCCTTTGAATTCGCATTTCTTTTCTCATTTCTTCTCGAACTTCTTCATACGAATCGCCATTATCTTCAATGTAAGAAATAAATTCTTCAAGTGTAAACTGATTGTTTGATGCCAATCTTGTTACCGTGACATTCAACTCTGCATCACTAATTTTGACTCCAGCTCTATCAGCCAACTGGAGTTGCAGCTCTTCAATAATAAGCTTTTCTTTTACCTGATCCATAAGAATATCTTTTGGCGGCATTTGAATATTCTGACTTTGATATCCCTTTTTGACGTCTTCAAAGGTATTAATAATTTGAGATTCCATAACAACACCATCATCCACGATAATGGCTATTCTATCCAATAGTTCAATTTTCGCATTTAGAAACGATGCAAATATTAATAACGATGAGACTAAAAATTTATTCATAAAGTTGTTAATAATTTAAAATTGAATTATTCATGAATCTTGAAACTTTTTCAAAAGATGAGTTTAAACCCTTAAATTCAAATTCAAAGTTAATTCTGCTTTTATTTTCAATTCTTATTATATTATCCCATGCATCATTTAGATATGTGTATGTATTAGGATTATAGCCATCAAGATATTTTGAAAGATTTTTATCAGAAGCAGTAATTTTGAATATAAAACAGCAATTTTCGTACCCAATACCTAAGACTGATTCTATTTTTGAATCAGAGTCATCATCTCTTTTTAATTTTGTAATTAAACTATAATTGTTATTTAGTCTAAAGTTAGCAAAAAACTCAGAATAATCTAAAACAGTATTGAAATCCCCTGACATTTTTTTATATCTTTTAGCGTATCCAAGTTTTCCAGATTTGAACTTACGATTAATGGTAATCCCTGCCATAGGAAACTTTTTAACATCTTTAGCATAACTTCCATATGTCATTATCATAGTGCTCATATCTGGCATCCATTTTCCCATTATCATAAGAGGGCCTTCATCAGAACTCATCATATTCATCATAGGACTCATATTCATTGAAGACATTCCCATTTCCATTGAAGACATCCCCATTTCCATTGAAGACATTCCCATATCGTGTAACGAGACTCTTCTTTCATCTTGATAAAATTTTTGCGTAACTTTTAATGATATTTTATCCATATTCATCTTACGCTTCTTATACTCCAAACTTAATGTATAGAAGTTTTGGTCGCCAATTCTATCCATACCTGCAAAACGGTCTGTATTGAATAACTGATTCATCATGCCTAGGCTGTTGGTATCAAAGACAGGATTAATTTTTTGATTTTCATAACCCACATACCCATAAAATATTCTTGGCCTAAGAGTGTGTGTTGTCATACCATCTTTCCTTAAATACAAAGAACTAATATCCAACTTAAAGCTGGGAACAACTACTGTGTTGGTTTTGAAATTTTCATTTTTAAGGTTATAGCTAATGCTCTTTAAACCAATTGAAGTAGCAACCTGATAAGCGCTGAATTGAGAGAAATTTGATAACTCAAAATCATAGAAAATTCTAGATCCCTCGACTGGATCTTCAATATAAGATTGAAATTTATTATTTTTTCCATAATTTCCAAAAAAACCATGAATTCCTTCAGCCTTAAAGTTGGAATAATTTATATGTTCATAAATAGAAAGTTTTTTGAAGCTTTTAAAGTATTTTAAATCTATGGATGGTATTTTCTTATAACCATTTGTAAGAATAGGGTTTAATGTTTGATATCCTTGATGAGCAACTTTAATTTCAATGTTTTTGAATATTCCATTTATTTCAACATTTTGTTTTAAATTTTGTTTTCTTTCAGACCCTATAGAAGAAATCTCTCCCGAAATATCTCTCAAGACCAGACTGTCAGACGCCTTAGACCAATCTATATAAGCCCAAACATTTTTTGATTTACCAAATGAGTCCTTCAAATTAAAAGCCCACCTTGAATCTGATTGATTGGGATATAACTCTTTATATTTACTGTCATTACCAAAATAGATGAAATCAAGATTTCTCATATTATTGGTTTTACCATGTATGTTTCTTATATTGCCCTCTAAACCCAAGCCTCTTTCAGATATATTTCTTGCAGCAATAGTAAGATCAGATTTTTTTGATGTTACCTGATAGTAGGGAATCATGAAATCAACACCGTCAGAAGAATATGACAATGAAGGCTCAAGAAATCCCGACGTTCTGTCTTTTGAAGTTGCGAAGGGAATAGCAGGAAATCTAACGATAGTTTTATCAAATGCCTTAATTTTTACATTTTTTGCATAGCCCCTTTTTGATTCGTCATTGAGTACAATTTTTTCAGCAATCAATTCCCAGCCACTAGATACGTTTGAACAAGATGTCATTGAAACTTGATTAAGAATTATTTCATTTTCAATATTTCCTTCAAGACTATCAAAGTTAATTACCAAACCCCTATCGTTAAGGAATGTTTCACCCTTAGATAATTTAATTGATAATTTATCTTTATTAAAAGATCCTTCGTCTGCCCTAAAAAAGTAATCTTCTAAGAACAAATCACCATTTTTTTTAAAATCTACAAGACCATTATCTTGATCAACTCTTGCTTTTCCAGATCTAAGGAGGCCGTCAGGGAAATCTATTTCCACGTTACCATTTAATATAAGCACCTTTTCATCTGTAATTTCAAATTTGTCTGACTTAATATCAAGACTTTCAATATCCTCAACCACTCCAATGAAGGGTTGATACACTAAACATGAATTATTTTGAGAGTTCTTAAACAGAATTCCTTCATCAACAAGATTAGCAAATGCAAAGTTCTGATAGACAAAGAATGTCAGCAGAAAAAATAATCTTTTATTTTTAAGCACTTTAATATTTTATACCTCAATGGTTTGAAAGAGAATTATATGAAAAGTTCGTTTATTTTTTTGAATTTATATAATCTTCGAGTTGATATAAATGATCTTTACCAAAGAAAATCTGATCATCAATTAAAAAAGTTGGAATACCAAAAGCTCCTTTCTCAACAGCCCATGATGTATTAGCAATAAGCTTATCCTTGCATTCTTTTGTTTGAATCATTTCTAGGATACTTTTGCAATCAATTCCATCATCATCTAAAGCCTTTTCTAAAATTTCTAAATCTTGAATATTTAAATCTTTTTCCCACATTGCCGACATAGTGCATTCGATATATTCTTTTAAAATACCAAGCTTTTCTGCTGCAATAGCTCCTCTTTGAATGTTGAGAGAGTTTTGAGGGAAGTATGAATTATTTTTAAATTTAGTGAGACTGTATTTCTTAATAAATCTATTCATTTCTATGAAAAAATAATCAGCTTTATTTTTAATGTCTGCTGTTGCAATAAGGGGAGGTGTATTATTGGTAAGTTTAAATATACCGCCAGCTAAACAGGGCACATAATTAAAGTTTGCGCCTGTTCTGTTTGCAAATTCTGGGATAACTTTATGAGCTAAATACCCATTTGGAGTGGCAACGTCATAGATAAAGTCTACTATCATTTTTATTAACAATTTTGTAAAGTAAAGCAATTAAACACTGATATGAAAGATTTTTCAAAATATTCTGCAATCATTATTGGCGCAGGTGACGCTACGGGGTCAGCCCTAACAAAGAAATTTGCAAATGAGGGCTATAAGGTCTGCCCTGTAAGGCGTCCAAGAAGTATAGATAAAGTTAATATGTTGGCTGAAGAAATTAATAATAATGGAGGCTGGGCAAAAGGATATGGTGTTGATGCAAGAGATGAAGACTCTATAAAAGATCTTTTTGATGATGTAGAAAATAATGTTGCACCAATAGATGTGGTGATATTTAATCCAGGAGCTAATGTTTTTTTCCCAATTGAGGAAACAACTTCAAGAGTTTTTAAAAAGGTTTGGGAAATGGCAGCTTTTGCAGGATTTTTAACTGGAAAAGAAGCAGCAAAATATATGAAGAAAAGAAATGAAGGCTCTATATTCTTTACAGGAGCAACTGCTTCTATGAGAGGAAGCTCAGGTTTTTCTGCTTTTTCAAGCGCAAAATTTGCATTAAGAGCAGTTTCACAAAGTATGGCAAGAGAACTTGGACCAGAAGGAATACACGTAGCTCATTTCGTTATCGATGGAGCAATTGATACAGCATTTATTAAAGAAACATTCCCTGATGTATATGCTCTTAAGGAAAAAGACGGTATTCTACAACCCGAAGCAATTGCAGAGGCCTATTGGTCTGTTCATAGTCAACATAGAAGTGCGTGGACACATGAATTAGACTTACGCCCATACATGGAAAAGTTTTAATAATAATATAAGAGGAAAAATAATGAGTTTAAAAGACAAAGTAATATTTATTTCAGGTGGAAGTAGAGGTATTGGGCTTGCAATGGTAAAAAGGGCTGCACAAGATGGAGCAAAGGTTGTTATCGCCGCTAAGACTGCTGACCCTCATCCAAAATTACCAGGAACAATTTATACAGCTGCAGAAGAAATTGTAGAAGCTGGTGGTGAGGCCTTGCCGGTGATCTGCGATATTAGAAATGAAGATAATGTAAGAGATGCTGTAAATAAGTCTGTAGATCATTTCGGTGGCATAGATATTTGTATTAACAATGCCTCCGCAATCCAATTAACAAATGTTACGGATACTGAAATGAAAAGATATGATCTAATGCATCAAATTAATGGAAGAGGAACATATATGGTTAGTAAGTATTGTCTTCCCCATCTTAAAAAATCTAGCAATCCACACATCTTGAATTTAGCCCCACCTTTAGACATGCATCCTAAGTGGTTTGCAGGAACAGTTGCTTATACTATGGCCAAATATACTATGAGCATGTGTGTTCTTGGAATGGCTGAAGAATTTAAAGAGTTTGGTATAGCAGTTAACGCTTTATGGCCAAGAACAGCAATTGCTACTGCAGCTGTTCAAAATCATCTTGGTGGAGATGAGATAATGAGACTTTCTAGAAATGTCGATATTATGGCCGACTCAGCATATGAAATACTAACGAAAGATTCAAAAGAATATACAGGCAACTTTTGCATTGATGACTTAGTTCTCTATGAAGCAGGGGTTAAAGACTTTACTAAATATGCCTCAGCACCATTTGGAGAACTCATGCCAGATTTCTTTGTGCCTGATGACACTCCATTGCCCGAGGAAGTAAAAAATAGTTAGTTGAAAGAAGAAGAAGTAATAAATCTAGGCAACCAACTTAATTTTGATGCGATTAAGGCATCCCCTTTAAAGCTTGAAGCAAGTGGCAGAGAATATTGGAGAATTTTTAATAACAAAAATCATTCATTAGTTTTGTGTTATTTAGATCCAGACATAGGCGAGCATTCTAATTTTATTAAAATCACTAATTGTTTAAGTCAAAATAATGTCCCATGCCCCAATATCATTCATCACAATAAAAAGCTTGGAGTAACATTACAAGAAGATCTTGGAGATAATGACCTTCTATCTCTTCTTAATCATGAAAATAAAGATCGTCTATTAGAAAATTCTTTAGACTTATTGATACAAATTCAAAATTCAAAGATAGATGGTATAGATAGATTCGGAGAAAACGAATTGAAAGAACAAATGATTTCTTTTAAAAAAGTTTTTTGTGAGAAATTTTTAAAGATGGAATCAAGCAATTTTATTGATGTTTTAATTTCAGACACAATAGATAATCTAGATAATCATCCATGGGTGAATTGTCATTATGATTTTGAAAGACGAAATCTTATTTTAAATAAAAACAATGATTTAACGGTCATTGATTATCAAGATATGAGAATTGGGCCAATGGGTATTGATTTGGCAGGTATTTTGATTGATCACTATTATGAAATTGATTTCAATGATGTTAAAAATCTTCTTACCTATTATTCTGAAAATATACAGCCAGCTATTAACAAAGACAAAGCATTTGAATACATAACATGGGGCTCAATACAAAGAAACATTAGAATACTTGGGACTTTGGCTAATCTGTATATTGAACATAATAGGACATTCCGAATAAAAGATTTGCCAATGATTTTATCAAATCTTATTTTAATGATTCCTGATGAATATGAATGCAAAACAATTCTTGAGCAAGAAATAAAACCATTACTAAATAAGCGAATTGCGCAATTATGAAGGCAATGATTCTAGCGGCTGGTTTCGGAAAAAGACTTCTACCTCTGACAGAAGACCTACCTAAACCTTTGTTGAAGGTGGGAGACCAGACTTTAATAGAGCGTAATATTAATTATTTAATTAACAATGGATTTTCAGAAATAATAATTAATGCATCTCATCATGGGGACCTTCTTATAGAACATGTAAATCATATATTTCCTGACAATAATATTTTATTTTCATTTGAAGAAAAACCTCTTGGTACAGGAGGAGGCATTCTAAATGCTCTTGAAATGATTGGAGATGGAGCATTTTTAGTTATGAATTCAGATATTTTGCATAATATAGACATAATGAATTTGCCAACAGATATCGAGGCAGCTCATTTAATTGGTGTATCAAATCCAGACCATAACCCAAATGGTGATTTCACAATAAATGAATCCATAGTTGAAATTAACAAAGATCATAATAATTTAACATGGAGTGGAATTTCGATTATTAATCCTATTATTTTTAGGGAAAATAGTTTTGAAACTAAAACATTCAATATGTGGGATACTGTTTTACCAAAATATATTAGCACCAATAAAGTTACAGGACATATATCATCAGAGTTATGGATAGATGTTGGAACACCAGAACGTTTAAATCTTGCCAATAGAGTCTATAATGATAAAAAATTAGATTATGAGTGATCAAAAAAACATTATTGCACCTTCAATATTAGCCTCAGATTTTGCTAGATTGGGTGATGAGGTAAGGAATGTACTCGATGCTGGAGCAGATTGGGTGCATTTTGACGTGATGGATAATCATTATGTGCCTAACCTAACTATTGGACCAATGGTTTGCAAAGCCCTTCGAGATTTTGGTATTAAAGAATTTATTGATGTCCATTTAATGATTGATCCTGTTGATGAATTAGCACAAAGCTTTATAGAAGCTGGGGCTGACTTAATTAGTTTCCATCCTGAAGCATCCAAGCACATTCATAGATCAATTCATGCAATTAAAGAAAAAGGCTGTAAGGCTGGGCTTGTTTATAATCCAGCAACACCACTTCATACGCTTGAGAATGTTCTTGATGATTTAGATCTCGTGTTAATAATGAGTGTAAATCCTGGCTTTGGCGGCCAATCATTTATACATAGTTCATTGGAAAAAATTACTCAAGTCAGAAAAATGATTGATGACTCTGGTAAAGATATTCGATTAGAAGTTGATGGCGGCATCAATAATGAAACTATTGGTTTAGCAGCAGCAGCAGGAGCTGATACCTTTGTAGCTGGCTCAGCAATCTTCAATACAGAAAATTATGAGCAGACAATATCTGAGCTTCGTTCAAAGATCGTTTAAGTACTTAATTTTATTACTCTCCATCCAAAGTTTAGATGCATCTAATAATATAGATATTAAAAATTTTTTAACTGAAATAGAGATTGTTTCTAAATATGAGGACAGAAAAAAAGGTCTCATGTTTCGTAATTCTATACCTAAAAACTATGGAATGTTTTTCATATGGGAATATCAAAAGAAACAATGTATGTGGATGAAGGATACCTTCATACCTTTGGATGTTGCTTATATTAATAATAAAGGCGAAATTTTAGAAATTTATGATATGGTTCCACTTTCCAAAAAATCAGTATGTTCAAGAAATTACGCCAAGTTCGCTCTTGAAGTAAATCGAGGTTGGTTTAAGGATAATAATATTGATATCGGAGATGTTATAGATATAAAGACATTAATTTCAAATGATTACTAAAGAAGAATATATAAATTATGCAGAGAGTGGATTTAATATAATTCCACTTGTAAAAGACCTTAAGATTAATTCAGGTTCTCCTATTGATTTATATTCAAAGATCAAAGATAAACAAAATACATTTTTACTTGAATCAATTGAGGGTGGTGAAAAATGGGCTCAATACTCGATAATTGGCCTTGATTGTATGGATACAATCAAAATCACAGGAAATAAAATTGAAATTAAAGCCAATAAGACTATAACTTCATTTGAATCTAAAGAACCCTTAGATGAGCTTAATAATATACTCACAAAATTTAAATCTCCTAACCTAGAAAATATGCCAAGATTCTATGGAGGCTATGTAGGTTTTTTTGCATATGAGAGTGCTCAATATGCTGAAGAAAAAATTAGATCTCTTCAAAATAAAAATTCAAAATTTAAAGAACATATGCCGGACATATATCTTGTTAAATCTGAAAAATTAATTGTTTATGATAATTTTAATCAAACCATGCATGCTATTTATAACTCTGATCCTTCAAGTATTTCATTTGAAGACGCTATTAATAAAGTTGGCGAAATTGAAAACAGTATCGATCAATCACATAGTTATATAGAGCCGTCTTACAAGAGCATTACTGGTAATTTTGAATTTGAATCAAACTTTACAAAAGATGAATATATGAATTCTGTAAATACAATTAAAGATTATATTGAAGAGGGCGATGTAATGCAGGTTGTATTGGCTCAAGATTTCTATAGACCATTTGAGGAAGATACATTTAAATTATATTCAGCATTAAGAAAATTAAATCCTTCTCCGTATATGTATTATTTGAATCTTGATGAATGTGAGGTTGTTGGATCTTCTCCAGAAATTTTAGTAAGAGTTGAAGATGATGATATTACTCTAAGACCAATAGCTGGAACTAGAAAAAGAGGAAAAGACAAGGAAGAAGATCAATCAAATGAGAATGATTTGTTAAAGGACCCTAAAGAATTAGCTGAACATCTTATGCTAATTGACCTTGGAAGAAATGATGTTGGTAGAGTCTCAGATATTGGCAGCGTGGAACTAACTGAAAAAATGGTAATAGAAAGGTACTCTCACGTAATGCATATTGTTTCAAATGTGGTGGGAAAACTTTCTAAGGGATTGAATTTTATTGATGCTTTAAAGGCAACGCTTCCTGCTGGCACGCTTTCTGGAGCGCCCAAGATTCGTGCCATGGAAATAATCAATGAACTTGAGCCAAGTTCAAGAGGTATCTATGGAGGGGCGATTGGTTATATCTCATGGAATGGCAATATTGATACAGCAATAGCAATTAGGACAGCCGTAATTAAAGATAAATTAATTCATGTAGGAGCAGGCGCTGGAATAGTTGCTGACTCTGATCCTGAAAGCGAATGGCATGAATGCAAACAAAAATCTAAGGTTTTCTTAGATGCAATGGAAATGATTTCATGATTATTGTTATTGATAATTACGATAGTTTTACCTATAACTTGGTTCATTATATTGGTGAGCATGAGAAAAATATAAAAGTAGTCCGAAATGATGAAATGAAAGTATCAGACATTCTTTCACTTAACCCATCAAAAATTGTTATCTCACCAGGACCATGTACCCCAAAAGAAGCCGGAATTTCTGTTGAGTTAATCAAATTGTCAACAGTACCAATTCTTGGGGTATGTCTTGGACACCAATCAATTGGGGCTGCATTTGGTGGGAATATTGTTAAGGCTCCAGAGATTTTTCATGGCAAAACCTCAAAAATAAATCATGATGGCAGTTTGCTATTTTCTGACATAGAAAATTCATATGAAGTTGTTAGATATCATAGTCTTATAATAGATATGAATACTTTGCCAGAACAACTCAAAGTAACCGCCACACTAGAAGACAATCAAAATATAATTATGGCAATTGAGCATAAAGAAAAACCAATCTACGGTGTTCAATTTCATCCAGAATCCATAAATACAAATAATGGCAAAAAACTTATTAAGAATTTTTTAAGATTGAAATGAAAGAATTTATAAACAAAATAAATAGTAATAATGATTTGAGTTTGGCTGAAATGCAAAATGCTATTAATTCAATTATGACAGGACAGGTAAATGATGTTGAAATTGAGTCCTTTTTAATTGGACTTAATGAAAAAGGAATATCTGAAGAAGAAATCACAGCTGCAGCAATGGTTATGAAAGATAAGTCTTTACAATTTGATATTGGAGATGGATCTCATATTGATACTTGTGGAACTGGCGGAACTGGATTGCATACATTCAATTGTTCAACTGCTTCATCGTTTGTAGCTGCAGCAGGTGGAGCAAAAATTACAAAACATGGAAATAAAGCAATCTCCAGCAAATCTGGCAGCGCAGATTTTTTAGAAGAAGCTGGAGCAAATATCAGCCATGATAGAAAAAAATTAAATTTAATTTTTGATCAGGTTGGTTTTATCTTCTTGTTTGCGCCTCTTCATCATCAAGCTATGAAATATGTTATGCCTGTAAGACAAAAGATCGCAGAAAAAACTATCTTTAATTTATTAGGACCTCATACAAATCCATGCAATGCAAAAAGACAAGTTTTAGGCGTTTATAACAAAGAATTAGTAAGAACCTTTTCAAATGTTGTGAAAAATCTTGATATGGAACATGTCTTAATCGTGCACGGTGATGATGGTTTAGATGAGATAACAATATCTTCAGAGACATTAATTTGCGAATTAAAGAATAATAAAATTCATGAATATAAAATTTCACCAAAAGATTTCGGACTTAATTTTTCAACTCTTGATGACATCATTGCTCACTCTGCTGAAGAAAGTCTTATGTTGGTAAAAGAGGCTTTTTCTGGAAAAAATTCTGCTGTTCAAGACATGATTGCTCTTAATAGTGGGGCGGCTTTATATGTTGCGGGTATAGTTAACTCCATTAGCAATGGTGTTGAAATGGCATTTGAACTAATGAAAAATGGAAAAGCTGCGGACAAATTATTAGATTATGTAAAGGTGTCTAAAAGTATATGAATGTTCTTGATGAAATAGTTTTAAATACAAGATCTAAGCTTGAGGTTATGAAATCGAAAACCTCGCTTGAAGAGTTAATCTCACAAGTAACCAAACTAAAAATTAAAAAAAGTAATTTTAAAGCAAGCCTTGCCTCTAAAGATCAAGCAATTATCGCTGAGATCAAAAAAGCATCACCAAGTGCTGGAATAATTAGTGAAGATTTTGATCCTGTTACTAAGGCAAAAGAGTATGAATTATTTGGTGCATCAGCACTTTCAATACTAACAGAAGAAGATTATTTTCTTGGCAGTATTAAATATCTTAAAGATGTAAAAGCAATTTCAAATTTACCAATTCTAAGAAAGGATTTTGTTATTGATGAATATCAAATATATGAATCAAAGTTAATTGGAGCAGATTGTATTTTATTAATAGTAAGTATATTAAGTGATAGCGAATTACAAAGATTTACCAGTCTTGCTGATACCCTTGGTTTGGATTACATAATTGAAGTACATGATGAAGCAGAACTAAAAAGAGTTGAAGATTTTTCGGATGCAATTATCGGAGTCAATAATAGAGATCTAAAAACTTTTGAGGTGAATATAGAGAATTCTATTAGGCTTCGTAATTTCTTTAAAGAAGAAAATATATTTGTTGCAGAGTCAGGTATAAAAAATCAAAAAGATATCGACAAGTTATCAAAGCATAATATTAATGTGTTCTTAATTGGTGAAAGTCTTATGAGAGGTGACTTTCTTTGAAGTTAAGAGAGTGGCAGGAAAAAGCCTTTCCATTATGGTGGGCAAAAAAAAGAGGAATAATAAAAGTTGTTACTGGGGGCGGTAAAACCTTTTTTGCTATTCATTGCCTTAAAAAATACTTAGAAGAAAGCCCTAAAAAATCAATCCTTATTGTTGTTCCATCCATCGCATTATTAGATCAATGGTATGAGGGCCTTTCTCAACATTTTAATGATAAAGAAATATCTCTTAATGGAGGAGGTGAACAAGCAGCATCGATTAAGAAAATCTGTATAACAACAATTGATTCTTTAAAAAATATTATTCAAGAAATTGTGGCAGAAGAAACTCTTTTAATCGTCGACGAATGTCACAAAATAGGGACAGAAAAAAGAGGTGAAATGCTTACAAATAAATGGCATGCAACCCTTGGTTTATCCGCAACACCTGAAAGAGATTACGATGATAATTTTTATATCATCATTAAAAAAATACTTGGTGATATTATTTTCGATTATGACTATATAGATGCAAGAGAAGATGAAGTAATAGTTAATTTTAAACTTCTGTATGGTTATGCAGCCTTGCTACCAGACGAAGAAGATCAATATAAAAAGTTTACAAAAAGTATTCAAAGAAGAGCCGCCACTATTGGAGGACAAGATATGAATGATTATCCATTGAAGATGTTAATTTTTAATAGGGCGAGGTTAGTAAAAAATTCTAAAAATAGAATTCCATATGGTCTTGAATTAATTCAAAAGTATAAAAGGGAGAGCTGGATTGTATTTACTGAAAATAAGAAACAAGCAAAAGAATTCAATAATGTAATAAATAAAAAAGGATTTAAATCTGGTATTTATAACACTGACCTGAATGATGATGAGAGACAAGAAAACTTAGACGCCTTTAAATCAGGTCAATTAAATGTTCTAGTTAGTTGTACCGCCTTAGATGAGGGATTTGATATGCCTGAGGCTGATGGTGCAATGATTTTAAGCGCCTCATCTTCAAAAAGACAAAGAATTCAAAGGATGGGAAGGGTGCTTAGAATAACTGCAAATAAAGAGAATGCATTAATAGTAACTGTATATTCCTCCAAGACTGAATATGAAAAGTTAAGAGAAGAGTCCAATAGATATAAACTTGAAGGAGTGCCAGTCAAGTGGCAACAAATGACCTTATAATATTTTTATGTCATTAACTTATTCAAGCATGCTAGACCTTCAAACAGATTTAATTTCTTTTAATCTTCCTAATGTTGTGACTGATCAAAACTTTTCAAATAGTGATTTAGACGTTTCAAAACCTTCAATAATTATGTTCATCTGTAATCATTGCCCCTATGTTATTCACTATCATGAGGAAATTATAAAACTGGTTAATGATTTTAAGAATGATATAAATTTAGTTGCAATAAGCTCAAATGATATAGTTAATTACCCTCAGGATGGGCCAGAGCTGATGAAAGATTTATGGATTGATTTAGAATTATCATTTCCATATTTATTTGATGAAACTCAAGAGATTGCAAAAAAATACAAAGCTGAATGTACACCTGAATTTTATTTATTTAATTCAGATTCAAAACTTGTCTATAGAGGAAGGATGGACGAATCTTCTCCTGGATCTAATATTGACCCCTCAGGTGAAGATCTAAGAAATGCCCTTAATAATCTATTAAATAATAAGCCAATATCTAATGACCAACTTCCATCCATGGGTTGTAATATTAAGTGGAAGCAGAATTAATCAGTATTATTTAGGTCTGATTGATAAGTTTCTGTTAGTGCCATTACAGAAATCAAAGTAAGCAATGAAGCTAGTGCAATATATGCAGAGACCCAGATAATATCAAATTCAGTCCACAGTTTTACTGCAATAGTAGGTGCGAAGGCTCCTCCGACTATTGCTCCGAATTGATAACCCAAAGTTGCTCCAGAATATCGAACTTCGGTACTAAATAATTCTGTAAAGAATGCAGCTTGAGGGCCATACATCATTGCAAGAAAAACTAATCCTCCTGTGATTGCTAAAACTATTAGATAAAAATTACCTGTATCGACAAGTGGAAAAATCGCAAAAGCCCAGATTCCTGTTAAAACTGCGCCCAGCATAAAAATACCTTTTCTGCCATGCCTATCTGAATATGAAGAAAAAACAAATTGAATCGGAACCATAATTGCTGAAGCAATCAAAACTGCTGCAAGCATATCGTCTCTAGCCATATTCGCACTAGTTACTCCATAAGCCAACATGAAGGCAATCAAGATATAAAAAGTAACTTGTACCGAAAGGAATGCTCCTGCCGCAAGAAAAATCCTTTTAGGATATTTTTTAATTGCTTCTATTACTGGAGACTTTTTAATATTTTCATCTGATTGAATCCCTTTGTTATTAACCAAAGCCTTGAATGCATCTGTATCTTCAAGATTCAATTGAATATACATACTAATAAGAATTAGAACTGCGCTTGCTAGAAAAGGAATTCTCCATCCCCAGGTATTAAAAAATTCTTCTGAAACTAATGCGCTTGTAATAATTAAAGCCAAATTCGCTAGAATTACACCAATAGGGGCTCCTGCTTGTGCAAAAGCACCATAATATCCCCGTTGATTTGAGGGTGCACTCTCTGTTACTAAAAGCATTGCTCCACCCCATTGACCACCTATTGCTAGGCCTTGAGCAAATCTAAGAGAAGTGAGAAGAATAGGTGCCGCCACTCCAATCATTGCATATGTGGGTAATAATCCAATTAAGGTTGAAGAAATACCCATTAGCATTAAAGCACTGATCAATGTTTTCTTTCTGCCTACCTTATCTCCAAAATGACCAAATATTATTCCGCCAATTGGCCTTGCAATAAAACCTGCTGCAAATGTTAGTAAAGATAATAGCAGCGCTGTAGTTGGAGGCATTTCTCCAAAAAAGGCTGTAGGAAATATTAGAGCTGCTGCAGCTCCATATAAAAAGAAGTCATACCATTCAATACTTGTTCCAGCCAAAGCCGTTAAAGCAACTTTTTGCATATTTGATTGTTTCTGATTATTTTCAAGATCTTGCATAATCAATTAATAATATATCAAATAAGATTTTAATCCATTGGATATGGAATTATATCTGTAGGCTTGAGTTCTTTTTTTAAGTTATTAAAGTTTTTATAGTAAAGCTTAAAGCCGCCATCCTCATATAACCAAATATTTGATACTCGTGCCTGATATTCATCATTAACTTTCCCACTAGAATATGTATAGCTTCCAGTAAGATAATATAAAGTTAGATAGACGTTTTCAGAAAGCTTAATAATTCTTATGTTTGAAGGAGTAACATCAGACTCAACCCTAGAATAATAATCTAAAACAGATTCAAAATCAGGCGGCGGATCTTCATAAAAATGATTTCCAGATGACGAGCCTGTAATTGCTCCGATTTTACTTTCATAGAAGAAGATTTTTTCAAAGTCTCGAGCATTTCGTGCTTCCCAAAATTTAAGCAAGCTTTCTTTTAAAGCTTCTTCATTATTCTCTGCGGATAAATTTAAACTAAGAAGAAGAATTAAGAAAAACGATCGAATCATACATATTTGCTTGTTGAGGTCATCAATTTTGCAGTGTATTTCATAATTTGTTTAACAGGAATTGTTAATTCTTCACCGCCTTTATCTACTGCTTGCTGTGCATGAAGATCTTCATCTTCTTTCATAGTTTTTAGTATTTCTATTGTTTCTTTATCCTTAGGAGAGATTTTATCAAGGTGACGATCAATATGAGCAACAACTTGTTTTTCAGTTTCTTCCACAAAACCTAAGCTAACTTTTTCTCCAAACCTTCCAAATATTGCACCAATTGCAAAAGAACCAGCATACCAAATAGGATTAAGAACTGAGCCATTTCCCTCAAGTTCATCAAGACGTTTTTTGCACCATACCAAATGATCAGTTTCCTCATCTCCTGCTTCAATAAGATGTTCTCTAACTTCAGCATCTTTGCATACAAGCGACTGCCCTCTATAGAGCGCCTGAGCTGCAACCTCACCTGCAAGATTAACTCGCATCATTTGAATGGAACGTTTTTTTTCTGCAGGAGATAATTCTTCAGTATTTTTTTCTGCAGGCTCTGGAGGATATGTTCTACCTGTACCAGATTTTTTATTTGAAAGCGTTTTTAGTGCAATATCAAACTCATTAACAATATTATTTAAAAAACTCATTTAATTCCTTTAAAACCTATATCTCTTCTGTGAAAAGCGCCATCAAATGTAACGCTGTCGACGAGATTATATGCCTTAGATTGCGCAGATTTCAAGTCATCACCAAGAGCTGTTGCGCAAAAAACTCTTCCCCCAGAAGTTACAACATTATCATCAATCAATTTCGTTCCAGCATGAAACAGCTTCATATCTTGTTCAGATTTTACTGGGAGAGTAACTTGTTTATTAGACTCATAACTTTCTGGATATCCTTCTGAAGCAATAACAACACCGCATGCATGTTTGTTAGTCCATGCAATATCATATGAATCCATATCTTCGTTAATTGCTGCAAGACATAATTCGACTAAACTAGATTTAAGTCGTATCAAAATTGGTTGCGTTTCTGGGTCTCCAAATCTGCAATTAAATTCGAGAACTTTAAGCTCGCCATCCTTTATCATCAGTCCTGCATAAAGAAAGCCTAGGTAGGGAGAGCCTTCAGAAATAAGACCTTTCATAGTTGGCTCCATAACCTCAGTAATAATTTTTTTATGAAGGCGTTCATCAACTATTGGAGCAGGGCTATAGGCTCCCATGCCACCAGTATTCAATCCCACATCACCTTCGCCCACAGCTTTATGATCTTGACTTGTAGCTAATGGAATAATCTTATCTTTGCTCACAACAGCAATAAAGGAGGCTTCCTCTCCTTCAAGAAATTCCTCAATTACAACTTTATTTCCAGCGTCACCAAAAGCTTGATCCATAAAAATACTTTCAAGTGCTTTTAGGGCTTCTTCTTTATCATTGCAAATAATGACACCTTTTCCAGCTGCCAAACCATCTGCTTTTACAACTGTTGGATAG
>ERZ802826.31-NODE-31-length-47951-cov-18.8793_pt1 | contig 47951 bp, 40 predicted proteins | sample MGYA00345651_ERZ802826 | MGnify/ENA primary metagenome ERZ802826 (study PRJEB30503, sample SAMEA104212371) | marine metagenome | biome: Westerlies Biome; feature: [SRF] surface water layer (ENVO:00010504) within the epipelagic zone...; material: water (ENVO:00002006)...
CTTCCTTAGAGTTATCATTTTCGTACAAATCATTCCCATTAAATCTTTTGGGCTTGTGCAATATATTGGATAAATGAGAGCCTGCTATGCACTCTAAACAACCTTCTTTTGAAATGTCATCTAGAGCTATCCAAAAACTAACGCTCTGGTTACCATCTACACAATAATATGGTTTATCCTGATGCCAAGGTGTAACAATAGAGGAACCTGGTTCTTTGACTAAAACATGATCATGAAATAATCTTGATTTGTTTGATTTCATCAATTTTGCAGCATAATAACCTAGTCTTGATTTGAAAACAAAATCTCTAAACTCAGGTATTCTATTCCAATTAACTAAGTCTTGAAAAAATGGAGCAGATCCATCATTAGGAACATATGACCGTTCTCTAACACTAGGATTTTGGATTAATTTATCTACACCAATTCTCAGAGGATCAAGCCAATCTAAAAAAAATCCTCTACATAAAACTGCACCATCATTAGAAAAATCTTCAATTAATGTGTTATCTATAAATTCCATCCCATTCTTCCACAGGTTGTAATTTGCCATCTTTACCTAACCTTGGTCTGTTCCTTGTAAATGTATTTTCTGAACCGACAACACCGTAATCCATATAACCTAACCTTACCAGAGGCCTTGCTGCACGAGCATTAAATAACCCATCTTTAATAAATTTATCATTTATGAAAATACCAACAACCTGTCCAAAAATTACATAATTTCCTGTTCCATTGTCTCTATCTACATTAGGTAGGTCTATTGTTTTCCAATGTTTACATTCTAAGGCAGCAGACGCTTCAGAAACAAACGGTGCAGAAACAAATTTACCTATTTGAGGTTTTAAACCTGCTAATTCAAATTCATCAATATCTGAGTCTGCAGGTGCAGAACTACCATTCATGTGATCAAATAAATCTTCTGTTGCAAGGGAAACAGTAAATTCTCCAGTTTCTTCTATATTTCTAACTGAATCTTTAATATCTACTGAAGAGAACATAACAAAATGGGGTCTATCAGCAATTGCATTGAAATAACTATATGGAGCTAAATTATAAATACCTGATGAAGAACGGCTTCCAATCCAACCTATTGGCCTTGGGGCAACAATTGCTTTGAAAGGGTCATGAGGTAGACCATGCTCGTTTTTTAAGGTATCGTAGTGCATCATATTTTCCCATTATAACAAAAAGATTAGATTAAATTAAACAATATAAATTAAATGTATAGAATATTCTAAAAATAACTATTTAATAAAAAAAACATAATAAGACGGTGAAATATGAGTAGTAAAGAATTTAAAGTTATAGGGTTTATTGGACTAGGTGTCATGGGATGTTCAATGAGTAAAAACTTACTAAAAAATAAAAATTGGAATGTCTTAGTTAAAGATTTGGATGTTAATAAGGAAAAAGAATTAGAAAATCATGGGGCTAAAGTAGCTGATGATGTGAAAGATATTTTCAAATTTTCAGATTTAGTTATTACTTGCCTGCCTGGAGGAAATTTTGTTGAAGACTTATATTTTGGAAAGAGTAACAATATTTCTAATGTAAAAAACAATCAATTTATTGTTGATATGTCAACATCTCAACCTGATTTAATGGTTAGGTTAGAAGATGAAATCAAAATAAAAGGTTCTCATTTTGCTGATGCACCAATTGCACGAACAAGGCAAGCAGCTATTGACGGAACTTTAGCTATTATGGTCGGATCTACCACAAATGTTTATAATAAAATTCTTCCAACATTAAAATATATGGGAAATGATATAATGCATTGTGGTAAAGCAGGATCTGGTCAACTTACAAAAATATTGAATAACATGATACTTTTTGAAACAGTTGTGGCTTTAAGCGAAGCAGCTAATATTGCAGAGAATTACGGTATGGACGTCGAAAGTCTATATGAAAATATAACAAAAAGTTCAGGAGATAGTTTTGCTCTTAGAAATCACGGATTAAAAAGTATTGCTAAAAATAATTTTCCTACTCCAGCTTTCTCTTCAGAATACGCTCTAAAAGATTTAACTTATGCACTAGAATTGGGTAAAAAACTTAACGTAAAAATGCCAGGAGCATTATCAGCAAAAGAACTCTTAAAAACTTCAATTCAAAATGGTGATAAAGATTTATATTTTCCTGTAATGAAAAAGTATTTTAATTAATAGATTAGCCTCTACCTACAAAAGGCATTTTATTTGCCATAACAGTCATGTTTAAAACATTTACTGTTACTGGTAAATTAGCCATATATAAAACAGCTTCTGCTATGTGAAGAGAGTCTATTACAGGCTCCACATCCATATTACCAGTAGCTTGAGGAACACCCTCTTTCATTCTTTGTGTCATTGGCGTTTCTGCATTTCCAATGTCAATCTGACTGCAGGCGATGTCATATTTTCTTCCATCTAAAGAAATAGTCTTAGTCATTCCTGTAACCGCGTGTTTTGTAGCTGTGTATGGTATAGAACCTGGTCTTGGAGTAACTGAAGATACACTGCCATTATTGATTATTCTACCACCTTGAGGATTTTGTTTTCTCATTAGACCAAAAGCATATTTAGCGCATAGAAACATACCGTTTAGATTGATATCTACAACACTTTTCCAATTTTCAAATGGCATTTCATCTATTGATTGCGCTGGCACACCTATCCCAGCGTTATTAAATAAAACATCAATTCTATTATATTTTTCTTCTATGATTTTGAAAACATTTTCTACCGCAATTTGATCACTGACGTCACATGGCATAACTTCTGTTTTACCAGGACATAATTCTTGTGTTTCAATTAATTTATCTTTTCTTCTTCCTATTAAATAAACAATGAAATCTTCTTTTGACAATACTTCAGAAACTCTTCGACCGACACCTGTACCTGCTCCAGTAACCATTGCAACTTTTGACATTTTTATTTCCTTTTTTTAAAAGACTAGGTATGTTTAATGATTAATTACTAAGATCTTATCATTTTAAGTTAAATATAAATACAAAAATACAAATATTTTAATAGAAGATTTTATTATGATAGAAAAAGTTTTTATTGGATGTGGTGCTGGATTTTCAGGAGATAGATTTGATGCGTCAATTCCAATTGTAAAAGAATTTAAAAACATAAATGCTCCTAAATATTTAATGTTTGAAGTTCTTGCTGAAAGAACTTTGGCAATAGCCCAACAATTTAGATTAAAAAATCCTGAAGAGGGTTATTCACCATTTCTAGATTCTTATATTAGCCCAATTCTTGATGATTGCCTTGAAAATAATATTAAAATAATTTCAAATATTGGTGCTGCAAATCCTATGGGAGCTGCAAAAAGAATACTTGAAATAGCAAAAAAACAAAATACTAAAAAACCTACAATTGGCGTCGTTTTAGGTGATGATTTATTAGATTATATGTCTAACGATGAAATACTAGATAGCCCAACAATGGAAGGACTAGATTTTTCCAATAACAAAATTACTGCTGCTAACGTATATCTTGGAGCCCAACCAATTGCTGAAGCTCTAAAAAAAGGTGCGGATATTGTAATTGTTGGAAGAACAGTTGATAGTGCTCTTGCCTTAGGACCATTATTATATGAATTCAAATGGAAACAAAATGAATTGGATTTAATAGGCTCAGGAACCATTTGTGGTCATCTTCTAGAATGTGGTGCTCAAGTAACTGGCGCTTATTTTGCTGATCCTGGATTTAAAGACGTACCTGATCTCGCTAATGTTGGTTTTCCTATAGCTGAAGTAAGTCAGGATGGTTCATTCGTTATTACAAAACCTGAAGAAACAGGTGGCTTAGTAAGTAAGGCGACAGTTACAGAACAATTATTATACGAGACACATGACCCTTCTAACTATTTAGTTCCAGACGTAACGGCTGATATGACAAATTTAACATTAGAAAATAATGGAAAAAATAGAATTTTAGTTCAAGGAGGTAAAGGAAAAAAATCTCCGGAAAAACTGAAAGCAACTATTTGTTGTGATAATGGATTTATGGGTGAAGCTGAAATTAGCTATGCAGGACCTAATGCACTTGCAAGAGCGAAGCTTGCAGGAGAAGTAATTAGTGAAAGGATCCAAATTTTAGGACTACAAGGACAATTAAGAGTTGAGATTATTGGTGCTGGATCAGTTCATTATTCTATGAATGAAACATCGTCTTATCAACTTCCAGAAAATGGAGATTACAGAGTAAGAACCTCGGCAATATATCCTAAAAAAGATCAGGCGCAGCAAATGGTTGATGAAGTAATGTCATTATATTGTTGTGGACCAGCTGCTGGAGGTGGGGGGCGTGGATATGTTACACCTCAATCGTCAACTGCATCAATTTTGGTTAATAGAGACACTGTTGAGCCTCATATTCAGATTAAAATAATATAAAAATTATGTTGAAACAATTATGATTAAATTAGATTTACCAGTTCATGCAATAGCACATGCTAGAGCTGGAGATAAAGGAGATGTGTCTAATATCTCACTTATTTCTTATCTAGATAGTGGATGGGATAATATTTTTAATCTAGCCACTGAGGAAAAAGTATATGAAATCTTTAAACATTTAGGTGCAACTAAAGTTCAAAGATTTGAACTCCCTTCTCTTAAAGCATTAAATTTTGTAATACAAAGTGCTCTTGGGGGGGGTGTTAATAGCTCTTTAAGGCTTGATAGACATGGTAAGACTTTATCTTCACATTTGCTTCATGAGTTAATTTTACCTATCAGTGAGGACATGATACCCTCCAATTCACCATATCTGAAAAAATTTAAAGGATAAAAAATGCAAGAAGCTGGATCACTCTTAGTAAAATTACTTGAAAAGCAAAATGTTGATAGAGTGTACTGCGTACCAGGTGAAAGTTATCTTTCTGTTATGAACGGACTTCAGGAAACCTCTATTGAAACAATTCTTTGTAAACACGAAGGTGCTGCTTCAATGATGGCTGAAGCTGATGGAAAGCTTACAGGTAGACCGGGTATTGCTTTTGTGACTAGAGGTCCAGGAGCAACAAATGCTGCATCAGGAATCCATATTGCACAACAAGATAGTACTCCTATGATTTTATTTGTGGGTCAAATAGGAAAAGAAATGTATGGCCGTGATGCATTTCAAGAAGTTGATTATCAACAATTCTATGGTGGTATGGCAAAATTAGTTGTTGAAGTTCAACAGTCAGATAGATTGTCAGAAATTTTCTCACGTGCTTATCATACAGCTATGTCAGGAAGACCTGGTCCTGTTGTAATAGCATTACCAGAAAATATGCTAACTGAAAAAACTGTGAAAAAGCCTGTAGAATTTATTGATCAGATAATGTCTGCTCCGACAACAAAAGATCTTGCTCAATTTATCGAAGAAATAAAAGAAGCCAAGAACCCAATTCTTATCTTAGGAGGGTCTATATGGTCTCACGAAGCTGAACAAGATCTAATATCTATTTCTGAGATGCTTGGATTAACAATAATTACCTCACATAGAAGACAGAGTTATTATAATAATTTACATAAAAACTATGGTGGTGACCTTGGGCTAGGTGTGAATCCTAAATTAATCGATCGAATTAATAATAGTGATTATTTAGTTTTGTTAGGGGGTAGATTAAGTGAAAATCCTTCGCAAGGTTTTACACTGTTAGATATTCCAGAAGATAATAAAAAAATTATTCATATTCATCCAGGAGCAGAGGAAATAGGAAGGATATATAAACCACACCTTGGTGTTGTTTCAAACCCAATAGCATTTGTAAATTCTCTTAATAACGCTTTAAAGGGTCTTAATACAAAACCAAACCCTAAAAATGAAGTTAATACAATTAAATCACATGAAGAATATATTGAATGGGGTGATATGCCTTTAGAAGCCCCTAATTCAGGTGTTGACCTAACTGTAGCCTTTAGAACTCTTAGAAAGCATTTAGATCCTAATACAATTATTACTAATGGGGCTGGTAATTATGCTGTTTGGGGTCATAGATTATTTAGGTTTACAAAAATTAAAACTCAACTCGCTCCAATTTCTGGTTCAATGGGATATGGGCTACCAGCTGCAATAGCAGCTAAATTAAGATTTCCTGATAATATGGTTATAGCTCTAGCAGGTGATGGATGCTTTCAAATGACTGAAAATGAATTTGCAACAGCCGTACAGTATAATGCTGCAGTAATTGTATTGGTCGTAGATAATGAAATGTATGGAACAATAAGAATGCATCAGCATAAGCATTATAAAGGAAATTATAAACATACTGGATTAATCAATCCAAACTTTTGTGATTTAGCCAACGCTATGGGCGGCAAAGGTTATACTGTAGAAAATACAGATGATTTTTATGAATTATTTGTAAACGCTAATAATTGGGCAAATGAAAATAGTCTTCCAGCTTTACTTCATGTTAAAACTGGATCTGAAATGGTGTTGCCTGGAAAGCGCTTCAACTCATTATAGTTATCAATTAAACTTTTTTAAATTAAAATCATTTCCAAGAACTACCTTTTGTGATTTCAATTCATTAATATCCTTGGAACATATTTGTTCCATTACATTTGAAAGTTCATCTTTTAAAATATCATGAACGTGATTAGCCCCTTTAATACCTAATGCAGCAAGTCCAATAATGAATGGTCGACCTGTCATTATAAAATCAGCACCAAGCATTAAGCCTTTACTTATGTCTTGACCAGAATAAAAGCCTGAATCTATAATTATTGGAAATTTTGATCCTAGTTTTTTTCTAATTTCAGGTAATACTTGTAATGGGCTAGGTGCAATATCTATTTGACGACCGCCATGATTTGAAAGATAAATAGCATCGATAATTTTACTCGCTTGAACTGCGTCATTTATATCCATCAAGCCTTTTAAAATAATTGGACCACTCCATATATCCCTAACTTCTTTTAGATAATCCCAATCTAGATAACGTTGCATCTGACTTCCAGCAAAGCCAGCTTTGGACTTTGCGTTTCCATGCCAACTTCCATCACTGTATTGATCCATAGTTCCAAATGCAGGAATACCATTCATAAGCGTTCCAATTGACCATGACGGACATTTTGCAGCTTGAAAGAAAGTTCTTAAATTATTTTTAGGGGGTACTGAAACTCCTGCCATTCTAAGCCTTTCTCTTCTACTAGATGCAGGTATGTCAGCAGTAACAATTAAAGTCTTAAAGCCAGAATTTTTTGCTCTTTTTAATAAATCATTTCTTATAGCTTTATCAGCAGGAGGATATAACTGAAACCAACCCGTACCATTAAGATGTTTTCCAACATCTTCAACTGAAGCACACGCAACTGTCGATAACGAATAAGGTATATTATTTGTAACTGACATTTTTGATAATGCTATTTCTGCACCTGGCCACATTAAGCTAGTCATTCCCACAGGAGCCATTCCAAAAGGTGCATCATATTCATAATCAAATAACTTAGTTTTTAAATTTGGATTTACAGTTCCCTTTAAATACTGAGGAACTAAAAAAATCTGATTAAAAACCTTTCTATTATTTTCTAAAGCTTCATCATAACCAGTACCTGCAAATAAATATTCTGCAGCGAAATGGGGCATTCTCTTTTTTGCAACATTAACCATATCACTTACTCTTGGATATTTATCAACTAGGCTAGACAAAGGTTTCTCCTGAAGTTTATTAAAGTTGTATGTTTGATATTTTATAGTTAAATTACTAATTAAATCAAAATAAAATTAAGTGAGGATAGTTAATGATTGAAAATCCCCCTTTGATACAAATCAAAAAAGCAACTAGTAGAAAAAGACCCAACCAAGAACAAATCAATTGTTTCAAGAATATTCCGACTGGTTTTATTTGTGACGCGCTAGATGGTTATGCTGCATTAGATCCGTCAATCAAACCCCTTTTAATTCCAGGAAAGACTGTTGATCATATAGTAGGACCTGCATTGACTGTTTTTTCTGGAGCTGCTGATGTTTTAGGCATGGCCATAGCTTTAAGTGAAATACAAGATGGTGATATTGTTGTTAATGGTGTAGGTGGCTTTCAAGGAACTGCAGCAGTAGGTGACAGAATTGCTGGAATGATAAAAAATAATGGAGGGGCAGGTCTCGTTACTGACGGACCTATGAGAGATTTAAATGGAATTATCGAGACTGGTTTAAGTTGTTTTTGCACAGGATTAAATCCAAATTCACCTTATAATAGTGGTCCTTCAAAAATTGGTTTTTCTATCGATATAGGAGGAAAAACTATAAATAGTGGTGATATTATTGTTGCTGATACTGATGGAGTTACAGTTGTTCCATTTGATAAGATTGATGAGGTAATTAACAAACTAAAAAGAATTATAGAGGTTGAAGATGCTATGGACGAGAAAGTGTCTAATGGACTTAAGATATCTCAAAAAGCTCTAGATTATCTAAACAGTGATCAAGTTGTTTATTACGATTAAAACAGATTTATTGATAAACTTTGCCTTCAGTTACTGTTTGTAAATATTCTAGTGATATATTTTCATTTAATTCAATAACTTTAAAACCTTCTTTTGTGATATCTAATACAGCATAATCTGAATAAACTCTGGATACTACTCCAGACCCAGTTAATGGTAATGTACATTTTTTCACTAACTTAGGTTTACCTTCTTTTGTTAGATGTTGAGTCATAACAAACACATTTTTAGCTCCAGCTACTAAATCCATTGCCCCTCCAACAGCTGGAATACCTTTTCCAGTAGACCAGTTTGCTAAATCACCATCAATAGAAATCTCCATGGCTCCCAGCACACAATAGTCAATATGTCCTCCTCTAATCATAGAAAAACTATCTGCATGGTGACAAAAACTTCCACCAGGAAGTATTGTAACTGGTTTTTTACCTGCATTAATTAGATCAAAATCAATTTCATTCTCATTAGGAGTTGGTCCCATTCCTAAAAGTCCATTTTCTGAATGATAAATAATTTCACGATCTTCTTTAATGTATTGAGATACAAGTTCTGGCATACCTATACCCAGATTTACATATGAAGCATGCGGGAGATCATTTGCTATTTTTGAAGCAATGACACCCCTTTCCCATCCTTTTTCTACTTTTGCTAAATTGTTATTAGTCATGGATATATCATCCCCTCTTCAATTGCGTTTGTTTCAATAATTGGCTTTTCAATTTGAATAATTTTTTTAACAAAAATGCCTGGGGTTATAACATTTTCTGGATTGGTTTGATGAGGCTCTATAAGTTTTGATACTTGAATTAAAGATTGTTTGGCAGCCATACACATTATAGGATTAAAATTTCTAGCTGTTTTGTTAAATGTTAAATTACCATATCTATCTGCTACATCAGCTTTTACCAATGCAAAGTCTGCATTAAGAGCCTCTTCTAAAATATACTTCTTACCATTAAAAACTTTTTCCTCTTTTCCAATAGCTAGAGGAGTTCCTACTGCAGTTGCCGTATAAAATGCGGGTATACCAGAGCCAGCAGCTCTAATTCTTTCTGCTAAAGTACCTTGCGGCACAACTTCTAATTCTATTTCACCTTTATTGTAAAGTTCTTGAAAAGTTATACCTTTTGCAGATCTTGCAAATGAGCAGATTACTTTTTTTACTTTCTTTTGACCGATTAAAGCACCAAGACCAACTCTTCCATTTCCAGAGTTATTAGCAATAATAGTTAAATCTTTAGCCCCATGATCAATCAGACCGTGAAGAAGCTCTATTGGGCTTCCTGCCTCACCAAAGCCTCCAACCATAATCGTAGCTCCATCGAAAACATCAGATAAAATTTCTGATATATCTGTCTTTATTTTGTTGATTTGCATTTTAACCTTTTCTATTGTTAAAGTTCACAGAAAAATATATGTCCTCTTTATACAATAAAAATAAAACAAACTGAATGGTAATAAAACATGAATTTTGAATATTCCGAAAAAGAAGAAATCTTTCGTAGGGAAGTTAAAGATTGGCTTAATGAAACCCTTCCAAAGTCCCTGTCAGAAAAAGTTAAGAAATATCAAAGATTAACTAAAGAGGATTATGAAATATTCATGAATAACTTGACTGCAAAAGGTTGGCTTGCATGGCATTGGCCTAAAGAATATGGAGGAACAGGTTGGAATGCTATTGAAAAACATATTTTTGAAGAGGAAATAATTAAGGCTTCCGCTCCTAGAATTGTTCCTTTTGGAGTTAATATGCTGGGTCCAGTGTTAATTGAATTTGGTTCTGAAGAACAAAAAAATTATTATCTTCCTAGAATTCTTAATAATGAAGACTGGTGGGCACAAGGGTATTCTGAACCAGGTGCCGGGTCTGACCTAGCTAGTTTAAAGACAACTGCTGTAGATAAAGGAGATCATTATCTAGTGAATGGCCAAAAGACTTGGACCACTCTAGGTCATCATGCTGATAAAATTTTTTGTTTAGTCAAAACAGATTTAAATGCAAAACCCCAGTTAGGAATTTCTTTTCTATTAATTGATATGGACACTCCAGGTGTTGAGGTTAAACCAATAATTACACTTGATGGTGAACATGAAGTCAACGAAGTTTGGTTTACAGATGTTAAAGTTCCTAAAAATAATATAGTTGGAAAAGAAAATGAGGGATGGACCTATGCAAAATATCTATTAACTTTTGAAAGAACTGGAATTGCAGGTGTACCCTACTCAAAATCAGCATTAAATCATTTAAAAATGATTTCTAAAAATTCATTGAAAAATGGAAAGCCATTAATTGAAGATCCTATTTTTTCTTCTGAAATTGCTGAGCTTGAGATAGATTTATTAGCTATGGAGATTTTTAATTTAAGAACTGTCAGTGCGGCTTCGGAAGGTAAAGCTCCAGGAATGGAAAGTTCATTACTTAAAATTAAAGGTACGCTTGTTAGACAAAAAACAACTGAATTGCTAAGAAAAGCACTTGGACCACAAGCCCTGCCATATTTACCAGAACAATTTGATGAAGGATGGAATGAAATGCCTATTGGACCTGATTATGCTGGTCCAATAGCAAAACAATATTTTAATATGCGTAAGATATCTATATATGGTGGATCTAATGAAATTCAAAAAAATATAGTCGCAAAAGCGTCATTTGGTTTATAGGAACAAAAATGGATTTTTCATTATCTGAAGAAAGAAAAATGCTTCAAGAAACTGTAGAGAGATTTTTTAGTAGTAATTATAAAAATATTAATCAAAGAAGTGAAAACGTAACTTTACCTGAAGGTTACTCAAAAGAGTTTTGGAAGGAAAGTTCAGATTTAGGTGTAATTAGTGCTTTAGTATCTCCTAATTTTGGTGGATTAGGTGGGAGTGGAGAAGACATTGCAATTATTTTTGAACTTATAGGAAAGTCATTATGTGTAGAGCCTTTTTTGTCGTCTGGTATTTTATCTAACACAGTATTATCTTCAATATCCAAACCACAAAATGATTTAATTACTCTAATAATAGAAGGTAATTTATTGATATCATTTGCTCATACTGAAATGAATAATAGATATGAAGATCATTACATTGAAACTACTGCTTCTTTAAAAAATGAAGAGTGGATTATTAACGGAACAAAATCGTTTGTTATTAATGGTGATAACGCAAGTAAAATAATTGTGTCTGCAAGAATTAATGGTGATGTAAATGATAAGTATGGGATAGGTCTTTTCCTAGTTAATAACGACTCAACATTAAAAAGATCTTATAATACAATTGATGGTTATAGAGCTACAGAACTTACCTTTGAAAATTTAAAAGGTGAGTTACTTGCTAAAGATGAAGAAGCTTTAAAATGTGTTGTTAAAGCAAATTCAGCAGGTGCTTTAGCCTTGTCAGCAGAAGCTTTAGGCATTATGAAAATATGTTTTGATTTAACATTAGATTATTTAAAGACAAGAAAACAATTTGGTAAATCTATAGGGGCTTTCCAGAGTATACAACATAGAATGGTTGACATGATGCTTGAGATAGAACAAGTAAAATCAGCAGTGATGTTGGCATCATCAACTTTTGAAACGGATGATATAACAAGGGATAAAAATATCTCAGCAGCAAAAAATCTAGTAGGTAGAGTTGGTAAATTAATTGCAGAAGAAACAATTCAATTGCACGGAGGAATTGCAATGACTTGGGAGTATTCTGCAGCACATTATGCAAAAAGACTAATAATGATAGATCATTTAATGGGAGATAGCGATTATCATAGAGACAGATTTAAACTATTAAGTGGATTTTAATTATTAACTAGTAATATAGTCGCCTTATTTCTAAAATTATCAGGAACTTCAATTGACTTTCTCTTTTTTAAGTCAAATAAAACTGCAACTATTTCAATATCCATTATAATGTCACCAGAAGCATCATCAACCATGTGATGGATAAATTTTAAAGATTTATTTCCAATTTTAGTGAAATTAGTATACATGGTTACAGCCATACCAAGAGGTGCTTTTTTAAAATATCTAACAGAATAGTCTAACGCAGCTGATCCAATATTATATTCAGTCCTCCAATTATAATCCGCTCCACAATAAGTAAATAAATGAGTTGCTGCATCAGAAACACAGCCAATCTTAAATTGATTTGAACCCATTAATTTATGATCCAAATCCCAAGTATTCACAGCCTTTTTACAAGATATAAATGCAATTTTAGACGGTTTACTTGAAGGTCTATTCTCAGATAATTGACGTAAATCGTTAAACTGTAATTCATTAAGATAAGTTGGAGTTTTTGTAGAAAAAATTTTATTGATTATTTTTTTAAGTTTTTCGTCAGTTTTAAATGAGATATTAGTTTCAAAATATGCTGATACATTTTTGTTATCTATACAATAAACTTTACTCAATAATATTAGGTTATTTTCATAAATATTTTTTATACTAAGAACTATTTCTAATGCACAATCTAAACTCACCTCTTTGCTAAAAATACATCTTTCGTTAACTATTCGATAAGCTAAATTATCCAAAGATTGACTGGAAATTTTATTAAAAAGAATTTTTATCGCATCAGAATGTTTTCCAAAGTAATATTGAACATTCATATGAGACATTTGATCACAATCTTCTTTTTTTACCAATCCCTTAAAAGCTGAAAAAATATCTGTATTAATTTTTGGCTTATTTATTGAAAAATTTTCTAATTTTACACTGTTTATTGTATTTTTATTAAGTGAAATTATTAGATCTTTTGAATCATTATCTGAAGTAGATAAATATAATTTATTAATAAATTGAATACTATCTTTTTGTCGTTTTAAGTCTGTTAAAATATAAACAGTTTGATATTCTTGATATTTTAAATTTGGGTAATTTATCTGTAATTGTTCTTCAAAATTGAAATCTAATTTTTTATTTAATAATGACGAAGTAAAACCTGTTGCTTCTTCAAAAAACTTGTAAATAGAAGATACTTTTAGTTGATCCCTGTCATTCAGATCATACTTTGTAATTAACCCCTTAAAAGTTTCTAGATTATTTATATCCATAGAATTAATCTAATTAGGATAAATCCTAATTTTTATCCCTCAATTCTAATTTTGCAACACTCATATTATGAACTTCGTCTGGACCGTCAGCCAATCTTAATGCCCGAGCATAACCATATGCATAAGATAATGGAAAATCTGATGTTACACCACCCCCCCCATGAATTTGTATAGCCCTATCAATAACTCTTGTAGCCATATTAGGGGCTACAACTTTAATCATTGAAATTTCTTTTCTTGCTATTTTATTACCAACGGTATCCATCATGTGAGCTGTCTTCAAAACTAACAATCTTGCTTGTTCAATTTCAGCTCTACTTTCAGCTATTGCATGCATAACTACACCTTGTTGAGCAATAGGCTTACCGAATGCAACCCTAGACTTTGCTCTAGTAATCATCAATTCTAAAGCTCTTTCTGCTTGGCCAATCAATCTCATACAATGATGAATTCTACCAGGTCCTAAACGGCCTTGAGCTATTTCAAACCCTCTACCTTCACCTAAAATAATATTAGAAGCAGGAACCTTAACATCTTTAAATTCTACTTCAGCGTGTCCATGTGGCGCGTGATCATAGCCAAATACAGGTAAATGCCTTAAAACTTTGACACCAGCTGTATCAAAAGGAATGAGTATCATAGACTGCTGTTTGTACTTGTCTGCACTTGGATCTGTTTTACCCATAAATATCATAATTTTACACCTAGGATCCATTGCGCCTGAGGTCCACCATTTTTTGGCATTAATTACATAATAATCTCCATCTCGTATAATGCTTGCTTGTATGTTTGATGCATCTGAAGAAGCTACATCTGGTTCAGTCATTGCAAAAGAAGATCTTATATCTCCATTTAATAAAGGAGTAAGCCATTCTTTTTTTTGTTCTTCGGTTCCATATCTTACTAATACTTCCATATTTCCCGTATCTGGAGCAGAGCAATTAAAAACCTCCGCACCTATCGGTGATCTCCCCATTATTTCACATAGAGGAGCATATTCAGTATTAGTAAGTCCTGCGCCTAAATTACTATCAGGAAGAAATAAATTCCACAAACCCTCCGATTTTGCTTTAGCTTTTAATGTCTCCATTATTTCTGGTATGCACCATCTACCTCCCTCTTCAACTTGTTTTTTGTAAACATCTTCATTTTCATAAACGCTTTCATTCATAAAATTAGTAACTTTTTCTTGAAGATTTTTTACTTTTTGAGAATATTCGAAATCCATTTTTTCCTCTAAGTTAAATTAAAAACATTATTAGCTCTATTTATGAGAGCATCGATTCTAGTTCCAAAACTTGAAAATCTTTTATCCTTAGTTTGACCTTTTTGAAACCTATAAAATATTTGTTGTAATATAACAGCTAATTTAAATGCTCCAAAAGCATAATACCAGTCTATGTTATCTATATTAAAACCAGTTTTTTTTGAATAATAATCAATTATTTCGCTTCTAGTTGGATAATAAATTTTATCTATTGGCATTGAAGTAATATTTTTGCATTCTTCATCATCATTTTCATCTATCCAATAATTCAACATATGACCGACATCCATTAGAGGATCACCCCTTGTACACATATCCCAATCAAAAACAGCAACAGGCAAAAATTCTTCAGAGTTACTCCACATAATATTATCTAATTTAAAATCATTGTGTAAAATAGTAGTTGCTTGTGGTTCAGGTAAGTTTAATCTTAAAAAATTTATTAATTTATCAAACTTAGCTTTAATTTTTTCGTTGTCAGTTGATTTTTTCCATCTAGCTTCCCATCCATCAAGCTGTCTTTTTACAAAACCCTCAGGCCTTCCTAAATTACCTAAACCAACAAGTTCAAAGTCAACTTTATGTAGATCAGCTAAAACATCAATAATTCGAAAACTCAACTTTCTAATGTTTTCTCTAGATTGAGTTATAAAAGGTTCCATTTTCTTTCTAATAACGAAACCATTTCGTCTTTCTATAATATGAAACTTAGAGCCAATTACACTTTCATCATCACAAAAATATAAGCTTTTAGGTGCTAAAGAGAACTTAGTGTTAATTTTCGATTGAACAGTGTGCTCTCTAAACATGTCATGTGATGAAGGAGCAATAGGACCTAGTGGTGGTCTTCTTAAAACATATTCTATATCATCTATCTTTAGAAGATAGGTAAGATTTGCATGACCTCCTGAAAATTGAAGAGTTTCAATATCTTTAAATTGCATATTTAAAATATCTTTTAAGTATGAACGCAAATTATTTAAATCAAGTTGCTCATCTTGTCTGATTTCTATTAATTCTTGTTCATTTACATTCATTTCAAGTAACTATAAATATTCTAAATTATTTTAAATTAAAATTATTTGGGATATGTTTTTTATAACTATTTATTATGTTAAATAAAAGTACAATAAGTCAATTGTTATAATTTAAGTTAAGGAAAAGTATGGAAAATTTATTTGATTTAAAAGGAAAAACTGCACTTATCACAGGAGGATCAAGAGGCATAGGGGCCATGATTGCTGAAGGCTTTGTTAGAAATGGGGTTAAAACATATATAACTTCTAGAAAAGCAGAAGCATGCGATATTAAGGCAAATGAACTTTCAGAATTTGGCGAATGTATTTCGGTTCCTGCTGACATAAATGATATGAGTCAAATGAATAAATTAGTCTCTCAAATAAAAGATAAAGAAGAAAAACTAAATATTCTTGTAAATAATGCAGGAGCAGCTTGGGGTGCATCTTTTGACGATTTTCCTGAGAATGGATGGGATAAAGTTATGGACACAAATGTAAAATCAGTATTTTTTTTAACTCAAAAATTAGCTGATATTTTAGAAAAATCTGCGAGTAATGCTGATCCATCAAGGATAATTAATATTGGTTCTATTGATGGAATAGGAATTCCGAGAGCAGAAACATATTCTTATCCTGCTTCGAAAGCTGCAGTTCACCAACTTACAAGAGTTCTAGCTAATAGATTGGCTAACAGAAATATTAATGTTAACGCAATATCTCCAGGCCCTTTCCAAAGTAATATGATGGCTCACACCCTTGAAGAATTTGGAGAAGAAATCAAGGCTTCCGTGCCAAGAGGTAGGATTGGTATTCCAGAGGATATGGCAGGTGTTTCAATTTTTCTATCTTCGAAGGCTAGTTCTTATATCACTGGATCTATAATACCAGTTGATGGAGGCTCTCTAATAGCAAGAAGACACATGGAATAAAATTTTAACTAATTTTATGACCTCCAAATTGGTCTCTTAATTTATTTTTAAGGATTTTCCCTGTCGCTCCCAAGGGAATTAAATCAGTAAAAAGAACGTCATCAGGTATCATCCATTTTGCTATCTTACCTTCATACATATTAAGAATCTCATCCTTTGAAGGTGATTTACCTGGCATAGGCTGCACTATAACTATTGGTCTTTCTTCCCATTTTTCGTGTGGCACTGAAATTACAGCTGCATTTGCCACTTCAGGATGACCAACACAAATATTTTCCAAATCAATGGAACTTATCCATTCGCCACCAGATTTAATAATATCTTTTGTTCTATCCGTTATAGTCATGAAACCGTCTGCATCTATTTTAGCCACATCTCCTGTATCAAACCACCCTCCATCAAGAAACCTGTCCTTTTCAGAAGTATCATTATAATATTCCTTAAGAACCCAAAAACCTCTTGATAGTAATCTGCCCTGAGTTTCTCCATCTTCTGGTAAATCATTGCCTGCATCATCTACTAATTTCATTTGATGGCCAAAAATAGTCCTACCTTGTGCAATTTTTTGATCATAATACTCTGTTCTATTTCTTGGTTCGTCAGCTAATGCAGGCATATTCACAGTTCCCAATGGGCTCATTTCTGTCATACCCCATGCATGGATCACCTCAGCTCCAAACTCATCTTCAAATCCTTCAAATAGTGTTCTAGGACACGAAGATCCACCTATTACAAGTCTTTTAACTGTGTCTATTCTTTTACCAGAATCCCTTAAGTGATTTAATAATAAAAGCCAAATAGTTGGCACTCCAAGAGAAATAGTCACCTTTTCTTGATTCATAAGGTCGGTTAAGCTTTCACCATCTAATTTAGCACCAGGAAAAACTATTTTAGTTCCACACATTGGTGCTGCATAAGGTGTACCCCAAGCATTCACATGAAACATTGGAACAACAGGAAGCACTACGTCTTTAGCTCCATAAGGTACAACATCTTTTAAATTCATACCATACGCATGCAAAACTGTTGACCTATGTGAATAAAGCACTCCTTTGGGATTACCAGTTGTTCCAGAAGTATAACATAAGGATGAAGCTGTTTTCTCATCTAATTCGGGCCAAATAAATTCTTCAGATTGGTCTTTTATTAACTCCTCATAACATATGACTTTTATCCCATTTTTAATTTTAGGTTTAACCATATTGTTTTCGTCAGTCATAATCACCAAAGCTTCAACTGTTCTGAAATTTTCAGATGCTTTTTCTATCAATGGTAAAATATTCAAATCTACACACAAGATTTTGTCTCCTGCATGATTTACAATATAAGAAACTTGATCAGGGTGAAGCCTAGGGTTAAGTGTATGGCAGATAAGGCCACTGGAAGAAGTTGCATAATATATTTCTAAATGTCTATAACCATTCCATGCTAAAGTTCCAACTTTATCTCCTTGTTCTAAATTCAATGATTTTAGAGCATTAGCTAATTTCTTAGTTCTCTTACCCCAGCTTGAATAATTATATCTATGAATTCCTCCTTCAACTGTATTAGAAATAATTTCTTGTTTTCCATAATTACTAACAGCATGTTCAAAAATACTCGAAATCAATAAAGGATGGTCTTGCATTAAACCTAACATATTATTTTCTCCAAAATTTATTCTTATAAATTCTATATAAGATTTACTTTATATTATTTTTTTATTTTGACGCAAAAGTTTTGTTTCTTTTTGATTAATTTCAAAATTATTTTCATCAATACTTACACCAAAAAATTCAATTGCTTGTTTTCTAGAATATTTTTTTTCTATTACATCTTTTAATACTAGTAATTCATTCCTCTCATACGGAGAACCATAACCACCACCTCCAGGTGTCTTTACGTGAACTGTATCACCTTTAGTAAGCTGAATATCTTGCTCTTTGGATAAATGGATAGGAGTATAAACTTTGTTTGATTGTTGAACATTTACAACATTAACTTGACCGTCCAATCCCCCCATAGCTCCTTGGGGTCCATATCTACCATGATCCATAACAAAACTTGCTTGAGCATTTTCACATAAAATCTCTAACTTGTAATCTAGTCCAAAACCACCTCTTTGTTTCCCTGCACCTCCAGAACCATCATGAAGTGCATAATGATGATACAAGACAGGAAATTTTTGTTCCATTATCTCCACAGGAGGAGCTTTAGATATGCCAATAGTTGAGCATCCATTCGCAAGACCGTCGTGATCTGAATTGCCTCCATAACCTCCCCCGGATAATTGGTACATTACGAAATCACTATTTGTGTCTTCATTAAAACCTCCCAAAGCAAAATTTCCACTAGTGCCTGCAGGTGCAGCGGTAACTCTTGAAGGAAGAACTTCAACTAATGCAATAAAAACCGCTTCAGCAATTCTTTGTGATACTTCTGCCGCACAACCAGAAACAGGTCTTGGGTAATGAGCATCCAAAAAAGTGTTAAATGGTCTTTTTACTTTAAGTGGAATAAAAGCACCACCATTTATAGGTACTTCGGGAAAAATATGTCTCATAGCCAAGTAAACAGAACTCAAAGTAGTAGCTAAAACGGAGTTCATTGGACCCTTACAAGGTTTAGATGATCCAGAAAAATCAAATTCTAATTCTTCATCTTTTTTTGTAATTGTTAATTTAATTTCTAAAGGCTCATTTATAACTCCATCTGAATCAACCCAAGCAGAGGACTCATAAACACCGTTTGGAATTTCTTGTATAAAGGATTTCATCTGATTACATGCCGTTTTTCTTAATAGTGATATACTATTTTCAACAACCTCATCACCATATTTATCTAACAATATGTCTAATCGTTCTTCTCCGACCAAAAGGGCTGCTTCTTGGGCCTTCACATCCCCTATCCTTTGATCAGCAACTCTAATATTTGAGCAAATTATTGAGTATATCTCATTATCTAACTTGCCTTTTTTAAAGAGTTTCACTGGTGGCAATCTTAAACCTTCTTGTTCAACGGCTGTAGCAGAAGCTGAGAAACCTCCCGGCACACTGCCACCAATATCAGGCCAATGACCAGTATTAGATAACCAACAAAAGATTTTACCTTTTCTAAAATAAGGTTTAACAAACCTTACGTCCATTAAATGAGTCCCACCGAGATATGGATCATTAACTATATAAATATCTTTTGGATTAGGTTGATCAACTTTACCTTCATTGATCAATCTTATTAATTCTCTTGTAGAGTACTCCATCGTACCAACAAAAACTGGAAGACCGCCTATCCCCTGAGCAATTAAATCACCATTATCTGCCGCATAAATACCATCGGATCTGTCATTAGCTTCTGAAATGACAGGAGAAAAAGCAGCACGAGAAAAACTTAAATCCATTTCATCACATACTTGTTGTAAACCAGCTTGAATCACAGATAAGGTTATTTTATCTATAATCATCAAGATTCTCCGACTTCGATAAACATATTCCCTAAATTATCACCATATACTCTGTCATTAGGCTCAATAAGTGTAGTCGTATCCATTTGTTCAATTATAGCAGGCCCTTTAATTTCAAATTCAAATGGCATTCTATCCCTAGAATAGATTGGAGTACTTAAAAATTTATCTTTAAAATAAACTTTTCTATATTCTAATAATGCGTCATTCAAATTCAAACGTTTGTCTAACTTATTATTTAACAATGAAATATCAAAAGGTACTTTATGTCCTTGTACCGTAGTATTTGCATTTACTATGTTAGCTTTGATTTCTGATAATCTAACCTTAAACCTATTTAAATAGGATTTTTCAAAACTTTTTTGTAAATAATCCTTGTCTGGGTAAGAGTTGGGTAAATCGATTCTTAAAATATGAGTTTGTCCAATAAATTGCATATCAAGGCTAAAGCTTGAGCTGATATTAGTAAGTTCAAGGCCTTGTTTCTTGATTGATTCAATTCCCCTTTTTTCTTGATCTTCAAAAAGAGAATGTAAATCTTGAATGTTTACTTTATCTATCGGCATATTTAAAGTCTTAGTAAAATCTTGTCTTAAATCTGCAACAACACAACCTAAAGCATTAGTTATTCCTGGACGAGCTGGGATTAACACCTTTGGAATTCCTAATTCCTTTGCCAAAGAACTAGCGTGAAGAGGCCCTGCTCCTCCAAATGCGAACAAAGTAAAATCTCTTGGATCAACTCCTAGAGATATTGAAACCATGCGTATGGCTCCTGCCATTTTTGTATTAGCAATCTTAATGACAGCTTCAGCGGTTTTAATTTCATCCAATAATAAACCCTTACTTAATTTATTATGGAATATTTTTTTAATATCATCTATGGAAATCTTATCAGTATCTGAAATAATTTTGGAGATATTTAATCTCCCCAAAAGAAGATTAGCATCTGAGATAGTAGGAATAGTTCCCCCGTGTCCGTAACAAATTGGACCTGGAACTGAACCCGCACTTTCAGGACCAACCTCTAACAAGCCAGCCAGACTTAATTTTGCTATAGAACCACCTCCCGCACCAACGGTTCTAACATCTACCATAGGCACATGAACAGGCATACCATATTCAACTTCAAGATCACTTGAAACAGATGGCTGATTTCCAATAATTAATGCAACATCTGTAGAAGTGCCTCCCATGTCATAAGTTATAATATTATTAATCCCAGATGATTGACCAGTATGAGCTGCAGCAATAACACCAGAAGCAGGTCCCGACATAACAGTCTTTGCGGCTTCATTGACCACCATTTTGGAAGAAATAGTTCCTCCATTTCCATTCATTACAAGCAATTCATTTTTGTAATTAGCAATCGAAAGTTCATTTTCCAACTTTTTAAGATATTTTTCAAGAATTGGCTGTACACTCGCATTAATTACGGCGGTGACACCTCTTTCGTACTCTCTATTTTCAGATAATAACGAATGACCCATAGTAATATAATTGTTTGGCCAAAAATTAGATATTATTTCTAAAGCTCTCAATTCGTGATGATTGTTTGCATAAGAATGTAGAAAATGAATTACAATTGACTCACATCCTAATTCGAGAAGTTTTTCAGCAGTATTTTTTACTTCAATTTCATCAAGAACCGTAATTACATTACCTTTTGCATCAACTCTTTCGCTTACCTCACAACGCAAATCTCTTGATATAATTGGAACAAATTTTCCATGCATTCCATAAGAATTTGGCCTAGTTCTTCTTCCTAACTCAATAACATCTTTAAAACCTTTTGTTGTTATCAGCCCTGTTTTGGACAACTTTCTTTCTAATAATGCATTTGTTGTGGTGGTTGTTCCGTGAACAATTAATTTAACTTGATCAAGTTTTAATTTTGCTTTTTTAATTGCGTCCATGACCCCAAATGCTTGATTTTCTGAGGAAGTTGGTACTTTTGCAAACTCTATAATATTATTCTCTTTATCAACATAAATAAGGTCAGTGAATGTACCTCCAACATCTATCCCTAAAACATTAAAATTTTTGGAAATTGAAGTGTCATGTTTCATACGTCATTACCAATGCATAATATATAGAATTAATTTTTACTTTAAATATTTTCCAAAAAAATGTTAGATCATATATTGTATTTTTCATCAACGTTTGTTGAAACTTTAATTAAGCTTAATATTTTTTAGTTGTAAATAATTGTATTACAGACCAAATAAAATAAATGATGCACTCAATAGTTTGTCTAAACAAAAACTGACAATAGCTGCTGGATGCACTGATTTACTTCCTTCAACCCAAGAAGATAATCTTGGCAATGATATTTTAGATGTTTCTGGCATAAAATCTCTTAGAAATATTACTTTTGAAAATGGGTTCAGAAAAATAGGGTCTGGAGTTACCTGGACAGATCTTGTTGAAAACAATGATCTACCCAAATGCTACGATATGCTTAAAGAATGCAGCCTTCAAATAGGTTCGCGACAAATTCAAAACTTAGGGACTATTGGAGGAAATTTGTGCAATGCTTCTCCTGCAGCCGACGGTGTTCCTTGCCTGTTATCTCTAGACGCATCAATTGAATTATTATCTGTCAATGGTAAACGAGTTTTAAAATTGGAAGATTTTATAAAAGGGTCTAGGAAGACAGAATTACAAAATGATGAGATATTGTCAGCTATACTGATACCCAAAGAAGCAGAATTAGGAAATTCCTCTTTCTTAAAATTAGGCGCACGTAAATATTTAGTTATTTCAATTGCTATGATTGCATGCAAATTAAATCTAAAAAAAGATATAATATCTGATATTGCCATTTCTATTGGTTCTTGTAGCGCTGTTGCAAAAAGAATAACATCATTAGAAAATTTATTAATAGGTAAAAGTATAAAAGATGAGCTAACAACTATTATTTTAAATTTTAATTATGAAAAATATCTTTCCCCAATCAATGATATTAGAGGGACTAATTTGTATAGACTTCAAGTATCTAAGGTTCTTGTAAAGGATACAATAATAAATACCATTAATAAATTTAATTTTAAAGGTTAATATGAGTAAAACAAAAATTGAATTAGATTTTATTCTAAATGGTAAAAAACAAGTTTTAAACGTCAATCCTTCAGATAGAATTAGTAAGGTTTTAAGAGAAGATTTAGGTTTAAAAGGAACTAAAGTTGGATGTAATGCAGGCGACTGCGGTTCTTGTACAATTCTTGTTAATGATGAACCTATTTGTTCATGCCTTTTGACAGCTGCAAGGGCACAAAACACAGAAATACAAACGATTGAAGGATTAAGTTATAGTGGTGTAAATGATTTACAAAAATCATTTCTAAAACATGGAGCTGCTCAATGTGGAATTTGTACTCCAGGCCTCCTTATTTCTGCTACTGCTCTTCTTAAAAAAAATCCTAGACCAAATAAAGCCGAAGTTGAAGAAGCATTATCAGGAGTTTTATGCAGATGTACTGGGTACCAAAAAATAATAAATGCTGTTAAAAATGTTAATGTTGATGCTGATGAAGATAAATTGCCTATTTATGAAAAAGCAGTGGGAAGTAGAATTCCTAGGATTGATGGACTAAAAAAAGTACTCGGCACTGAGATTTTTGGCGCTGATTATTGGCCAAAGGAATCCTTATTAATTAAAATTATAAGATCTCCATATCATAGAGCAAAGTTTAAGTTTGGCGATTTAAATAAGTGGAAAAAAAAGATTGACGGTATAGAAATTATACTTACCTCAAAAGACATACCAGGAGAAAATAAATTTGGTGTAATTCCAAACTTTGCTGATCAACCGGCATTGGCTATTTCAGAAGCTAGATTTAAGGGGGAGGCTATTGCTATAATTGCCGGTGATTATGACTTGATCAATCAATTAGATATAAGTTCTTTTCCTGTAAAATGGGAACCTTCACAAGAAAGTCTAACCATATCTTCAGCAAAAGAAAAAAATACAGAAAACATTCATTCTGATAGAATTAACAACGTATTAACTGTTGGTAAAGTTATTTCAGGAAAACCTGATCTTGTATTTAATCATTCAGGCTTTAAAGTTTCAGGATCCTTAAAAACTTCTTATGTGGAACATGCGTATATAGAACCTGAAGCTGGTGCTTGCTGGATGGATGGAGATACTCTAGTAATTCAAGCTTGCACACAAGCTCCGATTATGGATAGAGATGATACTGCTAATATTCTTGGTTTAGAAAAAGAAAAAGTAAGAATAATTCCAGCCACAGCTGGTGGAGGTTTTGGTTCTAAGTTAGACGTATCAATTCAACCATTATTAGGATTGGTAACTTTAAAAACTAATAAGCCAAGCAGAATAATTTACACAAGACATGAATCAATGATGTCTACTACTAAAAGGCATCCTGCTGATATGAATGCTCTTATCTCAGCAAATAATGATGGAAAAATTATAGGAATGATTTTTGATGGCGACTTCAATACGGGAGCTTATGCAAGTTGGGGCCCCACTGTTGCCACAAGAGTTCCTATACACGCAAGTGGTCCATATTACACTCCAAATTATAAAGCTTTGGGTAATGCATTACATAGTAATGGCCCAATATCTGGAGCATTCAGAGGTTTTGGTGTTCCTCAAGCAGCAGCTCTTCAAGAAACTCTTTACGACCAATTAGCTGACATTTGTAACATTGATCAGTTAGAATTTAGGAAAATTAATGCTCTTCAAGATGGTCAAAAAACTGTATGCGGTCAACAACTTCACGGGGTTGGTATATTAGAATGTTTAGAAGCTCTTTCAGAAAGATGGAAAATAGGTCTTCAAAATATAGAAAATTTTAATAAATCCTCTGATGTTATTAAAAAAGGTATTGGACTTGGTTCTTGTTGGTATGGTTGTGGTAATACTGCTTTACCAAACCCATCCACCATAAAAGTTGGCATAGACAATATTGGAAAACTTTATCTTCATCAAGGTGCAACTGATATTGGTCAAGGATCAAATACTGTAATTACTCAAATTTGCGCAGACGCCTTAGGTGTTCCCGTTAACGTCTTTAACTTAATTGGTCCTGATACTCATTTAACACCAGATTGTGGAAAAACATCTGCATCAAGACAAACTTACATTTCAGGCAAAGCTGCCGAGTTAGCCGGAACAAGTTTAAGAAAAAAAATTTTAAGATTAAGTAATATGGGCTCTGACGCGGTTATTGAATTAAAAAATGAAACTGTAGTTGTTAAACATAATGATAAAAAACAAATCTTAAAACTCAACGAAATGAAAGCAGATAATGATGGCTACATTTTATCAGCAATAGAAACATATGACCCTCCTACAATTCCATTAGATGATAACGGACAAGGTAAACCTTATGCTGTATATGGATATGGTGTGCAAATGGCTGAGATTGAGGTCAACAAAGAACTAGGGACTATAAAAGTAGAGAAAATCACAGCTGTTCATGATTTAGGTAAAGTAGTTAATCCACTCTTGGCAGAAGGCCAAATTGAAGGAGGAGTCGCTCAAGGTTTAGGTTTAGCTTTAATGGAAGAATATATTCCAGATAGAACAGAAAATTTACACGATTATTTAATACCCACTATTGGTGACATGCCTGAAATTGAAAGTATTTTTGTGGAAAAAACCGATCCTGAAGGACCTATGGGCGCTAAAGGATTAGGTGAACATGTTTTAATACCTACTACACCTGCAATTCTAAATGCTCTTAGAAACTGTACTGGAGCAATAATTAAAAAACTTCCAGCACTACCTCATAGAGTATTAGAAGCTATTTCGGAGGCTGAATTTGATACAAGAAAAAATTAGATGTGATGCATGTCCAATATTGTGTTTTATCGCCGAAGGTAAATCTGGTGCCTGTGATAGATATGCTAATCAAGATGGAGAAATCATAAGACTTGATCCTCTAATAATCCTTAATAACAAAATTGAAAAAGGTGAAGAAGTTAAACCTTTTCTGAAAGCAAATTGGGATGGTGAAAGCACACAAGATGATAATACATTTATTACAGCAATTGGATCAGGTACTACTTATCCAGACTATAAACCTGCCCCCTTTATATTTAGTAGCAAAGTAGAAGGTACTGATTTTGTAACTGTAGTTACTGAAGCCATTTTTTCATATTGTGGAGTAAAAGTTAAAATTGATACTGATAGACATTTAGGTTCTGAAAGATCAATAGTGAGGCATAAAGGTGAAGCAATAGGTCACGTTATGACAAGTGAATATGGATCACAAATGTTGTCTTTAGGTGGTGTTGACCACTTAACTGGTGGATCAAAATTAGAAGGCCGTCTTACTTGTAATGCACTCATGCAATTGTGTAATAAGGAAGCAGTTGAACTATCTATTGATGATGGGCTTAATATAATTGTTCAAGCTGGGAAAGCACCAATAATTCAAGGTGTAAAAGAAGATAAAATGAGGGTTGGGTGTGGATCAGCTACCATTGGTATGTTTGCATCGCAATGGGTAGATCTAGTTGACGAAGTTGTAGTTGTTGACGACCATATTACTGGTGTTGTATCTGAGCATCAAGCTGGGAAAGTTCTAGATTGGAAAAGCACAGGAATCTCAATTAAGGGAAGACGATCAACTCCAGGAAGATATTTCCAAGTTGCAAATCCAGGAACTGGTTGGGGCGGAACAGACATAGATGATCCCTTAACTATTTTAGGAGACTGGAATGAAAAAAAGGGTGCTTTTCCAGGTCTTACAATTCTAATGGTATCAACAACTGGTGAACATTTTGCTTACTATCAATTAGATAACAATTTGAAACCACAGAAAAAAACAATACCCAAAAATTTAAAACCAAGTGTTGAGTTGATTGAAGAAAATTGTGAACCTGCTCTCTGCACTGTGATGTTTGTTGGTGGAGCTGGCGGCTCATTGAGATCAGGAGTAACAAAAAACCCAATTCAACTCACAAAATCAGTCAAAAACAAAACAACAAATATTACTTGTGGTGGAGTCAAACCTTATATTTGGCCCGGTGGAGGAATAACTCTTATGGTTGATGTTTTTGATATGCCAGACAATTCATTCGGATATGTCCCTACTCCTGCCATAGTTGCTCCATTGGAATTTACAATTGATAATGATCAATATAAATCAATTGGTGGCCACTTAGATAATATTAGATCAAAAACAGATGTAATAGAAAAAGGTGGTGAATATGGCACAAAAAAATCATTTTTGTAATAAAGTGAATTAATGTTCATTAAAGAACAAGATAACAGATTATTTCTTCAGCACGGTCCAATAAATATAGTTCTTGAAGCTCTAGGAATCGATAGAAGTTTAGCTTACACTTACGCTAAGAAATATTTTGAAACACTTTTAGACGAACTTGTATTAGACCAACAGCTATTGAAAAAAAAAGTTGTACTTAATAGAAAGTTTAATAATAAGATTTCTCAGAGCATGCAAAATGCAACAGAAAAATTTATTCCCTCTTTTATAACACCAATGGCTGCTGTTGCAGGTTCAATTGCAGATAATATTCTCAGAGTTGTAATTAATAATACAAATCTTGAAAAAGCATATGTGAATAATGGAGGAGATGTATCATTTTATTTAAATAAAAATCAGATAATGAAGAGTAGTTTAGCTGCTATTCCTAATATGATTGCAGAAATAAAATATAAAGATAAATCACGTGGAATAGCCACATCTGGGTGGAGAGGAAAAAGTTTTTCTAGAGGTATTGCTGACTCTGTAACTGTTTTAGCTAATAACGCTGCAATGGCGGATGCAGCTGCAACTATGATATGTAATGCTGTAGATATAAATGACCATCCCAATATTAAAAAAAAACCTGCAAATGAAATTTATGAAGAAAGTGATTTGAACAATTTGTTGATTACCGTTGAAGTTGGAGAATTAACGAAAGTAGAAATAAAACAGGCACTAAAAAATGGCTATCATACAGCAATGAAATATGTTCAAGAAGATTTAATTAATACAGCTTTAATACAAATTTCTGATTTCTTTTGTATTGTACAAAAAAATTCAACTGATTTAAATATTATTAACAAATCAAAATTAAAAAAAATTACTTATAATTAAACATTGAGTAAATTAATAATGAATTTAGTCAAAAATTTTTATAAAGACATAACTAAAGAAAATATTACTAATGGCTTTGTAGCATTTCTTTTTGCAGTTACTGGCCCAGTTGCAATCATGCTTCTTGTAGGCACTAAGACAGACCTTACAAATCAAGAACTTTCTAGTTGGTTATTTGGTGCTTTTGCAATTAATAGTTTGATAAGTATAGTTTTTTCTTTTTGGTACAAACAGCCATTGGTATTTATGTGGAGTATACCAGGAATAATATTAATTGGTTCATCGATAGAAAATTACTCTTTTAACGAAATTGTAGGCACTTACGTAGTAACTGGTATTTTTTTAACCTTTTTAGGATTAACTAATATTTTAACTTGGATAAATAAGAAAATTCCTGTTGAAATAGTAATGGGAATGGTTGCTGCTATTTTTCTTCAATTTAGTTTAAACTGGTTATATTCTCTGAAAGAAACTCCTATATTATCTGGGTCAATGACAATTACTTACTTTGTAATTTATGCAATACCCCCACTGCAAAGAATAATCCCCCCCCTACTTGGCTCATTAGTTGTAGGGATTGTTGTAATTTTTAATTCCAACCAACCAGAAGTATTTAACAATCTAAACTTTAGCCCCATAATCCCGACAATTTTTGTCCCTGAATTCAATTTAAATGCAAACATAGAACTAGTTATCCCATTAGCAATAACTGTATTGTTTATTCAAAATGGTCAAGGATTAGCCATTCTTAAATCTGCAGGGCATAAAACTTACATCAAACCATTTACAGTTGCATGTGGAATTGGCTCAATAATAAATTCTTTTTTTGGTACAGTCTCATCGTGCTTAACTGGGCCTGTAACAGGTATTATAGTTTCTGATGATGATAATAAGAATAATATAAAAGTTACTGATGCTAACAAGTTGATTGGTACAGAAAGAGTTCAGACCTTAGTTAACAGACATGGTGAAGAAACTTTTATAGAAGGGATAAAAGAATATAAAAAAAGTATAGCAATTAAGAGACATTATACTAGTGGGATTATTTTTGCTTTACTTTGTATAACATTTGGAATTTTTTCACCTTTTTTTACGGGTTTCATATCATCTTGCCCTCCAGGTTTTATAGCGTCCCTTGGAGGAATTGCATTATTAATAGTCTTAAAAAATACTTTTATTTCTGCTTTTTCGGGAAGCTTTTCATTTGGAGCATTAGTGTCTTTTCTGATCACAATGTCAGACTTAACTATTCTAAATATTGGATCTCCTTTTTGGGGGCTGGTGGGTGGTTTATTGATCTGTAAAATCTATGAAAAAAAAGAGAAAAAATTGTAATTGCTTTATAAATAAACAATACTTAATGTGTTAATTGATATTAAAAAATATAACTTGATTTAACAATTTTGCTGTGTTCAATTTTACTTAATTACTTTGGGGAAATATTAAATTGATATCAGTTTATCCAATTTTGTTTTGGAAATGACCCATTGATAAATCTAAGTTTAGATTAAACTGTTATATTATTTTTTGATGGGAGGTATTTATGAAAATCAAAATATTTAACAAAACCACTAAGATAGCATCAGCATCAATGCTTGTGGCTTCTTGCTTATTCGCAGGATCTGCTATAGCCAAAGATACTGTTAAAGTTGGTGTTGTCTCTTTTTTAACTGGACCCGCAGCAGGTGTTTTTGGTGTTCCTGCAAAACAAGGTGCACAAATTGTTATTGATGCAATCAACAATGGAACAATGCCAGCACCTTATAACACTCAAGGATTTGCAGGGGCTAAAATGAACCCTGTTTTCAGTGATGAATCTGGAGGTGGTACTAAACAAGTTGGTCTATTTAGAGATTTTGTAGAAAAGCAAAAAGTAGATGCAATGATTGGTTATATTTCTTCTGGAAACTGTATGGCAATTGGTCCTATTGCAGACGAATTAAAAATGTTAACAGTGTTCTCAACATGTGGAACTCCAAGACTATATGAAGAAAAATTAAGAAGTCATGTTTTTAGAACTCAAGCAAATGCTGTTGGTGACAGTTTAGCTGCAGCTAGATATATAGTTGACATGTACCCAAATGAAAAAAATTATACTGGTATTAACCAAAACTATGCCTGGGGACAAGATTCTTACAAGTTTTTTGAATTAGGTATGAAACAAATGTCGCCAGATAGCAAAGGATCTGACAAACCTCAATTTCCAAAACTTTTTGTTGGTCAATATGGTACTGAAATTTCTGCATTATCACTTGATAAAGCAAAAGTTGTTCACTCAAGTTTCTGGAATGGAGATATAGAAGCATTTACTTTGCAAGCAATGGTAAGAGGTTTTTTCCAAAAGAAAATCTTTGTATCATCAGTTGGTGGTTCTGCGGTTGATGCTTTAGGTAAGAAGTTTCCTGATGGTATTGTAATGGGAACAAGAGGTAATGTTGGACTTTTGGCAAGAGACAATAAAGATCCTCTTAACTTGTGGTTCATTGGTGAATATAAGAAAAGATTTAACGCACTTCCTTTAGGTCCATCATACCAATATGCTAGATCAATATTAGCTTATAAATTTGCTATGGACAAAGCTATGAAAAAAGCAGGTAAGTTTCCTTCTCAAGATCAAGTGATTGCTGCTATGAAGAATATTAAGTTTAAATCTTTTACAGAGACAATTTCTATGGCTAGAGGTGGTGGTCATCAAGCAGTTCACTCTGTTGGCTATGGACTGACTAAATATAATAAGAAAGGTAAAACACCTGGAGCTGAAAAAGTTAAAATGTATGGTGCTGAGTGTATTTATCCTCCGGCAGGCACTAAATCCGAAGATTGGATAAATGCTGGAATGCCTGGAGCAAAATGTAACTAAATTTTATAAAAAAGGATGCTAATTTTTGCATCCTTTTTTATTGCCATTTTGGAGTATTAAAATGCAATTTTGGGCAACTGTTTTATTAGACGGTCTAACTTACGCCTCATATCTTTTTATAGTAAGTTTAGGTCTCACAATTATTTTTGGAGTTATGAAGATTTTAAATGTTGCTCATGGAAGTTTTTATGCATGGGGAGCGTATACTTCCGCTTTTGCTATTGGCTTTATTACCGATAATGATCTATCAGAAGCTCTTTTCTTACCAGCCATTTTAATTTCAGCGATTTTAGTTGGCGTGGTTTTAGGATATGTAATTGAAAGATTTATACTTCGAAAAATGTACAATCAGGATATACATTTGATCGTCTTAGCAACCTTTGGAGTTTTTTTAATCTTTGAAGATCTTATCATTATTACTTTTGGAGTTGATCCTTATCTTCCCTACCAACCCGCAATGATGCTTGGTTGGGTTGACATTGTAGGATTAAACAGAGGAGTTTATCAACTTTCACTTATACTTCTTGCTTCTATAGTTGCTTTTGTATGTTGGTATGGACTAACAAAAACAAAATGGGGCAAACTTCTTCAATCTGTTATATATGACAGAGAAATTAGTGTGGCAATGGGTATTGACGTAACTAAAGTATATGTTGTTACGTTTATTGGTGGTGCTATTTTAGGAGCTTTAGGTGGAGCTTATGTTGCTCCAACAACATCGGTATCTCCTGGCTTTGCTATTGATCTTGTGGTCCTAAGTTTTGCAGTAGTTGTTATTGGAGGGATGGGATCTATCCCAGGTGCTCTTATAGGTTCTTTAATTGTTGGTATCCTAAGAGCTTTTGCTGTACACCAAGCCCCTATATTAGAACTTTTTGTTGTTTTTGCTGTAATGGCAATTGTGTTAATTATTCGTCCAGAGGGATTATTTGCGCCACCTAAACCAAGGAAAATTTAATGTTTACAGGTATTTTTAAAGATACAAGCGTAAGAATTTTAATCACTTTCATGATAGTGTTGTGTATTTTATCTTCTTTGGTTCTTCCTGACTGGATGCAAAACAACTTCATGTATGGTTTGTCTAGGGGATTGGCAATTTTAGGTCTTATGTTATTATGGAGAACTAATTTAGTCTCTTTTGGACATGCACTCTATTATGGGTTTGGAGCATATGCAGTTGCATTATGTCAAAAATATTTTGGTATTACTGACATTTTACTACGATTTGCAATTGCTGTAATTGCTGCAGGCCTGTTAGGTTTTTGTCTTGGGTTTATTTTAAGAAAATATAGAGAAATATTTTTTGCAATGTTGTCTCTTGCTTTTTCAATGGTTTTGTATGGATTGTTAGCAAAAGCTGAATTTCTTGGTTCTACTGACGGTATGTCAATTTCTCCATCTACACTTTTAGGGATGGAATTGACAAGGCAATACCTGTTTTATTTAATAACATTTTTTGTTATTTGCGCTGCAATCTCTATACAAGCGTATCTAAGATCAACTCTAGGACATCTAACTACTGCTATTCAAGACAACGAAATAAGAGTTGAATATTTAGGTTACTCTGTTCAAAAAGCAATACATATTAAATATGTAATGTCAGCTTGCTTAGCGGGTGGTGCTGGTGGACTTATGGCAGCAAGCTTAGGACAAGTAGATCCTGATTCAATGGTTAACTGGAATGTTTCTGGTGAGTTAGTATTTATTACAATTATGTCTGGATGGGGAAATATTCTTGCTCCTTTCATAGGTGCTATTATATTTGAATTTATAAGAACTTATGCTTTTGAATGGGCACCACAAGCTTGGGCTGCCATTGTAGGAGGTACTTTACTTGCAATTATTTTCTTTTTTCCAGGAGGTATATGGTCGGTCATAGAAAAAGTCTTTAATTATGGAAAGAAAAAAGATGTCAAATGATACAGTTTTAAAAGCTTCTGATTTAAATAAATCTTTTTCTGGAATTGTTGCTGCTAAAGATATTAATGTTTCAATTACTCAAGGTGAAATTGTAGGTATAATTGGTGCAAATGGTGCCGGTAAAACTGTTTTTGTAAATATGATCACAGGTTATTTGAAACCTACTAGTGGTAAAATAGAGTTTTTAGGAGAAGATATAACAGGAATAGAACCTAGAAACGCAACTCATATTGGCTTATGTAGGTCATTTCAAATAAGTCAAGTTTTTATGACAATGTCAGTTAAGCAAAATCTAATGATAGCCATGTCACTTTCAAAGAAAAGTGGAAAAGCACTGTTAGATCCAATAGCTGATGAAGAAATTTCTAAAGAATGTGACAAAATTTTAGAGTTATATAAAATTATAGATCAAAGTGATAATATTGTTAGTACACTGTCTCAAGGGATAAGAAAACTTTTAGATATTGCTATGGCTGTAGTAGGTAATCCTAAAGTCATATTACTGGATGAACCAACTTCAGGTGTTTCAGTTGAAGAAAAATTTGGAATAATGGATATAGTTATTGCAGCATTAAAACAAACTGAAACTTCAGTATTGTTTGTTGAACATGATATGGAAATTGTCGAAAGATATGTTGATCGTGTTATTGCTTTTTACCAAGGAGAAATTATATGTGATGCTCCTCCAAAAGAGGCATTATCAGATAAAAAAGTTATTGAATACGTTTTAGGACATTAAGCAAACACAATTCTAGGATTTTTTAATTATGTTAAAAATTAATAAAATAAATGTGAATATTGGATTAATTGAAATCCTTAAAGATGTTTCTTTAGACCTGGAGAAAGGCCAAATGGTTGGTTTGATTGGAAGAAATGGAGCTGGAAAAACAACGTTGTTACGAGCAATAATGGGTATACTTCCAATTAAATCTGGTGAATTAATATTTGAAGAAAATGATTTAATAAAACTTCCTTCCCAAAAAAGAGCCTACCTCTCAATTGGATATATGCCTGAAGATAGAAAGTTAATACCATCTATGTCTGCAGAAGAAAATATTTTAACACCCGTTTGGGCGACAAACATTTTAGATTGGAAAAACAGATTAGAATGGATTTATAAAATTATTCCTGAAGCGTTAGAGCTAAAAGACAGGCCTTCAACAAGTCTATCAGGTGGTCAACAAAAACTTATAGCGTTATCTAGAGCTTTAATGGTTGGAAGTAAATTGTTATTATTAGATGAACCATCTGAAGGAATTGCACCAGCATTAGCCAAAAGAATAATCGATATATTAAATGATTTAAAAAAAGAAGGTGTAACAACCCTTATTGCAGAAAGTAATGCAGGACACTATGAGGGAATGCTCGATAAATCTTTTGTAATAGAACGTGGAGAAATTAATTAAGAAATATTTACTTTCACTAACATTGTTCGTGTATTGGAGTAAAAAAAATGAAGCCTTCTAAATTTGCATATGTGAATGCTAAGACATTAGATGAGGCTCTTCTATCATTAAAACAACCAGAATCAAAAATAATAGCTGGAGGGCAATCACTTGTACCTCTTATGAACTATAGATTGTCCCAACCTTCAACTTTAATCGATATAAGTTCTATTATTGAACTTTCACAAATATCTGTTCAAGATCATAAATTAGAAATAGGATCCTTAGTTACACATAACCAAGCAATAACTTCAAAAGACATTACTAAATTCTTACCGATAATTTCATTTGCTTTAGAACACACTGCACATAAAACTATTCGCAATTCAGGCACGATAGGTGGAAGTGCTGCCCACGCAGATCCATCCGCAGAGTGGCCTCTATTAATAATGTTATTAGATTGTTCCATTAATATTATTAGTTATAAAAATAGTAGAACTATATTAGCAAAAGATTTTTTTATATCAGAATTGACCACTGATCTAAAAGAAGATGAAATAATTAAATCATTTAATTTTCCTAAAATTAAACAAAATTATGGTTGGAGTTTTGAAGAAATAGTCCAAAGATCCGGTGATTTTGCATTATTTTCAGCTGGATCAATTATTGAAATAGATCACAATATAATTGTAAACTCTAAACTATGTGTCGGTGGTGCTGGAGAAACACCGATAAGGTTGTCTAATATTGAAGCTCTAATAAAAGGAAAAAATATTGAATCCAATTTCGACAATATTAAAAATGATCAATTTCTCTCATTATTAGATCCAACTAGTGATGAACATGCATCAATGGAGTATAGATTACATATTGGTCCTCAAGTAATACGAAATGTTCTAATTAATTCTATTCAAAATTATAAAGATAATAAAAATGATTAATAAAAGTGAAATTACAATTACAGTAAATGGAGAAAGATTTAACGAAGTTGTAGAACCTAGAATGTTAGCTTCTGATTTTATAAGAGAACAGCTAAAACTTACAGGCACACATGTGGGATGTGAACATGGAGTATGTGGGGCATGTACGATATTAGTAGATGGAAAAACAACTAGATCATGTCTTAAATTTGCTGTTCAGCTAAATGGTTCAATAGTTGAGACTATTGAAAACTTTGGATCTATTGAAAAACTAGATAGAATTCAGGCAGCCTTTAAGAAAAATCATGCACTACAGTGTGGTTTTTGTACTCCAGGTTTTGTTATAACTGTAAAAGAATTGTTAGAAACAGAAAAATTAGAAACAGATGAAGATATTCGAAGAGGTTTATCTGGAAATCTCTGTAGATGTACTGGATACGAAAATATAGTTAAAACTGTAAAAGAATTAATACAGACAAGAAAGTCTTATTAAATGAGAATGAAATTTTTGAGTGGTGGTAAATTACAAATGAACAAAAGAATTTTTGTTCCGAACTCAAATAAAGAAGAAAAAATAACACTCCCTGTCATTTCAACTTTTATTGAACATAAAAGTACTAAAATTTTATTTGATACTGGCTGTCATCCAAATGTTTATACAGAACCAGAAAAAAGGTGGGGTCAATTGGCAAAAATAATGAAACCTGTTGGTGATTTCAATGATAATTTAATCTTAAATTTAAAAAAAAATAATATAGAGCCAACTGATATTGATTTAGTAATCAACTCACATTTACACCCTGATCATTGTGGTTGTAATGAGTTTTTTGTAAATGCAGAATTTATTTGTTCTTTTGAAGAAATTGAGGTTGCAAGTAAACCAGATGCAAAATCAAAAGGATATATATCTCATGAATGGCAACATCCTATGCCATTAAAAGGTATCAAAGAATTTTATGATGTTTTTGACGATGGTCGTTTAATTACTATAGCATTACCAGGTCACACACCAGGAAGTATAGGTCTCCAAGTTAACACAGATAAGAGTGGATCATTTATTATTGCATCTGATGCAATAAGTCTAGAAAGGAATATTAAGCATGATGAAATTCCAAAAAATGCTTGGGATGGAGACCTTTTATTAAATTCTTATCAAGAGTTAAGAAACCTTGAAAACAGAGGTTTTCAATTAATTTATGGTCATGATTATGATCAATGGGAAATATTAAAACAAACAGAACAATACTATGGATAAAGATAAAAAAATATTAATGAGACCAAAATATATTGGTAAACCTATTGAACGATTTGAAGACTCAAAGTTTTTGAGTGGAAATGCAAAATACACTTCAGACATCAATATTGATAAAATGTTACAACTTGTTTTTGTAAGGAGTGACGAGGCACACGCAAAAATTAAGTATATAGAATATAAAGAAGCTCTTAAATTAGACGGTATAATAGATATTTTAACTTTTAAAGATTTTAGTGAATTGAACCAAATCACCTCACCATCAAGAATGTCTAATTATTTTGCAACTTATCAAGATGTAGTTGCAAAAAATAAAGTGCGATATGTTGGTGAAATTATAGCAGTAATAGTTGCAAGAAACAGATACATTGGAGAAGATGCATTAGAGCTAATAGACGTTGATTATGAAAGTCTGGATCCAGTTATAGATCCAGAAGAAGCTGCCAGTAATAATAAAATATTACTTCATGAGGATATTGGTTCAAATGTGATTTTGGAAAGAAATTTTTCCCATGGAACTAAAGATTACATTAAGTCTAAAAATATAAAATCAGTGTCAGGTAAATTTAAACTAAGCAGAAAATCACCAATAGCAATAGAAAATAGATGTTATCTAAGTGACTACGATATTGGCTCTGGAAATATCACATTGTACTCTTCCACTCAAATACCAGGAGTAATTAGAGACGCACTTTCAAAAATATTAGGAATAGCTGGTAATAAAATTAATGTAAAAGCACTAGATGTGGGTGGAGGTTTTGGAGGGAAAGGTTCATTATATCCAGAAGAAATCATAGTGACATATTTATCAAAAAAGTTAAAAAAACCAATTAAATGGACTAGCGATAGACTAGAAGATTTTTTAACGACAAGTCAGGCGTTTGAAGAAATCATTGAGGCTGAACTTTTTTTTGATGATGATGGTAAATTCATTTCTTTAAAGGGAGAAGTAATTGGCAATATAGGTGCTTATTCTATATTTCCTTGGACGGGTGCCCTAGAACCTGTTCAAGTAATAGGCTTTCTACCAGGGCCTTATGACATTAAAAATTTTCATGGCAATGTTAAATGTGTAGTTACCTCAAAATCACCTACCGGTCCATATAGAGGTGTTGGAAGACCAGCAGCAGTTTTTGTTTTAGAAAGACTTGTTGATATGGCTGCAAAATCAATTTCAATGGACCCATTCGCGATTAGAATGAAAAACCTAATCGATACTAAAAATTTGCCATACAGAATTGGTAGTGGAATAATTTGGAATGATGCAGGATTTAAAGAATGCTTAGAAAAATCAAAGAATTCTAATTTTTTTAAAGAAATGAAAGATATTAAAAATAAAAAAAAATGCAATCGCACTTGGATTGGATATGGTATTTCGACCTATGCTGAGTTAACAGGTATAGGTTCAAAAATTTCTGTTGCCCCTGGAATGCCTATTAATACTGGCTCTGAAACTGCAACTATTGAAATTGATGGCACAGGATCTGTTTCTGGAATATTTGCTATCGCCTCTCATGGACAAGGGCTTGAAACCACACTTGCTCAGATAATTGCTGATGAAATAGGTATAAAACCAGAGGATATTAAAATAACTCATGGAGACACATCAAAAGCTAAACATGGAACAGGGACATATGCAAGTAGAAGTGCTGTAATTGGAGGAGGTGCTGCTATTAAAACTGCAAGAGTTTTAAGAAAAAAAATTTTAAAAGTGGCTGCCTACTTACTTGAAACTGACCCTAATAATATTGAAATAACAGATGGTATAATATCATCATTGAATACTAATAAATCTATAAATTTTTCTGAACTGGCTAATTCTGTTTATTCAGATATGGAAACTCTTCCAGTTGAGTTAAGAGATAGTTTGTATGCTAAAGAAAGCTATGACCCTATTTTTGGAGCAACTACTACAGCGACACACATTGCTTTAGTAGAAATAGATAAACAAACACTTAAGGTTAAAGTTTTAAAATATCTTGTCTCAGAAGATTGTGGAAAAGTCATAAACCCTATGATTGTCGATGGACAAGTTCATGGTGGTGTTGCTCAAGGTATAGGAGTGGCTTTACTAGAAAAAATTAATTATGACGATCAAGGTCAACTAACAACTGCAAACTTAGTTGATTATAAAATACCTACAGCGTCTGAAATACCTAAGATAGATGTGGTTCATACTGAACATTTTTTACCTGAAAACTTAGGACAGTTTAAAGGAATGGGAGAAGGAGGAACAATTGGAGCTCCTGCAGCTATAGCAAATGCAGTCGCCGATGCATTATCTGATTATAATATTAATATAAACGAACTACCTGTTAATCAAGAATATCTCTTTCAACTATTAAAAAATGGAGAAATTAGATGAAATTAAACCTTGGCAAAAAAGTAGTATTAGTTACCGGAGGTGGAAGAGATATTGGTAAGGAAATCTCTAATACATTTGCTTATGAAGGAGCATCAGTTGCAATAAATTTTAATAATTCTTCAAAAGATGCCGAACAGACAGCTGAAGAGATTATTTCTAAAGGAGGTGTTGCTAAGATTTTCAAGGCAGATATAACGAAATATAATGAAGTTTTAAAAATGGTTCAAAGTGTTAAAAAAGATTTAGGTTCTATAGATTTTTTAATAAATAATGCTGGATATACTAAGATTCAGAGATTTCTTGAATCAAATGTAAATGACTGGGACAAGCAAATTGATACATCTCTCAAAGGGGCTATAAATTGTTGTCATGCTGTCGCTCCAGACATGATTGAAAAGCAATTTGGTAAAATAATTAATTTAGTCGGTGACAGTTCAAGAATTGGAGAAGCGAATTTGTCTGCAACGGCTGCAGCAAGGGGTGGTACTATTGCTCTAGGAAAATCATTGGCAAAAGAATTTGGTAGATCTAACATAACCGTTAATACAGTTTCATTAGGTTTAGTAGAAACCACTCATACAGACAAATCGTTTTTAGAAAAAAATAAGGAAAAAATATTAAAATCCTATCCTTTAAAAAGACTTGGGAAACCAAAAGATGTTGCTCCAATGGTAGTTTTTTTATGTTCAAACAATGCTGATTGGATAACTGGTCAGGTTTTCAGTATTAATGGCGGATTTTGTATGGTTTAATTAGGATATTAGGACCAAAGATGATCAAAACAAATTTAATAGAACCAATTAATAAAATTTTACTAAAACAAGCAAAAGTACAAAATAAAAAAATTGCCTTTTCTGATTTTAATTCAGAAATAAATTACTATGAACTTGAACGCAAAACATTAAACCTTGCTAGTAATGTTCTTAGTTTAGGATTATCTAAAGGTGACGCAGTAGCATTAATACTTCCTAATTCTGTTGAATGGGTCATTGCATTTTTAGGAACATTACGGGCAGGCCTTACTATTGTTCCGATAAGTTTTGATTCAACTACAGAAGAAATAAATTACAAGCTACATGATTCGAATACAAAATTTGTTATAACTAGTATAATAAATGAAAAAATTTTAGAAAGTTTAAAATCTTTTCCTAATTTAGATAAATTCACGTGTTTTACAGATAGTTCTGTTGAAGGCAATAATTTATCCTTTAATCATTTGTGTTTAGTTAATAACAAAAACATTAAAATAAATGATGATGATATTAACGCCCCAAACCAAATAATCTACACTTCAGGAACTACAGGGAAACCCAAAGGTGTACTTTTAACAACAAGAAGTATGTTGTGGGTAGTAGCAAGTTGCTGGGTGCCTATAGTCAATCTCAATAGTAAAGATAAAGTATTGTCTCCCCTTCCTTTGTTTCACTCATATGCAATTAATTTTAGTATTCTAAGCATAATAGCCTCTGGTTGTTCTGAGTTTATATTAGAAAAATTTTCACCTAGCATAGTTTTAGATTTATTAAATAGTAAGGATTTTACAGTATTACCTGGTGTTCCTACAATGTTTCATTATCTTCTCGAAACTGCAAAAAAAAATAAAATTTCTAATTTAGGAAGTATAACAAGGTGTGTTTCTGCAGGTGCAATAATGCCTGCAACTCTAAATAGTGAATATGAGTTGTATTTCAATAATTTATTATTGGATGGATACGGTATTACAGAAACATCAACAATGGTTACCATGAACTGGAAATCTAATAGAAAAATAGGTTCTTGTGGAATTCCAATTCCTGGAATGTCTGTAAGAATTATTTCTTCACAAAATGTAGAAGCAGGCCCTAACGAAGAAGGTGAGTTGATTTGCTACGGGCCTAATTTAATGGTTGGATATCATAATAAAGAAGATGAAACAAAAAAAGTTATCAAAGATAAATGGTATTATACAGGTGATTTAGCAAAACGTGACAATGATGGATTTATAACCATTACAGGTCGTCTAAAGGAACTAATAATTAGGGGCGGCCAAAACATATCTCCTGCTGAGATTGAAGAAGCAATTCTAAAAGATGATCAGATTTTGGATTGCGCTATAGTAGGAAAAAATCATGATACTTTAGGTGAAGTTCCAATAGCATTCATTGTTTTAAAAAATAAAAATAAATTTGATAAAGAAACTTTAAGTCAAATTTGTAAAATCAACCTGTCTAAGTATAAAATTCCTGAAGATTTTAAAGTAGTCGATAATATACCTAGAACAGGCTCAGGTAAAATTATGCGATATCAACTTAAAATTCAAAAATAATTTCAGTTATTATTTTTTTATTTATTAACATAGAGAAGTCTTATGCCATTAATAAAATCAAGCGAAAAAATTAGCGTAACTTTTACATTAAATGGAATTAAATTAAGTAAAAATATTTATCCAAGAACTCTTTTAAGTGACTTTTTAAGGTATTCAATTGGAGAAACAGGGACCCATGTTGGTTGTGAGCACGGGATATGTGGAGCATGTACAATTATATTTAATGGAAAACCCATTAGATCGTGTTTAATGCTGGCATCTCAGGTTAATGGACATGAATTAACAACAGTTGAAGGTATAGCTAAAGACAAAAATTTAGATGACTTAAGAGCCGCATTTAAGAAACATCATGCATTACAATGTGGTTTTTGTACTTCAGGATTTTTAATTACAATAAGTTCTTATCTTAACGAAAACCCAATATATGCCGATGAGAAAGAAATTAGAAAAATACTTAGTGGAAATATTTGTCGATGTACTGGATATGTTGGGATAGTAGATGCAGTATTAGAAGTAATAAAAAAAAGAAATGAAAATAAAAAAAATGCTTGATCTTGGGACATCCTTTTTTACATCTATAGAAAAATCTCCAAAAACAATTGCTATTGCAGAAATAGATAATGAAATTAATTATGAAGAATGGTTTAAAGGAGTTGATAAACTTTGTGGAGGATTAAAATCTGTTGGTCTAACATCAAAAGATAGAGTAATTACATTACTTCAAAATAATATTGAGGCTGCAACAATGCACTGGGCATGCCAAATTGCTGGTCTTACAATAGTTCCATTAAATTGGCGAATGAAATCTCAAGAAATCGATTTTTGTATATTAGACTCAGATACTAAATGCATAATTTATCAAGAAGAAAGTAATAATTCAGTTGAAAATTCAGTTACAAGCCAAAATTTAATAAAAATTTTTGTTGGAAAACAAAAAAAGGATAAAATAAACTTTAATGATTTATTAAAAAATGGGAACCCCAGAAATAGCCCTGAGGCAAAAAGTGATTTTTTATCGTTAATTTTATATACATCTGGAACTACAGGAAAACCTAAAGGGGTACCAAGAACACATTTTACTGAGAGATCTTCTGCAATAGCTCATATTGCTCAAAATATGTACCAAAAAAATGAATCAACATTAGGTGTAATGCCTCTCTATCATACTATGGGTGTTAGGTCTCTAATTTCGATGGTTTTACTTAATGGAACATTTATTGCTCAACCAAAATTTTCCTCTCAGCAAGCTATAGAATTAATTGAGTATTTTAAAATAACAAGTTTATACCTTGTTCCAACTCTTTATTATGATTTATTAGAAAATCAATATTTTTCAAAAGAAAAGGTAAGAACTTGTAAAAAATTAGGTTTCGCAGGTTCACCAATGAATGATGGATTAATAAAAAAAGTAATGGAAGGGTTTGAACCAAAAAATTTAGTTAATCACTATGGCTCTTCAGAAATTTATACTTTTACAGTTGATCAAAATGCAAATTTAAAACCAGGGTCCGCAGGTAAAGCTGGTATAAATCAACAGATACGTGTTGTTAAAATGGGGGAATATAACACTAAAAAATTGTTAGAAAAAAAAGTTGAAGGTGAAATAATTGCTAATTTAAATTCTGATGAAGCTTTTTCAGGATATTTAAAAAGACCTGATGCAAACAAAAAATCAATTATTGATGGTTGGTATTTTACAGGAGATTTAGGTTATTTTGATGAAGAAGGAGACTTATTTGTTACCGGTAGAGTAGATGATATGATTATTACAGGTGGAGAAAATGTTTCTCCTATTGAAATTGAAAATATCTTATCGTTGAATGAAAATATATTAGAAGTAACAGTTGTCGGATTACCTGATCCCAAATGGGGTCAAAAAGTTTGTGCATTTGTTGTTCGTAATAAAAATTTAAATAGTCAACTGTTAGATGAATATTGCATCAAATCAAATATGCTTAACTTTAAAAGACCCAAAGAGTATATATTTGTCAAAGAAATTCCAAAATCTCCAACTGGTAAAATTTTAAGAAGAAAATTAGTGGCTGGGGAATATGAATTAGATTAAAAAAAATCAGAAACGAGGAAAGAAATGCCAAAGAACAAACCACATATTGAATTTACAAAAATGTCATCTGAAGAAAACTGGCATACACCTAAAGGATATCCAACTGGAATAGAACAACAAATTTTAGCATCTGATATTGATGAAATTAAAAAAACTGGAAGCAGGTCAAGGTTGCTTCGTTTCAAACCAGGTGTTTTTACTACTGACCAATTTATTCACGATCATTGGGAAGAAGTTTACTTAGTTTCTGGAGATTTGATAGTAGGAAATGATAAAAACGGTAATGGTGGAGAGCAGTTTACTGGATCTACTTATGCTTGCAGGCCACCAGGTGTTTATCATGGCCCTTTTAAATCAGAAAACGGATGTATTTTATTTGAATTACATTATTATAAAAATGATGAAAATTTTTGAAGGTAAAGGTTTTTAAAAATGATTAAAACAGGTGATCAACATTTAGAACAATTAAGAGATGGAAGAACAGTCTATATTGGCGATGAAAAAATAGATGATGTGACGTGTCACCCTGCATTTGAAAAGGCTGCTAAAACAGTTGCAAAATTATATGACATTAAACACGAAAATAAATATAAGAATGATTTATCATATGAAGAAGATGGTGAACTATTTTCCACATGGTTTTTACAAGCCAAAAACAAAAGTGATCTTAGAAGAAGGTCAAAAGCACACAAAATTATAGCTGATCAAACATCAGGCATGATGGGTCGTTCTATGGATCATGTAGCTAGTTTTGTAACAGGAATGTCAACAAACCCAGATATTTTTGATAGTGGAAAATTTAAATTTAAAAAAAATTTAATTAGCTACTATAATCATATCAAAACCAATGATATTTTTGCATCTTATGCTGTTGTTCCTCCACAAGCAGCTAGAAATCCAGAGTTTTATCAAAAGCAAAACCTACCAATACCAACTTTATCTGTAGTAGATGAGAACGAAGAAGGTGTCGTAATATCCGGCATGAAAATGCTTGCAACAAGTGCAGTTTTTGCAAATGAAATTTGGATTGGAAATCTTGTTCCACTAGCACCTGATCAAGTAAAACAAGCTATAACATGTGCCATTCCTTGCAATATTAAAGGACTTTCTTTATGGATGCGTCAGCCACTATCAACTCATTATGACAACCAATTTGATTCTCCTTTATCGTGGAATATGGATGAGACAGATGTTCTAGTTATGTGTGAAAATGTTCTAGTGCCTTGGGAAAGAATATTTGTAATGGATGATGCAATTCTAGCACGTGAAATATATATCAAAACACCTGCTCATTGTTATGGCAATCACCAAGCAAATGTAAGATATTGGTCTAAAATGGAATTAATTACTGGACTATGCAACAAAGTTGCAAAAGCAACTGGAGCTGATCAAATACCTGCAGTAAGAGAAACTCTTGGTAAAATGTCATCTTTAGAAGCCAACTTATCAGGAATGATCCATGGTCAAATTGAAGCAGCAGAAAGTTGGCCAGACAATCATATGACTTTTAATAGAAGAATGATGTATGCAGCTCTTAACTGGTGTACAGAAAACTATACTTCCATAATTGATGAATTGCGGACCCTTTGTGGTGGTGGTGTTTTTCAAATGCCTGCAAGTATAAATGTAGTAAAAAATAAAAAACTTAAAAAAGAATTTGAAACATATTTTCAAACTCCTCAAATGGATGCTACATCTAGAATGAAACTTTTTAAACTAGCATGGGATGTGGTTGGTTCAGAGTTTGCTGGTAGACAACAGCAATATGAAAAATTTTATGCTGGCGCATCATTTATTATTAAAAATCATAGTTATAGAGAAACACCTTGGGATTATTTCGATGGTGTTGTTGATGATTTAATGGAAAGTTATGACTTGCCAAATAATAAATAAAAGTAGGAGTAATAATTGTCTGAAAAATTTATAGAGTTTGAAGGTTTTAAAGTTAAAGTTTCACCTAAAGATAAAAGAGGAGATATAATTTTATCAAGACCTCCGCTTAATGTAATTGAATACTCTCAAAGAATAAAAATGGCGGAAGCTATGAAAAACCTTGATAATGATACAGATGTGAGAGTTATAGTATTACGTGCCGAAGGCGAAAACTTTTCTTCAGGTGGGAATATTGAAGGATTTATGAAAGAAACACCTGAGACACTTACAATGCTTGCTCAAAATGTTATGACACCCGAAAAATTAAGAAAGCCTGTGATTGCCGCTATTCAAGGGTACTGTTTTGGTGTTGGTTTAGAGTTTTCTCTAGCATGTGACTTTAGAATTGTTACAAAAAATTCTCAATTATCACTTCCAGAAATGAAAATAGGTATGATACCAGGCTCGGGTGGATCTGTTAGATTAGCAAGAATGATTGGTTTATCTCGTGTTAAAGATATGATTATGCGAGGTAAAAGAATATCTGGTGAAGAAGCGTTTAAATGGGGACTTGCGTCCGAAGTTGTTGAAAGTTTAGAATTAGAGGAAGCTACTAGTAAACTCGTTAAAGAACTTTGTTCTGTTTCACCACTTGCCCAAAGAGCAATTAAAACTGTCCTGAACACCTCTCAGGATGCTCCTTTACACGTTGCCATAGAATTAGAAGGTGAAACTTATGGTAGATTAAGAAGTTCCAATGATTTTAAAGAAGGAGTAAGCAGTTTTGTTGAGAAAAGGAAACCTGTTTATAAAGGTAATTAATAGGATTTAAATTTTGATGGATGATATCCTGAACAAAATTTCTAAATGTAATATTGGTTTTGGAATTGAACGATCAGAAGATGATACCTTAATTGCTGGTAAAGGTATTTATGGAGATGATTTTGGTGAACCTCCTGGTACATTACATGTAGCAGTATTAAGATCTCAACATGCTTCTGCAAAAATTATTAAAATAGATACTTCAAAAGCCACTTCAATACCTGGAGTTAATCTAATAATTGATGGTAAAGATTTTAAAAAAATATCTAAACCATTACTTTCTGTATTAAGAACCAAAATTGAAGTATGGCCATGTGCAATTGAATATGTTCGATACGTTGGGGAACCTATAGCTTTAGTTCTAGCAGAAAACAGATATATTGCAGAAGATGCTGTTGAAAATATAAAGGTAATTTATGAAAAATCTAATCCAGTAATTGATACTTTAATTTCTGCCTCAAAAAATGCCCCTTTAGTTCATCAAAATCTTGAAGATAATATTGTAAGCGACAGAGAATTTTCTTATGGAAATCCTAAGGAAGCATTTAAAAAAGCAGATAAAATAGTTGACTTGCAGATTAAATATCCAAGAAATAGTTGTACACCATTAGAAGGTTTTGTAGTTCAAAGTAATTATAATTCCGAAGAGACTCAATATACTGTGCGTTCTAATTTTCAAGGTCCGTTTAGCTTGCATTCAGTAATTACAAGATCGTTAAATGTAAGTGAAAATAAATTAAGACTAATTTCAAATCAAGACTCTGGTGGTAGTTTTGGTATTAAGCAAGCCATACTCCCCATGATAGTTCTTACATGTTTAGCTTCTAGACTTTCTGGTAAAAATGTAAAATGGGTTGAGGATAGAATTGAGCATTTGACTGCTGCATCATCAGCGACTAATAGAGTGACAAACATCAAAGCAGCAGTTAAAAATAATGGTAAAATAATTGCACTTGATTATGATCAAATAGATGATGTTGGAGCATATTTAAGAGCACCTGAACCTGCATCTTTATATAGAATGCATGGTAACTTATCTGGTCCTTATTTAATAGAAAATATTTCTTGTAGAAATAGAGTTGTACTTACTAATAAAACACCAACTGGATTAAATAGAGGGTTTGGAGGTCCTCAGCATTATTATGCATTGGAGAGACTTGTCCATAAAATAGCAAACACACTAAATTTGGATCATTTAAAAGTAATAAAATTAAATCTTGTTAAAGATAAGGATTTTCCTTACCAGTCAGCTTCTGGAGCCCTGCTTGACTCGGGGCAATATTCAAAATTAATTAACAAAGTGATACGTTCTAAACAATTTTCTGAAATGAAGTTAAGAAAAGAGAAAGCTATAAAGAATGGTAAACTCTACGGGATTGGATATACAGCTGTAGTTGAACCATCTGTTTCTAATATGGGTTATATTACAACAGCGCTTCCATATGAAGAAAGAGAAAAATCAGGGCACAAGGGAGGTGCGATAGCAAGCGCTAGCGTTGCTATTGGACCAATGGGAGGAGTATACGTAACATGTGACAGTTTACCCCAAGGACAAGGACACAAAACTGTTCTTGCTCAAGTTGTAGCAGATATATTTGGTATTTCTTTTGAAATCGTTAATGTTAACTCTGAACTAGATACTCAGAAAGATCCTTGGTCAATTGCTGCAGGAAATTATTCAAGCCGTTTTGCAGGAGCTGTAGCAGGCACTACTGCTTTAGCAGCTAAAAAACTAAAAACTAAGTTGGCTTTAATTGCTTCATCTAAATTAAACTGTAAAACTGAAAACCTGGTTTTTGAAAATAACTATGTTTTAGATAAGAATAATATAGAAAATAAAATTCCTTTTAACAGGTTAGGAGGTAATGAACATTGGTCTCCAAGTCAACTTAATGAAAGCTCACAAAATGGATTGCAAGAAGTTGTACAATGGTCTCCTCAAGAATTAAAACCACCAAATCAAAAAGATCAAATCAAT